>Ga0315276_10001843_pt1 | contig 19113 bp, 15 predicted proteins | sample YL17G05_0_MG_FD_204542 | JGI IMG/M metagenome (GOLD analysis project Ga0315276, IMG submission 204542) | Sediment microbial communities from Yellowstone Lake, YNP, Wyoming, USA - YL17G05_0 | ecosystem: Environmental > Aquatic > Freshwater > Lake > Sediment | place: USA: Wyoming | collected... | reverse complement strand
CAACCTGTACCAAGGAGCGCCATCCGGACCTTCATCCACGCCCACGCCCCAATGGGTTGATTGGTAATACAAGCGGCTTCGCCGCTGCCATCCATCCATGACACTATGTTGGTAAATCTGTGTATATGGTACATTGACTTCGCATAACTGGCCGCTTTCGGGAAGGGAAGTCACAGGAGTGTTATATCTATACTTCACTTTTTGGATGTACGCGCTATGGACGTAACCTTCCCAAATACGATACCAGATGGGGTTATAAGGTGGCCCATCCGGTGGGGTCAATGAATAATAAAGATTCTTAAGTGTATCCCGGCGCAAGTAACCGACTGTTTCACCTTGAGGCCAGGTAGGTTCCTTAAATACACTAACTGTATCTCGAGTTACTCGTCCAATAATCCCGCTCTGATGGGAGGAATCATCTGGAGAAGGTGGGAAAGGATTAGCAGCCAAAGCAGAAAGCGCCAATGCACCTAGCTTGAGAAAATTCTTCCGTGAAATTCGTTTATGCATATGTGTAATTGTAATGACCCAAGGCCAAGTCGGCAAGGAAGAGTATATGAATGATTATTAATTTCCGATTTTGTTATCGTCAGTCATAAAACATCAGACTATCTTTATCAGCTTTAAGGAAATAACGCCTGAATGCTGCACTTTCAATCAAAGCAGAATTTAGGCGTGTTGAGCTTGTTTGAGCGTCTTTTTTGGTTAATTTTGTGCCCGTTTCGACCCGAATCTCATCATCTACGATTGATTTTACTTGAAGGTGGCCGTGTGCCTCCAGCCATTCAAGACCGATTTTTATCGTTGATGTGTTATGTGCAGTTGCTGCCGCTATGGAGGAGAGTGTGGCGATACCATGTGAGGATTTTATGCAGTATTTCAGTAAGCCTAACAAGTGCCTAAGAAAAGTGTCAGGCTCATCCATTCCAGGATTTACACCAAATAAATATACCTTACTTGGCTTGACTCTTTGAATTGCAGCGCGTAGTTCAGAAAATCCAGGTGGAATTGTCCAGATAGCCACGCTAATTGATGGATGAAGAGAAAAACGATCGAGGCAGGTGATTCTTGTTTGTGGGTTAGCCTCCCCCCAAATTATAATGGGTTCTTCGATCTGAAGTTGAGCTATCAGATCTAGGGGCTCAGTTTCTTCCCTGAAGTCTATCACTTCTATAGATGGTAGCTTAGATCGCAATGATATTTCTGGTGAATCAACCAACCGGTAATCCACCCATTCAATCTGGACGTCCTTCTGACCGCGATATGTGCTGGCACGAACAGAATATGCCAAATCGAAAGGAGTTTGTGGTAAGGTAGATCCTGCTCCCTGCCACCAGATGGAGCGATGGATATAACCAAGCTCATCTTCGATGGTAAGCTGGAGATGATCATCATAGCGACCTACTGCTGCATATCCTGTCAGTTTTAAATTCCGGGTTACCAATACCAGTGGAGGGTTCCCTGCTCCAAAGGGGGCTAATCGTTCCAAATCCTCCACCAACTCCAGTGTTAACTCTGGTAAAGTCAAATATCCATCGATTTGAAGCCCTTTTTCTTTTTGAATCCCAATCCCCATTCCCAGAATTGTTTTTGAGATCGCTCTCCGGAAATCCGAGATACGATCCGGATCAATCGCCAGTCCAGCTGCCATCGGATGACCACCAAACCCCTTCAGAAGGTCCTGACTAGCTGCAATGGCTGAGGTGATGTTTATTGTTTCAATTGACCTTGCCGAACCACGTGCGTCCTGACCCGGTGGTGCAGACAAGAGAATTACTGGCCGATGATACTGTTCCACCAAGCGCGAGGCAACGACACCAATCACTCCAGCTGGCCAGCTAGGATGTGAGAGAATCAGAATAGGGTAATCCAATAATTTTGGGTCAATGAATAATTGTTGTTGGGCTGCCTGGTAGACCTGGTCACAGAGTAACTTCCGTTGAGCATTCATTCCTTCAAGCTCTAGTGCAAGAATGCGCGCACGACTCACATCGGAAGTCGTCAGGAGCTCCACAATTTGGTTTGCATCATCCAGGCGACCGAGCGCATTCATCCGGGGTGCCAAGAAAAAGGCGATGTGCTCTTCGGTGAGGTTGGCTTGATTTATCTGCGCTAGCTCCATGATTGACAGCAATCCTAATCTGCTGGTTGAACGTAAAACATCCAAGCCACGCTGGAGTAGGAAGCGTGTATCTCCTTTTAGTAAAGCGATATCAGCGACAATACCCAAAGCGACCAGATCGAGATATTCTGATGATTTCCCGTCCTCACCATTCAGGTGAAGCAAATGTTCAACAATCTTGTAAGCTACCCCAACCCCAGGAAGGGAGCTCAAAGGATGCTCCAAGGGCAACATTTTTGGATTAACAATCACTTCCGCATTGGGCAACTCTGAAGGAAGGTCATGATGATCCGTTACCAGAATAGGAACTCCTTGTTTTTGGGAAAAAATAATAGACTCATGCGAACTAATCCCGGTATCACAGGTAAGGATTATATCCACCCCTTGATTTAGAAATTGTTGGAGAGTGAGTAAACCTATACCATGGGATTCTGCTGCTCGGACAGGAATATGGAAGATTACATTCCCACCCAAGTACCGCAATGCAGAAACGAAAACTGTTGTAGCCGTTTGACCATCAACATCAAAATCACCCCAGACACCAATCTTCTTCTTATCGCGAATTGCAAAATGAAGAATTTCAGTTATTTTTTCCACCCCTGGCAGTTCCAAGGGAGAGGTGGGCCGATAGTTTTCAGGGTGCAGGAATGCTCTTGCAACGTCGGGATTTGTTATTCCGCGCTGAAATAGTACCTGGCTCACCAATGGATTCCCACCAACGGATTCGATGAAGTTTTCAGGTAAAGATATTCCGTGAGGTTCTAGCCAGGTTCTAAGCATAGTCGATTAGAATTCTATTTCCCCAATTTGCTCATAATCAAACGAGACATCCTCGGATGATGAACCTGATTCCTGCCATGCTTCCAACTGATGCATTTCTCCTGGTTTTACTCCCCGATCGCATAATGAACGGTAAGTGCAGAACAAGCAACGCTTTACATCCGGAGTAAGAGAGAAAATTGGTTCAGTTTTTTGGTTTATTGTAGAAATTAAATGCCCAATAAATTTAGCATCCGAATCATGTACTGAGCCATCGTAACTGAACCGTTCTGGTTGCTCAGGAAAATTGGTGAACCAATATATCATCTCTATTTTACCTGGATCAGCCGGACCAAGACTGGTAATCGAACCCGCCGCATGAGTAAGGACGTATGGATAGACGAGGGTCTGCATCCGTTCTTCCAACCATTTCCGTTTGGGATGTTTCGTCGATGTCTTCCAATCAAAAATAAGCAATTTACCCTCTGGTTGTAAAACCAATAGGTCATATTTAGCGACCAGTCGAAATTCATCAATTGGTATGGACAGGGTTAGCTCTTCAACATGCGAATTACCAGCGTGAAATATCATCTCCAGGAAGCCATCCTTGAACGAATGATTGTAGCTCCTCCACCAAGTTTCAATAACCTCGTCGTTTCCTATAGATTGTTCAATCTGAGATTCAGGGACCCCGGTCAGGTGTTGGCGTATAATTTTATGAAATCGAGATCCTTGATCCATCATACGCTCATATTCAAGGAAAGGTTCAGCTTCTACTGCAGGCCAGGACTGATGAAGCATATGACTTAATTGGAAGCGTCGTTGGCAATCGATGTAGTCCTGCAGATTGCTTTGATTAAACAGAAAGCCCTTCGGAATCGTCATTGATTTTCCATGCCTTGTTTTTCCAGAAACGAGTAGAGCTCAACCAAAGGGAAAGCTGGCCTGCATTCATTATTACGACCATTATTCCATGTGATTATCAACTCCTTTTTCGCCCGTGTAATAGCAACATAGAGAAGCCTTAACCTTTCACGGGCATAATCCAACCGAGCTTGTAATGTTGGCGTACCTTCCTGATACCAATTATATTCATCACTTGAAACCAAGGCCTCCAGCTGTGCCAGCGATTCGGCCGCAATATTTAAATTATCTCTGATGAACCATTTCTCCGATATATATTTATCACCTTGGGCGCCCGATGGGAAATCATAATTATTTACAGACAAGAGATATACCCGGTCCCATTCTAAACCTTTCGCTTTATGCATCGTAGAAACGATGACTTTACCCTTGTATTTTTCCGGTTCGAAACCAGAATCACTATCGCTGAATCCCAAGAAACGCCTTTCATTCTTAGCAATGACGACCAGTTCATCGGATAACTCTGTGAGCCTCCAACCTGGATGAGTTACCTGAGCTCTGGATAAGAGGACAGATAATTTATGTGCGATGGCCAACTCACTTGGATCGGTAAGAAGATCCTGAGCTAAAGTAAGCACGATCTGGTCGATGGGCAATAAGACTGAGTGCTGCCATCTACGAACAACCTGTCGAAATAGAAAGAGCTGCTGGTATGTATCCGGTGCACTAATGGCAAAGTTAGTATTCTCAAGCCAATCCTTCCCATTAACTGGCCACATAAATTCTTCAATATACTGGATTTTACGTAATAATTCAGCCACAACTTCTACATTGGCATTTTCTATCTCATTTTGCCTGGTATCTCGCTTCCATACTTTATAAACCATGGCTAATTTGCTGGATGATCCTGGGTCTGCGAGGTAACGCAAGATATGCCCCAAAGTGCCGGCTGAGAAACGTGTGGTGCTTGAGCTCCGTAAAAAATCGTCGTAATAGGGAAGTTTACGCTTCCTGAGCTCATCAACCAAATCAAAAGCGCGCAGATTGCGCGGTGCAAGAACAGCAACAGTAGATTGCTGGTGGTCAGGTAGCCACCTTTCAAGGCTATCTGCCACTGCCTGGATTTCCTCAGCGGGGGTGTATTTTCGCAATTCGATATGAATATAAGTCTCCGCATCCGGTGGATTTGGTTGGGGATCTTCCACCGGGGTAGGCTCGATCTTCGGAGCAGCTTGTAATGCATTCCGAATTTCATCAACCGGATGTGCCTCGTTGCTCCACTGAACAAGGTAATTGGCAAGGTTGATCAACCCGAGCGTTGAACGCCCGGAATTTGGAAGTTCTTTTTGAAACACATCTGGCTGTTTTAAAAACTTTCTTAAATATTCAGGATTGGCTGTGGTGAATGTCTCATATATTGCCTGATTTGGATCACCAACTCGCACCCAATTGCCCTTTTCACCCGTTAAAAGCTTGAGTATCTCCTCTTGCAGCAGGCTGCTGTCTTGGGCTTCATCTTCCAAAATATATGGCCAGCGATGCCGCAAGCGCTCCAAGAGAGAAGAATCCCATTCCAAGGCAGATAAAGCCAGGCGGATTAGGTCATCAAAATCTACTGCACCACGATAAACGAGTGCATTCTGGTAGTTTTCATACATCTCCACACCCATCTCAGCTAATGGCAATCGAACAGGGAGGGAATGGATGAGTTCTTTGAGATGTTCAGGGGTTTGGCGATGATCTTTCGCGTATCGAATAAAGTTTTGTGCAACTTCTTTAACCAGCTCTTGTAGCTTTTCACGTTGTACCCAATCTCTTTTCGAGACATCCATGAGAGGATCCATGAATGAATCCAATTCATTTGTATGACTCTTTAACCATGCTTGGGCAACACCATCGCGAATAGACTCTGATTCTCTTTCATCGATGATTTGAAATTTCGTGTCCAACCCAAGCAGCTCTGGGCGCTCCCGAACAATATCATGAGCTAATCCATGAAGCGTGCGAACGCGGTAACCGATATTTGGGATCAAGCCTCTGGCTTCAATAAATGAGCTGACGCGAAAATAAAAGTTATCTACGGCAGAGTTTATCAATGTAACGATGAGGATCTCTTGGTCATCCTGTAAAATCCGACGTTTTAATAATTCAGCTGCGAGGAAGGATAATGTCCACGTCTTGCCACTCCCAGGTACGGCTGATATCCCCATCTTTCCATGGGTATAGGTTAATATTTCTTGCTGTTTAGGTCGGAGTTTAAACATCCATTGATCTCTCTCAACCGGTATCTAATGATATCAAGATCCGATGAAATGCCTGAAGCAGAGGCCCGCGCTGCTCATATCCTTGTTCGTTGTACTCGCTCAGTCCAAGATAAACCTTTCGTCTGCAGCGGTTCAACAAGCCAACGACTAATGCATATAGTACTTGATCAGCTGTTTCAACTTCTTCAACATCTGTCCAGGTTTTATTTGCTATCCAGTTTCGGTTGAGGACATATGGATGGGTCAATGGTTGGTACAACCGGTCTGCCCAACTACGATTTCCGACATCTAACCAGAATTGAATATCGACAGGATAGTTGTTTATTAAAAACGTATAGGCTGGAGCAATAAATACTGCATTTTCATCTTGTGCCTCCCATGTTTGTATATATTGGGCTGCAATCACACCATCATGAACCATTTCTATATATTCCTTCCCTAAAGGTATACCAGCATCAGCAGTACTATCACCTGTCACCTTGCGGAATTTTCTGATCGATTCAACCAGGTTTGCACAAACCTGACCGTTATCATAGTTTATGTGAAATCCATATCCTGGTTGAGAAAGTACCTCGCCGAAGAGCATGCTTATGAAATGATCGAGATCATGCGGGCTTGACTGTTGGTATTCATCCAACCACAAACGCAAATGATCATATTTTTCACCCAAGGTAAAAGAGATACGCTCTTGAGCAGATGGAATGATTTTCTCAAATGCATTTAGCCTGGGGACACCGTCGCGGACTCGATAGACAATATCTGTAAGAATTTTTGCCCGGTTTAAATCCAATCCATCGATGGCTTGTATGAGGCTATAGGTAATATCAAATTTTGATGGTATAAAACCCCATTCCGGATGAGCGACTGAAGCCAAGGTTAATAAACATAATGTCGCAGGCTCTTCACGTAAGCTACGGGACGGGCGATGTGTTTTTACCGGAATATTCTTAAGTTCAAGGCGGTTTATGATTGAAAAGCGAAGGGAATCTGAGAGAAAAGGTGCCAAAATCACAATATCCTTTGGTAAAACGCCTTCACAGTTGATTAAGGATGCAATCTCATTGGTAATCCAGTCCAGCATTTGCGGGTAGTATGTATGGGTTTCAAAACATAATGCTAATCGTGGATCGATCTCTGAAAATGGTGTGGACTTGTGCAAGAGTGAGTTTTTTAAATAGACTGCCAAAGATTGGATTTCAGGTGAGTTTACGTAGGAATCGTTGGAAACGATCACGTCAGAGCAGTATTTCTTTAAATTATATGCTCCAATAGGATCTGCACCAAGGAAACGGCGATATCCAGCCTCATTATCATAGATCACCAATGCAGATTCTAATTGTGGAAGCCATTCGGAAATCAAGTCATGGGTGATTGGAACGTCTTCTTCAACATTTTCAATGATCAAATGGCTATAAGTATTAGTCAGGTATTCCTTGCACACCTCAGATTTCCATAGCTGATTCCAGAATACTTCGATCTGTAAAGAAAAATCCAACAGGTTGTGAGTTAGGCAATATTCACGAAACAGGGTTGCACAGTACTGGGCATCTTCATATACTCTGGACTGTCCAGGCTCACCTGACCAAGCTGACTTTAATCGTTCACCGATTTCTGTGTAGGGAAAGCCTACAACGGCGGCTTTGTTAAGATTATCAATGATTTGACTATAAATGCGGTTGCGTTCTATTGTGACCGAGCTAAATAATCCTTCGTTCAACAGCGGTTTGACGAGATGCGCCATATAATATTGGGCAGTTTCAAGGGTCAGGAAGATGGGTGGAGCATCAGGTGTGGAAAAGCCTGCATCTTTCGCGATGGCAGGCCAAAATAAATCTACCATATGCTGAGCTAAGCCACTGATGGTCACAATGGTTGGTACACCTCCTGCCACTACCCCAGGTGTATTCATTGCATCCAGATATGGTGTTCCCAAAGTCCGTTGTGGTACAAATACAAGGATCGAGTTACCCGGGATTCCAGAACTCATCAGGTATAACATACGCTCGATTCCAATAGTGGTCTTCCCAGTGCCAGCTTCACCCTCGAAGAAGATTATTTCGTGGATGGGTCGTTGTATTATCTTGCGCTGAGAGGGGCTAAGTACAATTATTGACATTATGGCTAACAAACCAATTATTTATCATTATTTAGATATTTCCCGAGCGCAGTATCCAAAAGGTAGCTGATGGTAAATGTCAAAATCGAGGCAATAAATCCAGCTATATGGCTAATCACGGGTAGGTTCCACGAGCTATAGGTGGTTTGATTGACATATGGACCGACCAGAGCGCTTAAAAACAATGCGGACCGAATGGGTCTTTCCAAGCCGATTTTTACCATAAACCTGTTTACAAGAATGATTATGAATGTCAAGGTCAATCCAACAGCGACAAATATTAGAGTTCCGTACCCCTTCTTAACTTCAAAGCCTAACAAGCTCGAGATTGAGGATGACCAGAATAAAATGAAAAGACCAATGAAAAAATATCCTAGGGTTGTAGAAGCTCGCGGTCGATCGATTGATTTCATCCACCTTCTCGCGTATGATTGCATTGCAACATCAATTTTCCGATCTTGGAATTGCATTGTTCTTCTCCACACTACATAATGACTAACTCACTATTCTTAGATATTACATCAACTTGACCTTAGTAATCCAGCATACTGAATAACTTATTCCCAAATCAGAGGATGAATATTCTGCAATATTGATTTTATCATCAAGGGATGAAGGGATTAGAACAAGGTAATGGATAAATATGTTTGGTAGTTTAAACCGAAATCTCCTTTGTTAAACTAAAGGAGATCTTGATGGAAAATACTTTAGAGTCGGGGCGCCGAGATTTGAACTCGGGACCTCACGGACCCGAACCGTGCGCGCTAGCCGGACTGCGCTACGCCCCGAACGTCTCAGATTATAATCGAGCCAATCTCCTTTGGCAAGTACCACGCGTTAGTTCACGTAAAATGTTACTGAGGTACCATCGAATACTCATCCTGGGTCATCTAAATCCCACATCTGGAAAATGGGATGGACAATTTCATTAATAAGGTGATATCATCTAGCTGTTTTATTTTCTGATTATAAGGTTGATACAGGAGGCGTTTTGTGAGCGAAAATGAAAAGAAGGTAAGGGTTGCAATTATTGGTGTGGGCAACTGTGCCTCGTCCTTGGTTCAAGGTGTACATTTTTATCGAGAAGCCAAGGATGATGAGAAAATTCCAGGTATTATGCATGTGAATTTGGGCGGTTATCATATCCGGGATATTGAATTTACTGCAGCGTTTGATGTAGTGGACACCAAAGTGGGCAAAGATTTATCCGAAGCCATCTTTGCTTACCCGAATAATACATATAAATTTGTGGATGTGCCGAATTTAAATGTACCGGTATCCAGGGGTATGACCCATGATGGTCTTGGGAAATACCTTTCTCAAATATTAAAAAAGGCTCCCGGTCCAACTGCAGATATCATAGGGATCTTAAAAGATACCAAAACCGACGTGGTAATAAATTACTTGCCAGTAGGTTCTGAAATGGCGACAAAATGGTATGTTGAGCAAGTACTGGAGGCAGGCTGTGGGCTGGTTAATGCTATTCCTGTTTTCATAGCGAGCTCTGAATACTGGTCGAAACGGTTTTCTGAGCGAAATGTCCCGATCATCGGAGACGATATTAAAAGTCAAGTGGGAGCGACCATTTTACACCGTGTATTGACGAGCTTATTTGTTGATCGAGGGGTTAAACTGGATCGTACATATCAATTGAATTTTGGAGGCAATACAGATTTCTTGAATATGCTTGAGCGTGAACGACTCGAATCAAAAAAGATATCCAAAACAGGGGCAGTTACAAGCATGTTGCCGTATACTCTCCCTGAAACAGATATCCATGTTGGTCCAAGTGATTATGTTCCATGGTTGTCTGATCGAAAATGGTGCTATATCAGAATGGAAGGGACGACTTTTGGTAATGTTCCACTTAATTTGGAAGCCAAGCTTGAGGTTTGGGATTCACCTAACTCAGCGGGTGTTGTAATCGATGCTGTACGATGTGCCAAATTAGCTTTGGATCGATCTGTCTCTGGTCCATTGATTGGACCATCATCATATTTCATGAAAACACCCCCCAAGCAATTCAAAGACGAGATTGCCCGTGAGATGACTGAGGCATATATCTGTGGTGCTGAGTAGGCATGGTATAATTTGCACGCTTAAACAAGAAAACGTTTCTATGGATCGGTAGTCTTGTAGGAGTATATATATGTCTGGTCATTCACACTGGGCTACAATCCGGCGCAAAAAAGGCGCTGCTGATGCCAAACGTGGTCAAGTATTTACACGCCTCGCCCGCGAAATTGCCCTAGCAGCGCGAGTTGGTGGAGGTGAGCCTTCTACGAATGTAAGCCTCGAATTTGCCATTGAACGTGCGCGAGCACAAAATATGCCCAAAGACAATATCGAACGGGCTATTAAACGTGGTACCGGGGAAGGTAAGGAAGGTGGCGAACTTGAACAGGTGTATTATGAAGGCTATGCCAACCATGGTATAGCTTTAATGATTGAAGTGGTCACAGATAACCGCAATCGAGCTGTAGCTGAGATTCGGCATACCCTGACACGTAACGGAGGCAGCATGGCTGAGGCTGGCGCAGTCGGATGGCATTTCAATCGAAATGCATATTTCTCGTTTCCGGCAGAAGGTCAGGATCAAAACAAGGTATTTGAGCTGGCAGTTGAAGCTGGAGCTGATGACGTTATTTTTGATGAGAACACAATCGAGATCATCGGACCGGTGGAGTCATTTAAAGCCATCACAGATAGCTTAACCAGTGCTGGAATCAGACCAGAAGAGGCAGGCCTAAAACTAATTCCCAAGAATGAGATTGAGTTGGCACCTGATGCCACAGTTCAGGTGATGCGGACGATCGAGGGACTTGAGGAACTTGATGACGTGCAAGAAGTGTTTTCAAACCTGACCATCACTGAGGAAGCTATTGCGAAATTGGAGGGAGCTTAACCCATCGGGCGAGGATGATCACCATAGGGATAGACCCCGGGACTGCAACGACTGGCTTTGGAATTATTCAAGAAGAACATGATGGTCACCTCACGGTAATGAATTATGGAGTGATCAAAACCACTTCTGATCAATCTCAACCTGAGAGGCTGGTTCAACTTTACAAACGAATAAAAGAGCTTATCCTTCTCCACCGTCCTGATATGGGAGCGGTGGAGAAGCTTTTTTTTGAGCGAAATGTCAGGACTGCTTTAGCTGTGGGACAGGCACGAGGCGTCGCCTTGTTAGCAATGGCAGAATTAAATCTGCAAATTGGAGAATATACACCTTTGGAAGTCAAGCAGGCTGTGGTGGGGTATGGAAGGGCAGATAAGAATCAAGTACAGCAAATGGTGAAAACGATCCTTGGATTAGATACGATTCCACATCCTGATGATGCGGCGGATGCCCTGGCTGTTGCAATCTGTCATATCCATAGTGCAAGAATTCGTAATTTGTACCAAGAATAGAAAAATACCATTGTTATGGAGGCAAACCTAGGTGAATAAATTCCCATCGATTGATCTACTTTCCTCGCTTCACTGGGAGGATTATGAATTATTGGATAGCGGTGATGGCCTCAAATTAGAACGCTTCGGGAAATATAAATTCGTACGGCCCGAATACCAAGCAATTTGGAGACCTGCTCTATCCAATATGGAATGGGATGATGTGGATGCGGTGTTCCATTCAAATAATGAAGAGAGTGGCGGAAAATGGGCGTTTAAACAGTCCATCGAATCGCAATGGGAAATGCATTATAAAGGTTTATCTTTTTTTGCTCGAACGAGCAACTCCAGGCATTTAGGCTTTTTCCCAGAGCAGGCAACACATTGGGATTGGATAGGTGATCAGGTTATAAAATGCAATCGTCCTATCAGTGTGTTGAATCTATTTGGCTATACAGGTTTAGCGTCAGTAGCAGCGGTAGCAGCTGGTGCGCGTGTGACCCATGTGGATGCTTCCAAAAAAAGCATCCAGTATGCGAGGGAGAACCAGGAGCATTCTGGTTTGATTGATAAACCCATTCGGTGGATAATCGATGATGCAGTGAAGTTTGTTAAGCGAGAGTCAAGACGTGGGGTGCGATATGATGGTGTCATAATGGATCCACCAAAATTTGGCCGTGGTCCAAAGGGTGAGGTCTGGGAATTCTTCAAAATGTTGCCATTCCTACTTCAAGAAGTTAAATCAGTATTGATTTCTAAGCCCATCTTTCTTGTGATAACGGCTTATGCAATTCGTGCTTCAGCACTTTCTTTGCATTTTGCGATACGGGAGATGATGAGTGGGTATAAAGGGTCATCATCTTCTGGAGAGCTTGTTATTCCAGAAAAAAGTGCTGGTAGAATACTTTCCATGGCAATATACTCCCGCTGGACTTCATTGTAAAAACTGTGGACAAGCAATCAGGAGGCAAAAAATGATCTCGATCCTGCGTGGGAACATCATCTCGCAAGAAACGGATGGCATCATAATTGATGTAAATGGAATTGGCTTTCATGTCATGGTGCCCACATTTTTGAAGGATCAGGTCAAGCTTGGTGAAGCTGTTTATTTATATACAAAAATGATCATACGAGAAGATGCGTGGATCCTATGTGGCTTTGACACAAGGGAGGGGCGAGATGTTTTCGAGGTAATATTGAGCGTCAATGGGGTTGGGCCGCGTCTGGCGATGAGTATTCTTTCAACGCTCACACCCGATACAATACGTAGGGCTGTGTTTAACGACCAACCGGATATATTCAGCCGGGTTCCGGGAATTGGGAAAAAGACAGCCCAAAAAATTGTACTTCACTTACAGGACCGGCTTCCATCTGCCGAAGGATTTGCCCCGTTGTCCATGATCAGTGATGTGGATTCAGAAGTATTGGCTGCCCTTACAGCATTAGGGTACAGCCTGGTTGAGGCACAAGCTGCGCTTCAATTCATCCCTCGAGATACACCAGAGGAAATTGAAACGCGATTGCGAATTGCATTGCAATACTTTTCAACCCCATAAGATTTTTTTCCCAATTGATGTGTTCATTCTGATATTTATACACACGGATTTGTTCACCGAGGTGTAAAAATCTTACAAAGGGATCGGTATTAATCTTCAGGCTTAATTTCTAGAGTAAGTACGAAGCAAAGTGTCCACTTATTTTTACATACCGTAAACAATCAAGGATTACCGTGTTGCCAAAATGGTGTGATAATATGCTATACTTTTCACAGTAATCTAGATAAGATGATTTTCCCATACAGCATCCAATTTTGATCACATCTGCAGATTATTAGATTAATAAAATCAAATCCTTGTATGGGTGGAATTTCATAACCGATCTGAGATCCAGACATAAGTGATTTATGAATTTTGAAATTAATATACCCAATCAATTTATTCATCCTGATCCGATGCCCATCATAAAGGTAAAAGGTTCTCATCGAGAAATTGGACGGCAAATCGGTGAAGCGTATCGTGAACAAATAAAACATCATATTCAAAATACACAGGAATTAATAAATACTACTTTTGGAACGCTTGAGCTTGATTGGTCTGGCGCAAGGATGCAAGGGAGAAAATATATCCCTTTCGCTCAAGAGCGCTTCCCTCAATATGTTGAGGAAATGCTAGGCATCTCTGAAGGGGCTGACGTTGATTTTGATGATGTTGGGGTTGTGAATGCACTCGAAGCCGTTACAATTGATGCATTACATTTAAGTAAGTGTACAAGTATGGCAGTAAGTGAAACAAATACTTCTGATGGTCACGTATTAATTGGGCATAACGAAGACTGGATCCCCGAGGATGAGCCATATGTTTTCCTCATTCATGCAGAACCTGATGACGAACCCCCATTTTTAGCAATGACTTATGGCGCATTATTGCCGAATATCGGCTTTAATGCGTTTGGGATTGCCCAATGTTGTGATTCTGTTTATCCAAATGATAGCCGTATTGGGATACCACGTTTATTTGTATCCCGTGCAGTCCTGGCCGCGAAGACACCAGGTGATGCCATTCGGCGAACTCTCATACCACGTAGAGCGGCAGGATATAGCCATCTGATTGCGCATGAAAGCGGAGAAATATATAGCGTGGAAGTATCAGCCAGAAAGTTTGCGATCATATATGCTCAAGATGGATATATGGTGCACACAAACCATTTCCTGGATATCAATATGCAGGCTATTGAATATGAATCAGATGAACTGATCGCCACACGTGTTCGTTATTTCAGGGCAAATCGGTTGTTGAGGGAGACAAAGCAGCACACAATCAAGTCGATCCAAGCCTTACAACGAGATCATATAAATTTTCCCAACTCAATATGCAATCACGCTGAAGACGATATGGATCCGCTTGACCGCGAAAAGACGATTAATGCAATGGTCATTGATCTCAGTGCGAGGGCAATGCACATCGCCTGGGGTAACCCATGTGCAAATACGTACCATACATATTATCTCGATGCGTAATGGTATAATATTTTCAATGGTTGAGGTTATACTAGACGCCCCTAGGCAGGAATTACCAGGAGCTAAAATTGGCGTTTAATCCCCTTAATTGGCTCTTAGGTTTATTTTCATTAGACATTGGCATTGACTTGGGGACAGCAAATACCCTGGTTAATGTACGCGGTAAAGGTATTGTGATTAATGAACCATCCTGGGTTGCAATTGATAAACGAACCAGGATACCCATAGCCATCGGCGCTGAAGCTAAAGAAATGATGGGACGGACTCCACCCAATGTTATTGCTATCCGTCCCCTTCGAGATGGAGTGATTTCTGAATTTGAGATCACTCAGGCGATGCTCGAGTATTTCATCGAGAAAGCACACAGGCAGAGCATCGTTCCTGTCCCGAGACCACGAGTGGTGGTAGGAATTCCGTCAGGCGCTACCGAAGTGGAGAAAAGGGCCGTTTACGATGCGGCTATGTCTGCAGGAGCCCGCGAAGCAGGCCTGATCGAGGAACCGATGGCTGCGGCTTTAGGCGCAGGTTTACCAGTGAATGAAATCCGTGGAAGCATGATTGTGGATATCGGAGGCGGAACATCTGAGGTAGCTGTCATATCGATGGGTGGTATTGTTATATCACGTTCCTTACGGGTAGCAGGGGATGAGATGGATCTAGATATCGTCCAGTATATGCGTAATAAGTACAATTTGTTGATTGGTGAACGTATTGCTGAACAAGCAAAAATTGGGATCGGTTCAGCTACTCATTTACCAGAAGAAAAAACGATTTTATTGCGAGGGAGAAATTTAGTCACTGGATTACCTGAGAGTGTTGAAGTCTCCTCGGTGGAAATAAGAGAAGCAATTTCAGTGTCGGTGAATACCATCATTGACACGGTTAAAGATGCAATGGATGAAACACCTCCTGAAATCATCGCTGATTTAATGGATGTAGGTGTATGTTTGTCTGGTGGTGGTGGTATGTTACAAGGATTGGATCGTAGACTAAGCGATGAATTAAAAATACGCGTCTGGGTTGCAGAAGACCCAATGAGTTGTGTCGCAAGGGGTGCAGGATCGATACTCGAGGATTATGATCATCTGAATCATTTGTTGACTGGCCTGGAGCGTTCAAGCAACGGACGAAATAGTTAATTGGGCTGTTAATGGAGACTGATTGGTATTCATAATTACCAACGATCCATTATAAAAGCGACTCTGTAAGAATGAAAACAAATTCCCCTCAATCAATTCAATTAATCGTCATATTGTTAGTGGCTTTAGGCTTGATCGGTTTGGCTTTAAGCGGATATCTAACACCAGTATCTCGGATTCTGGTTAACCCTGTTGTAAAAGCTCAAACCTGGCTTGCTAAGCGGTATCAAGCAATTCAAAGCTTGATCACGCAACCAGAAGATGTCAACACCCTACGCCATAAAAATTTGGAATTAGAGGCAGAGAATTCGGGATTGCAGGTGCAAATTATTGAACTGCAACAACAAGTCACGGAAGCCCAATTGCTTTCAACCCTCGTGGATTATGAAAGAAGACATGTTGATAACCAATACATTGCTGCTTCTGTAATTGCCCGTGATATCAGTCCGTTTATGCATTTTGTGATCATAGATCGTGGTTCAGATAATGGTTTACGAAAGGGAATGCCAGTAATTACTCAACAGGGATTAGTTGGTAATATTACGGCGGTGACTGCTGGAGCAGCGAGAGTTCAACTTATCAATGACCCAGGTTCAAGTATTAATGTGATTCTACAACAATCAGAGGTTGAAGGCGTGGTCAAGGGACAAATTACTGGTGAAATTAAATTAGACATGGTCTCGAAAAGTGCAACTATCCAACCTGGAGAACTTGTATTAACATCTGGCTTGGGAGGTAAGTATCCAGAGAACATTGTCATCGGACAGGTGGTTACCATCCGAAGTGATGCGTATTCACTTTTTCAAAGTGCAAGTGTTCAACCAGCAGTAGATTTTTCACAGCTCGATATCGTATTAATAATTACGAATTTCCAATCGGAAGATATTTCACCGTTGGTTCCTGGTCCAAGCACTCCCTGATTCAGTACACATGATTTATTTAGTTGGAGTTACCCTATTAGGAATTTTAGCAATCCTTCAGAGTACTATCGTCAGCAGGATGCCATTATTAAATGGGACTGCGGATTTAATCTTATTGTTTATTCTGGCTTGGGTACTTCAAGATAGGGTAGAATCTGCCTGGCAATGGAGCATTATTGGTGGTATATTTGCTAGCTTATATTCTGCACTACCTTTTGGGTCATATGTTATTGCATATTTAATCGCCACCAGCGTCACCAGAATGCTGAAGCGTCGGGTATGGAAAGCACCATTCTTGGCAATGTTAGTTGCTACATTTATTGGAACTTTGATTGTATACCTGGTATCTTTGATTGCCCGATCCATTTCGGGAGTGAACATTCCGATGACAAGCGCTTTGAATTTGATATTACTGCCTGGCTTGTTATTGAACCTAATATTAGCAATCCCCGTATATTCCATCGTGCATGATTTGGCAGGTTGGTTATATCCGGAAGAGTTGGAAGCATGAAAAGTTCATCTGCTCTTAATAACTTGGTAGAAACACGGCGGATCATATTTCTGGGGGCAATTCTGATCGTTATTTTTTTCATCTATGTTTTTCGCTTATACAACTTACAAGTTGTACAATACTCTGACTGGTTAGCAAAAGCGAATGAGAATCGTACTCATGAGATAAACTTACAAGCCTCGCGAGGATCGATCTATGATCGAATGGGGTATATCCTTGCGAGGAATATTCCGTCTTATAATGTGGTGATTACTCCCGCTGATTTACCAGATGACGAAGGAGAGGTTCAATCCATCTACCGGGACCTATCAATATTAACTGGAGTACCGGTAAATCGAGGGGAGGTGTCACAAGCGGATCCATATGTCCCATGCATTTCAGATCATGGAATCACCCAGATTGCCACTTATGGTAGAACAACCGCTCCCTTCGAACCAGTAAAGATATCTTGTGATGTAGACCAACATACTGCGTTGGCAATTCAAGAGAATGCTTCAACCTGGCCTGGTGTTGGAATCGATGTGGTGCCAGTAAGAGATTATCCGACTGGATCGCTAACCGCATCAATCATTGGCTTCCTCGGTCCGATTCCAGCAGCCGAAGAAGATTACTATCGCTCATTGGGATTTATACCGAATAGAGATAAAGTTGGTTACGCGGGTGTTGAGCTTTCCTTCCAGAATTTATTAGCGGGGATAAACGGTCATAGGGTGGTTGAATGGGACATTGCTGGTCAGATTCTTAATGATCTAGTTCCACCTGCGCCTTCCAATCCTGGTTCCAGTATTGTATTAACCATCGACACACGATTACAACAAGCTGTCCAATCGATATTAACGGATGAGATTACTGATTGGAACCAATCGTTCGGTGAAGAACGAATGACGAGTGGTACTGTAATTGCAATAAATCCACGAACCGGAGAAATTCTCGCCATGGTTAATTACCCAACCTATGAAAACAATCGCATGGCGCGGGTGATTCCAGCTTATTATTATGAGCAGCTTATTTCTGATCAACGAAATCCGCTATTAAACCTGGCTGTTGGTGCAGAATTACCCGCAGGCTCAGTATTTAAGCTGGTAACAGCAACGGGTGGATTGAATGAAGGTGTTGTTAAGCCTGAAGAGATCATCAAAACGCCAGGTAAAATTACGGTGACAGAAAGATATTATGCCAATGACCCTGGGAGACCAAGAGATTTTGTCGATTGGATTTATAAAACAAATCCAGCAGGATTTGGCCAGCTCGATTTCGTTCATGCAATAGCCAATTCCAGTAATGTGTACTTTTATAAAGTTGGGGGTGGATATCAAGATGAAGTTAATCCAGGATTGGGAATATGCCGCCTGGGTACTTACGCGCGTGCGCTGGGATATGGCACTCTCCCGGATGGTTATGGTGGACTTCCTTCTGGATATAAAACTCCAGAAATCGAACTACCGGATGTGGCATCTGGATTGATCCCGGACCCGACTTGGAAACGCATCAATCAAGGCGAAAGCTGGTCAACTGGGGATTCATATATCGTTAGTGTGGGTCAAGGATACGCACTTGCGACACCCCTGCAAGTTTTATTATCAGCCGCAACTGTAGCAAACAATGGAAAATTGATGTCACCGACTGTTTTGTATGAGATCCTTGATAGTGAAGGGAATATCATCCAGCCATTTTCCCCTCACTTACGCTGGGATTTGACCGTGGACCCTGTTATTCAAGTTTATGAGGATAACACCATCCGTGGTTGCCAACCAACCGGTGAAATGAAGACTATACAACCATGGGTGTTTGACCAGGTTCGCACAGGAATGCGTTTGGCAGTTTTAGAGGGAACTCTTAAAAAAGAGTTTGCTAATGTGAATATTGCTGTAGCCGGAAAGACCGGCACGGCTGAATACTGTGATAAGTTTGCGCAAGCCAAAAATCTCTGTGAGCCTGGTAATTGGCCAGCTCATGCCTGGACAACGGCATTTGCTCCGTATGAAGACCCAGAAATTGCAGTAGTTGCT
>Ga0315276_10001842_pt1 | contig 19120 bp, 8 predicted proteins | sample YL17G05_0_MG_FD_204542 | JGI IMG/M metagenome (GOLD analysis project Ga0315276, IMG submission 204542) | Sediment microbial communities from Yellowstone Lake, YNP, Wyoming, USA - YL17G05_0 | ecosystem: Environmental > Aquatic > Freshwater > Lake > Sediment | place: USA: Wyoming | collected... | reverse complement strand
GAGTTATCTCACGGGTGGCGGGTACGTGTTGCCCTGTCCGAACACTGCAAATGTCAATGGTGCCGGTATCGTTGACCTGAGCGATTTGAGTTCGTTGGTGAGTTACCTAACAGGCGGCGGGTACGTGTTGCCGAGTTGTCCGTGAGCTTCGATAAGATTCAGATATCGTTTATTGGAGAGCGGCCAAGTGCCGCTCTTATCATTTGTGTCGAATCGGAGATCACGCGCTGAATCAAGTTGACCTTCGGGTTCTGACCCCGGGAATCGCTAGAATAATCCTGATCTCAGCGTTCGTTCACTTGCGAGTGTGATGATATTCAATCAGATAAGGCTGGACGGAAGCGGAGCGAAGAACTCTCTCCGACGATTTTGTTGGCAAGCTGTTAGAAAACGAGGGGGTTAATTGCGGTACTGATCCACGATGAGGCTGTAAGTGATTGTGGGGCAGCTTGATTTGGTGGCGGGGGCAGGATTTGAACCTGCGACCTTCGGGTTATGAGCTGTTTGCGTCGACCGAACACCAGACAACACTGGACACTAAGCTGTAACAAGGACAACAACTTGCGCCAGCTCATTTTGTCCGGTGTTGTCCCTTATTATCCCGTGTTTTGGCTTGTTCTGTTAGCAAACTGTTAGAAAGCGTCTTTTCGCAATGTGGACTAGGATGGGAGATGATGGCAGCTGAAATTGCTGATTTTTCACCGTAGGCGGACATTGGCGGCTTGATTTCCGACGAGAATGACGTGTATTCACGCCCGAACGCTCTAGCTTAGGTTAAGGCGTGGGAAACAATGAACAAGTGGGGCTATTTGACCCGTAGGCGGCAGGGTTCCTCGCCAGGCCGTTCGCTTAAGTTGTTGCCCTTATTATCAATAACTCGTATCTTAAAGCAGGCGTTTGACAACAGGCGGGGTCAATTCCGCCAGAACCGGGAGATTGTCGATCGTGCCGGACAACGATCAAGACGACATAACCCGATCGCACGTTCAACTCGCACACGGCAGCATAATCGGGCATTATCGCATCATCGAGCGCATCGGCGCCGGTGGTATGGGTGAGGTGTACCTCGCCGAGGACACCAAGCTCGACCGCAAGGTGGCGCTGAAGTTCCTTCCTCTTCATCTCTGTCAGGATGCCGACTGCCGCGCCCGATTCAAGCGCGAGGCGCAAGCCGCCGCGAAACTGGACCACCCCAACATTGTCGCCGTCCACGAGGTCAGTGAGTTTCAAGGACGCCCTCTCTTCTCTATGCAGCACGTGGAAGGACAATCGCTCAAGGGAGTGCTCTCTGGAAAAGCACTGTCTCTGGATCGCATTCTTGAAATAGGCATTCAAGTTTGTGAAGGACTCCAGGCGGCACACGAAAAGGGAATCACTCATCGGGACATAAAACCCTCCAACATCCTGATTGACTCACACGGTCGCGCCCGAATTGTAGATTTTGGCCTGGCATCGGTGATGGGATCGGATCAATTGACGAAGACCGGATCGACGCTTGGCACGATTGGCTACATGTCCCCAGAGCAGGTCCGCGGAGACAGAGTTGATCACCGGACCGATCTCTTTTCCTTTGGGGTCGTGCTCTACGAGATGATCACAGGCCACGCGCCGTTCACATCAGATTCAGAAGCCGCGACTTTGCATGCTATAACAAACACGAAGCCGGAGTTTCTCGCCCGTTTCCGGCGGGAGGTGCCGGCTGAGTTGCAGACCATTACTGATAAGGCACTCGAGAAGGATCGCGAAGTCCGCTATCAGTCCGCCAAGGAGATGTCAGTCGACCTGACGCGGCTGAAGCGGGAGCGCGATTCCGGACGGGCGGCCGCTCCCGGCTTCGCGGAGTCCCCGCGCATCCCATCTCTGGCGGTGCTGCCGTTTACGAACCTGAGTGCGGACAAAGAGAATGAGTACTTCAGCGATGGATTAGCCGAGGACATCATCGACGCTCTGGCACAGGTTCCGGGGTTGCGCGTGATGGCGCGGACCTCGGCGTTCGCGTTTCGCGGCAAGGAAGTCGACGTGCGCGAGATCGGGGCGCGGCTCAACGTGGAGCACATTTTGGAAGGAAGCGTTCGTAGGGTGGGCAACCACCTTCGGGTGACGGCGCAGCTAGTCAAAGCGAGTGACGGCTACCACCTGTGGAGCCAGCGCTTCGACCGGGAGATGACGGACGTCTTCGCCATACAGGACGAAATCTCGCAGGCCATTGTGGAGAAGCTACGAGTGCGGCTGGCAGGGGACCGTCCACTGGTGAAGCGGTACACGGAGAATCTCGCCGCCTATGACCTCTGTTTAAAGGCCAGATATCACCTAATGAAACTGACGCAGGAAGGACTGGAATTGGGCTGGCATCAGTGTGAGCAGGCTATCACACTCGACCCGGACTATGCCCTGGCGTATGCCGTACTGGCCGAGTCCCACTTGTGGAGCGCCTTCTGGGGATTCACGAATCCGCGGGAGTCTCTCCCCAAGGCCAAGTCGGCGGCGCTCAGGGCGCTCAGACTCGATGACAGGATGGCCGAAGCCCATAGCGCGCTGGGAGCTGTCCTGGGCGTCTGCGAGTTTGATTGGCCCGGAGCCGAGCGCGAATTTCGCCGTGCCCTTGAGCTGAACCCCTCCTCCGCCGTCGTGCGACATTACTATGGCTCCTGGTTCCTGAGGACACTGGGGCGGGTGGAAGAAGCCGCTGCTGAGATGCGACGGGCATGCGAGCTGGATCCACTCGATCCTTACTACAACACGATGGTGGGTTATCTCCTTCATATTACACGGCAGTTTGAACCGGCGGTTGCGCAGTTTCAGCACGCCATCGATCTGGATCCGACCTTCTTCTTCTCCTATTGGATGCTCTCGATTCCCTACGCGCTGCATGGGCGGTTCGAGGAGGCCATCGCCGCGGCCGAGAAGGCAAATGAACTAGCCGGGGGCAAGGCGATGACGCTCGGAGAGCTCGGTAGAGTCCTCGGATTGGCTGGCCGGACTGCCGAGGCACGGCAGTTATTGGCGGAACTAGAAGTCCGACGTCGATCGAGCTATGTTCCAGCCTTCTCAATCGCGATGATCCATCGCGGCTTGGGAGATATGGAGAAGGGTCTGGAGTGGTGGGCAAAGGGCATCGAAGAACGTGACTTACTTCTTGAGACATCACTCAAGACTGAACCGAGTTACGATCCCTTGCGATCTCACCCGGCTTATCATGCTCTGCTTCGGAAAATGAACCTGGAGCCGTGAGTGGCCGAAGCAGCTATGCAGCCCGAAGACGACAAGACTAGAACCCATGTGACGCTTACCAGCGGCACGATGGTCTCACACTACCGGATTATCGAGAAGATCGGTGCAGGTGGGATGGGGGAGGTCTATCTGGCGGAGGATACCCAACTGAGTCGCAACGTCGCCCTCAAGTTCCTTCCCCCTCATCTCTGTCAGGATGCTGAATGTCGAGCGCGCTTCACCCGTGAAGCCCAAGCGGCGGCCAAGCTCGATCATCCCAATATTGTCTCAGTATTTGAGGTAGGCGAATTCCAGGGTCGGCCGTTCTTTTCCATGCAACACGTCGAGGGACAGTCACTCAAGGAAGTTCTCTCTGGAAAAGCACTACCGCTCGAGCGTATTGTCGAGATCGGCATCCAGGTGTGCGAAGGACTGCAGGCGGCGCATGAGAATGGCATCACGCACCGGGATATCAAGCCGTCAAACATCTTGATCGACTCCCACGGACGAGCCCGAATTGTTGATTTCGGGTTGGCCTCTGTGATGGGGTCGGACCATCTGACAAAGACTGGCTCAACGCTTGGCACGGTCGGGTATATGTCTCCAGAGCAAGTCCGCGGTGAACAGGTCGACCACCGCACGGACCTGTTCTCCTTTGGTGTTGTCCTGTATGAAATGATCACCGGCCATCCGCCGTTCAAGGCCGATTCAGAAGCTGCAACTCTGCACGCTATCACGAATACGAAGCCGGAGCTTCTGGCTCGTTTCCGGCGGGAAGTTCCACCGGAATTTCAAACAGTTATCGACAAGTCGCTGGAGAAGAATGTCGCGACCCGCTATCAGCATGCAGACGAGCTATCAGCCGATCTAAAACGTCTATCAGCTACAGCCAGTTCTGTACCCAGTGTGCGGAAGCGCAGAATCCGTATCGTCGTGCCCTCACTTGTGATTCTCGGACTGATTGTAGCTGCTCTTGTTCTCAAGCCCTGGCGATTCGAGATTTCACCCACACATGAAACGCAAGCTGCTACCAACTGGCTGGCGGTCATGTATTTCGATAATGTGGCCGACCCTGCCGACTCCAAGCGTCTCGGCGAGATTGCCACGAACTTGTTAATCACCGGCCTTACCCAATCTGAGAACCTGAGGGTGATGTCAAGCCAGCGTTTGTACGATCTGCTCAAGCAGATGGGCAAGGAAGGGGCCAAGAGCATTGACCGGGCGACGGCGTCGCAGATTGCGAAAAAAGCGGAGGCCAAATGGATGTTGACAGGGTCAATTCTACAGAGCGAGCCGCGAATCGTGCTGACTTCGCAACTCGTGGATGTTGCGACCGGCGGAGTGATCGCCAGCCAGAAGGTCACCGGGAATCCCGGTGAGGACATCTTCGTCATCATCGACCGTTTGACTGGAGAGGTGAAGAAGTGCAGCGCTATGCCGGCGGCTCTCAAAGGGGAGACGCCGGTGCGAGTTGCCGACATCACCACCTCCTCGCCGGAGGCGTATCGGCACTACCTCGACGGATTGGAGTATCGTGACCAATACTACTTCGCTGATGCCCTGCGAAGTTTTCACAAGGCCGTGGAATTGGATTCGACCTTTGCCGACGCGTACTTCTGGATTGCGTACTTGTCTAGTGATAATCAGGAGAAAAACTGGGCCGAGGCCAAGGTCGAGCAGTACCTCGACCGGACCAGTGAGCGAGTAAGGAGATTCCTGCCGGCTGCGCGATATTATCATGAAGATGATCTGCAAGGCATAACCACCGAAGGCCGACGGTACCTTGATCGCTACCCCGATGACAAGGAGATCTGGTGGTGGTTAGGGTCGGCAACCCACCGTCTGGGGGGGAGTCTCGATTCTGCCCTGACGTACTACCAACGGTCGCTGGCGCTTGATCCTAGCTACAAGGTCGCGTGGAATTCACTTGCGTATATCTACCGTGAACTCGGCAGACAAGACGAAGCTATCAAGGCAATCAACAAGTATATCTCGCTAGTGCCCAACGAAGCAAATCCGTACGACAGCCGAGGAGATCTCTACGCTTCAGCAGGCGAGTTGGACTCGGCCATCGCATCCTATCAGAAGGCCCTCCACATCAAGCCGGACTATCTGGGGTCGGTCAAGAGGCTGGGCTATATGTACATGTTTCTTGGCCGGTACGAAGAGGCGGACAGTACCTTCCGAGTCTATTTTTCTGCGCTCGACAAGCCGATGCGCGGCTATTGGCGCGCTTCGCTGACGTATGTGCCGCGGTACCGGGGTAGATTTCACGAGGGTCTCCGGATTGCCGATGAGTGCATAGCAGCCAACAAGGTAGACGGCCTCGATGTCACGAACTGGGTGATGTATGAACTGAAGTCCGACATGTACGACTGTCTCGCCCAGCCGGACTCGGCCTTAGCAATAGTGCGGGTGGCTTCGAAATTGGCAGCCAAGGACGCGTGGGCGACGACATCAGAAGTTAGATCCTGGGAGGCTGTCCTTTCGTACAAGGCCGGTGACACAGTTGCGTCCAGAGCCCTGCTCGATCAATTGGAACAGGCAGCGGGGTCTGGAAAACCTTTCGACGTTGCATCATACTGGGACGCCAAAGGACAGATTGCCCTGCACGCCAAGAACTACAGCAAAGCGATTGAGTACCTGAAGAAGAAGGATAGCGCTGAGGCCATTGTTCAAGGCGGCTACACACTGGCTCAGACATACCTCGAATCGGGAGACAGGCGGCGGGCGATAGAGCTACTTGAGAAGAAGCTCATCCAGTATGACGAAGACCGTGCCATTGGCGGACCAACTTGCGTGAAAGGATATTACCTGCTTGGTCGAGCGTACGACGAGATTGGCGAGGGCGACAAGGCGCGGAATGCCTTTGAGAAGTTTCTGACAATCTGGAAAGACGCGGACCAGGGCCTCAAGGAAGTCGACGATGCGAAAGCACGCTTGGCAAGGCTGAAAGCCAAGTCATAGAGGTATACCGTGCAACCTGACGACGACAAGACCCGGACGCACGTGCCAATTGTGAATGGCACGATGGTGTCGCACTACCGGATCATCGAGAAGATCGGCGCCGGTGGAATGGGGGAGGTGTATCTGGCGGAGGACACTGACCTCAATCGCAAAGTCGCGCTCAAGTTTCTTCCACTTCATCTGTGTCAGGATGCTGATTGCCGGGCTCGGTTCAAGCGTGAGGCTCATGCGGCAGCGCAACTCGATCATCCCAACATTGTCGCAGTTCATGAGGTCAGTGAATTCCAGGGGCGACCGTTCTTTTCGATGCAGCACGTCGAGGGACAGACGCTCAAAGAAGTGTTGTCCGGCAAATCATTGCCGCTCGACCGCATTCTCGAAATCAGCATTCAGGTGTGCGAGGGGTTGCAGGCGGCACATGAGAGAGGGATCACGCACCGGGATATCAAGCCCTCAAATATCCTAATCGACTCACACGGCAGAGCCCGCATAGTCGATTTTGGTCTGGCGTCAGTTCTTGGACTCGATCATCTGACCAAGACCGGCTCGACTCTTGGCACGATCGGTTACATGTCTCCTGAGCAGGTACGCGGTGACAAGGTCGATCACCGCACGGATCTGTTCTCATTTGGTGTCGTGCTGTATGAAATGATCACCGGCCATGCGCCATTCAAGACAGATTCGGAAGCGGCAACTCTGCATGCGATCACGGATACGAAACCTGAGCCGCTGGCACGGTTTCGACGTGAGGTTCCGCCGGAACTCCAGACCATAATAGACAAATCCCTTGAGAAGGGTATCGCTACGCGGTATCAGCATGCTGATGACATCGCCACGGACCTCAAGCGACTTTCATCTGCCGCCAAAAGACTCCAAGCTCCTCGCAGGAGATTATGGAATCGATATGTGGTGGTTACGGCTGCTGCATTGGTATTGATCGTGGCCAGTTACTGGGGAGTGCCCAAGTTCTTGACCAAGGGCGGGCAGAAGCCGGAATCTATTCGCAAGATGTTGGCGGTGCTGCCGTTTGAAAACCTCGGTGCACCTGAGGATGAGTACTTCGCAGATGGCATCACCGACGAAATCACGGCCAAGCTCGCGTCCATTCGCGACCTGGGGGTGATCTCACGGAGCAGTATCATACAGTATAGAAAGACAACGAAGAGCGTACATGACATTGCCAAGGAACTGGGGGTTGACTATATACTCGAAGGAACCATTCTCTGGGATAATAGGCGCGATACCAGCCGGGTGCGGATCATCCCACAATTAATCCGCGTGTCCGACGATACGCATCTATGGGCGGAAACGTACCAGCGACCACTTACGGACATTTTTGCCTTGCAGGCAGATATCGCTGCCCGGATTGTAGAGGCGATGAATATCACTCTTCTCGGTCCGGAGCGCGCGGCATTGCAATCGATACCAACGCGAAACATGGATGCGTATGAGGCGTATCTGCGCGGGTTGAGTTATAGAGAGGGGCCGGATTTCGCTTCGCGGGAGAGTTCGTTCTTGGCCTTGCGATTGTTCCAACGGGCGGTGGAACTTGATTCCACATTTGCCCTGGCATATGCCCAGCTTGCGTATGTTAATGCCGGGATGTACCATTATGGGCACGATCAAACGGCCGATCGCCTGGCAAAGGCAAAGACCGCTGCCGATCGGGCAATCTCACTCCAGCCGAACCTCGCCTGGGGTCACTACGCCTTGGCTTATTATTACTATTGGGGGCATCGGGATTACGAGCGTGCCCTTGGCGAGCTTGCGCAAGCCGAAGTCGGGCTCCCGAACGATCCGGAGATCCTGTTAACCAAGGCCTATATCGGGCGGAGACAGGGGACGTTCAAACATGCGATTGAGCAAATGCAAAAGGTATTCGTAATAAACCCACGAGACAGCAAACTGGCGTACACAATCGCAGAGACCTATACTCTTATGCATGAGTACGCTTCCGCGGAGGAGTTCCTTGACCAGGCAATCTCACTCGCTCCGGATAAGGCTAATGCGTATTTGAATAAGGCTGAAAACTATTGCTTGTGGCGCGCGGATACGACATCCGCCCGTGCGACATTGACATTGATATCGCAGCAGGATGAGGATAGAACTCGGCTGGGTTGGTTCTGGCTCTATTTGCATACGCGAGAATACAGCGCGGCCCTAGACCAACTTGAGTCGATGTCCCGAGTACCGGAGCCCACCCAGTTTCGTTTTGTCGCGAAACCCCAATTGGCGGCGACAATCTATGGACTTATGCACGATGGAGATCGTGCCCGCGCTTGTTTTGATTCAGCGCGCGTAATATTGGAGCATGAGCTAGACATACGGTCCGACGATCATCGCGTTCATAGTTCGTTGGGCATTGTCTATGCAGGATTGGGCCGCAAAGATGATGCCCTCCGCGAAGGTAAACGCGGAGTCGATCTGTTCCCCGTCTCGAAAGACGCCTTCATTGGACCTGCCCGAATGACGGATCTCGCAATAATCTACTTGATGGTAGGTGAGTATGACTCGGCGCTCGATCAAATAGAGTATCTACTTTCAATACCCTCATGGTTTTCGGTCTCGCTGCTCCGTCTTGATCCTCGGTACGATCCGTTGCGTAAGCTGCCGCGCTATCAGAAGCTAATGGAGAAATATGGCACCTGACGACGACAAGACCCGGACACATGTGACGCTGACCAGCGGCACGATGGTATCCCACTACCGCATCATCGAGAAGATCGGCGCCGGTGGCATGGGTGAGGTGTATCTGGCGGAGGATACCGCACTCAATCGGAAAGTTGCGCTCAAATTCCTGCTATCGCATCTGTGTCAGGACCCCGAATGTCGTTCCGTTTCCGGTTACTCCTGTAGAAATACAGCATCTGCAACGGACAGGAACCGACCGCACAGCAGTTTCGGAATAACTGTCGGGCAGGTATTCTACTGGATGATCTGTCTGGTTGCTACGACGCTGTTCCTACTACACGGCGTCGCGCAATCTCAGGGCACCGAAGCGAATCCAAGGTTGACCTCTCACTTACCTCCTGCCCATCGACCTGCGCAGCCGCCCGAAGACACAAGTCACTTTTCGTACGGAATATCGGGGCTGTTTACAACCAGGGCGGAAGGTATCAGGCATGGTTTTGGGATCGACTTCATTGGTTTCTTCGACCGTTTCCGGCCTATTATCCCGAGCGCTGACGTGAGTATTGTTATCTCGTCACTGCGCGTCAGCGGCCTGCCGCATGCTGACTTCATCATCCTTTCGCCCTCCCTCGGTCTTGCGTTGCGAAAGACGGCTGGTCGTTTGCGCCCCTATGCCGGTGTCGGATTCGACGCGCATTACAGCTACCTATCCCTTGACGAACCCGCCAAGGTAACGATTGGAGGGTATGATTCCACAACACAAGCGAAACGCATAGACATGGGCTGGGAGTTCACAACGCACGCTCTTGTCGGTATGGCTATACAGATAGGAAAGAGACATCAACTCCAACTTGAAGGCAGGTTCATGTCCGCCTCACACGCCGCAGACGTAAGTTACTATGATCGTCAGACTGAAAAGGAATGGAAAGGTACCGTGAACTACAAGATTCCGACCGTATGGCTCTCGATCGGGATTATAACAGTTCCGGCACCAGCAAAGAAATATGGCACTTGACCAATCACTACTGCGCTGGCCTGGCACAGCCCGCGCAACAACATTTAACCTAATCGTATAGCACGGAGGATAATGCCATGGCACCCCTTAGTCTGTTGCGCTGGTTCGCGACGGCGAGTGCAGTGCTGGCAGTGGTATCCACTCTACTATTGGGTAAGGCATCAGCGGGCGACATCACACTGATAGTGGACGCGAGGGACGCCACTCGACGTATTCTGCACGCGAGTGAGATTATTCCTGTTCAACCTGGATCACTGACGCTTCAGTATCCCAAGTGGATTCCGGGAGAGCATGGCCCGAGCGGGCCGATTGTTGATCTGGCTTCACTCATGATTCACGCGGACGGAAAATTGCTCCCCTGGCGCCGTGATCTGGTTGACATGTATGCGATTCATCTGGACATACCAGAGGGGATCACATCAGTAGACCTGAAGTTTGACTTCCTGCAAGCGGCTCGCACCCAGGGTTTCAGTTCTGGTGGATCAGCAAGCGATCAGCTTGCTGCTGTGCACTGGAACCAAGTGGTGCTGTACCCAAAGGGCGCCGCACTTGACAGCATTCGCATGCGACCGAAAATCGTACTGCCCAATGGGTGGGAATACAGCACGGCACTTGAAACTGAGAACCAGTTCGGTGACACCACACAGTTTTCGGCAGTAACACTGGCAACGCTTGTAGACTCACCGGCCAAAATGGGGGCACACGTCCGTCGGATCGATGTCACGCCCCCGAGCGGCGTTCGCCACACGATTGATTTGTTCGCTGACGGAGAGGCTGCTTTGGATATGCCTCTCTGGCAAATCGAGGCCTACAAGCGTCTGGTAGTTGAGGCGCTGGCGCTCTTTGGTGCTCGACACTACAACCACTATGACTTTCTGGTAACGCTGAGTAGTCAAATGAGCAATTACGGATTGGAGCACCACGAATGTAGTGATGACTGCATGCCGGAGCGGTCCCTGATTGATAGCAGTGTGCAGAGGTTGTGGGCTATGCTTCTTCCCCACGAGTATGCTCACTCCTGGAATGGCAAGTACCGCAGGCCGGCTGGCTTGACACCGGGCGATTTCCAGCTCCCGCAGACAGGCGAGCTCCTTTGGGTGTACGAGGGTCTGACCACCTACTTGGGCGAAATCTTGGCTGCCCGATGCGGTGTCAGTAACCTGCCGGATGCTCGTGAGCATCTGGCTCTGATCGCAGCCCGGCTCGATAATCTGCCGGGTCGGCAATGGCGTTCCCTGCAGGATGTCTCGGACGCAGCTCAGATTCTGTACGGTTCTCGCGCCGACTGGCAATCGCTCCGCCGCACAGTCGACTTCTACGACGAAAGCTATCTGATCTGGCTGGAAGCCGACGTAATCATTCGCGATCTGACAAGGGGAAAGAAGTCTCTCGACGATTTTTGCCGCAGGTTCTTTGGAGGCCAGGACAGCCCTCCCGAAGTCAGAACGTTCACCTACAATGACGTTATCTCCGCTCTTGAAGCCGTATTTCCCTACGACTGGGAGACGTTTTGGTCGGAACGGCTTGATTCTCTGAATACGCACGCCCCGCTCGGAGGTATTGAGGGAAGTGGATGGAAGTTGACGTACTGCGAGACAAAAGGAACCATGGCCACCGCGGATGAGGACGTCAATCATACTATTGATGCTCGCTTTTCGCTCGGAGCAACTTTCGCTGAAGATGGATCGCTAATCGATGTTATTCCCGGGTTCCCGGTGGCGCTGGCAGGGCTTGCACCGGGAATGAAACTGACGGCAATCGATGGCAGAAGATTCACCAAGGATGAATATCGCAACTCCATGAAGATGGGCAAACAATCCTCCAAGCCGATGGAGTTCTTAGTTGCCAACGGAGATTATTTCAGAACGCTTCGAGTCGATTACCACGGAGGTGAGCGCTATCCGCAGTTGGAAAGAAATGCTCATAAAGAGGACGTGTTGAGCGAAATAATGAAACCCTTGAGTGTCCGGGCCGCAGGCAAGGGTAACTGACGAAAAATGCGCGATATAACACAAATTGGAAAGGGATGAAACGTGCCGTGGCAGTTGAGTCATATGACACCTGTTCAGATATGGAGTTTACCATGAGACCGTTATTATCACTCATCGCCAGCGCCGGAGCTGCGCTCGTCGCGACGACGGTCCTTGCGGAATCCGAACTACTGAGGCAATTTGCCCGCGACTACGCTACTTTGCACCAAGACCTGCTGAATCACAAGGGAGAGGTGGTCGAGGTCAGGGATTTCGTCTATACCAAGGACATTGCGACCTTCACCTTTTCAGAAGGTGAGTTACATTTCCAGCGGTATGTGAACAGTCGGCCAACGACCGTAATCTTCATCGGCAAGGGACATGCGAAGATTGACGTGCCATCGCACGTCGAGCGACAGTCGTTGCTTACCTTAACAGGGGATAGCACGATTGAAGCGGAATTCAATACGTGTTTCATTCGCATGGCGGATGACTTCGACCTGCTCGTGAAGAAGAAGTATCTGGCGCGTTCAGAACAAATGGATTGGGGGGATTTCAACCGAGGGAGCAAGAAACAGGCTCAAGGGGAATTGTTCTTCAAACCCGTCGTGTTTCACCCGTACGATAACTACTTCCAGCTTCTGAGATCGGCCTATGAGCGGCGCGAGGACGGCTACTTCTGGCTTAAATTCAATCGCTATACCTTCAATTTCGATCCAAATCGACCGGAAGGTGTTCGTGTCGCGTACCAGCTTGAAGAAGGAGACATTGTTCCAGTTGACGCTGTGGTGATGCAGCGGAAGGAACGAGGCATTTATGAAGACTCCGCCATGTCCCGAATCACCTACGCTACTTCCGTGCTTAGTAAGTATGGGAGGTTCGAAATGGGTGGAGCGGACGGCCATAAGATTCTCAATGGCGAGGGACACGTGAAGCTGGTGGTGACTGCTGACAGTCTGCGCTTTCTGTCGCTGTTTCTTGATCAAATGCTTGGCCTGGATTCTATTCGCTGTAATGGTCGGACTTTCGATTACTGGCGAAGAAGAGATTTCTGGTTCATAGGGGCCATCCTGCCTGACTATGTCCACCGACAGGAATCGCTGGATGTGGCGCTCTTCTATCACGGCGCCGATTATGCTACCGCGTTTCCAGGTGCTGAGGACCCCCGCACTGTCCCGCACAGCCTGACGCTTGTGTCGCCCCAAGGAGTCAACTACTTCTTTGCGGATAGCGCCTCGATTGAGTACGCGGGCGAGGGGCGCCAGGAGGTCAGGGTGTCGTCCGCGCAACCATATAGCAGGTACATCTTTAGTTCTCTTCGCACGGGTTACGATACGGTGCGAGCATCTGCTGACAATGGACTGGAGCTTAACTTCCTTCGCATGAAGCGGACACTCAACCACGTTTTTGAAATGAACAAGCGATATACGATCGATTGCTTCAACGCTCTATGTGACTTCCTTGGAGCGCCGGCCGGTAGAACCTCTTTGGCCATCTCATACAATACCGTGGAGCAAGACATGCCGGGCACAATTACGAGCCCGCTGGGCTCGTCCGATGATTACTTCGGAGGGTGGCACCATGCGTTTGGGCAGGCGGTAGCACGTCAATGGTTTTCAAGAGCAACGGCTGGCCTCACAGAGCGAGAATCGTGGCTGCCTTATGCTCTGTCTGAATACGCCGCCCTTATGGCTGTTCAAAAGCTGGTAGGGGCCGATGCGTTCTATCGCAACCTGGTGGGAAGGTGGAACGTACTGGATAAGAGCTCTGACAGGGGCCGCGACATGCCGCTGGCGGCTGGCAGCGCGGCCGCAACCGGTCTTCGCGTCACCAAAGGTATCTGGCTGGTGCACATGCTGCGGTGGCTCATGTACGACTTAGACAAACAGTCGGACGAAAACTTCACAAGTTTTCTCAGGGAGGTCGCCGCTGAACTGCGCCGACCGGGTTTCACCAACCATGACTTCCAGTTGCTAGCGGAAAAACACTACGGTGGGTCGCTCGAGCAGTTTTTCCAGTATTGGGTGTACGGTACCGGTACTCCTGAATATGACGTGGATTACTCTATCGAACAGCGCGGCAGCGAGTACTTCATCAACGTTGAGGTCACCGACAAGTGCCGACAAACTCTCCGTGGCACGCCGGTGATGGTGCGAGTTGTGCTTCCCGAGCGAACGGAGTTCGGGCGGGCATTGATCGATGGTCCACGGGACACGCTCAGAATTGGTCCGTATCAGAGCCGGCCGACGGAGTTCCATTTTAATGAATTTATGAGCGTACTTTCAAAGGACAACGTGCATCGAAAGTAATCACGGGAGGTTTCCATAGTTGACATGATGCTGAACCCCGAGCGCGCAAGACGCTAAACGTCGGCCCAATAGTCACAGTAACAAGATCATCGAGCGCATGGGTGTGGCTGGGCGCAGCGTGTTCAATAGAAAAGACTTGACAGACAGGTCCGTGTTGTGTATTCAATAAGCAGAACAACACCTCGATTTTCACGCGCTGATTTCACTCGGTTAGATGTTTCATAGGCATAGCGCTCGTCTTAAACACACATAGCGCATGTCTGAATGGCCTGACGTCACACACATGTACAAATCACGATTTTCCATTATTGGAGAGATCATTACAACGGAGCCTCTTTATGCGCATTAGTAACTGGATTGTCACAGCGCTGGCTGTGACACTGATGACAGTGCTGGCTCCGGCCGGCACAGTACCGACCAGCCTTTCGTACCAAGGTCGTCTCACAGATGGGGGCGGCGCCCCGCTCAATGGCCCTTTCACGATCACGTTCCGGATATTCAACATGCAGTCGGGCGGCGTGCCGTTCTGGTCAGAGACAAGACCGGTCACTGTTACTGACGGGATATTCAGTGCCAATCTCGGGTCTGTCCAACCGATAGATCCAAGTATGCTCTACAACCCCAATGATGCCGACGAAAACGGCGTGCGGTATCTGGAGATTCAGGTGGCCGACCAGCCTGGGCCAATGTCACCACGGACACTTCTGGTCTGTTCACCATACGCTATGGTAGCGGGAAGTGTGGCAAACCAAGGGGCCATATTGTCAGCGAGCAAATTGAAGCTCGAGGATCCCGTGAACAAAACGAAGACTGAAATTACTCCTTCGCTTCTGGAACTCATTCGCACACCCTCGCCAGGTGTGGCCGGTCTTGAGCCTTTGGCATTCAGTCAGAAGTCGTATTTCTCACTTTGTTCGCTGGCGTTCTGCGACACGATGGGTGAGACGCTGGCGTGCGTCGACGGGAAGACGGGCACCGTGGCGCTTGGCAGCACAACGCAGAGTAGTCTTCGGCTATTCGACTACCAGAGCGGCCCGAAAGTCAAACTCGCTGAGTTGAAAGCCAGTGGTTCGGCAGGACCGGCCCTCGATTTCTTCGACCAAGCCGGTCAAGTCATGGGGCTTGAACCAAGTCCGTTCAACGGCGGCTTTGCCCTAAGACTCATACATCCAGGACTGATTCCAAATCGCATTTTGGCTGAAGTTACATCGAACTACGAAGGGGTAGCAAGCGGAGCGTCCGCTTTGCGGCTCTTCAATGTTCCTCCGGGCGGGACGATAGACAGTCCTACCCTCCCACAGGTTCTGCTTTCTTCAAGTATAGCCGGTGGAGAAATGCGGTTGGGTACAACAACGGATCCAGCCAGTCGTCCATACATCAAGTGTCAAGCCAACAACGCAGATAGCCGGATCGACCTCTATGCTCAATCGGTAGAACCACCCGGTGTCACTCCAACCATCGCGCTCACTGTCTCAGCATCGGGCGCGAAAGTCGGAATCGGAACTTCCACTCCAAGCCAGGCGCTTCACGTTGTCGGCAGTATCTGTTACACGGGTGGAATCGACGCTTGTTCCGACGAGCGGTACAAGAAGAACATAGAGACGATCTCCGGAGCACTCGCAACACTGGAGCGGCTGCGCGGCGTCACCTACTCGTGGAGACGGAACGACTTCCCGGAGATGGGCTTTGATGACCAACGGCATTTCGGATTCGTTGCTCAGGAGGTAGCGCCACTTGTGCCGAGTGTGGTGCAGAGTGACGATGAAGGCTTCCTGTCGATGGATTACAGCAGAATCACCCCTCTCTTGGTTGAAGCGGTGAAAGAACTTAAGGCCGAGAACGACATGCTTCAGCTGAAGACACATGAGTTGGACGAACTTAGGAATGAAATAGCCGAATTGCGCAATCTAGTCGCTCAATCCGGCATTCACAAGTAACGAGCTACACACTGAGTCAGAAGTACCGCACGTTGTGATCGGTGCGATGATTTCGGACCTCTTGCCCGCAACTTCGCGGTGTCTGGACGCGTATTGCGGTAAGCGTTTTCTGGAATGCACGGGCAATATGATGATCGGAAACCGTTATTGCCCGGCGGACCGAATTTGCTCTGGGAGGATACTCTCCCATCATTCTATTGCCTGATCTATCCATAAAACCTATCTTGTTAGTGGCAACCAGTTGCGGGGCGGGCTCTGCACCGTCCCGAACGTGATAATATAAGCAATGCCAGACGAATCTGACGACATCACTCAACCGCATGTCTCGCTTACGAAAGGCGCGGCAATCGGGCACTACCGCATTATCGAGAGGATCGGCGCCGGTGGGATGGGGAAGGTGTACCTGGCCGAGGATATCAAGCTGGAGCGCGAGGTGGCGCTAAAGACGCTTGCCAAAGAGTTAGCCTCACGTTCGGAGTTTCGCGAGCGGTTTTTCCGAGAGGCCCGCACCGCGGCTACACTTTCGCATCCCAACACAGGTTCGATTTATTCAATTGAAGAGTCCGATGGCCGGATATTCATAGTTATGGAGTATGTCCGGGGTCAGACTCTACGCGATCTGATCAGAGCCGGCAGTGTCCCATATGAACAGGTAGTCGACGTGATCGGCCAATGCTGCGAAGGTCTGCAGGCGGCGCACGATGCGGGGATCGTTCATCGCGATATCAAGTCGTCGAACATCATGCTTGACTGCACCGGTCGTGTCAAGATCATCGATTTCGGTCTGGCAAGACAGGTGCTCGGACCGGACGCAACCCAATCGGTCGCTATGATGGGGACATACCAGTACATGTCACCGGAACAGATCTCGAATCATCCCCTGGATCACCGGTCTGACCTGTTTTCATTGGGCGTCGTCTTCTACGAACTGACCACCGGGCAGTTGCCGTTTCGTGGAGAAAATCCAGCCGCAGTTGCTCTTGCAATCACGAGACAGCATCCACGACCGGTCGCAACTATCCGACTTGACGCGCCCGAGTACCTTCAGGCTATTCTCGATAGGGCGCTGGCGAAGGATCCAGCCGATCGCTACCAAAGCGCCAGTGCGTTGGCCGTCGATCTTCGTGCCGCCCGACCTGTGTCAAAGGAGCAGTCTCTAAGAGTGTCAGCGTTAGCGAGCGCGCGGATATCCTTGGTCGTGTTTCCATTTCGCCAATTGACGAGCGACGACGAGAGCTCTTACCTGGCTGAAGGCATTTATGATGAGATAATCACGCGTCTTTCCAAGATCAGGGTGCTGCGCGTCGTATCTCGAAGTGCGGCCATGCGGCTGGCCAGAGGAGATTATGAGCTACAGGATGTCGCGACCCGATTGGATGTGACATACTATTGCGAAGGAAGTCTCCGCCGACATGGTGATGATATTCACCTCAACCTACGGTTGGTTGAAACGCGGGATGGTTGCGTCCGGTGGTCTTCAGCATTTGACAAACCAGTTGATCGCCTGCTCAATCTGCAGGCTGAGATAGCAGAGCAAGCTGCTACGGCTCTGGGAATTGAGCTGGGCGGACACGAGCTGGAATCGGTGGTTCGTCGGCCGACGCTGAATGCCGAAGCTTATGACCTCTTCCTGCGAGCGAAATTCCATGCCAAAAAGCGGGATAAGGAATCGTTGCAGCGCGCCGTCGAGTTGTATCGTCGGGCCGTAGAACTGGATCCGAGTTTTGCTCACGCCTTTGCCGGTCTCGCCCAGTCGTACACACTCATACTTAACTACGGGTATTCCAATGATCCACATCAGGTGACCTTGGTGCACGAAGCGGCCAATCATGCTCTACTGCTCAATTCCGGATGCACTGAGGCTCACGTTTCACTCGGTATGCTGCTTAACCAATGCGATCACAAGCAGGCGGAGAAGGAGTTTGTTTTGGCCTGCCAAATTGACCCCAACCTTGCGGAAGCATACCATTATCAGGCTCGCTCGCTGACACTACAAGGACTGTACCTCAGAGCCTTTGAAAAAGAACAACACTCCATAGCACTGGATCCCTACCAGCCTATCGCTCGCGCCTATCTGTGCCGCGTCCTGTTCTTCCTCGACCGATACCAAGAAGCCCTGGATCAGCTTGATATCATCCGACAAGACAACCTGTCGCCGGCACAGTTTCATGCGACGCGGGGATGGCTCTTGTGGTATCGAGGGGAATGGGAAGCATCGCTGAGTGAATATGAGTCGGCGATACAATTCGATCCCACTAATGTGTTCTACATGAGTCGTGTCGGAGACTGCTTGCGACGACTGGGAAGACTGCAAGAAGCTTGCCAGCGACTTGAGCAGACTGAAGCCAAGAGCTATGACAACCTCATCGCGACAAAACTGGGGCAGGTGTATCGGGAGCTTGACGATGCCCAGAATGCGGTTCACTGGTTTGAATGTGCGCGCCAAGCGGTAGGAATAGAAAGTCGGAGGTGGCTGGAGCCGCGGTCAGTGGCCTACCATTACAATATGGCATTCGTTTTCGCTGCTGAGGGATTGATCAGTGAACTTGTACCGCATCTTGAAGCCGCCATCGAGTTCAATTACGGTGACTACTTTGAACTGAAGAACAGCCCCGACTGGGAACTTGCTCGTACAAACTCCACGTTCCGAGCATTGACTGCAACTCTTGAAGCGGGAAAGAAAGGACTGGATCGAGCAAGTTAGGCTTTGTTGGTATAATATGATAGCAGGAGCTTGTCGTAAGTTGCTGGTGACGGAGCAGACCTACTGCCGGCGGGGGTTACGTCTTACCGTGCGTGGCAGAAGCAAACGTAAATGGCAGAGGCATCGTCAATTTAAGCGACTTTAGCGCCCTCGTGAGCTACCTCGCCGGTGGCGGGTACGTGTTGCCGAATTGCCCGTGAGGCAATTGAGTATGATGAACAGAGGGCGGCTATGTGGCCGCCTTTCTTGTTGCTAAGACGTCGTCAATGGTGTATGCTATCATCGATCATAGGTAAATCTATAATCAGTACGAAACCCGGGAGAGATCCATTTCTGGAGGTGTGGAATGAAGGTAAAGGATTCTTTAGAGGGAGAGG
>Ga0315276_10001841_pt1 | contig 19124 bp, 11 predicted proteins | sample YL17G05_0_MG_FD_204542 | JGI IMG/M metagenome (GOLD analysis project Ga0315276, IMG submission 204542) | Sediment microbial communities from Yellowstone Lake, YNP, Wyoming, USA - YL17G05_0 | ecosystem: Environmental > Aquatic > Freshwater > Lake > Sediment | place: USA: Wyoming | collected... | reverse complement strand
ATCAAGATCAAGAAGTCCAACCCCTGGCTCGAGCAGTCGCTCTCGGGGCTGCTGCGCACGCTCGAGACGTGCCACAAGCCCATCACGACCATCAAGGCGAGGCTCGACAAGCAGCGCAAGGGCGGCCTCGTCCTCCGGTCGGGCATCAACGTGTTCGCCCCCGCCATCTCGGTCTACCCGGCGACGGGCGCGGTCTCCCGCGGCGGCCCCATCATGGGCGAGGCCTACCCCGCGCAGGTCGGCGCCGCCGAGGTCTACTCCTACCCGCCGCGGCAGGCGGGCGAGTTCCAGGTCGTCGCGCCCGGCGAGTACGCGGTGGCGGCGCCCTACGGCGAGCAGGCGCTGATGGGCGCGGAGGCTGGGACGGCAGCACCCGCGGCGGGCGCGGCTGTGGACTCGGCCGAGCTCAACGAGCTCAAGGCGATGCTCTACACGTTCGAGCGCAAGCTCGCGGACTACGAGAAGCGGCTGCACTACATCGACAAGTACACAGAGATGATCCAGCGGCAGCAGAACAAGAAGTTCAAGGCCCAGAAGGACCTCGTCGTGCTCGAGTCCAAGAAGGGCCGGTGGGCCGCCGTCGGCATCGGCGTCACCGCGCTGGTCATCGGCGTCATCGTGCTGCTCGCGAACATGGACATCGTCTTGGACATGTTCACGAAGCTCCTCGGCGGGTAGCGCGCGACGGGCACGGCCCGCCCTAGCCGCGGACGTCCCCGAGCCTCTCGCGCACGGCCCTGGCGAAGCCCATCGTGGAGTGGCGGCCGCCCGCGTCCCGCGTGGCGACGCCCGCGCGCAGCGCGGCCGTGACCGCGCGCTCGACACGCCTGGCCTCGGCCGCGTGGCCCAGGTGGTCGAGCATCATGGCCGCCGACAGGATGGCGGCGGTGGGGTTGGCGACGCCCCTGCCCGCGATGCCGGGCGCGGAGCCGTGCACGGGCTCGAAGAGCGCGTGCCGCGCCCCTATGTTGGCGGAGGGCGCGAAGCCCAGCCCCCCGACGAGGCCGGCCGCGAGGTCGGAGAGGATGTCCCCGAAGAGGTTGCTCGTCACGATGACGTCGAACGAGGCGGGCTCCTGCACCATCATCGCGGCGGCGGTGTCCACGTGGACATCGTCGCGCGCGATGCCCGGGGGGGCTGAGGCCGCGACCTCCTGGAACGTCTGGAGGAACAGGCCGTCGGACATCCTCAGCACGTTGGCCTTGTGGACGCAGGTGACCTTCCACCGTCCGTGCCTGGCGGCCCAGTCGAATGCGAACTTGTGGATGCGCTCGCTCGCGCGGCGCGTGATGAGCCGCTCCGCGACGAAGCCGTCGCCCTCCTCGCGCTCGCGGCAGACGTAGAGCCCCTCCGTGTTCTCCCGCACGATGACCACGTCGAGCCTGCGCGGGGGCCGCAGCGCGGACAGGCGGGGGAGGAGCGCCCGCGCGGGCCTCACGTTCGCGAAGAGGTCGAGACGCCTGCGCAACGTGAGCAGGGGCGAGCGGTAGGGGACGCCCGGCGGCGGGCTCTCGGTCGCCCCGAAGAGCACCGCGTCGACCTGCTTGGCGAGCTCGACGGTCTCGTCCGTGATGTGCTCCCCGTGCGCGAGGTGGGAGGCCTTGCCCACCACCCCCGGGACGAGCTCGAGGTCGAGCCCCAGGGCCCCGACGACGTGCAGCGCGGCCGAGGTCACCTCCGGGCCGACCCCGTCCCCTGGAGCCACGAGGATGCGTTGCATCGGAGGGCCCTCACCTCTTGGCGGGCTTGCCCGTCGCGGCCTGGTCGGGGACCACGAGCGTCCCGTTGAACGGCTTGCCCCCGAGCGCGGCCCTGACGCCCTTGAGGTCCCTCCCGTCGAGGACCTTCGTGAGGATGCGGGCGCGCTGGATGATGCGCGCGGCCATCGGGTCGACCACGCCGGGGGAGCCCGCGGCCGCCGACTGCGCGCCGACGATCTCGATGAGCCGAGAGGCGGTCACCTTGGGGAGCTGCCTCGCGTCGGGATGGGCCCTCGGGTCCGCGGTGTAGACCCCGTCGACGTTGGTGAGGATTACAATCTCATCCGCGCGGGCGACCTCCGCGAGCATCGCGGTGACCGCGTCCGTCGTGTGCCCCGGGTGGGTGCCGCCCATGACGACGATCGGGAACGACCTGACGGCCACCAGGGCCTCCTCGAGCGTGCGGGGCACGTCGTGGTAGGCCACACCGCCCAGGGCGGCGATGACCAGCCGCGCGTTGAGCCTGGTGGAATCGATGCCGACCCAGTCCAGGAAGCCCTCGTCCGCGCCCAGCTCCCGGCAGGCGGCGATGTACCTGCGCGAGAGCCGCCCTCCACCCACGACGACGAGCACGTCCCTCGCGGCGCTCGCCGCGAGTAGCTCCTTGGCGACGCCCCGCAGCAACCGCGTGTCGAGGTCGTCCGGCGCCGCTATCGAGCCCCCGAGCGACAAGGCCACCCTGCCTCGAGCCACCATCCGTGTCCACCCAAAGGTTAATCAACGGGCCCTCTTTTATGGGTTTTGGAAGGGCCACGCTTGACGTCAGAGGACCAGATGGCTCGGTACGAGTTCCGCAAGACGCTCGCGGAGCTTCGCGACATCAGCGGCAGGGGGACCGAGCTGGTGACGCTCTACATCCCGCCAGGCAAGAACATCGGCGAGGTGTCGGGCTACCTCAGGAACGAGTACGCGCAGAGCCACAACATCAAGTCCAGGACGACCAAGAACAACGTCATGTGGGCCATCGAGTCCCTCCTCAACCGCCTCAAGGGCTACCGCAGGCCCCCCCCCAACGGGCTGGCGATGTTCGTGGGGCACATGGACGTCGGCAAGGACGTGGCCGTGCCCGTGGCCATCGTCATCGAGCCGCCCGAGCCCGTCCGGGTGTCGGCCTACAGGTGCGACTCGTCATTCTGGCTCGAGCCCCTGGAGAGCATGCTCGTCGAGCACGACGTCTACGGCCTCCTCGTCATCGACAGGCGCGAGGCGACCATCGGATGGCTCAAGGGCAAGCACGTCGACGCCGTCGCCAACGAGCAGTCCCTCGTCCCCAGCAAGCACGGACGCGGCGGCCAGTCCCAGCGCAGGTTCGAGCGGCTCATCGAGCTCGCAGCGCACGAGTTCTTCAAGAAGATCGGCAACATGGCCAACGACATCTTCCTGGCCAATCCGGAGCTCAAGGGCATCCTCGTCGGCGGGCCCGGCTACACCAAGGACTTCTTCGTCAAGGAGGGCTACCTCCACCACGAGCTCCAGAAGAAGATAATCCAGACCTATGACACGGGCTACACCGACGAGTCCGGCCTCAGGGAGCTCCTCCAGGCCGCCGAGCCGACCCTCACCCAGCTCGGATTGATGAAGGAGAAGAAGTACGTCGACCGCCTGCTCTCCGAGATCCGCAAGGAGAACGGGGGGCTGAGCGCCTACGGCGAGGGCATGGTAAGGCGCGCCCTCGAGACCGGGGCCGTGGACACGCTGCTCATCTCCGAGGGCTACGGCAAGGACCGGCTCGAGCTCAAGTGCCCCACCTGCGACGCCACCAAGGACATCACGGTCACGGGCGGCGAGAAGGGCGACGGGGGCGCGGCGTACACGTGCCCCAAGTGCGGCGCCATCATGGAGATCGAGGGCCGCAAGGACATCGTGAAGGAGCTCCACGAGGTCGCTGGGAGGTACGACAGCAACGTCGAGCTCATCTCGATGGACTCGGACGAGGGCAAGATGCTCATGACCGCCTTCGGCGGCATCGCGGCGATACTGCGGTTCCGCATCACGTGATGTCCCGTCCCGCGACGTGACGCGATGATGCGTGCCGGTGATGCGTGGCGGGGGAGGTCCCCAACGCCCGGCCCAAAGCCCCGCACGGCCAGTCCTGCCCGTCCCACTCGCGCCAACGCAAGGCGACCGGCCGGCTCACTTGCCGTGGACCTTGGGCGGCGAGCCGCCCTTGCCGAGCTTGGCCTTGGTGGTCTCGAAGTCGATGAGGTCGCAGTGGTACACGCAGATGGCCTCGGGCGTCCTGGTCACGAGGTCCCCCTCGCCCGCGTGGGCGGCGATGACGTGCACGACCTCGGGCGGGAGGCCCACCTCCATCGCCAGGGCCGCGCCCGTGACGGGGTGCCTCAGCAGCTTGCCCACCTCGGACCTCCCGACGGGCCCCCCGTCCCTGCCGGGCGTGTACTCGAGCACCTTGCCGACGTCGTGCAGGAGCGCGCCGGCCAGGACGACGTCCCTCTTCAGGTCGCCCCTGACCCGCGCGATGGCGTCCGCGGACCGCGTGACCCGCCCGGTGTGCTCGGTGAGGGTGTCCTTGAGGCCCTCGATGAGCAGCGTGAACGGTATGCCCTCGACCGTCTTGAACGAGGAGCGCTCGAGGACGAGCTGCCAGACGCGGACGACCATCTTGCGCAGCTCTGGGTCCTTGATTAGCTCTATCTCGGGGAGCAGCCTGACGAGTTCCTTCTGGTCCATTGGGGCCACCTCGCCCCGAATCGCCGCGCAGGGTAGATGAAGCCTTCCATCGGGGGACTGCCCCGACGCCGGCCCGACCGTGAGAGTGTCTATCATGGCGCTTGATGTCACGTGACAATTACCCAGGCGGTGCACGGTCCGTGCGATTCTGTATAGTGGCCGTTCAACGTTATCAAAACCCTTATATAACGACTAGGGCCTTCGGGAAAAGGTGGCTGATAGCATGGGCGAGAAGGGTCTACTAAAGATAGTGCTAGCGCTTGCCTGCCTCACGGTCTTGGCCGTCCTCGCGGTCACCTCCGACCATGCCAGCGCGGACGACCGGTCAGGGGTCTCGGGGGTCGAGCCCCCGTTCTTCGGGGACTGGCACATCGACAGGGACACGAACGTCACGGGCGCCAACCTCACCCTCTCGAAGAACGTCTACGTCTACACGAGGATCAACCTCGTCATCAAGGACTCCACCATCATCATCAAGCGGGAAAAGGTGAACGGGCTGGAAGTGTACCACCAGTTCCTCTTCCGCGTCGACACCGCCGCGGTCGTCACGGTCATCAACTCGACGCTCGTGCTCGACACCTTCCAGGCCATCGGCCAGGCAGCGCTCACCTTCCAGAACGGCACCCGCATCAGCACCACGGGGCGGTTCCTCGCGGGCTGCTCTGCCCTGTTCTTCTACGACACCTCGGTAAGCAACGCAGCCCCGAACGGGCTCCTGGACCAGCCGGGCGAGGATGCCATCTGCGTCCTTGACGGGCGCGTCAACGCCGAGTTTTACAGGGTGTCCGTCATCAACAAGGCTGGCGACGCGGGCGACGCCTCCCCCGGCGCCGACGGGAGCCCTGGCGGCTCCGCCCTGCTCATCACCAACGTCTCCCTGTGGGTCGACTGCACCGTCAAGGTCCTCGCGGGCTCCTCCATGGGCGGCGGCCTCAGCCCCGGCGCCTCAGGCGGCGCCGGTGGACTCGGCGGCGACGCAGAGCTCATCCTCTTCTGCAACTACCTGGAGCGCACCAACATCACCGTGACCGGCACCGCGGGCGGCAACGGGGCGCGCGGCGCGGACAATACGGCGGGCAACGCCGGCGACGGCGGCGACGGCGCTGAGGGCGGCAACGCGAGGATCAGCATCACGAGCCCTTCCACTCTCGAGGTCTACGGGTGCAATGTCCTCCTCTCGTCGGGCGAGGGCGGCTCCGGCGGCCCCGGCGGCGAGGCCTACAACGGCGACGGCGGCGCGGCCGGCTCCGGCGTGAACGCTGGCGTCGCGCTGTTCGAGGTCACGTCCATGGACGATGTGACGCTGGAGGACAGCGCCATCTCCGTCACCGGCAGCAACGGAGGCTGGGGCGGCGACTACGGCCGCCACAGCGGCGGGCTGGGCCGCAAGGGCATCCCCAAGCCCGGCGGCGACGGCGGCACCGCGACGATCTACATCGACGGTCGCACGAACCTGTTCATCGACCGCACCAGGATGAACGCGAAGGGCGGCGCGGGCTCCGACGGCGGCTCCGGCTACGACCAGGGCGAGACTGGCGGCAACGGCGCCATGGCGGAGCTGAAGGTCGTCGTCCAGGCCTCCGTCGAGGCCAAGGACCTCCTGCTCGCGGTCTTCGGCGGCCTGGGCGGCAACGGCGGCCCCGCGTTCTCGAACATCAACGGCAACGGCGGCGACGGCGGCGACGCGAAGCTGGAGTTCAGCGGGCTGCTCGACATGCTCGTCGAGCGATTCTCCTTGAACATATACACCGGCAAGGGCGGCAAGGGCAACACCCCGACGTGGAACGGCGCGGAGGGCATCCCTACCTTCAACCTCGAGACCATCCGGCTCGAGATGTGGGACGGGGTCCTCGACCAGCCGCTGGACGACCTCACCGGCAACGCGGAGGGCAACCTCTACAACATCAGCTTCCCATTCGCCAGCCTCATCCCCGTGCTGCCCACCGATAACGCGCAGGTGTGGACCTGGTTCCCCGTCGACATCCGTGTGGTCGACAGCCACGACCTGTCGAAGGCCAGGCCGCTCAAGGACCACGAGGTCCAGGTGATCCAGATAAGCACCGGCGCGACCATCGCCATCAGGAAGACGGACGCGAACGGCTACGTCACGTTCTACCTGCAGTCCTTCTACTACACCTCGCAGAAGGCCGATTACATCGGCGGCTACCTCGTCACGGCCATCTCGCCCGACGGCAAGTCGCTCAAGACCATCCGCATCGACGTGCAGGTCCCGGTGCTGAGGCCCAACCCGTTCTACATCTACCTGCTGAGGAACACCTCCCCTCCCGACGTCCACGTCGAGTTCCCCGAATCGGAACGCAGCATCACGTTCTCGGAGCAGGCGAAGGTCCTCGAGACCTACGGCTTCGTCACGGACAAGGACGAGAGCCCCATCGTCAACATGTACGCGAGGCTCTACCTCGAGAGCGACGACTCGACCAACTGGCCGCGCGTCAAGCTCGCGCTGAGCCCCCAGCTGCTCTCCGATGTGACCGACGAGAACGCACGGTGGGGCAGGTACTTCCAGCCCGAGGCGAACCAGAACCGGTGGCGGTGGTTCGCCCGGTTCACCATCATCGGCGGCGACGTGCTCTACAAGAGCGGCGCGTACATGCTGCAGGTCGACGCCTACGACGGCGCGAACACTGGCACGAACAAGACCCCCATCGACATCAAGATCACCCCCAAGGCGCCCATCCCCACCCCGCGCGCATGGGCGACCGTCTCGCCCACGGTCGAGTCGCTGAGCCTCGTCGAGTTCAACGGCTCCGTCATGAACCTCGAGGAGCTCAGGGCCAACGGCGTTGAGCTCAAGTTCTACGCCTGGGACTTCACGAGCGATGGCCAGCTCGACTTCTACAGCACCGATAGCGGGGCGACGTTCTACATCTACGACCAGGTTACCGCCGACACGCAGATCAAGGCCACCTTCTACTCGGAGGACAGCCTCGGCCGGTCCATCAACGTCACCAAGGACATCCACGTGAAGCCGTACATCCCCGCCAAGGAGACGACGATGCAGAAGTTCTTCAGGTTGATGCCCATCATCATCGGGGTGTTCGTCGTCGCCCTGGTCATCGTGGGAGGCCTGTCCATCCGCGCGGGGCGCGTCCGCGAGGCCAAGGAGGAGGAGGAGCGCAAGCGCGTCGAGGAGGCGCTCGCGAACATCCACGAGTGCCCCAGGTGCGGGGCGCTCCTCGACAGCAAGTTCGCGACCTGCGACAAGTGCAAGACCGAGGACATGCTCCTTGAGGCCCAGGAGCTCCTGGCCTCGCTCAAGGAGAAGGGCATCGTCCCGCTCGAGCAGGAGGACATGCTCGAGAAGGCGCTCATCTCCTTCGAGGGCATGGACTACGACACCGCCCAGATGTTCATCAAGCAGGCGACGGACCAAGCGAACCTCAACAAGAGGCGCCACGACGAGACGGTCAAGGAGCTCGAGAGGGTCGAGCAGCTCATCAAGGCCCTCAGCGCCAAGGGCGTCGCCATCCCCGACGTGGAGATGCGCGTCTACCACTCCAAGCTTGCGCTCACGAGGTCCGATTTCAAGAGCGCCAAGGAGATCGCGGACACGCTCGTCGCCGACGTCACGAGGCTCGACGCCGAGGCTCGCAAGGACGAGATCTTCGAGGCCATCCAGAAGGCCGAGCGCGACGTGCGCACCCAGAAGGCCCTGGGCGAGAAGGACACCGTCCCCGCGGGCCGCGCGGTCGAATCGGCCAAGGCCTCCTACGGCGGCCAGGACTACGTGCAGTCCGAATCCTTCGTCAAGGACGTCTACAAGCTGCTGAAGGACCCGACCTGGACGCCCGAGCGCGAGAGGGAGGCCGAGGAGGAGCGCGTGAAGCGCGAGGTGGCGCTCAAGGCCACCCAGGAGGAGACGTCGCGCATCATGGAGGAGGAGCGCAAGCGCCAAGAGTTGCTCGCCGCCGTCTCCGTCGCGGCCTCCAAGGAGGTCAAGGTCAAGACCTTCGAGGAGGAGAAGAGGCCGAGGGAGGGGCGCGTCGTCACCCCCAAGAAGGGCGAGGTCGTCGAGCACGTGACCGCCAGGGAGCGCGTGGTCGAGGCGGAGGCCCCACCAGCCCCCCAGATGCCCGTCTACAAGGCCGAGCCCAGGGCGCCTGAGCTGGAGGTGGCCGTCGAGAAGCACCCCGTGGCCCTGCCCGAGGGGAGGCCCGAGACCGTGGCCGCCCCCAGGCCTGCACAGAAGCCTGTCGAGGCCCCGGCCCCGAAGCCAGTTCAGAGGCCGGCGGAGGCCCCGGCCGCCCCCGCGCCGGCGCCCAGGCCCGTCGCGAGGCCCGAGCCCGTAGCGGCCAGGCCGATGCCGGTCGCCAGGCCCGCGCCAAAGCCGATGCCGGTCGCCAAACCAGTGCCCAAGCCCGTCGCGGCCGGGGCCGCGGTGCCCAAGCCCGCGCCCGTGCCCGTGGTGGCGCCCGTGCCCAAGCCGGCACCCAAGCCAATCGCCGCGGGGGATGCGCCCAAGGCGGCCGCGGCCGACAAGGTCCCGTGCAAGAAGTGCGGCAGGGACATCAAGCCGACCTGGAAGAAGTGCCCCTTCTGCGGCACGCAGCAGTGAGCGCGCGGCGAGCCACGGTGGCCGCCCCCCTCGCAGGGCCATGGCGATCGCCTCCGCCGGTGCGATGGTCGCTGCCGCGGGTGCACCACGGCCAGTGAAGCCCCCGCCCTCACTTCAGGGCGGAGACCCTCTTGGTCACGTCGGCGGGGGTCAGTATCCCGGCCTCGGTCACGACGCCCCTGATGAGCTCGAGTGGCACGCGCTCGTAGTAGACGTTCTCCACGGTCACGCCGTGCATGGGGTCCGATACGATCTCCTCGGGGGGCCGCACGGGCTCCCCCTCCGGCAGCTCCGCCGATTGGACGAGCTTGTGCGTCGACGAGAGCAGGTATGCCGGCACGTTGAACTGGTTCGCGGACAGGACCAGGGGGAGCGTGCCCAGCTTGTTGACGAAGAAGCCCGCCGATAGCGCGTCGCAGCCCACCAGGACCGCGTCAGCGCGGGGGACGAACGAGGCCACGCCCGCGTCGACGATGAGGGTGCTGGAGATGCCGACCTCCCCGAGCGCGCGGGCGAGCTGCACCCCCTCGCACGCGGGGCGCGACTCGACCACGATGGCGCGCACCTCGCGGCCGCCCTCCGCGAGCGAGCGCAGCGACGCGAAGACGGTCGCGGAGAACGAGTTGGTCATGAGCACGCCGCCCTTCGGGAACATCGCCCTGAGGTGCGAGGCGATGCGGTCGTTGCTGTTGCCGAGCTCCCACATCAGGCCCTCGAGCCGGCGCCGCATGTCGTCCGCGGCGGTCGCCCTCGCGGCCTCCCGGCCGACGTTCCTCACGAGCGCCATGAACGGGTGCGCCCTGGCGGCCGCCTCGGCCCACTTGACCACGTCGGCCGCGACGGGCCTCCCCCCCGCCTCGGCCAGCAAGGCGGACTCGACGAGCAGCTTCACGGTCTTCTCCGCCATCTTCACCGAGCCCGACACGTTGTCGCGCTCGATGTCCCGGAGCATCTGCTCGAGCCTGCCCGCCTGAGGGGTCATGGGGCGATGTAATGGACGGGGGGGTAAAAAGACTTGCGAGGGCGGACGCGGGTGGGCACGCCCGCGACGCGAGCGCGGCCCGCGCTCACCCGCGAAGGTCGAGGGTCTCCTCCCTGCCAGGGCCCACGCCGACGAAGGAGATAGGCACGCCGATCTCCTCCTCGACGAGCGCGATGTAATCCCTCGCCTCGTGCGGCATCGCAGCCAGTCCCTCCTTGACCGCGCGCCTCCACGTGTCGCGGCCGGGGTCCTTCCAGCCCTCGAGCTCGACGTACTGGGGCTCGCACTCGGCGAACAGCCTCATGTCCGCGGGCGGGTGCTTGAGCGTCCTCCCGCGCGCCTTGTAGGAGACGCACACCTTGACCGCGTCGAGGTTGGAGAGTATGTCCAGCTTCGTGAGCGCGATCGAGGTGAGGCCGCACAGCATGTGGGAGTACCGCACCAGGCAGAGGTCGAGCCAGCCGCAGCGCCTCGGCCGGCCCGTGGTGGTGCCGTACTCCTTCCCGACCTCCCTGAGGTGCTCTCCAACCTTGCCGCCCTGCTCGGTCGGGACGGGGCCCGCGCCCACCCTGGAGATGTAGGCCTTGACCACGCCCACGACCTCGTCGATCGCCTGAGGGGGAACGCCCGCGCCAGTGCACGCGGCGCCGGTGATGGTGTTGGAGCTCGTGCCGAAGGGGTAGATGCCGTGGTCGATGTCCAGGTGGACGCCCTGCGCGCCCTCGAAGAGCACGTTCGCCCCGCGCTCGAGCGCGTCGTTGATGAGCACCGCGGTGTCCTCGATCTGGGGACCGAGCCTTGCGGCCCAGCCCTCGCAGAGCGCGAAGAGCTCGGTGATGTGGGGCCGGGGGTCCTCGGGCGCGCCCAGCGCGGCGATGACCTTCTGCTTCATCGGCGCGAGGACGCCGAGCCTGCGCGCCAGCTCCTCTAGGTCGAGCAGGTCGCCCGCGCGCACGCCGAACCGAGCGGCCTTGTCCTGGTAGCACGGGCCGATGCCCCTCCGGGTCGTGCCCGCGGCGAGGTTGCCCTTTAGCCTCTCCTCGATGGCGTCCATCGTCCTGTGGTAGGGCATGATGAGGTGGGCCCTGTCCGAGATGGAGAGGCGGCCGAGGCCGTGGCCGCGAGCCTCCAGCTCCTTGATCTCCGCGAGGAGCACGTCGGGGTCGACGACGACGCCGTTGCCGATGACGACGTGCTTGCCAGGATGCATGACGCCCGAGGGGAGCAGGTGCAGCTTGACGGTCTCCCCGCCCACGACTATGGTGTGGCCGGCGTTGTTGCCACCGTTGAACCGGACAATCATCTCCGATTCGGCAGCGTAGAAGTCCACGACCTTGCCCTTGCCCTCGTCGCCCCACTGGGTCCCGATCACCACGACGCCTGACATGGGAATCCCCTCCCCATCCTGCTCCATGTAGATATTGGTTGTGGGCGCCCTTGAATGGTTAAGCCATTTTATGTTATTGACTCATTATGACCAAAATTTCTGATTGGAGGTGCGCGTGCAGGGGACACCGGTGCATCCGGACATGTCGGTCCGTCGGACAGGGCGATGCCAGGGCGATGCCAGGGCGATGCCAGGGCGATCTCAGGCGGTCGGGGGCGCGGCCGCGGCCGCGGGCTTGAAGCTCAGCTTCTTCATGCGCTCCAGGCCCTCGGCGCACTTGTTGTAGGCGGTCGCGTACGAGAACCGCATGTAGCCCTCGCCGAAGGTGAAGTCCGCGCCGGGGATGGTCATCACGTGCGCCTCAGCGAGCAGCTTCTTGTAAAGCGCGCGCGAGTCCATGCCCAGCCCCCTGATGTCCGTGAAGGCGTAGAAGGCGCCCTCGGGCTCGGGGCACTTGATGCCCTCGATGGAGCTCAATCCGTCGCGCATGAGGTTGCGGCGGCGGTCGTACTCCTCGACCATCCTCTTGACGTGGTCCTGGCACTGCGTGAGCGCGACCACCGCGGCGTCGGTGGCGAAGGCGACGGTGCAGGTGGTCGCGTGCATGTGGATGAGGCGGATGGCCTCGATGAGGTCCCCGCTGGCCTGCACGTAACCGATCCTCCACCCCGTCATCGCGTAGGCCTTGGAGAACCCGTTGGTGGTGATGGTGCGGTCGTGCATGTCGGGGAAGCTGCCGATCGAGACGTGCTGGCGGCCCCCGTAGACCAACTTCTCGTAGATCTCGTCGGCGATGACCACGAAATCGTGGTCGATGGCCAGGTCGGCCACCGCGCGCATGTCCTCCTTGGGGAAGACCGCGCCCGTCGGGTTGTTCGGGGAGTTGATGATGATGCCCTTGGTCTTCTTGGTGATGGAGGCCTTGATGGACTCGATGTCCAGGTGGTAGTTCTCGCTCTTCACCCTGACGGGCACGGGCTTGCCGCCCGCGATGACGACCTGGGCATCGTATGTGGGCCAGGCGGGGGAGGGGATGATGACCTCGTCGCCCTTGTCGACGATGGCCAAGATGGCGTCGAGGATGGCCTCCTTGCCGCCGATGGTCACCACGACGTTCTTGGGGTCGGCCGGCACGCCGTTCTCCGCCTTGAGCTTGTTCGCGATCGCGACACGGAGGTTCTCGCGGCCATCGGAACCGACGTAGTGCGTGTCGTTCTTCCTGATGCCCGCGATGGCGGCCTCCTTGATCGGCTCGGGCGTGTCGAAATCGGGCTCGCCGACGGTGAAACGGATGACGTCCGCCGGCGGTGGCTCGAAGAATCCGTAGAACCCCTTGCTTACGTTCTTCATCTTCTTGGAGATGCGTACCATGTTCATACTCTCCGGGGGGGGTAACGTCATCGCCCGATAAGGGTCTTGCGTGGCACGTGCGCGCACGCGGCATGGCCTCCCATCGCGAAGGTGAAATACACCTCCCGCGATACCCCCGTTGAGGTGCGCCAGGTGTTCACGAACCGTCATGAGCTGCTGGGAGATGGCGACCGTTCGCAGCGCGAGGCCGCGTTGGACATCCTCGCCGCGGGCATCGCCGCGGTGGACCCGTACCGCTCGATCAAGGACTTCGTCTCCGTGAAGGGCAATGCGATGACCGTCGCGGGCGAGAGGTACGACCTGGGGAGGGTCGAGCACGTCGTCGTGCTGGGCGCGGGCAAGGCCGCCATCCCCATGGTGACGGCGGTCGTCGACCTCCTGGGCGACCGCGCGGAGGGCCACGTGAACGCGCTCGAGGACCGCAGGATTGGCAAGGTGGTGGTCTCCCGCGCGACGCACCCCATACCTGGCGAGGAGGGCGTCAGGGGCTCCAAGCGGATCATGGCGCTGGCGCGCGTCGCGAGCGAGCGCGACCTGGTGCTGTGCCTGATCTCGGGCGGCGGCAGCGCGCTCATGCCCCTCCCCGAGGAGGGTCTCACCCTCAAGGACAAGATGGCGATGACCGACCTGCTGCTCAAGTGCGGCGCCACCATCCAGGAGCTCAACTGCGTGCGCAAGCACATCTCCGCCATCAAGGGCGGGAAGCTCGCGCGCGCGGCCGCCCCCGCGCCCCTCGTCAGCCTCATCCTCTCCGACGTCATCGGCGACCCTCTCGATTCCATCGCGTCCGGCCCGACCGCGCCGGACACGACGAGCTACGCCACCGCGAGGGAGATCCTCCACAGGTACGGCGTCTGGGACAGATCCCCCATCGGGGTGCGGAGGGAGCTCGAGGCGGAGAGGTTCGAGACGCCCAAGGCTGGCGACCCAATCTTCGCCAAGGTCCGCAACGTGCTCATAGGGAACAACAAGAAGTCGCAGCGCGCGATGGTGGCCAAGGCAAAGGAGCTGGGCTACAGGGCGCTGGAGGTCGAGCCCTACGTGCTCGGCGACGCGAGGGAGGCCGCGCCGAGGCTCCTCGAGCGGTCCCGCGCGCTCGCGGGCAAGGCGCGGGCCGCCGCCGTCGTGGCGGGGGGCGAGACCACGGTGGTCGTGAGGGGCAAGGGGCGCGGCGGCCGCAACCAGGAGATGGCGCTCGTGGACCTGGGGCTGCTGCGCGAGGGCGAGCTGTTCGCGGCCGCCGGCACGGATGGCATCGACGGCAAGAGCCCCGCGGCGGGAGCGCTCGCGGACGCGGCCGTGGCCGCCAGGGCCAAGGAGCTCGCCCTCGACGCGCGGGCGTTCCTCGACGACAACGATTCCACCTCCTTCTTCGAGAGGGCGGGGGGCCTGCTCGTCACGGGCCCCACGGGCACGAACGTCGCGGACGTGGAGCTCTACCTCGTGGGCGCGCCCAAGAAGCCCGGGGGCGGGAAGTGAGGGCGGGCGCGGGGTCCGCACATGGGTTGGCCAGCATCCCCCCCGCTCGCGCGAGCACGCACCTAGTGAACCTTAAATAGGCGAACGCTATTTCCCCGCTGCCGAACCGGTTCCTGTCCGCACTGGGCGGTCGCCTGGATGGACGGGATGACCGGTACGCGAGGTGTCTACATGCCTGAAGAGATGAACCCGTTCAAGATCGCCCAGAGCCAGGTCGAGGCCGTCGCGAAGATCCTCAAGCTGGACGCTGGGATGACCGAGTTCCTGAAGAACCCGCAGCGCGAGCTCCATGTGAGCTTCCCCGTCAAGATGGACGATGGGAAGTACAAGGTGTTCAAGGGCTACCGCGTCCAGCACAACATGGTCCGCGGCCCCACGAAGGGCGGTATCCGCTACCACCCCGACACGAACGTCGACGAGGTGCGCGCGCTGTCGATGTGGATGACCTGGAAGTGCGCCGTCGTGGGCATCCCCTACGGTGGCGCGAAGGGCGGCGTGACCTGCAACCCGAAGCAGCTGAGCCAGGGAGAGCTCGAGCGCATCACCCGCAGGTACGCGCATGAGATAAGCATCATCATGGGCCCCGACACCGACATCCCGGCCCCTGATGTGTACACCAACGCCCAGACGATGGCCTGGATCATGGACACCTACTCCATGGGGAAGGGCTACACCGTCCCCTCGGTCATCACCGGCAAGCCGATCGTCCTCGGCGGCTCCAAGGGCCGCAACGAGGCCACCGCGCGCGGCTGCGTGTTCATCATCCGCGAGGCCTGCAAGAAGCAGAAGATCGACATCAAGAAGGCCACCGTGGCCGTCCAGGGCTACGGCAACGCCGGCTCCATCGCGGCGTACCTGCTCGCCGACATGGGCGCGAAGATCGTGGCCGTGTCCGACAGCAAGGGCGGCGTCATCAACATGAAGGGCATGGACCCGAGGAAGCTCATCGAGCACAAGGCCAAGACCGACTCCGTCGTGAAGTTCCCCGGCTCGAAGCCGATCTCGAACGAGGAGCTGCTCGAGCTCAACGTGGACATCCTGGTCCCCGCGGCCCTCGAGAACGTCATCACCGCGAAGAACGCCAAGAACGTGAAGGCCAAGATCATCGGCGAGGCCGCCAACGGCCCCACCACGCCCGAGGCGGACAGGATCATGTACGAGAAGGGCATCCTGGTCCTGCCCGACATCCTGGCCAACGCCGGCGGCGTGACGGTCTCCTACTTCGAGTGGGTCCAGGGCCGCTACTGGCTCTTCTGGACCGAGGAAGAGGTCAACAAGAAGCTCGAGGGCATCATGGTCGACGCCTTCGAGAACGTCTACAAGATCTCGAAGGAGAGGAAGCTGAACATGAGGCAGGCCGCCTACGTGCTCGCCATGGGCCGTGTGGTCGACGCTGCCAAGCTGCGCGGCTTCTACCCCTAGATATCTCGTGGCCTGGACCGATCCGAGGGGGTGCGGCGACCCCGCCCCCCTCTCAACCTTTTTTTCATTTTTCATCCCGTTCAGCCTCTGGCTCGCCCCCGCCCATCCCATCCACCCCGCGGCACGCAATGGTGTCCCAGATCGGAGCCTGCCTGCCGTGTGGGTCCTGGCTGGCCCCCTCAGGTGTCCCAGGGGGCAAAGAATATATGCGCGGGCGCCCGTAGCACCAGCATGGCCCGACGCACGTTGCTCCTCGTCGGTACCGTCCTATCACTCGCGATGCTCCTCGTCCCAATGGCCGCGACGGCCACACCCGCGCCCCCCATCCCCGGTGCCTCGGGGGATCCCACCGAGACACGCACCCTGGGCGGCTACAGGACCTACGACGAGGTCGTGACGGAGCTGCGGACGCTCGCCAACACCCACCCCAACATCGTCGCCCTCATGGACCTGGGCGCGCTCTACCCCAACGGGGACGGCTCCCCGAAGACGACATGGGACGGTCACCAGATATGGGCGGTGAAGGTCTCTGACTACCCCAACATCAACGAGACCGACGAGCCCGATATCCTGTACACGGGCGAGCACCACGGCCGGGAGTGGATTACAATCGAGGTCGTGATGTACGCCCTCAACCGCATCGTGTCCCAGTACGGCACCAACGGGAGCATCACCAGCCTCGTCAACGCCCGCGAGCTGTGGTTCGTGCCCATCGTCAACCCCGACGGGTTCATCTACACCCAGGAGCAGCAGTGGGGCACGGTGGAGCCCAACAGCATGTGGCGCAAGAACCGCCGCGACAACGGCGACGGCACGTTCGGCGTCGACCTCAACCGCAACTACGGGTTCGACTGGGGCTACGACAACCAGGGCTCGAGCCCCCAGACGGACAGCGCGCTCTACAGGGGCCCCGCGCCCTTCTCGGAGCCCGAGACGCAGATGATCCGCGACCTCGGCACGGCCGTTAACTTCTCGGGCATGATCACGTTCCACTCCTTCGCGGAGGTCATCCTCTTCCCCTGGAGCCACAAGTCCGAGCACGCCCCCAAGTACCTGCTGATGAAGGAGCTCGCCCGCAGGATGGCCTACTACAACGGCTACGAGTACGGCGACCTCAGGGATGGGATACTGTATCCGGTCAACGGCGACACCACGGAGTGGTTCTACGGCAACTGGAGCACCCTGTCTTACACGTTCGAGGTCGCCACGGACATCTTCATCCCGGCCGAGTCGCTGATACTCCCCATCTGCATGGAGAACTACGAGCCCTGCATCGTCCTCGCGAGGTACGCGCCCGTGCCGTACACGATGTTCCAGTCCGGCATCGCCGGCGTCGTGCAGGACCCGCGCGGCAACCCCCTCGAGGGCGCGTCCGTGCACGCCCAGCTCCTCGGCGCCGACGCGCTCGACTTCACGACACTGGCCGACGGCGCGTTCTCCTTCCGAGCGCCGCGCGAGGCCTCCTACTCGGTGACGGCCGCGAAGGACGGCTACTCCACCGAGGAGCAGTCCTACTCGCCGATGTGGGCCGACCGCCTCACGCCCGTCAACATCACCATCCGGGACAACGTCCCCCCCGCGATAGCCCGCGTCGAGGCCAGCCTGAGGGGCGCGGCTGGCACGGGCTTCGGCATCGGGCAGGACGTGCGCATAGACCTGTTCGAGAGGGACAGCGAGGCGGGACTGCAGGGGACCGTCACCATCCAGTCCATCGAGGGCCAGTACTTCAACAGGAAGAAGCCCGTCACCTGGGACCCGAGGACGCGCTCGTACTACTACGTGTGGAACACCTCCGGCCTCAAGCCGCGCAGCGACTACATCGTGACCACGGAGCTTTGGGACATCGACAACAACAAGGACCCCGACGGCGTGCTCGCGGGGCAGCCGGACCTGACGCTCACGCTGCGGGACATCACGCCGCCCATGACGCCGCGGGACCTCCTGGTGACCATCCCTCCCGAGGGCGGCCGCATCCTGGTAGGCTGGACGGCCAACAGCGACGACACGGAGGTCTATACCCTGCAGCGCCGCGTCGGGGCGGCGGGCGAGTGGGCCTTCCTCATCAACCTCACCAAGGCCGACTCGCAGTTCATCGACCAGGGCCTCGATAACGGGCAGCGGTACGAGTACCGCATCATGGCATGGGACCGTGTCCCCCTGCCCTCGGGCTGGTCGGCGATGGCCTCGGGCGTGCCCACCGACACGGTACCGCCTGGCCTGGTGACGGGGCTCATCGTGACGGCCCCGTCCGAGGGAGGCGAGCTGGACCTCTCGTGGCAGGAGAGCACCGACGACACGGCGACTTATGTCCTCGTGCGCGATTCCGGCGAGGGGTTCGTCGAGGTGGCGAGGCTGCCGAGGGGCACCACCTCGTACAGGGACGTGGGGCTCGTCAACGAGAAGCAGTACCTCTACAAGGTCCGCGCGCTGGACCTCTCGCTCAACCAGGGCCCCCTGACGGAGGCCTCGATCGGGATGCCGCGGGACGTAGTACCGCCAGCGATGCCGACGGTGGACCCTCTGCCAGAGCTCACGAATGCCCTCGAGCTGCGCGTGAGCGGCGGGGGCGAGCCGGGCACCTTCGTGGACGTCCACGTCAACGGCCAGGTGGTGACGGGTGCGACGGGGCTCCTAGTGGGCGACGACGGCAACTGGTCTGGCACCGTCACGATGGTGCCGAAGGAGAACCGTGTCCGCTTGCGCGCGCGCGACACCTCGGGCAACCCCTCGGGGCTCACCCCGGAGTACCTCGTCTACGTCGACATCTCGCCCCCGACGGTCGACTACCAGTATCCCGTGCCTGGCCAGCTGGCCGTCGAGGTGCAGCTCGTCGTCGAGGTCAAGGTCTCGGAGGCGCTCGTGCCCTCCACCGTCGCCGCGCGCATCGTCTACGCGGACTCGGGCGGGCTGGTGCCCTCCTCGTTCACGTACGACGACCAGGCGCACACCGTCAAGGTCTACCCTGCAGCCCCGCTGGACAGGGGCGCGGCCTACCAGGTCATCGTCGAGGGGACGGACAAGGCGGGCAACGCGCTCACGGGCGGGACGTTCCTGTTCACCACCGTCGAGCCGAAGCCGACGTCATCGCCCATAAGCGCGGGACTGGTCATCGGCGCCGTCGCGCTCATCGCGATCGTGGTCGTCGTCGCGTTCCTCCTGCTCCGCAGGCGCCGCGCCGCGCCCGCCGCGGGGCGGCCCGACGCAGTGACGGCGTCGTACGCGGGCGCCGCGCCCCCGTCCCAGCAGGGAGGGGACGGCGGGGCCGAGGCACCGGCCCCCTGGCAGCAGCCGGGCGAGCCTGGGAGGGACTGGGAGGAGTACTGAAGGCCCGCGCGGGGCCGCGCAAACCCCTCCACCCCCTCCACCGGGAGGGCCTGCCGGGGCCGGAGCCCATCGCCATGCCCCCCCCCGTCCAATCCCAAAGGTTCATATATCTGGCTTCAGGTCTAAGATGCG
>Ga0315276_10001840_pt1 | contig 19126 bp, 19 predicted proteins | sample YL17G05_0_MG_FD_204542 | JGI IMG/M metagenome (GOLD analysis project Ga0315276, IMG submission 204542) | Sediment microbial communities from Yellowstone Lake, YNP, Wyoming, USA - YL17G05_0 | ecosystem: Environmental > Aquatic > Freshwater > Lake > Sediment | place: USA: Wyoming | collected... | reverse complement strand
TGGAGTAATCATGTCTAAGCGAAGCATTTTTAAAGCTATAGTTTCTTCCAACTCTGGATTCTCCCTTCTTGAAATTTTAATTGCGTTAACCCTTATGGGAATTGCCGCAACATTTGTTGCTGGAAAGGTTTTTGAAAACCTCCATGAAGGAAAAGTACAGGCGGCAAAAATTCAAATGCAAGGTCTCTCCCAAAGACTTCAAGAGTTTAGAAGGCATTGTGGATTTTACCCCACCACCGACCAAGGTTTAGAGGCACTGGTTACAAAACCTGGAGGAAAGGAATGTAAACGTTATCAACCTGGCGGTTATATAGATGGAGAGGTTCCATTGGATCCTTGGGATAATCCTTATTCCTATAGCTCTGACGGTACAACCTTTGATATTAAGTGCCTTGGCTCTGATGGTGTAGAAGGTGGAGATGGAGATGGACAAGATATTCCTATGAGAGAATCTAAAGGAGCTGCCAGTCAGCCAGCTGCTCCAGCCGCAGCAGAGCCCTCCGAACCATGAATGAATGCTAAAAAACAATAAAGGTTTTAGTCTTCTTGAGATTTTAATAGCCCTTGCCCTTGGGGCCATCATGTATGGACTTTTTACCGCTAGCGGCAGAGATACTCGAAAAATATTAGATGAAGCGGCGGATAATATCGAAAAGGCCATAATCTTTTCCCAAGATGAGGCTTCCTTAAGAAATGCCATCGTAAGACTTCATTTTGTATTTGATAAAGAACCCCAAGAATACGGGGTGGAAGCAGGCCCCGATGATTCCTTTATATTACCCTCCATCAATCCTGACGAGGGAGATTCCTTGGAGGACAAGGAAAAACTAAAAAAACAAATCGAGCAAACCAATCAAAGATTTAAACTGATTACTGAATTTGAGGAAAAAAACAAGGAACTAAACGAGCAGGTTATTTTGGTTGGACTTGGATCCTCCCAACAAGAAAAACTTTTAACAAATGCACAAGGGTCCGTTTATTTTTATCCCTCAGGCGAAAAGGACAATGCTATTATCATTTTAGGGACCCAGGACGAGCTTCTCGCGCTTATAATTGACTCTTTTTCTTTGGAAGTAAAAAGGATTTATCGACCTTTAGAAGGCAAAGACAAGAAAGAAGAGTTAAGTAATCTTCAGGCGGAAGGGGCAAAAGAATTGTTTGATGAATGGCTTAAAGAAAAATAATTCAGGTTTTGCTCTTATTGAAGTAATGGTCGCCCTTTTCTTATTTGCGGTGTTCATGGCGGTATTTGCCACTACCCAAGGTTACAATGTGTCGGACTCCTTTAATATGAAAGAGGAGTTAGTGATGTCTGAACTTTGTAAAAATGAATTAAATAAAATAATTTTGGAACCCCCTAAAAGTTTTGGACCTGGCCTTTTTATCGGGCCTGGAGATACCAAACCCATTGATGGATTTCCAAATTATAATAGGACCATTAAATACAAAGAATTTTTCATCCCAGATTTTAATAAAGTTCAAGGTCTAGGAGCAGATCAAGCATCCAGTGGATATGAGGCCAAAATCTACCAGGAGGTTAAAACCAATCTTCAAAAAATGCTCTATCAGGTTGAAGTGACCGTCACCAATAAGGATACGGGTTTAAATTTTACACTTTCAACTTTTATTCAGGACACCCAGGCCAGAGTCCAATTTATGGGTTTTTAAGATGAAAGTTAATAACCATTCTGGATTTACTCTTCTTGAAGTATTAATTTCAATGGCCTTGCTGGCCATCATGATGGTCTCCATTGTTTCCATTACCAACTCTGGAATCGATACCAAAGAAAAAATTCTTGCTGAAGATTCTGAGATGACTCAATCAGAAACTGCTCTTGCCAGAATTTCTGACGATTTTTACCAAATCTATTCGCCTCTTTATTTTTCCACAAAGGAGGGTGCCAGAAAAAAACGTTTTGATGGAGATAAACCCACCCCAAAAATAAAATTTACCCCTTCAGAAAAATTTCCATCAGTTTCCAGTAAAGGTCAGCCCATTCCTTTAATCGATTCCCCCGATAGACAAACTCTGATTTTCTTCTCCAATGCCAATAGAAGAAAAGTCCGAGGTTCAAAAGAATCAAATTATGCTTGGATTAAGTACACCTTAAGAAATATGGAAGGTGAGCGAAATCCTGATGCACCCTATGAACTTATAAGATATTTTGATTCAAAAAATATTTATGACCCAAATTTTAAATTTGATGATATGAAAGCTTCAGTCCTATTAAAGAATATAAAATCCTTAGAACTCAGTTATTGGGACACGGAAAGAAAAAAATTTGTTGATACAATTCGAGAGATCAGTTCCGAATCAAAAATAATCACAGGTATAGAATTTAAGCTGGTTTGGATCGATAAACTTGGCCTTGAAAGGGTGACAAAAAGGATACTTACTCCACAATGGCCAAATCTGAAGCCTCCCTCGGCCGAGGAAGAAGACGATTCTCAAATAGAAGAAGAGGGATCAACACCGGAGGGTTCTACTAATGAAAATCAATTGGAAGAATGAAAATGGTGTTGCCATTTTACTGGTCCTCACTTCCATCACCATTCTAACTTACGTATTAGTTGATTTTACCTTCGGAACAAAAATTAATAAAATCAGAATTCAAAATAGTGAGGACAAGGCTCAGGCCAGATACAATGCCCAAGCAGGACTTATTTTTGCCATGTCTCGTTTAAAAATTTATAAGGAAGCTTTCAATCTTTTGGAAAAAAATAAAGGACTCAAAGAGCGAGTGGGCGACACCAACCTTGAAAAAATTGTTACTCTACCCTTTTACTATCCTCTTCCAGATATTCCTGATGCCAATCTTATACAGAAGGGTGCCATTTCCGAATTTAAAGATAAAATTATTCTTCAGGGAAAACTTTCGGTAAACATAACCACAGTATCGGGCTTCTTAAATGTAAATAATTTAAAAATTATTAAAAAAGTTGAAAAAGATCCAAATGCACCTTTAGAGGGAGAAAAAGAAGCTGCAGAACCGATACATGAGTCCACCGAAAAAAAACTAGTAGAAATGCTTCATGGGGCGATTGATGAAAAAAGAGAAACCGATGAAGAATTCGATTTAACTTATGGGAGCCTCGACCCTGAAATCTTGGTAGGTGAATTAAAATTTTATATTAATAATACGAGTGATTATGAGGAGTCTGAAAAGGCCACCGTTGATTCCAATTTTTTGGAATCAAATATTACACCTAAGCATGCCCCCCTATCTTCCATTGAAGAGCTTTATTTACTGCCCTCCTGGAATGATGACGTGGTTGATCTTATCAAGGACCGGCTTACTGTACATGAGGCAGTGATAATTCCCCTTAACAAAATTAACTCTAACCAATTAAAAGTTATTTTTCCGACCCTCACAAAAGAACAAATTGTGGAATTTTTCCATCATCGAGATGGGAATGTGGCCGAAAATTTACCCGCCCACCCATTCAAATCGGAAAAGGACTTTAAAGAATATATTGTAAATGAACTTGCCGCTGTAGATGAGACTGGTTACCAGGCGGCCATAAAAAGCCTGGAGAATGCCGGTCTTACCCTAGGGATAGCCGGAAAATTATTTAAAGTGGTTTCCACAGGCCAGTTTGGTAGGGCCACATTTAAAATTACCGCCTTTGTGGACCTTCCCATAAAACCTCCACCCAAAAAAAAGAAGCCCAAACCACCGGAAAACCCAGATGACCCCAATGCACCCCAAGAAGTTAAGAAGGAAAGCAATGAACCTCCTCCGCGGGAGCTTAAGGATCCAAGAATTGTAGAAATAAAGACCGGGTAATTAACTCGGCTTTAACCTGATTTTTTTGCCCCGAAGCCTATCAATAATTATTTCTGATAAGATAAAAATATGAAGGTTTTATCCATAGATTTAGGTTCCTATTCAATCAAATTTTACGAAGCAAAAATTGACGGAAAAAAAATCAATTTTTTATCTAAGCAAGAGGTTGTGATCGAGCTTATAAAACAATCTCTTGGACCTAAAGAAAGCTTGCTCGATATTCAGACAGAAATCGTTTCTCAATTCCTTCAAGGAAAACCTGTTAACGGTAAAATCATCTACCAAATACCAAATGATTTTTTAACCAATAGAGTAATTACCATTCCCGCAACCAGTAGAAAAAAAGCGGAGGCAATGATTCCATTTCAATTGGATGAAAATATCCCCTATCCTCTATCAAAAACCCATTACACCAAAACTTTAAATATATTCGGAAATTCTTCAATTGCCAGTATCTATATTACAAATAAAGATAATTTTGATAAATACTATGAATTTTTAAAATCTAAAAAGATTCTTCCTTGGTATCTAACCTGCGAAATGGCAATATTTGATTCCTATTTTAGAAGACAAAAAATTTCCGGTTTTTCCTTTGTAATGGATATTGGCCATGAATCTACCAAGGCATATTTTTTTGATGGAGAAAGAGTTCTATCCAATCACACTTCAAATGTGGCCGGGAAAATTATTGATGAGACAATTGCCCAAACTTATCAGATCAGCATTCCCGATGCGGTAATTTATAAGCACGAAAATTGTTTTTTTCTATTAGAAGAGCAATATGAAAAGGTCGACAAGGATCAAAAAGATTTTGCCTTATTAATGAAGCAAATATTTTGGCCTTTAATATTAAAAATCAAACAATGGATGATTGGCTTTAAGGCCCAAAGTGGAAAAAATGTAGAAAAAATCTATCTTACAGGAGGTACCGCCAAGATCAAAAATATTGAAAATTTTTTGATGGAAGCGCTGGGCGTTCCAGTTGAAATATTAAATCCTTATCCTCTCATTGACCCGGATAAAGTTGGAATTGAGGTTAAAGAGAAACCTAGTTATGCACTTACATATCTAATGGCACAATCTCTCACCGATAAGCAACCACCTCCAAATTTTTTATCAGGCGATTATTCAATTGCTCCAAAAAATAGAATTTCTCTTTATAATTTAGCTTTTTTGACCACCAGATCAACAATACTTCTTTTAATCCTTTCCTTAGGTTTTATCTTTGAAAATTTTATCTTGACCAAAGAAGAGAAAGAAATTGAAACGAAATTAATAACTATTTTTAAATATCCTGCTCTAAATATTAGCGACTCTGAAAAAAGGAACTTAAAAAAATCACCAGAATTGGTTTTGGCATCCCTTAATAAAAAATCCAAGGAAATTGATAAGGAAATTAAGAACCTACAACAGTTAATAAAAATCTATCCCATCGGTTCCTTGAAAAACTTAAGCTCCGGGCTTTTAATTGGCCAGGATACGGATTTAATTTCTTATCATTTTGACGGATCTGGAGCTACCGCAATTTTCCAGGGGAAAAATCCTCAATCTATAAAAGATCTATTCGAAAAATTAAAATCATTTGGCATTCAAGATAAAATGCTTAAAATAAATTCCGAAAAAAATGAACTTACTTTTGAGTCTTCTTTAAAGGAATAATTTATGAATAATGGACTTCCATCATTTAAAAAAATTGATGAATTTGTATTCAATCAAATTGAAAACTTAAAGGCTAGTTCAGTTTACCAACAATTGATTGATCAAACTTCTGACATTGATGACGAGACCCAAAAAAAACTGAATTATGGTTTATCTATTCTTATAGTGCTTTTTCCTATAATGATTATCTTTTTTCTGGTTTGGAAAAACATTGATGTAAATAACCAACTAAGACTCAAGAGAAACATTCAACTATCAACCTCAGAAATTTCCTCAAAAATAAGAAGATTAAAAAATGTTGAAATGAATGTAATAGGACCTAATATATTTGCCGCAGAGGGGGACCTTCAAAATTCTCTTAAAAATATTCTTAAATCGCAAAATATTGGTGCTGATAAATTCAGTATATCAGAATTTGATACCACTGAATCTATCACCAATCTTAAAAGAGTTTCAGCCGTATTGGGATTTAGAAACCTTTCCATAAACGAGCTAACAAACGTTCTTAGAGAATTAATTTCCAAGGAAAAGATGATCGTCCCAGATCTTGTTATAAAAAAAGATCCCGCAACAGAATTACTCACAGGCTCAATAAAAATTTACCATCACTTCAGGAATGAATAATTATGGACGCTGAAAAAAAGCAGATACCTGACAATCAATTATCAGATAAAATTTACAAGGCCAGTCTATTAAATTGGAATTATATAATCCTAGGAATTTTATTTCTAATCCTGGGGTTTCTAATCAATCTTCCCATAAAAGAGAAAATAACCGATTTAATCATCTCAAAATTGGGAACGAATGAAAGCTGTCCTATATTTTTCGAACGTCTTGATATTGGAGACTATTTAGAAACTATTAATATATCTGGACCAATTATTTCAGGAGCATGCTTGGGCCGCCAGGGAAGCCTGCGCTTTGATAAAATTACCGCCAGCTTATCTTGGCCTAAACTTTTTCCTCCTGGCCTTCAAATGAATATCAAGCTAACGGATGATAAAAGTACCCTTAACTTAAATCCTGTCATTTCCTACCCTAAGATTTTACTTACCATCAATGAAACCACCCTTGAAGGTGCTTTTCTTGAAAAATTAATGGGAGGAAATATCAAGTTACTTGGTAAGTTTAATATCAATTCGCTAATGGAAATGGAAAGCGGGGACCTCCTAGAAGGCGATTTAACAATAGTTAGCAATAACTTTATGATTCCACGCCAAACTATTTCTGGATTTAACACCCCCTTACTGCTTCTTAGGAATTTTGGTATAAAAGGAAACATAACCGAAAAAAATATTATTGATTTCTCCTCAATTATCATCGGAGATAAAGAATCAATGATTTTTACCCAAATGAATGGGAAACTTAGGTTAAACAAGGCCCAGTTTGGCGAATCCGTTATGGAATTATCCGGAAAGATAAGGTTTTCCAAAAACTTTATTACTAATTTTCCCATTTTAAACCTTTTACTGTCCGGAAAAACCCCAGGACCAGATGGTTTATACAATATTAAGCTGCAAGGCCCACTTTCATCCCTAAAACCATCGATTTTTTAATTTCCTTATTTTCAAGTTCCTGATATAGGAATAATCCTAATGGACCTAGAGCAAACTCGAAAAATATTAACAAGCAATCTTTTGGAACATTTGTCCTGGCATTTACCAAGGCAAAGAAGCAATTCTCTTGGAAATATTAATGAAGTATATGAATATTCTCTATTTCCAACCGGAAAGCTATTTAGGCCTTTGCTAGTTTGGGCAGTAGCAAAAGATTTTGCCAAAGAACCCGATTTTTCTCCAAATTCTAATCACGCCCTATTGGCCTCATGTGTAGAATTTCATCATACCTACTCTCTTCTTCACGATGATCTTCCTTCCATGGACAATGACACTATGAGGAGAGGAAAGCCATGTTCTCACTTGGCCTATAATGAATGGAAGGCCTTACTCGCAGGGGATGGCCTCCTGAACTGTTCCTACCAAACCCTTTCAAAAATTAAATCTGATAGATTGCCCGAAATTTTCAAATTAATGGGGGGGCTCCTAGGAACTAAGGGCTTGATCCAAGGACAAGTATTAGATCTTTCTGGGGAAATGACTAAGGATTTTGCCTCACTTCTTGAAACCCATAAACTAAAAACAGCAAGACTTATACAATTCAGTCTCGTGGGAAGTCTATTATTGGTCGAATCCAATTACCGAAAATTTTTGGACCTATTTCGTTTGGGACACCGTTTGGGAATAGTTTTTCAACTGTTAGATGATTTGACCGAACTTACCGATTTCAACCTCTCGGCCCATGAAAAAGAGGTCAATCCTTGGTTTAATTTTAAAGACCAGTCTCTTAAAGAACTAACCTCAGGACTAAAAATAATACAAGAAATCTTGAAAAAACACCGTTTATCAAACCTGGAATCGGTGATTAGGGATTATTTTAAATCTGTCGAAATAATAAAGGACAAACCTTTATTATTAGAAATTCCAACTTCTTTAATTTTTCAATATTTTAGGTTTGATTAAAGGCTTTCTTCCATTGTGAAGTTAACGATAAAATCTCATTCAGCTTTTGTCTTGTTTTAAGCAACATTTCATTATTTAAAGGTTCAATTTCCTTTGTCGGATTATCTTCCTTTATTTGCTTAACATTTAATTGCAACTCCATTTTGGTCTTTTCAATTGTATATTTATTTTCAAATAGAAGTTTTTTGATTTGTGAAATCGCCTCTATATCTTTTCTTGAATAAAGTTTATCGCCATTGGCACCCATCTCTGGGGAAATCTCAGGAAATTCGGATTCCCAAAAACGAAGGACGTAAGCCTTTATATTAAGCAATGAGCATATTTCATTTAATTTATAATGGGTCTTATTAGGGATAATATTTAATTCACCCATTTAATCAATCTCCCCTTCTTCAGAATTTGACATAAATGAATTAAGAGCACGTTCGGAGGCATTTTGCTTGGCCGGAAGACTTTTGTTCTCATTTCCTGCATTATCAATCCGGTGTCCATATCTTCCAGTTATATCTTCTTTTAAAACTTGGCTTGGTTTAAAAGTTAGAACTCTCCTGGCCGAGATATCCATAGAACTACCTGTTTGAGGATTCCTTCCAACTCTAGTGGATTTATCTCTGATAGAAAAATTTCCGAATCCGGATATTTTGACTTTTTCACCTCGAGAAAGTGTATCTTTTATCACTTTAAAAACCATATCCACGAGGTCTGCTGCCTCTTTTTTTGAAAATCCCGCTTCCTTGTAGACTCTTTCTACAATATCCGCTTTGGTAAGACTCATAAATCTTCCTCCATGAAAATCGCAAGTTAAGTAAATTTTAGCAAAGCATTACTTTGATTACTATAAAAAAATCAAACAGATAGAACTTTTTAACCGATTTCCCGATTAATTCACTTTTGTTTTTTGTTTCGTTTTTCATCTTTAGACTTCAATTTTTTGTTTTCTAGCTCTTTTCTTATAAGCCAATCGTCTATTTGAATATTAATCTCGTTAAGTTCCTCGATCAGTTTTTTTTGAACCAAGGTATCGGATTTAGAAATTTTAAAATACTCCTTAAGTTTTTCGCTTTCTTCCTCAACTAAGAGTTTTCTCTTTCCGACCTCATCCTTTGTCATCCTATAAATGGGCATATCTGCCAGATATTCGCTAAAGTGATATTTTTCTTTTACCAGATAATCCACAAAACTTTTTCGATCCTTTTGTTTGGTGGCCACCTCATATTCTTTATTTTTAATAAAAGTTATAATTTCATTATTTTGTTTAATAGATTCTTCAAGGTTTTTGCAAAGTAGCTCATATCTAGTCTTAACTACCACTAACCGTTGGGCCGTGAAAATTTCGATAATCTCTTCTGGAGCATCAAAAATCTTAATCCCCCTTTCGGAAATAAGGGTGTAATTGGGGATCATCGATGTAGCTACCGCCATCTTAGTTTTAGCCTCTTCAAATGGCGGCTGTTGTCCTTTCTTGAAAATCAATTCCACTTTTATTTCGTTATTTACTGAAGAGTCTATATAATCCTTTAAATAGCCGTTCTCTATAAATTTATTTAAGTATTTATAGAGCTTAACAGAGTCATAATTTCTAGGGATTTCAGTAATGTAGATTTTGCTATCGATCTCCTCAAACTTCATATTAAAAATCAAACGGTCTTTTTCATGTTCGATTTTGTTCTTAAAATGATTTACATGCGGGCGAATTTTTTTGGGTTTTCCGGTTTGAACAGTTTGAATCATTGATTCAATAATATCTTTATGATTGAAACTCGGAATTACGGAGGAAAAGCCCGTTCCGATTCCTTCTGCCCCATTTAAAAGCATAAGAGGTAACTTAGGTAGCATGGAAACCGGCTCCATTACTTTTTCATCATAATTAGGGACCATTTGCACCTGGTCCATGTCATCAAAAAGCAAAAACTTAGAAATTTCCCCTAGTTTGCATTCAATATAACGACTCGCCGCTGGCATTGGCTCCATCCTTTCCCCAAAATATCCTTTCTTATCAATTAGGGGATAGTTGTTGGCGAAAGTATAATCTTGAGCGAGATTAACTATGGTAGTTTCAACCGAGGCAGGTCCATGCGGATGAAGCGTTAAAACAAGTCCTGTAGCGGAGGAAACCTTCTGAAATCCCTTTGATTGATTTTTCCATAAGGTATATAAAATTCTTCTTTGCCCGGGCTTTAGTCCATCTTGAAGATAAGGAATTGCCCGGTCCATAAGAGTATAAATTTGGTATGTCCTGTACTCATCTCTAACTAGTCGGCTTAGTGAAATTGATTCCAATGAATGAAGGTATTTTTCTTTCATAAATTACTTTTTCCTAGGAGGAGTTTTTTTTGTTTTTGGACTCGCTGTAGTGTTGGAGTCCTTGTCTATCAATAAATCCTTACGAAGATTCGTATCCTTTCCAAAGCAAATCTCTAAAGTCTGTTTAGCCTCTTTTACATCTTCTATTTTCACCACGGTGTATTCATCACGACTCATAACATACTTCCAGGCTTCAGGAGACATCTCTCCCAATCCTTTATTTCTATAAATCTCTTTTATTCTTATTTTCTTATTATCTTTCAACTCTTGCAGCTGCTCGTCTGATTCCATATATTGGATGCCTTGATCGGTATGGACTTCAAAAAGAGGTGCCTTGGCGACTTGTATGGCATTTTTTTCAAAAAGCTCAGGCCAAAAGGAAAAAAAGAAATTAGTTAAAAGGGTATTTATATGCCCGCCATCCACATCCGAATCTGCGAGAAATATAATTTTAGAAAAACTTAGTTTTTCCCAATTAACTGGCTCTCCAATAGTTAAGCCTACAGAGGCCATGATATCGGAAAATTCCTGATTATCTAAAATTTCTTTTATTGTTGCCTGGGAAACATTCATGGGCTTTCCCTTAAGAGCAATCCCTCCTTGATAAAGTTTGTTCCGGGAAGATCTTAATCCACCTATCGCGGAATCCCCTTCACAAATAAATATTGCACATTTGGACCGGTCTTTCCTTTCATTAGCATCTAACAGCTTTTCCACTCTCTGTTTTTTGGCTTTTTTCCCCTTAATGCTGGCCTCTTTTAATTCTTGAAATTTATGCCTAGATACTGCCCGCTCTAAACATAGGTCCATAAATGGCTGGTTTTTCTTAATCCATTTATCCATATTTTTACGCATGAAACTTTCTAAAGCTTCTTCTAATTGAATATCCCTAACCAATTTTCTTTTGGTTTGTGACTCAAATCTTGGATTGGGCATAGTGATCCCAAAAATAAAGGTGATCCCGGTTAATATATCGTTGTCCACGATATGTATTTTGTCTTTTTTTGCTAATCTTTCTAATTTATCTTTGATGGCATTTACAAAAGTTCTTTTCATTTTATCTTGATGAAAACCACCATCAAAAGTAGGCGTTGAGTTTACGAAAGCAATAAATCGCTCCCGCTCCTCGGAAGCGGGGTCTACGGCCAGAGAAAGACTAATATCAATTTTTCCTTTGACCTTTTTTCCCGTTTTTTCGCTGACCACTTCATAGGTATAAGAACTTTCATCAAAAATTTGAGCGGAATTGAGATCTATCTTTTCGGCAAGTTCAAATAATCCCTTTTTAAAAAGGTATTTTTCCTTATTAAAGAAAAATGCCAAACCAGGATTATTGTAGGCCAAATCTATAATTCTTTTTCTTAACAAGTTTTCGTCGATGATATTATTTTTATAGACTTCCTTGGCCAAAATAAGCTTCACTTTAACACCAGAATGCCCGGCAAATTTTTTGGGTTTAGTTCTTTTTATTTTTAAAGCCCCATCTAGGTAGGTGACCGTTTGCTCCAATTTGGAGTTATAGTGACGAACCGTTACTTCAAAAAAATCCGAGGTTAAGCAAGTGGCAGCTGCTCCGAGGCCATTTTGCCCAAGTGTCCTGGTTAAAAAGCCCTTTTTGTCGGTATCTTCATCTCTGAATTTTGAACCTGTTCTGAACTCAGTAAAAACGGCATCTAGCTTATCCAGCGGTATACCTATTCCGTTATCCTCTACTTCTATTGTCTGTTTATCATCTGAAAGGCTGGTATGAATTTCGGTTACGTTGCCACGGTAATACTCATCTATTGCATTATCCAAAATCTCTTCTAAAGCCTTTGATTTGGCCTGATGGAACTTCACAGTAGCAAACTCCACTGCGTTCCCCTTATAGATATAAGTAGAAAGATCCTCCTCCTCATTAGAACCAAAAACCAGACTAATTCGGTTTCTTGCATGCCATCTTTGGTCTTTCTTTTCTATTAAGGCCTCATTTGCCTTTCCTTTTCTATCAACTTTTTGAATTGCCATTTTTATGCCTTGTGAAATTTATTTGTAATTTTAGGTTAAGGATTTGAAAAAAATCCGAAAAGGAGCAATGCGCAAAATTTATTGCTTATTTTGGATTTTTTTTTTACCCTTAAACCTTTTTTCCCAACAAATTGAAAATCCCCTTAATAAACTAAATTACTCGGAAAGGATTCAAGAAAGAGTAAATCAGGGAGAGATCATCTCCTACTCCATCGTTGAGTATCAGGAAGATAAAAAAATCCAATCTTTCGAGGTTTATGGAGTAGGTTATCATAAAAGAACTTGCAAAGTCGCCATGAGAAAACTTTCAGCTTATGAGAACTACCCCAATTATTTAAGTATAATCAATAAAAGTACTTATGATGAAAAGAAAAAAATAATAAATTTTCAGATTTCCCCTCCGATCTTATCAAACGATATAGATGTTTATATTAAAATTGATAGAATAAAAGATAAGGGTAATTATCCATTCCAGTTTGCCTCAGGATTTTTTACTGCTCTCAAAGGAAATATTGAATTAACTGATTATAATAATAAATGCCTTTTTCACGTAACTGCCGCTTGGTCTGGAGCATACTCCGATATTCCAAGTCCCATCCTAAAAATTTTTCTTGAAGTTATTATTAAAACTGGACTAGAGAATCTCTTTAGAGTCTCTTCCTAATAAATTGCGCTGGGTCTTTCTTTGAATTAATAATGATTATACCTTTAAATTTTTAAAAGGATGCTCAATTTGAAGGTACTTAGAATAAGTCCTCAGGATACTTATCCCCTCAGACAAAAAATGCTTCGTGCTAATGGACCGATTGAAGAATGTTATTTTGATGGCGATGACGAGGATCAGACCTTCCACTTAGGAGCTTTTTTAGAAGGAAAATTAGTTAGCATTTCTTCTTTTTATTTCGAAAGGCATCCCGATATAGATGCGATCTATCAGTTCCGTCTTAGAGGAATGGCCACCTACCCTGAATACCAAAAAAAAGGCTTATCTGCTTCCCTCTTAAAAACCGGATTTCCTATTATCAAACAAAACCTATGTTCAATTGTGTGGTGCAACGCAAGGGAATCGGCAGTGGGTTTTTACGAAAAGGTGGGATTTAAGATACAAGGAAAAAAATTTAACATCCCAAATGTAGGGCCTCATTTTTTAATGGTTAAGAATCTAGATGATTAGTTAATTTTGCTTCTTTTTAAAAAACAAAATTCTTTCTTCTTAGGACTCTCAATTTCCTTATATTGGGCCTTCTCGCAATCATCAAAATGAGGATATTTCTTAAGTGGTGCACAGGGAAGGATTGATTGGGATATTTTAATAGAGAATGCTCTAGCTTCCTGGCAATCCTCAAAACTATCAGCATCTACGCAAGCAAAATTTCCCTTTATGCAATCGTATATGAGATATTCTCCGCTGAAATATCCTATGGATATTTGCATAGATTTGTGAGGCTCCCTTGGCTGGGCATGGGAAGTTTGTAAAAATATTAATAAAACCAATAAATTAGAAGAAATCCTGACCACAAAAATCCTTTCTTTTCAGTTACGTATTTAAATTATATCATGGCCAACAATTTCGAAATATTAAGGCAAATTATGATTAATGAACTCCATAACCTCACATTTCTGGCCGTCTCAGGATTGGTTAAATCGGCCATAAATTCATGTTTTAAGGACTTAACAATAAGTGATAGGGATATTTATAACCTACTGGTGGAAACTCCAAATATCGAGTTAGGCCAGCTTTCCTTCCCCTGTTTCCAACTTTCCAAGTCCCTTAAAAATTCACCGGCCATTATTGCAAAGACCCTCTCCGAAAGTTTCCCTAAAGACCCAATTATCGAGAAAGTAGAGGCGGCCGGCCCATATCTGAATTTTTTTTTAAATTTTAAGACTTTAGGCGATTTGAGTGTTGAAAATATTCTAAATCAATCTTTTTTTAATTCCAAAATTTTCTCTAATTGCCCAAAGTCCATGATTGAATACTCTCAACCCAATACTCACAAGGTTTTGCATGTTGGTCATATGAGAAACCTGTGCTTGGGAAATTCCCTGGTTAAAATCTTTAAATATTGTGGATTTGATGTGGTCGGAGTGACCTACCCAGGTGATGTTGGCGCCCATGTTGCAAAATGCCTTTGGTATTTAAAACATCATTTCAAAGGTTCAATTCCTCATGAAGATAAGGGCGAATGGCTGGGAAAAATTTATACCGAGGCCACCGAAAAACTAGATAGTGAGCTTGGGACTGATGCAGAACCCATTAATCGGGCCCAGCTGACCGAAATTTTAAAACAAATTGAGTCAAAAAAAGGTGAATATTTTGACCTTTGGATGGAAACGAGACAATGGTCTATCGATCTTATGGAAACTTCCTATAAGTGGGCCAACGTTAAATTTGATCGCTGGTTTTTCGAATCGGAAGTAGATTCCATTAGTCTTAAATTGGCCAAAGAATATTTTGAGATGGGTTTTTTGATCGAATCTCAAGGTGCCATTGGCATGGATCTTTCAAATGATAAATTGGGATTTTGCATTCTAATTAAATCCGATGGCACCGGAAATTATGCTTGCAAAGATGTGGCCTTGGCCAAAAAGAAATTTGAGGAATTCAAAATTGAGAAATCTATCTATGTGGTGGATGAACGACAAAGTCTTCATTTTAAACAAGTATTTAAAATCCTAGAAAACATAGGTTTTAAAGCTGCAAAAGATTGTTTTCATTTAAAATATGAAATGGTTGAACTTCCAGACGGGGCCATGAGCTCTCGAAAAGGAAATATTATTCCTCTTATGGAATTGGTTCACAAAATGGAAAAAACCATTAAGGACCAATATTTAAATAAATACCTTGAAGATAATTCCTGGGAAAAATCCCAAGTAGATGAAACGGCAACCATGATTGCCAATGGGGCCATTAAATACGGTATGCTCCGAATGGATAATCAAAGAAAAATTGTATTTGATATGAAGGAATGGCTGCGACTTGATGGGGAGACCGGTCCCTACCTGCAATATGTATCCGCAAGAATTAAATCCTTATGTGAAAAATTAAATTTTAATCCGGATAAAAAGGTTGACTGGGAATTAATAGATACCCTTACCGAAAAGGCCTTGATTAATAAACTGCTACTTTTTAATAATGTGGTGGAAAAATCACTCACCGATTATAAACCCTCATTGATATGTTCTTATCTTTTTGACCTAGGGAAATTATTCAATAGCTTCTATGCTGAGTGCCCTATTGGAAAGGCCCCTTCTGAGGATCTTAAATTCACCCGTCTAAGACTGGCCCATGCCGTGGGTATGGTCATGGAAAATGGACTAATTTTACTCGGAATTCCTGTTCCCGCTAGAATGTAGTCCTTTAATTTCAACAAGTTAGATATAGGCTAAATTTTAACCTAATTTAATGGTAAAATAAATCAATATATAGGTTTTTTTTTGCCCTATTTTTAGGTAAGAATAGGGCCATTGGGAGATGATAAAGGTGCTTAAGATTACTAAAAAGGTAGAGTATGCCCTTATAGTGTTAAAATACATCGGGGGTAAGTCTAAGAGTCAGTTCCACTCTGCAAGAGAAATTTGCGACCAATTTAAGTTGCCCGTGGATACAACTGCCAAAGTTATGCAATCCATGAATAATGGCGGAATTTTAATCTCCCTTCAGGGAGCAAATGGTGGTTATCAAATTGCCAGAAGTTTGGACCAAATAACCTATCTTGAACTAGAAGAAATTATTGAGGGTAAATCCCGAGAATTCTTTTGCGAAAACGCTAAAGGGCTTTGTGCCCTTCACAGCTCCTGCAATATTATTAGCCCAGTCGATAGGTTAAACAGAAAGATCAAAAACTATCTTTCGGATTTAACTGTAGAAGAACTTTTATTTGAGAACATTTTAGAAAGTGAAATGATTCCCAAGGGAGAAAGCGTATGAAAACAAAAGACGCCCTTGATAAAGAATATAAATATGGATTCTTTACCGACATAGAAACAGAAAAATTTCCGATAGGGATCAATGAAGATATTGTTCGTCTTATTTCGGAAATAAAAAAAGAACCCCCATGGTTACTTGATTTCAGATTAAAGGCCTTTAAACATTGGCTCACTATGGAATCGCCAAAATGGGCACACCTAAAATATCCTGAAATCGACTTTCAAGATATTTATTATTATTCTGCACCCAAAAAAAAGATTACACTAGATAGTTTAGACGGGGTTGATCCTGAACTTATCGCAACTTTTGAGAAATTAGGAATCCCTCTTTCCGAACAAAAAAGAATCTCAGGAGTGGCCGTCGATGCTATCTTTGACAGCGTCTCGGTTGGTACCACTCACCAAGAAGATCTTAAAAAACTTGGCATTATCTTTTGCTCAATTTCTGAAGCCGTGGAAAATCACCCCGAACTTGTAAAAAAATATTTGGGATCTGTTGTTCCTTATGGCGATAATTTTTACGCTGCTCTAAACTCTGCCGCCTTTAGTGATGGATCTTTCGTCTATGTGCCAAAAGGTGTTAGGTGCCCGATCGACTTATCAACTTATTTTAGAATCAATGCAAAAATGACCGGTCAATTTGAAAGAACTCTGGTTATTGCTGATGATGGTGCCTTCGTTAATTATTTAGAGGGCTGCACCGCTCCCGAGAGACCTGAGAATCAACTACACGCTGCAATTGTGGAGCTAATCGCTCTTGATGATGCGGAAATAAAATATTCCACCGTCCAGAATTGGTATGCCGGAGACAAAAAAGGTAAAGGTGGAATCTATAACTTCGTGACCAAAAGAGGAAATTGTCTAGGCAAAAACTCTAAAATTTCCTGGACTCAGGTTGAGGCAGGATCCGCAATCACTTGGAAATATCCTAGCTGTAACCTAATTGGAGATAATTCCCAAGGGGCTTTTTATTCAGTGGCGATGACCAATAACTATATGCAGGCAGATACCGGTACAAAAATGGTTCATATAGGGAAAAACACAAAAAGTACCATTATCTCCAAAGGTATTTCCGCAGATCATTCCAACAATACGTATAGAGGATTAGTGAAAATTAACCCCTCGGCCACAAATGCCAGAAATTATTCACAGTGCGATTCCATGTTGGTGGGAGATAAATGCAGCGCCAATACCTATCCCTATATCGATGTAAAAAATAATACTGCGACGGTAGAGCATGAAGCGACCACTTCAAAAATAAATGAGGATCAGCTTTTCTATCTCCAAACCAGAGGGTTGGACATGGAAAAATGTGTATCCATTATTGTTAATGGTTTTTGCAAACAGGTCTTTAAAGAACTTCCACTTGAGTTTTCGGTGGAAGCGGTAAAGCTAATAGAAATGAAATTAGAAAACAGTGTAGGGTAACAAAGATGATCGAAATAAAAAATCTTCATGTAAATGTAGCTGGTAGAGAGGTTTTAAAAGGTATTAACCTCAAGGTTAAGGTTGGCGAAATTCACGCCATTATGGGACCTAATGGGTCAGGAAAATCTACCTTGGCCAAAGTAATTGCCGGTCACCCTTCCTATGAAGTTACTGATGGGGAAATTTTATTTGAAATAAATGGTAAAATGGTAAATATTTTAAAGCTTGAGCCGCATGAAAGGGCCAAAGAAGGAATTTTTTTAGGATTTCAATACCCCGTAGAAATTCCCGGCGTGAATAATGTGGGATTTTTAAGAGAATCTTTTAATGCGATCTGTTCCCATCACGGGGCAAAGCAAATGGATGAAAAAGAGTTTCAGGAATTCTTAAAACCCAAACTTAAAAAGCTTGAAATTAACGAATCATTTTTGGAAAGATCCGTAAATCAAGGCTTTTCAGGTGGAGAAAAAAAGAAAAATGAAATTCTCCAAATGGCGGTTTTAAACCCAAGGCTATCCATACTAGATGAGACAGACTCAGGATTAGATATCGATGCCCTTCAAATTGTGGCCAAAGGTGTGAACGCCCTTAAATCAAAATACAACGCCACAATATTGGTTACCCATTACCAGAGACTGCTAAATTATATTGTTCCAGATTTTGTCCACGTATTGCATAACGGAAAAATTATTAAAACTGGTGGAAAAGAACTTGCTCATGAACTAGAGGCAAAAGGATACGATTGGCTAATTAAAGGTGATGATTAATGAATGGAATATTGGAAAAATACATTCAAAAATTTAATTTGGATTTAAACAAAAACCCAGCGCTAGAGAAGTTTTTTCAAATGGGTTTTCCCACCAAAAATTTGGAGTCATGGAAATACACCAACATAATCCAAGCATTAGAACCCGGCTTTCTGGCCAATCCTCCCGCAGATTTCAAGGGAGAGATTAATCCTAAAGATTCACGTATAGTTTTAATCAATGGATCCTATTCAAAAGTGGACAGCCTGCTTCCCCTAGGTCTTGAGGTAGTGGAGAAATCAAAGGTTTTTGATAATTTAGAAACCGATGATTCATTTGAACTTTTAAATCTAGGCCTTGCCCCATCTGTCCTTGAAATAAAAATTCCCAAAGATTTTCAAAGTAAAACGCCTATTGAAATCCTTCACCTAACCAGCAAATCGGGCGAAGGCCATATATTTTGCCCTAGAATTAAAATCAGCGTGGGCGCTTTTGCTAAGGTCCATATTTTAGAAACATTTGAGGGCGGGGAATTAACTAGTTATTTTACCAACTCTTTGACTGAACTAATGTTAGATGAGGGCTCATTTGTAGAACACGTAAAATCTGTCAATGAATCCCTTTCTGCTATTCATGTGGGAAAAGTTAGGGCCTTTTGTGAAAAGGATTCAAAATTTATGGGATTCACCTTTTCCTTGGGAGGCAAACTTACTCGTAACAATATTGAAGTGGCCCTTTTAAAAGA
>Ga0315276_10001839_pt1 | contig 19132 bp, 12 predicted proteins | sample YL17G05_0_MG_FD_204542 | JGI IMG/M metagenome (GOLD analysis project Ga0315276, IMG submission 204542) | Sediment microbial communities from Yellowstone Lake, YNP, Wyoming, USA - YL17G05_0 | ecosystem: Environmental > Aquatic > Freshwater > Lake > Sediment | place: USA: Wyoming | collected... | reverse complement strand
ACGCTCCCGAAAGCGTGGGCGGGCCACAAGCCAAGCCTCACCTTGCCCGACCCCTCTCGGACCCGCTGCCCCTGTCCCTTCCATCCCATCTCACACCCCCTTCCTCCCTCGTGCGCCAGTTCAACGAGCTCGCCACCGCCATGGCCCCCTCCAACCCGCACGCCCTCATCCGCACGGACAAGACCAGCATCATCGCGGACGCGGTGCGGCTGATCACTGCCCTGCGCGCGGAGAATGGCCAGCTGCGCCAGCTGACCAAGTTCATGGAGGCCCGCCTGGCGTCCGCCGAGCGGGAGCGCGCGGAGGCGGTCATGGCCCTGGGCCTGGTGCGCCCGCAGCAGCAGCAGGGTGGGGCGGGCGGGGCGGGCGCCGGCCTGCTGGCCCCCGGGGCGGGGCCGTCGTCGTCCTCGGCCGCCGCCGCCGCCCAGCCGCCGCCGCAGCAGCAGCAGCATTCCTTCCCGCCCGGCCCGCCGCCGCCGCCCTGGATGCTGGCGGCCGCGATGGGGGTGGCCACGCCGGCTGGGCTGCCCCCGGCCGCGCCGCCCCCGCCGCCGCCGCCGCCGCCGGCCGCACCGGGCGGTGGGGGGGGGGACCAGTGGGGCGACGGCCGGCCGAGGCCGCCCGCGGCGTGAGAGGGAGTGAGAGGGAAGGAATGGGGTGCTACTGCTTCTGTTTTTTTTTAAAGGCCTTGGTGATGCTAGCTGCTGCTCGATGGCTTCGCAGACAGAGGGAGCGTGTGTGCGTGTGAGACCTGCGTTGCGTGAGAGAGAGAAGAGAGAAAAGGGGCGAAGGTTGGGAGGCGTGTCGGATTTTTCATTTCTTAATTGCTCGCTCCCTCAATCACGCGCCACCACTCATGCTGGCCCAGGCCGCCCACGCGGCCGCCCGGGCGTGTGGCCAGGCTACTCGGTCACACGCCATCGCAGTGAGGGCAGCGGGCGGGGCTCCTGCCCCCTCCTTGCAAGCCCTGGTGGAGCGCGTGAATGCGGCATCCACGCCCGCGCCCTCGCCCTCGACCTCGGCCCTTTCAGCCGACCAGCCGTTTGAGTGGGAGGCCGTCCGCGTCGGCCGGGACGGGTCGGCTACCGCCGTGCGCCTGTCAGCCTCCAGCCTGGGCCTGGCCCCGCGGGATGCGGGCCTGTTCTCCCGGGCCGCCTCGGGCGGCGGGCCGGGCGCCCAGCGCGCGACCCTCGTCACCAGGCAGGTCCGCATCAGTGGGCCCGGCGGGGCAGGCACGCCCCACCACCACCACCACCACCGGGGCCTCATCCTGCTGCGCACAGAGGCCGTGCGGGCGGCCATTGGGGCGAGCGAGGCCTTCATCTTCCCCTGCCGGCGGGAGCGGGACACGGAGGCCGTCCTGGGGGGCGTCCGGGAGGCCGTGCGCGCGGCGGCCGCGGCCACCTCCACGCCCACGCCCACGCCCGCGCCCGCGCCCGCGCCCGCGCCCGCGCCCGCGCCCGCGCCCGCGCCCGCGCCCGCCCCGCCCTCCTCTTCATCCTCCCGCCTGCCCTTTGAGTTGGCCGTGTTGGAGGCTTGCCTCGCCGAAACGGTGCGCCAGTTTGAGCGCCGCCATCGCCAGCTGAGGCTGGTGGCGGATGGGGTGGCCGACGACGTCCGGCGCGCGCTGCGCGGGGGGCAGGGGGGCGGGAGCGCGGGCGGCAGCACGGCGGCCGCCGCCACCAGCATTTTCTCTGCCACCGCCGCCCACCCGCCGGAGGTCGGGCGCCTACTGCCCATCGCCATCGCCCTCCAAGAAGTGCGCCACGACGTGCGGGAGGCCGCGGCCGCGGTCGCCGAGGTCGCCGACTCTGACGCAGCCATCGCGGCCGTCTGCCTGTCTGACCACGCCGCGGCCGCGGCTGCCTCCGGGGAGGCCGCCCCGCCCTCTCCATCCACCCCACCACCCCACGCCCACGTCGCGGCAGCGGTCCTGGAATCCTATGAACGCCAGATCGAGACCGTGTCGTCCGCCATCCGGGAGCTCGAGGAGAACACGGCCTCCCTGAACGCGGCGCTCGCCATGGGCCTGGACGCCCACCGCAACGCCCTCATGAGCCTGAACGCGCACATGACCATCCTCACCGCCTCCATCGCGGCGTGCGCCCTGCCCGCCGCCTGGTTCGGCATGAACCTGGCGAGCGGGCTGGAGGGGGCGGCCGGCGTGTTCTGGCCGGTCGTCTGCTGGTCCGCGGCCGGCGCGGCTGGCCTGGGAGGGGCGGTGCTGCTGGGATGGCGCAAGTGGCCGCGCGCTGCGGCGGCGGCGCGGGCGTCCGATCAGCAGGCCCTGAGAGACCTGCTTCTGTACCACATGGACGACATGGAGGACGTCCTGGCGGCGGTGACGGACGCGGCCGCCCAGGCGCCTGGTGGCACAGGGTCCCTCTCGCGGGGTGCCTTCCACGCGGCCGTGACAGGCGCGCTGGGCAGGGGCGGCGGCGGCGGCGGCGGCGGAAGCGGTGGGGGGGGCCGGCCCATCGCGGCCGACGAGCTGGACCTGCTGTTTCGGGTGTATGACCTGGACCGGGACGGCTTCGTGCGGACGGGCGAGCTGGCGACGGCCGCGGTGGGTGGAGGGGGTGGGGGGAGGGGTGGGGCTACGCCCCTCAGAGTAGAGTAAAAAAAAAAAAAAAGAGGTTGCAAGAACACACCACCCCCACCCTCTCTATTCCGAGAGGCCCGTGCCCATCATCCGGCCGCGCCCTCCACGCCCTCCTCCCCGATCCATTCAACCACCGAGTCCGGGCGGATGGAGAGAGACACACACTAAGCGCCACTCCAAAACAACAAACTACTGTTTTTTTCTCTCTCTACTCAAACGCCTACTCAAACGCGGCCCCGCTCAAAAAGGGGTGCTCCAGGCACGCCTCCGGCGTCGGCCGGCCCCGCCAGTCCCGCGGCGCGATCAGGCGCCCCACCAACTCCCACCCGGCCCCACCACTCGCATCCCCCAGCATCGCCGCCCCGCCCGACCAGGCGGGTTCCGCTTCCACAAACGTGCGCGCCGCCTCCACGTCGCCCTGGCAGGTCACGTCCAGGAGGCGGGCCAGGGAGACCGGGTCGAGGCTGCCCGGGTCGCAGAAGGGCGCCATGGAGAGGTACGCCACCAGGTGGCCGGCCGCGGCCGCGTCGGCGGCCTTGGCAAACAGCGGCCGGTCCCACACCGCGCCCGCCCCCGCCGCGGCCGCCTCCCGCCAGACCAAGGCGGCTGGGGAGGCGGCCTCGCGGGCGTCGCGGAGCGCCAACGCCAGGCCGCCCATGTCCCACAGCTCGCCCAAGGTGCCGCCCCCGACGAGCGCGCCCGGGGAGGTGTCGGCCGAGAAGGCCAGGTCGGCCAGGCGGGCGGTGAGGGCGGGGGCGTCGGTCTCGTCGCCCGTGGACAGGAGGACCGAGCCGGGGCCCAGGGAGCCGTGCGTGCGGTCGGCCGCGTGGAGGGTAGCCAGGCCGCGCATGACACCGCGAAGCGTGCGCAGCGCAAACGCGCGGCGCAGGCGGGCGGTGCGCCCCGGGCGGGCAAAGAGCGGGGGCTGCATCCCGAGCAGGCGGCCCGGACCGGCCGCCGCGGCCGCCCGGGCCCACGCGTCGGCGGACAGCGCGCCCTCATCCCTGAACGCCAGCCAGCGCTCGCCCGAGGAGGCAAGCTCAAACCCGCCCAGGAGGACGGACAGGTGAGGGGACGCGCGCGGCGGGGCGGGCGGCCGCGGGGTTGGGCCACCCCCCGCGAGCCAGGGATACGGGCCGCGAGCAGAAGGTGCAGGCGCCGCCGCCGCCGCCGCCGGCTGAACGCTCGCAAAGGCGGCCAGCTCATTGGCTGCCAGGGCGTCCCCGCTGGCGGGGTAGGCTTTCAGCAGGCAGCGGGTCCCCATCAGGGGTCCTCGGATGATGCGGCCGCGGTAGAGCGTGACCTCGACGGTGCCCTCGGCGACCGACTGGGACCCGCCGAGCGAGGAGGGCAGGAGGCCGTCCCTGTCGCCGCCCTCCCGTCCCTCAGACTTGCGTGGTCGCAGCGTAGAGACGGACAGGAAGCCGGCCTTGCCCAGCTTTGAGGAGACCGCGAAATCGTTGGGTTCGAAAATGCGGATGGAGTGGCAACGGGTTGAGGGTCGGGCGGCAAAGAGCGGCCGCATGGGGTGTTCGTCTCACTTTTATCGGGCCGCTCTCGAGTTCGATCTGGATTTCCCTGGTTGATGGGTGGGGCGTCTACGTGTGTGTGCGCTCAGTGTGTGTGTGTGTGTGATAGAGTGGGCGTGCAGCTTTTGCGCACGCCCATTCCCAGAAGGCAACAGAAAGAGGAGTCTCCTTACTCTCACTCCCAGTCGTCGCCCCACTCTTCCGCGGCGGCGGTGCCCCCACCCTCCTCGGCAGGAGCAGTAGAAGCTGCGGCTGGCGAAATAGCGGCTGGCGGCGTCGCGCCCCCCTCCTCCTCTCCCTCCTCCACGTCGCCGCCGCCCCACCCCTCGCCCTCCCCATCCCCCCCCTCCTCCTCCTGCCCGCCAGCCTCCCGCCCCAGCAGCCGCGCCGCCGACGCCGCGTGCCTCGCCCTCACCCTTTCCACCCGGAACAGGTACCGGTCCCAGAAGTCGGCGGACGGAACGATGCCGGGCGTGACGACGCGGGCGTGCAGGGCGGCGATGAAGGCGTCGCCAGCGAGGGCGGCCGCCGCGTCGGGGGGGAGGGTGGTGGTGGAGGGGGTCGCGTCGCTGCCCTGCGCACTGCCGCCCTGCTTGCCGGCCCGCCCACGCTCCACCCGCCACGCTTTGTACGCGGCGACCTCTCCAGGACCGGCCGGGTCGGTCGTGAATGTGGCCGGGTCCCGCCGCACCTTTTCCAGTTCGGCCTCCAGGCGGGAGAACGGGGCGGCGGCAGCAGCAGCGGGTCGTTGTTCGAAGGGCGGGCGGTGCACCAACGGTGCCGCCTTCCGGAGAGGCTCGCCAGCCCTGCCCACCAGCGCCACCCGCACGCTGCCGCCGGAGCCGTACGCAGGGAGGTGCGGCGGCGCGCCACCACCGCCCTCCACGCCATCCCCCCCGCCGCCGGCCGCGTCGGAAATTTCGGACGCGACCGCAGCGACGGCGGCCGACGCGCCCGCGGCCAGGCCGGCGAGCGCGCCGCCCACCGCCCGCAAGGAAGGCTGGTGGGCCCGCAGGTCGGCGCCCGCGCCCGCGCCCTCCACCGCGGCGGCCGCGGCGCCGCCCACCGCGGCCGACACCCGCCCCGCCGCAGCGACCGCCGCGGCCGCTTCCTCGGCCAAGCCCTCCCGCAGGTCCGCGACCTCGGCCGCCCAGTCCGCGGCGGCCACGGCCTCCGCGAACTCAGACGCCGCCGCGCTGGCGGACGCGGCCGCGCCCGACGCGACTGATGACAAGCGGCCCCACAGGCCGCCGTCGGAGGAGGAGGTCGAAAACATTTTGGCGCCCCTTCCTGCCCTTTTTCTCGTTTACAACAGCAGGCCGGCCTCGTCGGGCGCGATCCGTTCCAGGACGGCCGCGGCAAGCGAGCCTAGGGCGCCGGCGGCCGAGACTTCGGCGTCGAGGACGGGCTCGGTGGCAGAGGCCGGGGCGGCCAGGACGCGCGCGGCGGCTGCCTGGACGGCCGGGTTGGCCAGCTGGGCCTGGATGGAGGGGGACGCGGCTGGGGGAGGATGTGGGGAGAGATGAGGTTGAAAAAGAGAGAGGCCTAGGGAACGCACCCGCACGGCGCTCTTCTTCTCCGCACCTCTTACCTAGCGCGTCGCAGTCCGCCTTTGTCAAGCGGCACCGCAGGTCGTCCGGGTCGAGGTCGGCCTCGGGCGGGGCGAGACCTGTGTCGGTGTGAAGAGGAGAGAGGCGTGAGCAGCGCGCGTGCGCGTGCGCTCCCACTCGCATCGTGTTTCAATCGTTTTCGAGCTCGCCTTCTCTCGTCCCTCGTCTCACCTCTCCGACGTGCGACAGGGCGGACGCCCGTATCGTCAGCAGGGGGGGCTGGCACGGCAGCGGCACTCAGCCGCACAACCACAGCCACCAAGCCGCCACCGTCGGGCGCGCGGCGGACGGAGCGGACGGTCGCGGTCGCACCCGGGCCGGGTGCGGCAGCGTCGGGCGGGAGCCTGCCCAGGAAAGCGCTCGCGCCTTCCGCGTACACGTCCCAGCTGCTGCCGCTGTCGGACGCGCGCAAGGTGAGGAGGGAGCCGAGGGGTGGGGGAGGGGCGGCCGGGTCGAGGTCGGCGAGTGTGAGGTCTACGGGCATTTATGAGATGAAGCAAATTCTAGTGAGAGGAGTGAGCACGCCTGCGGCGCCTATTCCTCTCTTCTCTCTTCCGCGTGCCTGATTTGGGGCCCCGCCGCACACACTGTGCCGACGTCGGAGCAGCTGACACCACACCAGCCCCGTCTTGGGCACCATCAAGCGGAGGGCGGCTCCACGCGTCACGCGCTCTTTTTTTCTCTTGACACTATTAGAACCAACCCGGCCTCGTTTTTGGATGGCGCCGAAACCCTCCCGCACCCGCACCCAGGTCTTGGAGGACGAGCTCGCCTTTTACGGCTGCTACCACAGCCACCCCGGGAACCAGGTGCGAGGGAGTGTGTGTTTCAGTTTTTGCTCCCCTGTTCTCGTCGCAGAGGGCGTCCCTTTCTCTCCACCACATTCCCATCACCCCCTCGCGCCCACCACCCCCTCTCTCAAGTTCATTCATTTCCTCTTCGTCCCGCCCATCCTGGCCACGCTGTGCGTCTGGCTGGCCTACGCGCGGGGCGTGGACACGCCCGCCCTCCTCCCACGCCTCCCCTGCTCCGTGGCGAACCCGGCGTTCCTCCTGGTTGCCGCCTATGCGGGCTATTACTCCTCTTTGGAACCCTTTGCGGGCGGGACCTGGGCGCTGTTCCAGGGGCTGCCCATGTGGCTGGGCGCGACCGCCGCCCGCACTGCCCACCCGGCCAGCGCCTGGCGGTGGGCGGTGGGCGTCCACCTGGCCGCCTGGCTGGTCCAGGTCGGCGTCGGGCACGGCCTGGTGGAGCGGCGCCGCCCCGCGCTCACTGTGTCGCTGGGGCAGGCCCTGTCGAGTGCGGCCCTGTTTGCCTGGCTGGAGGGCTTGTTCGCGTGCGGGTACCGTCCTGATCTGAAAGCCCGCTTGGACGCGCGTGTGGCGGTGGGCCAGGCAGCGATGGACCGGCGGGGCGGGTTGAGGAGGAGGCGGGGGTGAGAAAAAGAGAGGTGGCAAAAGGAGAAAGAGAAAAAAAAAAGCAGAGCTCTCCTCTTTCCCACGCGTCCACGTGAAATGCGCCGCGCCGCCGCCCTCCTTGCCCGCCGGGCGTTAGCCCTTAATCACGCCGCTGGTACCTCTGGCCGTCCAGCAGCCGGTCTGGCGACGACGGTGAGTGCAGATTTTGTTTTGTTTAGGCGCATGTGTGAGTGAGAGGTGTCGCCCCGGCGCTTTCGCCCCCACCCCTTTGCCACGTGCCGACGCCACCGTGACCACTCCCTCCGTCCAGAGGGAAATACACCAAGTCGGTGTGCAGGAGGCATGCGTGGGAAAAGGGTGGCACAAAAAAGCACTCACACGTCCCCCATCAAAATTACAGAGCGCCCCACCTCGCTTTGCCCTCTTCCGCCCGGCCGCCTCCTCCCTGCACCTCGCCCCGCCCTCCACCTCCTCCCGCTCGCTCTACATCCAGACCCAGGAGACGCCCAACCCGGCCTCCCTCATGTTCTTGCCCGGCCAGTCCGTCCTGGGCGTGGCCGAACCGGCCGGCGGCGATGCGGCCGCCGCCACCGCCGGCCCCGCCCCGCCGGCCTCGGCCAACTTTGCGTCGGCGCGCGACGCGGCGTCCGCCTCGCCCCTCGCCGCGGCCCTCTTCCGCGTGGACGGCGTGACGGGCGTCTTCCTGGGCTCTGACTTCCTGACCGTCACCAAGGCGGAGGGCGTCGCCTGGGCGGAGGTCAAGCCGGCCGCGTTCGCGGCGATCACGGAACACTTCGCGTCTGGCCTGCCTGCACTGCGCCCGCGCTCGCCGGGCAGTGCAGGCGCGGCCGCCGGCGGCCCTTTACCTCTGGACCCGCACGCCCCGCACCCGGACGACTCGGAGACGGTGGCCATGATCAAGGAGCTCCTGGACACGCGCATCCGCCCCGCCGTGGCGGAGGATGGCGGGGACATCGCGTTCGCCTCCTTTGACCCCGCGTCCGGCACGGTCGCGCTGCGCCTCCAGGGCGCCTGCTCGGGCTGCCCCTCCTCCGCCATCACGCTCAAGTCGGGCATCGAAAACATGCTGCAGCATTACATTCCGGAGGTGAAGCAGGTGGTGGAGGCGCCGCCGGATGAGGCGGCCAATGAGGGGCTGGCGCACTTCAAGCGGGTGGAGGACTTGCTGTCGACGTGACGGGGGGATGGGATGGGGAGAAGCGGGAGCGCGCATTCTTTTTGTCGTCATAAAGCTGGCTTGTTTTGCAATCTCGCCCTCCGTCTCCGCAGTGCACTGTGCCTGTGCGTGCATCCCCTCCTGTGTTGTGTGTGTGCCTCCCTTCACTGCCTCCCGCAATGTGCTAACAAACAAATCGGTCAATGTCATTCTCTCCATCATTGATCATACCCACACCGCGGGCCCGTACGCCACCACGGTCACGACCACCGCCACGGCCCAAGTCAGGCCCAGGTAGGCGTACCCCGATGCGTCGGCGGGCACCCGGCGCAGCTGGGAGGCGGCCTCCGCCATGAGGGTCGACACGGTGGAGAGCGCCCCGCAAAAGCCCGCCTGGGCCGCGCGCGTCGCGACCCGCCCCCACCCGCTGGCGGGGCCCCCGCCACTCCCGGCCGGCGGCAGGGCGCGCACGGCCACCACGCTCAACAGCGCCGTGCACAGGCAGCCCAGGGCGTTGGCGGCGAGGGTGCCGCCCGGCAAGGACCGGAACCGGCCCCTCAAGCGGTAATTCAGGGGCGCCAGGCACCAGCGCAGCATGCAGCCGGGCGGGGCCAGCAGGACCGCCCCCCACCGCGCGCGCCGGGCTTCGGAGCCGCCCCCGTCAAACACCACCGCGGCCGCCATGCCTACCCAGAGGGCGAACCCGAGCAGTCCCACCAGGATGTGGGTGCGGGTCACGAAGCCCACGGCCGCGTCAGGGCGGGTGCCGAGAATGGTGGCCGCGAGCGAGCGAGCGCGGTCGCGGCGCGACTGGTGGTGGCCGTGGCCGTGGCCGTGGCCGTGGTGGCCTTTGCTCTTTCGTCCGGGCGGCGGCACCGCCCCACTCTGCGCCACCCGGGCCGCCAGCTCAGACGCAGACACGCACACATCGGCCGTGGGCGGGGGAGGGGGTGGCAGCCTGGCCGGCACCGCCAGGCGCGGGGCGTGCTGCACGCCCCGCGCGCGTTCCGCTGCCGCCGCCGCCCGCAGGTCGGCCACCCGTTCGGCCACCGCCGCCCGGGCGCCCGGGCCGTGCTCACCCGGCGGGCGGGCCGCGTGGTGGACGGCCAGGTCGGTCAGGGTCAGGGCCACCTCACCCCTGGACGCCAGGGCCACGCCCGCGGCCGCGGCCGCCGCGTCAGCCCAGGAGGCGGGCGGCGTGGAGGCGGGCCCACCACCCCGTCCATTCTCGCCCCCCAGGCTCACCCGCGGCACGACCCCGCCCGCCGCGCTCCGCCCGATCCCGGCCGCCAGGTCCTCCTCCTCCGCGACCGCCCGGACCGCCCGGGCGAGCGCGCGCTCCTCGCCCACGGGGCGGGCCCGGTCGTCGGCCAGGCGGGCGGCGTGCTCCCCCAGGGCGTACGAGCCTAGGGCCACGTGCAGGCCCACCACCCAGCCCCACGCCCACTGGGCGGGCCGCCGCCCGGCCCGCCCGTCCCCGCCGACCAGCTGCAGTGTGAGCGCCATGGTCCAGCCTGACAGGGTGGTCAGCGACCCGCAGAAGCCGGTGCGCAGGCCGATGTGGAGCTCGGGGGCGGCCTGCCAGGGGTGGGCCGCGGGCAGGGCGGCCAGGGGCTTGGGGTCTCCCAGGGTCAGGGTGGAGCTGGCCGCCAGCAGGCCCATCAGGAAGCAGCCGAGCGCGTTGGCGGGCAGGTCCGGGAAGTAGGCGCCGTACGGGGAGTCGCCGGAGCCTGTGTGAATGAGCGATGGGATGGATGGGGGCGGGGGGTCGATGAGAGAGGGAGGTCGAGGTCGAGGGGGGTCGAGGAGGGAAAAAACGCATGCGGCTCCTACGTTTACCCTCTTTCTCGTACCTGTCGAAGTCAGGCACACACCCCACCCTCCCGCACACCCGTCCGCGAACAATTTATCCAGAAAAACCCGGGACAGCACGCCAAGCTGGGACCAGAAGGTAAGGTGAGCGAGGACGATGGCGACCTCCCGGGTGCGCGGCGAAACGGATGGCGTGAGGCGGGGTGGGGCGGGCGAGGCGTGCCGTGCTGTGGTCGGCACCAGCTGATTGGGTCGCCGCTGCATGGAGCAGAGACACGCCTTTTCCACAGGTGCGCGTCAATTGAAAGGGCGGGCGCAGCCTCCCCCCACGTGCGCAATGAAAAAAATAATGAGATGAGACGAGACGAGGGGGGAGACGAGCTCCTGTACTCCTTCCTTCGTCCATTCTCCAAATATCAACAATGTGCATCTCTCTGAGCCCCGTCCCCTCTTCAAAGCCCCGCCACAAAGTTGGCGACCAGCTGCTTCCCACCATCCGTGATGATGCTCTCCGGGTGGAACTGGACGCCCTGGATGTGCGGGAAGGTGAGGTGGCGGACCGCCATGACGGTCCCATCCTCTGTCCAAGCGGTCACCTCCAGGTCGGCCGGCATGGTGGCCGCGTCGATGACGAGCGAGTGATACCGGGCCGCGTTGAAAGGGCTCGGCATGCCCGCCATCAAACCGACCCCTTTATGGTGGACGGGCGAGGCTTTACCGTGCATCACACCGCCGGGGGCGCGGATGACGTCCCCGCCAAAGGCCTGGCCGATGCACTGGTGGCCCATGCACACGCCAAAGAGCGGGGTGTCGGTGCCCAGGGAGCGGACGGCCTCCAGGGAGATGCCAGAGTCTTCAGGGCGGCCTGGGTGGGGGGAGGAGAGGGAGGGGGAGGTTGAGGGGCGTGCGTTGAAGAAAAAAATGCCTTTCCCTCAACCACGGGGGCCTGCGGGGGCTGCTCTTGTCCCATTCCTCCAGCTGACGCGCGCTGCTTGCTGGGAGGCTCTGCCTCCTCGGCCCTCCACACCACTTCGGCGGCCGCAAAACCAAAGTGGCGCGTGCGCAGCGGGCGGGGCTTTGTGTTGCGAGCGGGCGGGGCCCCGCCCTCACCTAAACTCTCTCTCCCTCTCTCGCTCTCTCTTCCATTCCTACCTGGCCCAGGCGAGATGAGCACCCCCCTCGGCCGCATCGCCCGGATTTCTGCGCACGTCTTGGCGTCGTTGGGGAAGACGGCCACCTCCACGCCCAGGTCGCCCAGGTACTGGACCAGATTGTAGGTGAAGGAATCGTAATTGTCGATGACGACCAAGGGGCCAGGGCCGCCGCGGGCGGGGGTGGGTGCGGCAGCAGCAGCGACCGCCGACGGGCGCCGGCGGGCGGAAGGAGTGGGGAGGCGGCCTGTGGGAGGGGTTGTATTTTTGTGTGTGTGTGTGTGTGTGAGAATCGATGCATGCATTGCTTGGATACACTCATAGGCTACATGCTGGTGGGCGTGGTGGGAGCGGTGCGGGGTGGCAGGCAGGGCCGCGTGTGGCCACGGCCGTGTTGTGGCTAGGGAATTTGCGGCGCAGGGGCGCCGCTGGCGTCATGGTTTAAACCAATCTCCTGCACGCCGCGCGCCCGCCGCGCATCCCACCATCTGCTGGGCTGGTAGGTCGGATTGACTGGCCAAAGATCCATGAGGCCGCCCGGCGGCGCATGAAAAAACACCTCTCTCTCCCTCATCTCATCTCACCCGTCGTCGTCGCCACTGACGGCGTGGGAGGCCGGCTGCTGCCCGCGTGCGCGGCTGGCGCACTCGTGCGCGGGCCGGCGGCCGAGGTGGCCGGGCGCATTCCAAGCAAAGCTTCCATCTTTGTGTGGACAGTGAGCGGGGATCGACGGCGGAGCAGTCCCCCCGCCGCACGTCAAACGCAGGAATGAAAAGAGAAAAAGAAGGGCCGCTCGCTCCTTCCTCGACCCTGTTCACCTTCCCGTTGCCTTTTTTTCTTTAGCACCTTGACCCTACCATGCCCGTCGACGTCGACCCGGACACCGAGTGCAACACCCTGGTCACCGCCCCACCCTTCTCCCTAAGCATGGAAGCCCTGCTGGCCGAGGCGGAGGGCGGCGGCGGCGGCGCTGGTGGTGGCAGCGCAACCACCCTCCCTCTCGTCGAGTCAGAAATCGACCCGGCCCTCGCGCCCGCCCGGGCGGCCCTGGAAGCCCAGCTGACCGCCGAGCTGGACCGCCTCCAGGCAGCCCTGCGCGAGTCCAGGGCTGAAGCCAAGGCCGCGGCCGCCGAACGGGAGGACGCGGGCGTGGCGGTTAGCCGCCTGGTGGGTGCGCTAGCGAGGGAGACGCCGGCCGCCGCGCGCGCGGCTAGACAGGCCGCGCTGGCCCGGGCGGCTCAGGCCGAGGCGGAGGCCAAGTTGGCGGGGCTAGAGGATTTGGAGGCGGGCGAGCTCGCCGCTTTAGCTGCTGAGGAGCGAGCCGCAGAGCGGGCGGCCGCGGATGCGTGTGAGGCCCGGGAGGCGGCCCGGGCGGAGAGCGTGCGGGCGGCCGCGCTGCGGGCGGCCGGGAGCGTGGTGGGCGAGGAAGCGGCGGCCGCGGCGGCGGCCGCGGCGACGGCGGCCGCGAGCGCGGCCGTCTCAGAAACTGCTGCATCTGATTATGAGGCCCAGGCAGCGGCCGCTCGCCAGGCTGCCGCCCGGGCCGCCACCCGGGCGGCCGCCGCCCGGGCCGACACTGCAGCCGCCCGGTCAGAGACGGCGTGCGTCCTCACAGCGGCTGCCGAGGCTGGGCGGGCGGGGCGGGCGCTGGCCCTGCGGTGGTCGGCCGCCGTCAGCGCCCGCACTGCCGCGGGCGCGGCCCGGGAGGTGGCGGAGGAGGCGGCTGTCCGGGAGGCGGCGGAAGCCGAGGCGGCGCGGGCGCGAGGGGAGGAGGAGGGCCGGGCGGCCGCTGCAGCGCGCGCGCAGGCGGCCGCGGCAGGAGCGCACGCGGCCCGCCTGGCCGCGGTGGCGGGCGCGTCCGAGGCCCGCCGCCTGGCCGCGGCGGAGCAGGTGGCCGCCGCATCGGCAGCCGAGCACGCCGCCCGGGCGGCCCTGGCCCCCCTGGCGGGCAGGGCGGTGGAGGCGCGGGCGGCGCTGAGGAGCGCGGCCGCCCGGCGGCGGGTGCTGGAGCGCGACGCGGGCGCTGCAGGGGTGGGAGCGGCCGCCGCGGCGGCGGCCCGCCTGGAGGCGCTCGCCTCGTCCTCCGGCGCGGGCGCCGACGCACGAGCATTATTTGCCTCAGCCCGCAAGCTGAATGCCGAAGCCGCCAGCGCGGAGGCCGCCGCGGCGGCGGGCAAGGACGCGGCGGGGTCGGTGGAGGCCGCTGCAACAGTCGCAGGCCGCACGGCTGACCGCCTGGTGGCCGGCGCGGTCCGGGCGGCCGCCGACGCGGCCGCCGCGGAGGCGGGCGCTGGCGCCGCGGCCGCGGACGCGAACGCTATGGCCACTGCCGCTGCCAAAGCTGCCCGGGCCCTGGACAGCGCGGAACGGGCGGCGTCCGCGGTGGCGGGCGCCGACTCGCCCGCGGGGCGGGAGGCCACGGCCCTGGCAGCCCTGGCCGCGGACTTGACGGCCCGGGCCAGGGAAGCGTCCGGCCTCGCCGCCAGAGCGCGCGCTCGCGCGGACTCCGCACGGGCAGCAGCGGCTGCGGCAGAGGGCGCGGCCGCTGCGGCCGCCCCCGCCGCCACGGCGTTGGAGGGCAGCATCCTCCTCACGCGCGCGCGGCGCGACCGCCTCGTGCGGGGCGGCGCGTTTGCAGACGCGGACGCGGCCGCCCTGCGGTCCGAGGCCGGCAAAGCGCGGGAGGCCAGTGCCCGCCTGGCGTCCAAGGCGGCGGACGCTACCCAGGCCTCCGAGTCCGTGGTCGTCGCCGCCACGGATGAGGATGCGGCCGCGGAGGCCCGGTGGGCGGGCCTGGAGGATGAGTGCGCTCGGCTGGCCGCACGGGAGGGCGCGGCCCGCCGCGCGGCAGCGGCCTCGGCTGCCGAAGCCGTCGACGCGGCCGCCGAGGCCGACGGCTGGCGGGCCCGCCTGGCCGAAGCCGAGAGCCAAACTCTGGTGGTGGACCCGTCCGCCATGGCCGCCGCGGCGGAGACAGTGGCCCTGCGCGCGGCGGCGGGGCGGGCGCGGGGGGAGGCCCGGGCGACCACAATCGCGCGCGACGCGCTCGCGGGCCGCGTGGCCGCCGCCGTCGCCCGCCGGGGCGTGCTCTCTGCCAGGGCGGCGTCCGCGGCAGCAGACGCGGCGCGTCGGCAGCGGGGTCGGCCGGGTACCACCACAGCGCCGCCCCCTACCGCCGCGGAAGTAGCGGCGGCCCGGGCGGCCAAGGAGGCGGCAGTCGCGCTGCGGTCGGCGCTGGGAGGGGAGGCCGCCGCGGTCGAGGCGGCGGCCGGCGCGGTGCGGGCGGTGCGGGCGGCCGAAATGGAGGCTGCCGCCGCCGCCGCTCGTGCTGACACCGCCTCCACCGACCAGGCCGCTGCGGCCCGGGGCTGGGAGTGCGGCCTGGCCGCCGTGGCGGCGCTGCAGCAGGTCGCGACATGCCTGGAGAAACGAGTGGAGAGTAGAGAGGTGGGGGGTGGGGAGGGGGCAGTGGCGGCGGCAGAGGCGGCGGCCGCGCGGCTGGCGGCGCTCACTGACGCTGCCAGGGCCGCAGCCGCCCGCGCTCCAACCCCAGAAGCCGCGCACGGGGTGACGATGGCCCTGGCTCGGGCGACCGTGCCAGATGAGTGGGCCGTGTGATGAGATAAAATGAGGATGGACGGAGAAAAACAAAAAACAAAAATAAATGTCGTGCTTAGCGACGCTCTCTTACTCATTCTTTCTATCTTCACCCGCGCTCCCGGGGTGGGCCCCGCAACTTCTTAGCAGGAGGGAGTGGGGGTGATTGCTGGTTCTTTCGGGAAGCGCGCGGCGCGCGCTTCTTCTTTTTCTTGCGCGGCGCGCGCGAGGGGGGGGCGGGTGGTGGAGGTGGCTGTATTTCACCAGGTTCAGGGGCGTGCTCACCCTCCTCCTCGCCGCGAACAGTAGGAGGCGTCAGGGCAGTGGCCGTATCTGGCACTCGCCCTCCAGCAGCAGCGGGCGTGACGGGAGGCGGGAGGCGGAAGGGCGGGACGGGGCCGACCCCAGGCAGGTCAAGCGGGGGCAGGTTGAAGTCGATGCCGCCGCCTTGACCGCCACCGCCAGACCCTATCAGTGGGATGAACCCGGGCGTGCCAAGCGGAACGTCAGGGAAGTCCCCCGCGACGGGGGCCGCAAGGGGCAGGTCCGCAGGCCAGAGGGCCGAGAAGGCCGAGCCGGGCGGGAGGGCGAGCGCGGCCGGGTCGAGCGTGTGCCACCGGAAAAAGAGTTCGTCCACGCCGGGGGAGGCAGGGGAGGGTGGGGTGGGCGGGGAGTGCCCTATCATTGCCTGCGCTGGGGCGTGTGCTCAGGGTGAGGGTGGGGCGGGGGTGGGGGCGGGGATGGTCATTGTCTTTGCACGGGCGTGAGGTTGGGTTGAAGAAATGAGCGGGGCGGGGGGCCGCTCCGGCCGTCGTCTTATTTTCATTCTTTCATCGCAAAATTCCATCGAGCGCATGCGACCCCCACCACCCCAGGTGTCCCCGATGACGCCAGCAACCGCCGCGGGCCGCGTAGCCCTTACTCGGGTGTGGCGATGCGGGCTGGGCGCCGGGCCGCTGTTGATGGGAGGAGGAGCACGGCCGGGCGGCCAGCGCAACTCGCTGCTCAATTCCTTTTCATCCACGGCGGTCGCCGCAGTGGCCCGGGTGCGGCCGCCGGGATCGGACACAACGACCGCCAAGGCTGCAGAGAAGGCTGACCAAGCAGCCGCCGTCGTCAAAAAGCCCCGGGCGACGCGGGCGCGCAAGGCGCCGGCCGTCGAGCAAGCCGTGCCGATCCTTGCTCCCGCCCTTTCTCCACCCTCCTCTACGACCACCCCGGCATCGCTCCTGGCCGCCCTGCCCGCGGACCCCGCGCCCTTCGCGGCCGTCACCCGGTGGATCCTCTTCTCTGACCTACACGTCTGCGAGCGCACGCTGCCCTCCGCCCTGGCCGCCCTGGCCGCCGTGCGCCAGGCCGCCGCGCGGCACCCAAACACGGGCGTCGTCTTCCTGGGCGACTTTTGGCATGAGCGCGGGTCCCTCCCCCTCCGCCCGCTCCTCGCCGTCTGGGCAGAGCTCCGGGAGTGGGCCTTCCCCACCCTGCTCATCCCGGGCAACCACGACCAGTGCGACGCGGGCGGCGTCGCGCACGGGCTGACCATCCTCGCCTCCGCCATTGCGGGGCCCGCCCACGTGTTTGACAGCCCCGCCCTCTTTTTGGGCGCGCTCTGGATGCCGTACCGCCGCTCCCGGGCCGAGCTGCGGGCCGCCGTGTCCGCCGCGGCCGACGCCGTCGCGGCTGGCCTGGCCCCGCCCATCGCCACCGTCTTCGCGCACGCGGACGTGGCGGGCGCGACCGCGAACGCGGCCTACCAGGCCGCGCACGGGGTGGACCCGGCCCTCTTCCCGGCCAAGACCTGGTCCGGGCATTATCACAAGCCCCAGGCCCTGGGCGGGGGGCGGGTCGAGTACGTGGGCTCGCCCTACCAGGTCTCGCGCGGGGAGGCGGGCGAGGCGAAAGCGCTGGTTGTGCTGGAGGGAGGCGGCGGCGGCGGCGGCGGCGGGGGCGCGGCCCCCTCCCCACCCCACCCACCACCACCCCATTCCTGGGTGGAGGTGGGGCGCATCCCCTTGGATGTCGGGCCCCGCCACTTCGCTGGCGCGGGCGCGGACGCGCTGAGCGCCCTGCCAGATCCAGCGTCACTGCGCCCGGGCGACCGGGTGCGGTGGACGCTGCCCGCGGGGACGCCGCCCGACGCGGCTGCCGCCGCGGCCGCACGCCTGCGCGCGGCCGGGGTCGATTTAGAGCTCCTCCTCGCTCCGCCCCCGCCCTCCACCCGGCTGACGCCCGAGGCCGCGGCGGCCGGCCCGGGCGCTGTGTTCGAGGCGTACGCGGACCACGCCCGCCTGACCCCGGCGGGCCGGGAGGCCGGGCGGGGCGTCCTGGCGCGCGTGCTGAGTGAAAAAGGCGGGAGCGCGGCGGGCGGGGCGCGGGCGGGTGGCGGGGGCGTCGCGGCCGTCTCCCTCCTCTCCGTCAGCCTGAAAGGCTACGGCCCCTTTGCGGACGAGACGGTGTACCCGCTGGCCGCCGCGCCGGGGCTGCGCGTCCTCACGGGCGCCAACGCCGACGACGCGGGGGCCGACTCCAACGGGGCCGGGAAGACTTCTCTGGCCCTGGCGGCCCACTGGTGCCTGACCGGCCGGTCCGACGCCCGGGCGGAGGGCGGGGGCGGGCGGGGCTTGGCCCACGCGGACGTGGTGTGCGACGGGTGCGAGGCCGCCAGCGTGGTCGTCACCGGCAGCGTGCGGGCGCCAGGCGCCACCAGCCCCACCCCGTTTGCCATCGAGCGGACCGTCTCCAGGAAGAAGCTGGTCCGCCTCGCCCTCACCCTGGGCGGGCTGGACGCGTCCGGCGCGGACGCCCGCCTCACCCAGGCCGCCATTGACAGCGCCCTGGGCGGGGATGCCTCCCTGGTGGGGCGGGCGGCGTTCTTAGGGCAGACGGAGATCAACGGGCTGCTGGAGGCCGGGGACGCCGAACTGAAAACAGAGCTGGCCAGGGTCGCGACGGACGGCGGGGTGTGGGATGGCGCCAAAGCCGTGGCGTCGTCCGAGCTGCGGGCTGCCCGGGCCCAGGCTGCATCGGCGGGCGCGGATGCGGGCGCGGCCGCCCGGGCGGCGGAGGGGCTGGGCGCGGAAGCCCTGGCAGCGGCCGAGGCGGCGGGGGCGTGGGCGGGCGAGGCGGCCGGGTCGGCCGAGGAGGCGGGCGCGGCGAGGGCAGGGGCCGGCCGCCGCCTGTCGTCGGCCGTCGCCGCCTGCCACGCCGCCGCGGCAGCTGTAGATACCTGGCTGGCCCGCACCGGGGCACCAGGCGGCGGTGGGCGGGCGGCCGTCGCGGCCGCGGGCGTGCTCCGTGATGCCTGGGCGAGCGAGGATGAGAGTGAGGGAGGCATGATGGAGGGCGAGTGGTTTTCGACCACCAATCCGCCCGCCGCTGCGGCTGCTGCAGCTGCTGCGGCCGCTGCGGCATCTGATGCTGCTGAGCGTGCTGCCGCTGCCCGGACTGCCCTGGGCGCCGCAGACGCCAATGCCGCCGCCGCGGTCGCGGCCGCTCGGGAGTTTGCGTCGCTCGCGCCCCGCCCAGCAGCTGTTGCGACGCTGGCCCGGCCACCGCCACCTCAACCCCAACCTCATTACCCGCCCGGCGCCTGGCCGGCTGGGACTCCCCCGCCCGGCGCCTGGCCCACACAACCCCGCCAACCACCCCCTCCCCTACCCCCACGCGTCCTGGCGCCGCTGTGCGACCGGTGCCGGCAGCCCATCTCCCGGCCTGCCTTTGAGGCGGGCCTTGCCCGCCTGGGCGGGGACGCCCAGCGCGCGGTGGACGCCCGGGCGGCCGCCGCGGTCGCCGCGGCGCGCGCGGCGGCGGAGGCGGAGGCGGCCGCCGCCGCCGCGGCCGACCTGGCGGCCCGGGACCTGGCGGCCGAGCGGGCGGCGGGGGCGGCCCGGGAGGCGGCGTCCTGGGCGGCGGCCGCCGCGGACCGGGCCCGGGCCGAGGGCGCGATGGGCCGGGCCCGGGCGGCGGCGGCGGTCGAGACGGCGCGGGCGGCCGCCGCGCGGGCGGCCGCCCTGCTGGAACGGGAAGGGCTGGGCGGCGTGGAGGAGGGGGCGCTCCCGCCGCCACCCCATCCCCCCCCTACCCTCGACGCGGCCGCGGCCGCGGCGGCCCACGCCGCGGCCCGGGCCGACCAGACAGCCGCGGAGCTGGCGGCCGCCACCGCCGCGGCCGCAGGTGCGGCGGCCGTCGCGGCCCGCCCCCACCCCCCCACCCAGCGGGCGGTCCAGCCGTCCCCCA
>Ga0315276_10001838_pt1 | contig 19135 bp, 13 predicted proteins | sample YL17G05_0_MG_FD_204542 | JGI IMG/M metagenome (GOLD analysis project Ga0315276, IMG submission 204542) | Sediment microbial communities from Yellowstone Lake, YNP, Wyoming, USA - YL17G05_0 | ecosystem: Environmental > Aquatic > Freshwater > Lake > Sediment | place: USA: Wyoming | collected... | reverse complement strand
GGTGGACGCGCTCGGAGGGATGAAGAAGTTCGTGGGGCGCGGGGACAAGGTGGTCATCAAGCCGAACATCGGCTGGGACCGGACGCCGGAGATGGCGGCCTGCACGAACCCGGAGGTCGTTCGGGCGCTCGTCGAGATGTGCCTCGGGGCGGGGGCGAAGCAGGTCGTCGTGATGGACAACACGACCAACCAGGCCCAACGCTGCTATGCCCGGTCGGGCATCGCCGAGGCGGCGAAGCAGGGCGGCGCGAAGGTCCTGTTCACCGACGAGAACCGGCTGAAGAAGGTGACGCTCAAGGGGGCGTGGCTGAAGGAATGGGACGTCTTCCAGGACTTCATCGAGGCGGACAAGGTGATCAACGTGCCCATCGCCAAGGTCCACAGCCTGTGCCGGCTGACGCTGTCGATGAAGAACTGGCTGGGGGCGCTTGGCGGCGCGCGGAACCAGCTCCACCAGAAGCTCGACGAGGCGATCGTCGATCTCCAGGCGTTCTTCAAGCCGACGCTCACGATCCTCGACGCCTATCGGATCCTGGTGCGCAACGGGCCGCAGGGCGGCAGGCCTTCGGACACCGAGCTCGTGAAGACGGTCGTGGCCGGGGCGGACGCGGTGGCGGTGGACACGCTCGGGGCGTCGTTCTTCGGCGTCAGGCCGGAGGAGCTGCTGTACCTGAGGCTGGCCCAGGAGCGTGGCCTCGGGACATCCCAATTGGAGAAACTGCGCGTTGAAAAACGAACGATCTAAGAAGCACCGGGCCCTTCAGCTCCTGCGCATCGCCGCGCAGGCAGGATTTTTCGGGCTCTTTGTCTTCCTTTTCGCCTCGAGCCGGTACATGGGGGAGGACTATATCGGGCGGACGGTTGAGCGGTTCTTCCACTTCGACCCGCTTATCGCGCTGACGACATTCATCGCGTCCAGGGCGATCTTCGCGTCCCTCGCGCTCGCCGGGATCACGGTCCTCGTGACGATCGTCCTGGGCCGGGTGGTCTGCGGCTGGGCCTGTCCGCTCGGCGCGGTCCACCAGTTCGCCTCGTTCGTTTTCAAGAAGACAAAGTTCCTCCGCCCAAACCGCGACGAGAAGGCGAGCGTGGCCTGGAAGTATTACGTGCTGGCCTTCGTGCTGGCGAGCGCGGTGTTCACGCTGGACCTCGTGGGGATCCTGGACCCGTTGAGCTTCCTCTACCGGTCGTTCGCGATCGGAGTGTTCCCCGGCCTGACGCACGTGGCGTCGGGCCTGGTGGGCGCGCTCTACGGGCTGAAGCTCGACGCCGCGGCCCAGCCGGTTTCGCAGTGGTTCCAGACGCTGGCCCTTAACTCGACATTCCGCCAGGGACTGCTGGCGTTCGCGCTCTTCGCCCTTGCGGTCGGGCTCAACGCGAAGAAGGAACGGTTCTGGTGCCGGTACGTCTGCCCGCTGGGGGCGCTCCTCGGGCTGTTCTCCCGCTGGAACGTTTTCAAGGTCCGGGTGAACATGGACAAGTGCATCAAGTGCAACCTCTGCACGATGCACTGCCAGACGCAAGCCGTGCCGTACCCGAACGAGAAATGGCGGAGCGCCGAGTGCGTCTACTGCGGAACGTGCGCGGCGATCTGCCCCACGGCGGCCATCACGTTCCCGGCTACGGCCAAGCCGGAGAAGCTGGATACGGTCGACCTGTCGCGCCGGAAGCTCATCCTGACGACGGGGCTCGGGGCCTTCATGGCCCCGATCTTCCGGATCTCGCCCGCCCGGAAGCGCGCCGATCTCAAGCTCATCCGGCCGCCCGGAGCCATCGCCGAGGAGGATTTCGTCCGTCGGTGCGTCAAGTGCGGGGAGTGCATGAAGGCCTGCCCGACCAACGCCCTCCAGCCGGCCCTTTTCGAGGCCGGGCCACAAGGGCTCTGGACGCCGATGCTCGTGCCGCGGATCGGGTATTGCGAGTATTATTGTTCGCTCTGCTCTCAGGTTTGTCCGACGGGGGCCATCCGCGAACTCAAGATCGAGGAAAAGACGACGATCAAGATCGGCTCGGCCTGGATCAACAAGAACCGGTGCATCCCTTACACCCTGGGAAAACCGTGCATCGTCTGCGAGGAGCACTGCCCGACTTCCCCCAAGGCGATCAAGTTCGTGATGGTGGAAGCGAAGCTCTTCGACGGGACCACGGCGACGCAGAAGGCCCCGGTCATCGACAACGCGCTTTGCATCGGCTGCGGGATCTGCGAGACCAAGTGCCCGGTGGTCGACGAGCCGGCCATTTATGTGACCTCGGTCGGCGAGGTCCGCTCAAAAACGAATCAGCTTCTGCTCCCCCTCCTCGGCCAGGAGCCGCCGCAGCAGTAGAGTCCTTAGGGGTTCGCCTTCAGATGAAGGCCTCGAGTTAAAGGCTAGAAGATCATATATTAATTGACCCCACTTACCTATATTAATAAATGTCTCCAGGGTGAATATGGTATTGAAAGGCTCGTGCCAAAAGAAGAAGGATTCCCCGCCCCAGGACGATCGTCACGAGAACTGTGATCCCGGCGAGCGCGAAGAACGCCCTGGATGCGACGAATGTCGTCAACGCGACGAGCGGATCGAAGTGGAAGAACCGCTCCACCGTCCGTCCGATATAGTCCTGCCCCGATTATCGGCTCGAAGCGAAGAGGAGGACGAACAGCCCGAAGAATCCCCCCTGCGTGACGATGCGCAGGATCTGAAGGGCGCGGCGTTTTTTAGATCGTTCGCTTTTCAAAGCGAAGTTTCTCCAGTTGGAAAGTCCCGAGGCCCCGCTCCTGGGCCTTCTTATTTTGGCCAGGCGCCGGATTAAGCCTTCTCTTCGATGACCGCACCGAGATCAAGGCCAGCCCGCCTCCAAGCGCTCCGGGCGCGCTCCCAGATCCGGTCATGATAAGCGATCCCCTCTCGGGCCTGCGTCTCGGCAAGACGGAAGCCCCTCTCCCCGGGGACCAGGATCTCGTCAAAGCCCGGCGCCCGACGGCTTCCTTTGATCTGATCGATCATGCGATCGATCTTTTCGGCAAAAACCTCAACCGGCGTGAACGCGCCGATGTCAATGGCCATGGCCAGCTGCCCCTTCGGAGTTCGGATGTCATTGGCCGGATCTTCCGGCGTGTTCAGATCGAGAGCACAAAGCATGCCGCTCAGAGCGCCGGCCATGGCTTCGATCGACGTGACAAGGCACAGTTCTTTCCAGGACTTCATCGTTTGGCCGCCACGGGGCAGGGCATAGCCGCCGACCTCGCCCCATTGCGAGGCATCGGTTATCGAATTCCCGTTCTCGTCGATAAAGACCCCGGCGGGGAGCTGACGTCCGGTCAGGATGTCCTCCTGGCCCTTGACGCCCCCGCAATCAACGGCGGCCATATCGATGAGCAGCGGAAAGTGCCGTCTCGTAGGAACGGCGACGCAATAATTCCCGTGGCCCAAGATCATATCGATACCGCCGTAGGGAGCGACCTCGGGTCGGGAGTTGGCCAGCGCGTAGCCAACACAGTTATGGGGCAGAGCCTGAATGACGCAATATCCTCCGGCCCCCCAATCCGTCGTGTTTCGCACCCACACGGCGCCGATGCCGGCGACCTTGGCTTTCGAAACGGCAAGCTCCATGGCCCGCTTCCCGGCAAGCATCCCCAGCATCCCCCCCGCATCGACGACGAGGGCTGCCGGCGTCTCAACGACCGTCGTGAATTGGGCGCCGAACCTGACCCGGCCCTCCTGGAATCGGCGCACCCAAAGATACTCGATATTCCCCAGCCCCTGCATCATATTGCCCCGAAGGCCGGCCATGACATGGTGCTCGACGAACGCCGTCCGTTCATCTTCCGACATGGGAAATCGGTCACACAGCTTGGCCAATGCGAGACGAAGTTGTTTTTCAGTTACGATACGCATGTCGACAGCCTCCTCATTTTACGGCTTCCGCATTCATCGGCGGTCCGGCGATTTTGTCGATATCGACGCCCCGGGCTTTCATCAGCTCGCCCACCCTGCTCCAGACCTTATCGAGGACCGGGATTCCGGATTTGCGGCGTCGTTGCTCTTCTCGGAATTCCCGCTCTCCCGGCATAAGGATGTCCGAAGAGCCCGGCTCGAGCGGAGAGGCCTTCGCCTGATCGATCGCGCGGTCGATCTTGGCTTTGAATTCGTCGAGGGGGGTGAAATGTTCAACATTCATGGCCATCACCATCTGACCGCGGGGCGTCCGGGGAGAATCCTGAAGGAGCTCCGGCACTCCCAGATCCATGGCGCATTTCATGCCGGTTAGGGCTCCGCCGATGGAGTCCGTGATTACCGTCAAGGCCATATCCCGGTAGCCGGCCATCCGTTGCGCTCCCTTATCCAGCCCCCATCCGGCCGTCGTGCCCCAGGCCTTAGGGTCTTTGACGATCCGGCCCGTCTTATCAAAGAACTGGATGGTATCGGGGAGACTGTCTTTGAGGATCAGGTGGCGCCAGGCGCTGAGTCCGCCTGAATTGGATGAGGACATATCCACAAAAATTGGGAAATGCCTGCCGGTCGGGATGGCCACCGAGAATGGATTCATACCGTAAACCGGGGTTGTCCCGCCCCAGGGTGCGACCTCAGGCCGGGAATTGCAGATGACGATGCCCACGCAGTCATGCTTGAGAGCCTGAAGCGTCGGATAGGAAATCATGTTCCAGTCCGCGGAGTTGCGTACCGCGACCATGTACGCGCCGCTTGTCTTGGCCTTTTGGCAGGCAAGTTCCATCGCGATTCGCCCCACGAAAGGGCCGAGTCCGCCCTCCGCGTCCAGGATGGCCATCCCGGGCAGTTCCTTGACGACCCGGGGCGTTGCGCCGAGGTTGGTGACGCCGTTGGTGATCCTAAATAGATTGTGGTGCTCAAAATAGGCCAGGCCTTGCATCAGGTTTCCGAATAATTCGGCAAGCAGGCTGGCCTCGGCCCAGGCCGATTTCTCGGCCGTGTTCATCCCGAAATGGTCGGCCATGGCGTTGAAAACCCCGGTGAGTTGATCAGCTGAAAAGACCGGCATGATCGCGCCTCCTTAAAAAAGCTCAACAAAAAATCACGGGACCCAACCCGCATGTTCCGTACGGAAGAATATACAATAAAATAGGTGCCATTACAAGAAATTATATGATCGTATTGCCTTGTTATACAGCAAATGCTTCATTATCGAGAAAAAAGGGTTGACAATATCCCCTTAACATTTTATCATTTGGTGTCTCTTGACGGAGATGAGGAGTTCTTGAATCCATAAGGAAGGACCGCAACATGAGAATCAACCCGTTTAAGCTCGAAAGACTCCAATCCGAGTGGGAACACAAGGTCAGGTGCAATCTCTCGGAGAGCGGTGTTCATCCCGTATCGATAAAGGACTTGCTCAGCCAAGCGGAGGCCCATGCGCTCCCGGAGCTCATTCTGGGCTATTCACAGACCAACGGCACTGAAGAGCTCAGGGAAAAGATCAGCCTTCTGTATCGAGGTGCCAATCCGGACAATATACTTGTCACCAATGGAACGGCGGAGGCCAATTTTATCTCGATCTGGAGCCTGATAGAACCCGGGAATGAACTGGCCTATATGCTGCCGAACTATATGCAGATCCATGGGATCGCCGAAGCTTTCGGCGCGGCCCTGAAGACGTTTTCGCTCCGGGAAGACCTCAACTGGGCTCCCGATATGGACGAACTGAAACGTCTGGTGACTCCTCGCACGAAATTGATCGCTGTCTGCAATCCCAATAATCCGACCGGCTCGGTTCTCAGCGAAAAGATGATGGACGAGATCGTGCGTCTGGCCGGGAAGGTTGGCGCCTGGATCCTTGCCGACGAGATCTACCAGGGCGCGGAACTCGAGGGGCCGCGGACGCCGACTTTCTGGGGCCGCTATGATAAAGTCCTGGCCGTCGCGGGGCTCTCCAAGGCCTACGGACTGCCGGGGCTTAGGATCGGCTGGATCGTCGGCCCCAAAGACTTCATTGCATCAGCCTGGGCTTACCACGATTATTCCACGATTACGGTGGGGACCATCAGCGATGTGCTTGCGCGCAAGGCTCTGGAGCCAACGCTTAGGGAACGGCTCTTGGACCGAAATAAGGGTGTTTTGAGAGAACACTTGCAGCTTCTCAACGCCTGGATCGCGAAGAACAGCCCGATTTTTAAGATGGTGCAGCCCAGGGCCGGGGCCATGGCCTATCTCCATTATGACCTTCCGATAAATTCCACGGAATTCGCCCTCCGGCTGCTCCGGGAAAAGAGCGTTCTCATCGTGCCGGGTGATTGCTTTGGAATGGATTCCTTTATCCGTATCGGCTATGGGTCGGAAAAGAGCAGTCTGTTGACCGGGTTGGATCTTATCAAAGAAACGGTGGATGAAATTTCACACTGAGGCCGTAGGCTCGCCCCGCCTGATCGCGGACGCTTCATGAAAACTCAAGAGAAATAAATAAACAGAAATGAATTGAGGAGAACAAATGCCGACCATTCTCAATCTCGCCGAGATCAAGGATGCCCTGAAAAGAATCGACCCTGTCCAGGGGATTATTAAAGAGATCGAAGAAGGCTTTGTGGCCTACTCTCAAGGGAAGGTTGTCGTCCCACCGGTGGGAGAGCTCATTTTCGAGGAGGCTCGAGGCGACACTCACATCAAGTACGGGTATATCAAGCATGATGATTATTACGTCATCAAGATCGCCTCCGGCTTCTATGACAATCCCAAGATCGGGCTTCCCGCGAGTTCCGGCCTGATGCTGCTTTTCAGTCAGAAGACGGGCGAATTGATCGCCGCCATGCTCGATGACGGATATCTGACCCAGGTCCGGACCGCGGCCGCGGGGGCCGTCGTGGGAAATTATTTCGCTCCCCAAAAGATCAAACGGGTCGGGATCTTCGGCGCCGGCCTCCAGGGGAGGATGCAGCTTGAATACTTGCGCTACGTAAGGGATTTCCAGGATGTGATCGTCTGGGGAGTCAATCAAGAAGAACTGGATAAGTATAAAGCGGACATGGCCCCTCATGGATTCAAGATCCAGGCCACCTTCGAGTCCGAAGAGATCGCTTCAACCTGCAATGTCATCGTCACGTCCACTCCTTCGCACAAGCCGCTCCTGAAGGTTGACCAGATCAGAAACGGCACACACATCACGGCCATGGGTTCGGACACCTCCGAAAAACAGGAGCTCGATTCGGCGATCCTCAAAAAGGCGGACAGGGTGATCGTCGACAGTATTCCCCAATCCCTGTTGCGCGGGGAGGTTTTCAAGGCGCTCGAGGCGGGAGCGATCAAGAAAGAGAACCTTATCGAACTGGGAACGGCCATCTCCGACAAGAGATTCCAGCGTCAATCTGACGAAGAGATTACGGTCGTTGATCTCACGGGCGTCGCTGTCCAGGATATCCAGATCTGCAAGGCCGTATGGAAGGTTATTTCGGCCAAGAAATAAAATCTCCGACTCGAAACGCCCTGGAGATGAACTTCTCAATCAACGCGACATCCGGTTGAGTTCAAAGGAGTGACGGCCCCCTTGAGATCGGTCAGGGCATCATGAGCATTACCTAGGAAATCAGATCAAGCCAGATATCAAATGATCCCATCGAAAAAGATCCTGGTCATCCAGAACTGTCAAGCGGAGGGCTTCGGGGCATATCTAGAATTCCTCCTCGAGAAGGGGATAGACCACGACGTCTTTCATGCCTATGCCGATCCGGCTGTCTTCCCCCAAAAAGACTATCGCGCCGTCCTCGTGGGAGGAACTCCGATCTCCGTCCGTGAGATCGAGTCACATGATTTCTTGAAAAGGGAAAGGGATTATCTGGCTGCGGCGCTCGGCAAAGGCCGGCCGCTTCTGGGGATCTGCTTCGGGGGCCAGATCATCGCCCGGATCCTGGGCGCGGAGGTCAGGAAGAACCCCATGATGGAAATCGGGGGCTATGATGTCGAGCTTACGGCTCAAGGGAAAGCGGATTCCCTCTTCGAGGGATTTCGGGAGACCTTTCCGGTATTTCATTGGCATGGAGATGCGTTCGGAGTTCCCTCCGGCGCCACGCTCTTGGCTAAAGGAAAAGATTGTCCGAACCAGGCCTTCCGTTTCGAGAACTCCCTCGCCCTTCAGTTCCATCTGGAGGTTAGGCCGGAAGATGCCGCCAGGTGGGCAGAGGCATACGAGGACGAGCTCTTGCGTGTCAACAAAACGGCCGAACAGGTCATAACGGAATGCCGCGAGCGGGAAAGGACAACTCGAAGGCTGGCCCGACGGCTGATGAAAAATTTCTTGATGGAGAGCAAAATTGATCACCATGCCCCAAGAAGGACCACGGATGGATGAAGGCAACGGCACAAAGACCGCGAGCGTTGTCGCGGCTCTCGGCTTGGTCTGGGTCAAAGAGTAAGCGGAGACAGGCAATGATCCTATCCAAGAAAAGCTTTTTCCCGCTTTTTACAGCCTTGTCTTGTTTTCTTTTCATGAACTCTCCGGCGGAAGTGGCGGCGTCCGGGGACAAAGATATGGTCGCGAGAGTTCTCGGGGCCAAGATCGATAATGACCTCAACAGGATAACGCAGTCCGGATTTGTGGGCGAAGTCCCCAAAGTCAAAGACCTGATAGATCTGAGGTGGCCGGTTGAAGTCGCTCTATCGCCGAACGGAAAAGCCTTAGCTATTGGTTTCGAGGTCGCGAACTGGGAGAAGAATCGGTATGACCGGGAGATCTGGGTTTCCGTAGGGGGCCGCAAACCCGTTGCCTTTGTTAAGGATCAAAGCTCGAACTACGGCCTGAAATGGTCGCCTGACGGGCGCGCCATTTTTTTCCTTTCGGATCGAACGGGAAGGCCTCAGGTTTATAGAATACCGTTGGATGGCGGGGAAGCACAGGCCCTGACAAACATCGAGCTAGCAGTGAGTTCTTTCGATGTATCTCAGGTCGGCGACTGGCTTGCTCTCGCCATGCAGGATCCCGAGGACGACGCCTTTAAAAAAAGGAGAGAGACCTATGGCGATTTTGAATGGGTTCATGAAGATTTCTTGATGACCCATCTCTGGAGGCTGGACGCTCAAACAAAAAAGCTCACCCGCATCACCGGAGGAAAGGATTTTTCCGTCGACGGATTTTCCATTTCTCCCGATGGGAAGAAGATCGCTTTTGACGCCAGATGGGCGCCGAGCATGATCTCAGGTAACGACTCGGATATCTACGTTGCGGATGTGGAGACGCGGAACGTCAAGAAGATCGTCGGATTATATGGGAGCGATAGAAACCCCCTCTGGTCTCTTGACGGAAAGGAAATCGCTTTTGAGAGCTCGGCAGGGAAGGGGAAAGCGACCCTCAACCAGCTGATCGCCATCGTCCCCGCAACCGGAGGCGAGGTCAAATTCGTGACTGGGGGTTTAGATGAGAATCCGGCGCTCCTCGCTTGGCGTAAGGACGGACTTTACTTCAGCGCCCTCCAAAAAACCGAGAGCTACTTGTTCCGGGTTCAGCCCGACGGCGCCAGGCTCGAGCGTCTGACCGGGCGAACGGGTTGGGTTTGTTCGGACTTCTCAATCGCCAAGGGCGCTGAGCAGGCGGCTTTTATCGGAGAAAACTTCACGACCTTTGCCGAGGTTTACCTCTCTCCCCTTTCGAGTTTTGCCCCGGAAAAGCTGACCGATCTCGACGATCAATTGAGCGGGTTTCGGCTGAGCCAGAGAGAGCTCATCCGGTGGAAATCCAAGGACGGGCTCGATCTTGACGGGATACTGGTCAAACCCCCGGATTTCGATCCCCTGAAGAAGCAGCCCTTGCTGTTTGTCATCCACGGCGGCCCTCAGGGGGTTGACGCGCAGCTGAAGCTCAGCCGGAGGGATGCCCGTTATTATCCCATTGAACGTTTTGCCGCCAGAGGGGCTTTGGTCTTGATGGTCAATTATAGGGGAAGCGCCGGCTACGGAGAGAAATTCCGGACGCTCAATGTTCGCAACCTGGGAGTCCATGACGAATGGGATTTCGAATCCGCGATCGACCATCTCGTCAAGCTCGGCTATGTGGATCCGGAGAGGGTCGGTACAATGGGCTGGAGCCAGGGAGGGTTTATCTCCGCATTCTTGGCTACCCACAGCAAGAGGTTTAGAGCCGTCTCCGTAGGAGCCGGCATCTCTGATTGGGCGACCCAGTACGCCATAGCGGATATGTTTTGGTATGAGGGCCAATACCACGGTTCTACGACTCCCTGGAATGATCCGGAGGTCTTCAGAAAGACCGCGCCTATCAGTTATGTGAAGGGCGCCAAGACACCGACCTTGATCCAGCACGGCGATAAAGACCCCGTGGGTGTCACGGCCAACAGCTTTGAACTGTATCGGGCACTAAAAGACAACCATGTTCCGGTCCGGTTTGTTCTCTACAAGGGATTTGAACACTCCATCAATAAGCCCAATGGAAATCTGGCCGTTATGACCCATAATGAAGAATGGTTCGTCAAATGGATTTGGGATGGTCAGGATCCATTGAAAAGGGATTGATTCAAAGGATTAGAAATGGAGCAGCCATGAAGCTTAAGAATAAACTATCGAAGCCTTCCTATGTGCTATTTTTTTTCGTTTTATCAGTCATTTATCCTTCCTTTGGAGGCGAGCCAAAGAGGACGACGGACAATGTGCAGAGATCTCCTGTGACGATCAGCCGGCAGGCACTGGCGGATGAAGCTTTCTGGCGCTGTTTAGGAGAGAAGCCGGGGGACTTCAGGGCTCTTGTTGAAAGCGAACCTTATGCGGCTGTGAATCCGAGAGACCCAAAAAATATCGTGGCGGCATGGCAAACCAGAGGAAATAAGGGCGGAGCCGCCCAGGTCAGCGTCTCATTTGACGGAGGGCGAACTTGGAGTGCTCCAAAGACGCTTCCGGTTAACGCCTGCGCCGGGGGCCGATATCCTGAGCTGAAAGCGGCCAGCGATCCCTGGGTTTCTTTCAGCACAGATGGTCGAGTTTATGTGGGGGCGATCGGCTATACGCCAAGCGAATTGGGGCCCGATCTTGCAAACGGGATCATCATCACAACCTCTCCTGACGGAGGACGAACCTGGGAAAGGCCGGCCGCGGCCGCGCTTTCTTTCACGCCTTATCGCTGGCATGACAATGAAGCCATCACCGCCCATCCGGGGTTCCCGGGGACAGCCTATGTCCTAACGACCCGGTATGAGTATCCCGCTCTTAAGGATACTAAGAAGGGAGAAGTTCCAAAGCTCGGCAAGGAGGCTGGCTCGACCATTAGCTTTGGACCTGCGGCCTTTTCAAAAACCAGCGATGGTGGCCGTACCTGGAGCAAAGTGAAAACCATCACTCCTCTCGTCGAGGGCGGCCGGGTTTCAGCTCCGCAAATGGTCATCGACCCGCGAGACAGCCGTTTATATGCTATTTACTATAACGATGACGAGGTGGCAAATTATGGAGGAGAAAACAAGAAGCGTGCAGACTCAAGGGGAGCGGCCATTTCATTTGTTGAGTCGGGAGATAAAGGAGAAACATGGAGCAAACAAAAAGATATCGCCCATTTCGTGAGGGTGCCCGGAAATAAGCATCCGCTGAGCGGTGAGACCGTCGTGCAGGCCGAAGACATCCTCCAGGCTTCGATTGACCCTAAGAGCGGAATGATTTTTGTTGCTTTCGCTGACGGGCGTTTTTATGACGGCAAGAAGTTGGGGATCGCGCTGACCTATTCGGGTGACGAAGGAAGAACCTGGATGACGCCTATTCCCGTCTCTTCTCCGGAAGAACAAACGGCATGGCTTCCCGGCATCGCCGTGAATGACGAAGGTATGGTTGGCGTTGTCTATATGAGCTCCGATTTCAATCCCGGAGAGCGCAAGACGGTTCCCGTATCCGTGAAGCTCAAAACGTTCGCCGTCCAAAACGGAAAGCCTGTGCACAGAACCGCGGAGCTCGTGGACCGCTTTAACTATGGCTGGCCCGGCGATTACCTCGTTCTTTTAGCGATCGGAAGTGAGTTCCATATCGTCTACGGAAGGTCCAACTATGGAGAATCCGAACCGATGCCCAAAGAGCGGAAAGATGGTTACGATCGCAAAGCCATGGACATCGTCTTCCGGTAATGTCATCGATCGTTCTGTCACCCGGAATGAGGTTATAGACATGGGTCAAGGCAATGCTCAAGGCCCCTGTCCCGACATTTGAGTTCGGTAGGATCGCGAATGGCAAATCTTTTTAATTTTCTAAAGGAGAGAGAAGTATGAAAAAGGTACTCATCCTGGGCGCCGCCGGGCGCGACTTCCACAACTTCAACACCTATTTTCGGGATAATCCCGAATATCGGGTGGTGGCATTCACGGCCACTCAGATCCCGGACATCGCGGGCCGGAAGTACCCCGCGGCGCTCGCGGGGAAGCTGTATCCCAAGGGCATCCCCATCTTCGCGGAATCCGATATGGACGCCCTCATCGCCAAGTACAAGGTCGACGACGTCCACTTCGCCTACAGCGACGTTCGCCATGAGTACGTCATGCACAAAGCCTCCCAGGCCATGGCCGCCGGGGCCAACTTCGTCCTCCTCGGGCCGAACGACACGATGATCAAGAGCCGCAAGCCCGTCGTTTCGGTCTGCGCGGTCCGGACCGGCTCCGGCAAGAGCCAGACGAGCCGCAAGGTGGCCCTTCTTCTCAAGGCCAAGGGCCGCCGGGTCGCCGCGATCCGCCACCCGATGCCCTACGGCGACCTGGTCAAGCAGAAGGTCCAGCGATTCGCCGCCTACTCGGACCTCGACAAGCACGAGTGCACGATCGAGGAGCGGGAGGAGTACGAGCCCCACATCGACAACGGCATCATCATCTACTCGGGCGTCGATTACGGGGCCATCCTGAAGCAGGCCGAGAAGGAAGCAGATGTCATCCTCTGGGACGGCGGGAACAACGACTTCCCCTTCTACAAATCCGACCTCGAGATCGTCGTCGCCGATCCCCTGCGGGCCGGCCACGAGCTCCTCTATCATCCGGGGGAAACCAACTTCCGCCGGGCCGACGTCATCGTCATCAACAAGATGGACACGGCCTCCAAGGCCCAGGTCCACCAGGTCCTGGCGAACATCAAGATGGTCAACCCCAAGGCCACGGTCATCAAGGCGAACTCGAAGATCATGGTCGCGAACGGGAAGCAGATCGCCGGCAAGCGCGTTCTGGTCATCGAAGACGGGCCGACGCTGACCCACGGCGAGATGAAGTACGGCGCGGGCATCGTCGCCGCGCAGAAGTACGGCGCCGCCGAGATCATCGACCCGCGGCCCTTCGCCGTCGGCAGCATCAAGAAGACCTTCGAGAAGTACAACCATCTCGACAAGGTCCTGCCGGCCATGGGCTACGGCGATAAGCAGACGGCGGAGCTGAGCCGGACGATCGCCAAGATCGACTGTGACCTCATCGTCAGCGGGACTCCCATTGACATCACCCGGGTCCTCACGACCCGCCAGCCGATCCTCCGTGTGGGCTACGAGCTTGAGGAGATAGGCTCGCCGACCCTAAAGGACGTTCTGAAGGGCTTCTGAGGAAAGGAAGGGAACGGGACGGATGAAGCGCAAGACGGCCCTCATCGCTTTCGGGGGCAACGCCCTTCTGCCGGACAACGACCACGGCCGGCAGGAAGACCAGATGGCGAACGCCCGCGAGGCGGCGGAGCTCATGGTCAACGTCGTCAAGAAGGGTTATGAGCTGATCCTCGTCCACGGCAACGGCCCCCAGGTCGGCAATCTCCTCATCCAGATGGAGGCCGCCGCCGACCGCATCCCGCCGTACTCCCTGGACATTTGCGACGCCATGACCGAGGGCAGCATGGGCTTCATGTTGGAGCGGGCCCTCGTCAACGAGCTGCGACGCCACTCCATCGACAAGGATGTGGCCTCGCTCGTGACCCAGGTCGTTGTTGACAAAGACGATCCGGCCTTCGCCAAACCGACCAAGCCCGTCGGCCCGTTCTATACCGAGGAACGAGCCCGCGGGCTCATCGCCGAAAAGAAATGGACGATGATCGAGGACGCCGGCCGGGGATGGCGCAAGGTTGTCGCGTCGCCCAGGCCCATCGACGTCGTCCCCAAGTGGGTCATCCGGGACTTGGTCCAGGCCGGCCGCATCGTCATCGCAGCCGGCGGGGGCGGCATCCCGGTCATCATCAACGGCCGCGGGCTCTTCGAGGGCGTCGAGGCGGTGATCGATAAAGACTACGCGGCGAGCCTGCTCGCCCGCGAGGTCAAAGCGGACCTGTTCGTCATCCTGACGGCCATCGAGCGGGTCTACCTCGACTACGGAAAGCCAACCCAGCGGGAGGCCCCGGTCCTGACCGTGGACGAGGCCAGGAAACACCTGGCCGACGGACAATTTCCGCCGGGGTCGATGGGCCCAAAGATCCGGGCCGCCGTCGAGTACATCGAGGCCGGCGGCCGGGAGGTCCTGATCACAACAGCCGGCCAACTCAGGGCCGCCCTCATCAACCGTTCGGGGACGCGGATCGTCACGCCGGCATAAGAGGAACCACGATGAAGAAAGATTTTCTGTCCATTCGGGACCTGAGCACGCACGAATTCGGCCGGATGCTCGACCGCGCGGCCGAAATCAAAAAGCGCCCGGATCACTACCGCAAGGCGCTCCAGCACAAGATTCTGGCCATGATCTTCCAGAAGCCGTCGCTCCGCACGCGGATGACCTTCGAAGCGGGTATGATCCGGCTCGGCGGCGAGGCCATCTACCTCGCCCCCTCCGACATCCAGATGGGCAGCCGCGAAGGCGCCTTCGACATCGGCAGGAACCTCGAGCGCTGGGTCGACGGGATCATGATCCGGACCTTTGGGCACCAGATCGCCGTCAATCTAGCCGCCAGCTGCAAGATTCCGGTCATCAACGCCCTGACCGACTTTGCCCACCCCTGCCAGGCCATGGCCGACTTCCTGACCCTGCGGGAGCACAAGGGCGCCCTATCCAGCCTCAAGCTGACCTACGTCGGCGACGGCAACAACGTCTGCCACAGCCTCATGCTGGCCGCCGCCCGGGGCGGGACGAAGATGGCCGTGGCGACTCCCCCCGGCTATGAGCCCAGGCCCGAAGTGGTCAAGTGGGCCCGCGAGGACGGCAAGGACACAGGTTTCGTCCTGACGCTGACGAATTCCGCCGAAGAGGCCGTGACCGGTGCCGACGCGGTCTACACCGATGTCTGGGCTTCCATGGGCCAGGAGTCCGAGAAGGAGGCCCGGGCCCGCATCTTCGCGCCCTACCAGGTCAACGCCAGGCTCTTCGCCCACGCCAAAAAGGACGCCCTTTTCATGCACTGCCTGCCGGCACACCGCGGCGAGGAAGTCACCGACGAGGTCATCGACTCACCGAACTCGCTCGTCTATGACGAAGCCGAGAACCGCCTTCACGCACAGAACGCCATCCTGATCGCGCTCATGGGAAGAAAATAGATCCGCCCGCTTGGCTTTATAGGGTTCCAACTCGTCCTAGAGGCCCAGATCGTTCGGACGAGCGTCTCCGGATTCAGATCAATGGCCATGTCGGCCAGCGCGACGCGAGCCTGATGATTTCGTGCTATCTTTTTCCCCCTCTGTATTAGATCAAGCGCTCCGGGGCCTTGTCAACTGAATTGAATTAGATTTCGCGAGAGATGGCCAGGTATCGGTAATGAAGAACGGTATGTCTAAATCGCCCCAACATCTCCTTAAAACAGGGCCGTCTTGATGGGCCGAAATCTAATCAGGGAGGATGCTCCGTCTGTCGTCTTTATAAACATTAAGGACGATATTTGTCAGGACTCTTTCTATAAAGGGCGACTGAAGCTGGTTCTTCAGGAATCGATCAAGGCATTCCTGGTCCGAGAAGTAACAAACACAGACGAAATCAAAGTCTCCGGTGATGTCATAAATGGCCCGGACCTGAGGGTACTTGGCAACCTCCGCGGAGAGTTCCCTCCATTTTCCCTGTGTCGTCCGGAGGGAGATGAGGGCAACACACTTGTTCCCGATCGCTTTTTCATCAAATAGCGGAATATATCCCTTGATGATACCCATCTTTTCGAGCTTCTTGATATTGTTGTAGATCGAAGTTTGTGAGGTTTTAATCTGCTTAGCAACTTTTCGGAAGCTCTTCCTCCCATCGTTGTTCAGAGCCCTGAGAATCTTCTTGTCCAATTCGCTCATCGTTTGGTTGTTCATGCTGCTTACTATCATAAAAGAATCCGGAGTCATTGTAAATGATTAACTAGGTATTCATTGGCTGCCATGATCCATAATGAAGAACGGTTTTACGCTGGATCTGGGATGGCCGAGATTCTTTCAAAACGGGATTGAATCTGGAAATGAGATCGGCCGCAGTTCTTCCTCATTTTCCGAGGCTGATATAGCCCGGGCCTCGGAGAACCCGGCCCGGCCGTTCTTGGGTGATTTTGCCTTCATCCACCACAATTCTCCCGTTGACCAGGACATATGAGATTCCGGCTGAGTATTGGTGCGGCTTTTTAAAAGTGGCATTATCGGCGACCGATTCAGGGTTAAATATCACGATGTCGGCATAAAAGCCTTCCCTCAATAATCCTCGGTCTCTTATCCCCAGGACCTGAGCGGGAAGCGAGGAGGCTTTCCGGATGGCGGCTTGGAGAGTCATGATCTTTTCTTCCCTGACATAGTGCCCAAGGATTCTGCTGAAAGACCCGTAGGCTCTGGGGTGGACAAGTAATCCGGAGAAAGGCCCGTCCGGGGCCGCAATCCCCGAATCTGTGCAGAAGGCCGCCCAATCTTGCTGGAGCGCCAACCGGACATCGGGCTCGTCCATGATGAAAGATATAAAAGAGGGAGAGCTTTGGTCTTCCAAGATGATATCCATGAGGACATCTCTTGGGTCCTGCCCTCTTTCTTGAGCGATCGCGGACAGCCGTTTACCCGCGATGGATTTAAGCTTCGGATTCCGGACATCGGCGATGATGAATCCCTGGGCTCCCCCTGCGCCGAAATACTCATTCTCCCATTCCGACGTATCGACCGCGATTTCCTTTTTGATGCGTTCGCGAGTGGCCAGGTCTTTCAAACGCTCCATCACTTTATCGAAGCCGCCTTCCCGGGCCCAGGGGGGAAGCAGGTCCACCAGGCCGGCCGAGGCGGCGATGTACGGATAAACGCAGGCCGTGATATCAAGTCCCTGTTCACGGGCCCATGAGATCCTCTTGACGACCTCTGGCATCTTTCCCCAATTCTGGATGTACATTGTTTTCAGGTGGAAAATCTGGGTGCGTATATCCGCCTCACGGGCGATGCGGAATACCTCGTCCAAAGACGGACCGATAGCGTTTGCCTCGCTTCGTTGGTGGGTGACGTAAATCCCTCGGTGCCGGGCCGCGGCTTTGGCCATGGCCATGAGTTCCTCGGTGCTGTTGAAACGGTCCGGGACATACATAAGGGCGGAGGACAGGCCGAAAGCGCCTTGCTCCATCGCCCGAGAAACGGCATTTTCCATCTCGGCCAATTCGTCCTTTGTGGCGGGCCGGTTCTCAGTGCCGATGACGTAATCCCGAATGCCGCCCGACCCGACAAAAGTGGCAAAATTAACCGAAACGGGCGTGGCCTCGAGCCGGTCCAGGAATTCGCCTAGGGTTTGCCAGTCGGGCTTTATGCCAAAACGGTCAAAAAAAGGCTTGTATTCCGAGATCATTCGCTGGTTGACCGGTCCGGCTGAGTATCCTTCTCCGGAAACCATCAGGGTAATTCCCTGGGTGATTTTGCTGGCGCACCTGGAATCAACGAGAATTTCTGTATCGCTCGTCCCCATCATGTCGATGAAACCGGGCGAGATGACGCGATCTTCTGCGTCAATCAGGTGAGTCGCTTTGGCCGCGCCCAGGTTTCCGATGCACGCTATGCGATCGGCACGGATTCCGATATCGCCCCGAAACCAGGGATTCCCAGTTCCGTCGACAATCCGGCCGTGAGTGATGACAAGGTCGTAGGATTCCAAACGGTTCTCGGTTACATGAGGTCCGCAACTCAGCATGATCATGGCCGCCAGGGCCAGACCCAGGGCCCGGCTCTTTGTTGCCATCCTTATCCCCCGCGCTGTGGATTAGGCGCTCCCTCCCCTTCTTTTCCAATAGATATATGCCGGGAGACCAAGCGCGATGATAGCAACCCCGGCGAAAGACTCCACCGGCTTGCTGAAAAGCGTGTTGATGAGAAGAACGATCATGGTGATGATAAAGACCATGGGCAACCAAGGATACCCCCAGGCTTTATAGGGCCGCGGAAGATCGGGGCGCTTTTTTCTGAGCGTGAACACGGCCGCCACGGCGAATATGTAAAAGAGGATCGTGGCGAACGTCACATAGGTGAAGAGCTGTTCATAGGTTCCGCTCAAGGTCAGGAAGCAGGCCCAGATCGCCTGCGCGAATATCGATACTCCGGGAGTCCTGTAGCGGCGGTGGACCCTGGCGACCTGACTAAAAAAGAGATTATCCTTGGCCATGGCATAATAGACTCTGGGTCCCGTCAGGATGCATCCATTCAAAGCTCCTATGATAGAGACCAGCACGATCGCCGAAACCAAACCCCCTGCCATCCCCCCGACTAGGACCGTGGCTGCCTTTTCAGCGACCCGGACGACCCCCGAAAGCTCGTTTATCGGAAGCGCATTGAGATAAATATAGTTTACGGCGACGTAAAGGACGGTCGCCCCCGCTGTCCCAAGGATGAGGCACCGGGGAAGATTGCGACCTGGATCTTTTATCTCCCCGGCGGCGAAGTTGATGTTGTTCCAGCCGTCATAGGTCCAGATCACAGCGATCATCGCCACGCCAAAGCCCATGAGCAATTTGGACAGGCTGAAACCGGTCGCGGCCAGGGAAAACTCGATCCGACTGCCCCGCCCCAGGATGAACCCGAGGACGATGATCGCGATAAGGCCTCCGATCTTGAGAATGGTCGTGATGTTTTGGATGAGACTCCCCCAGACGAGTCCGATGAAATTGAACAGGGATAGAAGAAGGATCACCGCCATGGCCACCAGCTGTCCCGTCGAGATCGAAAAGGGAAAGGAGTGATGGAAAATCGTTACGGAGATCGAAAGGACGTGTTTCGTCATTGCCAGCCCAGGAATGAAATAGCCAAAGTACTCGGCAAAGCCCGCCGCCAGCGCGGCGATGGATCCGGTCTGGTAGAC
>Ga0315276_10001836_pt1 | contig 19142 bp, 15 predicted proteins | sample YL17G05_0_MG_FD_204542 | JGI IMG/M metagenome (GOLD analysis project Ga0315276, IMG submission 204542) | Sediment microbial communities from Yellowstone Lake, YNP, Wyoming, USA - YL17G05_0 | ecosystem: Environmental > Aquatic > Freshwater > Lake > Sediment | place: USA: Wyoming | collected... | reverse complement strand
CAAGGACATCTGGGACAAGCAGATCGTGGACATCAACGGCGCCAAGATCGTCCGCGTCAACGACATCAAGGTGCGCGAGATCGACGGCAAGCTCTGCCTGATCGCGGTCGATGTCGGCATCCGCGGCCTGATGCGCCGCCTGGGCCTGAAGCACAATGACTGGCGCGTCTGGAAAAAACTGGTGCAGCATATTCCCTACGACCTCATCTCCTGGCGCTATCTCCAGCCCCTGGAGGACGACATCACCCATCTCACCCTCACCGTCTCCAACCGCGAGATGCAGTCGCTGCACCCCTTTGAGATCGCCGACCTGCTGACCCAGATCCCTCCCGATAACCAGGAATCGCTGATCAATTCCCTGGGCATCGACAAGGTGGCCGAAGCCATCCCCGAGATGGATGAGCGCCACCAGAAGGACCTGCTGGAACGTATGGACGAGGGCAAGGCGGCCGACATCATGGATGCCATGTCCCCCGACGATGCCGCCGACATCCTGGGCGACCTCCCCGAAAGCAAGGCCGAGGCCATCATCGACGAGATGGAGGACGATGAGGCCGAGGACGTGAAGGAGCTCCTGCAGCACCAGGAGGACACCGCCGGCGGCCTGATGACCACCGACTTCCTGGCCGTCGGGCCCGACCTGACCGTGGCCGAGACCCTGGAGCACATCCGCAAGGCCAGCGCCGAGATCGAGAACATCTACGTCATCTACGTCCAGGACCCGCAGGAGCGGCTGCTGGGTTACCTGCCGATCAACGAGCTGTTCAGCCGGCCGCCGGAGGCCCGCCTCTCTTCCTTCATGAACCCGCGCGTCAAGAGCATCCGTTCCGATTCCGACGACATGGAAGCCGCGGAGATCATGGCCAAATACAACCTGCTCTCCCTGCCCGTGGTCGACGACGACCATAAGCTGCTGGGCATCATCACCGTCGACGACACGCTGGAAGTGCTTCTGCCCTCGATCAAGAAAAGAAGCCGCTACAAGCAAAAATGATTCCCGGCGGCGGGCGCGGTGGTAAGAGTTCCTTCTTCACCAACCTGGTCATTTTTTTGAGCATCCTGGGGCCGGGCATCATCACCGGCAGCGTCGACAACGACGCCGGCGGCATCACCACCTACTCCGTGGCCGGCTCCCATTACGGCTACCGCCTGCTGTGGACCCTGCTGCCCGCCTTCGTGGTGCTGCTGGTGGTCCAGGAGATGAACGCCCGCATGGGCATCGTCACCGGCAAGGGCCTGGCCGACCTGATCCGCGAGAGTTTCGGCGTCAAGGTCACTTTTTATATTTTCATCGGCCTGCTGGTCGCCGATATCGGCAACACGGCCACCGAATTCGCCGGCATCGCCGGCAGCATGCAGATCTTCGGGGTCAGCAAATACATCGCCGTGCCGCTGGCGGCGGCCGCGGTATGGATCCTGGTGGTCAAGGGCACCTACAAGGTCGCCGAACGGATATTCCTGGTGTTCTCCGTTTTCCTGCTCTCCTACGTGGTCTCGGCCGTCATGGCCAGGCCCCATTGGGCGGAGATCGGCCGGGCCATGATCCAGCCTTCGTTCCAGTTCGACCGCCCGTACCTGGGCATGGTCATCGGCATCATCGGCACGACCATCGCCCCCTGGATGCAGTTCTACATGCAGTCGGCGGTCATTGAAAAAAGGATCAAGATCAAGGACTACCGCTTCGCCTTTTGGGACGTGGTCATCGGCTGCGTCGCCACCGTCACCGTCGCTTTCTTCATCATCGTCGCCTGCGCCTCCACCCTGCATGAGAACGGCATCGTCATCCACGAGGCCAAGGACGCGGCCATGGCGCTCAAGCCGCTGGCGGGGGTCTTCGCGGCGGAGATCTTCGCCTTCGGGCTGTTCGTGGCCTCCATTTTCTCGGCGACCATCCTGCCCCTGGCCACGGCTTTCTATGTCTGCGAGGCCTTCGGCTTTGAAGCCGGCATCGACAAGAAGCTCAAGGAAGCCCCCAAATTCTATGCCTTGTTCACGGCGATCATCCTGATCGGGGTGGTGATCATCCTGATCCCGGGAGCGCCGCTGATCACCATCACCATCTGGACCCAGGTCATCAACGGCGTCCTGCTGCCGGTGGTGCTGATCTGCATGATGATCATGGTCAATAAGAAGGAGATCATGGGCTCCTTCGTCAACAACGGCTTCCAGAATTTCATCGGCTGGTCCACCAGCCTGGTGCTGATCGCGCTGACTTTCTTCCTCGTCTTGGGCCCGCTGCTGACCGGGATCTTCTGAGCTTCCGTCTTCACGCCCCCCCGCCGCAGTTGACAGTGATTTTTCTTTGTGATAATGATTAAGCGGCTGCAGCTTCTGGTGGCCGAAGGGGATGCGGCCGCAGCCAAAATAGGGGAAAAATGACATTGTTCCTTGGCGGGCTGTAAAAAAGGGGGGCCAATGGAAGACGAACATCAGAGTACCTTGAAGAAAAAAATCCAGATCCTGTTCCAGTTGGGGAAATGGCCCGATGTCGTCAAACTGAGCGATTCGTATACGGAAAAGTATGGCAAGGACATGGAGATCGACATGATCCGCTTTAAAAGCGAGCGCCATATAGGGATCCCTATTCCGCCGACCGCGCCAAAAGCGGACGCCGCCCCCGCCGTCCCGGTCAATGAGGAGCCGCTACTGGTCCTGTCCAGCGCCGAGGAGGCCGTTGAAATCGCCGCACCGCCGAAAAACATTCCCCTGTCAATGGACACGGGATCAGCCGAGACACCGGGAAATGCGGAAAGCGGCCAGCCCGAGGCCAGCGAGAACGACATGTTCGGCGGCGAGGTCTTCGCCGATAACGAACTGGTCATCACCGATCCGTTCGAATTGGATGAACCGCGAATGAGCATGGCCCCTGAGCAGCTCCCGGTGGACCTGAACGACGATGGCGCTGTGGCGGAAGCCGAGGTTTCCCATACGGCCGCCCTGGAAATGGAAAGCCCCGCCGACGTTCCGCCCGCGTCCACGAGCGAGGAAGAAGAGATCGATTTTAAAAATATCGGGACTATGACCATCGATGCCGAGCCGGAGTTGACCGCCGCTCCGGCGCACGAGGCCCCCGCCGTTCCCTTTTCCCGGGAAGGGGAGGCGGATGGACTGGAAGACGCTTTCCATTCGGTCGCGGGGGGCGTCGATGTGGTGGAGGAGCCCGAGCCAGAGCGCCCGGAGGTCTTCACCAGGCCCGGGGCGGATGAAAAGCCCTTGCGCCCCGGCTCTCCTGTCCTGGGCGAGGTCGAGGAGCGGTCCGCGCAGCGAAGGAAACGGTTCAATCCCAAGCTGGCGCTGCTGATCGTCCTGCCGATCCTGGCCGCCGTCTCCCTGTGGCTGGCGCTTACCGGCAAGCTGAATTTTTCGGGGACGGAAGAGCCCACCGCCAGTTCCGAGCCCGTTGGCGAAACGCCGGTCGTCCGCCGCCCGCGCCCGAAGGTCAACGTCCCGCCGGCGGCGGTGGCGCCGCAGGCGGAGGCGCAGGAAAAGGCGTTCAACGATAAATTCCAGCAAGCCGATGAATTGTACAAAAAAGGGGACCTGCTCAAGGCCTGGGCGGTGCTGCTGGAAGCCAAAAAGATCAAGACGACCGAGCCCCTGCTCCTGATGGAAGAGACGTTGGCCAATCAGATCCGCGCTGCCGAAGAAAAGGCCAAGCAGCAAACGCAGGTGGTGCAAAGCCAATGGGAGCTCGAAAACCAGGCCTATGAGCGGGCCGCGGCCGACGATACGCTGAGCGCCTGGCAGAGTTTTTTAAAGGCGTTCCCCCAGGGGGAGTTCTCCTCCAAGGCGGAGAGAAAGATCGCCCTTTTTGAAAAACAAGCGCAGGACCTCGCCGATAAGCAGCTGCTGCAGAAGATCCTGCAGGCGCAAAAGATCAGGCCGCGCGCCTCCTATCTGGGCATCAGCCAGGCGGAAATCAGCGCCATGGTCAGCCAGGGCGGCAAACCGCCGACGCAATTCGAAGCCTACGAACGCGGCGGCGTCCGGATGCTGCTCGATTACGCCTCCGGGTCGATGTGGACCCTGTGGAACAAGCCCATGGCCTATGAAAAGGCCAAATGGTGGGCCAACCGCGTCACCGCCGGCTACGGCGGCTGGCGGCTGCCAACGGCGGAAGAAGCACTGGCCCTGCTGCAAGCGGACAGGGGCCAATACTCCGGGTTGGCCGATTTTTCCGTTTGGACGGGCGACACGGTCAGCGACCTGCCGCGCACGGCCTGGGTGCTGAAGATCCCCGAAGGCCGTTTCACCGCCGCCAGCTATACGCAAGCCTATTATGTCTGGGCCGTGCGCAAGGCCGGCAAGTAAACGCGGCGCGGGGATTTTCCGGCATGGCGCCGGGTGGAGACCCCATGAAATTCGTCGGAGCCCATGTCAGTGCCGCCGGCGGAGTGGAGAACGCCCCGCTCAACGCCACGAAGATCGGGGCCCGCGCCTTCGCCCTGTTCACCAAGAATCAAAAGCAATGGCAGGCCAAGCCGCTGAGCGCGGAAAGCATCGCCGCCTTCAAGATGAACCTGGCGGCGGCGGCTATCGCCCCCCGCCACGTCCTGCCCCATGACAGCTACCTGATCAATCTCGGCCACCCCGACGCGGAAAAACGGAAGAAATCGGTCATGGCCCTGCTCGAAGAGGCGCGCCGTGCCGAGCTGCTCGGGCTGCCCTTCCTCAATTTCCACCCCGGCAGCCACCTGGGGGCCCTCGAGGAGGATCGCTGCCTCGACCTCGTCGCCGACGGCATGATCCGGATCCTGGGCGAAACCGCGAGCGTGGGGTTGCTGGTCGAGGCCACCTCGGGCCAGGGCGGCAACGTCGGCTACCGCTTCGAGCACCTGGCGCGGATGCTGGAGCGGGTGAACCGGCCGCGGCGCAGCGGCGTCTGCCTGGACACGTGCCATATCTTCGCCGCCGGCTACGACTTGCGCACCCCCGAGGCCTACGAAGAGACCATGCGGCTTTTCGACAAGGTCGTCGGCCGCTCCTTCCTGCGCGCCGCCCATCTCAACGACTCCAAGGGGGAACTCGGCAGCCGCAAGGACCGCCATGACAGCATCGGCCGGGGCAAGCTCGGCCTGGAAGCCTTTCGGCTGCTGATGAACGATCCCCGCTTCGACGACCTGCCCCTGGTCCTGGAAACCATCGATGAAAGCCTCTGGCCGGACGAGATCCGCTTGCTCGATTCGCTGGTCGGCGCCCGCGGCTGAACAGGCGTGCATTTTGTTTTTGCAAAATCCCATATTTGATTCTATTATATATAGACATGATGCGGCATAGACCCGGCCGTGTGATCCTGTTCGTGCTGTTGACCTTTTCCGCGCTGGCCGCGGAACGCGCCGTGATCTACCTGCGCCTTACCGATTCGCTGACCCTCGACCCAGGCAAAACCGAGGATTACTTTTCGCAGGAGGCCCTGTTCAACGTATTTGAAGGCCTGGTCCGGCTGAACAAGTCGGCGATGGCCGTGGAACCCTGCCTGGCCGAGAGTTGGCAGGCGCAGGATAACGGCCGGCGCTGGATATTTCACTTGCGCCGGGGCGTCCGCTTCCATAACGGCCAGGCGTGCGATGCCCGGGCCGTCGCCTACTCCTTTGAAAAACGGATCCAGAACAAGCAGGGTGAATATGCCCCTTTCGGAAGGGTTTTCCCCTTCATCGCCGCCGTCAAAGCCATGGGCGACTGGACCGTGGAGATCACCCTGACCAGGCCCTATTTCTCTTTCCCTTTCTCCCTGGTCGATCAGCGCGCCAGCGTCGTGGCCCCGGGAACGATGGACAGCCCTCGGTTCACGCCGATCGGCACCGGCCCATTCGCTGTTTCCGAATGGGTCCGTGGCAAGTCCCTCATCCTGGTGCGCAACGGGGATTACTGGCAGCGGCCGGCCAGGCTGGCCAAGGTCATTTTCAAGTCCGAACCGAACGAGGGGCTCCGGCTTTTGCAGATCAAGAACAGCAGCGCCGACATCGATTTCATCCGCTCGGCCAAGGAATACGAGGAATTGCTGGGCAAGGCCGGCATCGGCATCCTCGCCGAGCCCAAGCCCATCACCTACTACCTGGGGTTCAACTGCCGGCGGGAGCCTTTTTCCCGCTTGCAGGTCAGGAAGGCTTTTTCCCATTTGCTGGATAGGAAGGTCCTGGTCAAGCAGGTGTTTCAGAACCTGGCCACGGCCGCCGTCGGCATGCTGCCTCCGCAAATGTTCGGTTTCAACCCGCATAATGACAACCTTGAATTCAACCCGGGAAAAGCCCTGAGCCTGCTCACGGAAGCCGGGCTCCCCGACGGTTTTTCCTGCCGCCTTTATTATTCTCAGGGGCAGTTCGGCAACGAGGAAATGGCCCAGGCCATCGCCGCCGGGGCCCGCCGCATCCATGTCACGGTCAACACCGTCAAATTGCCCTTCGATAAACTGTTGCCCGCCGTGCTGAACGGCGAGCCCGACCTGTTCCTGGTGGGCTGGGGCTATACCGTCGATGCCGGGATCTTCCTGAACCCGCTGTTCATGCTCTATCCCGGCAGCCCCAAGAACGCCATGGCCGCCGGCCCCGAATTCATCCGGCTGTTAGCCCAGGCTGAAGGGACGAGCGACGACAGGAAACGCTGGGAAATGTATGCTGCGGCCGAGCGGCGGCTGCAGGAGGACCTGCCCCTGATCCCGCTGTTCCACCTCAACCATGTCATGGCCTATAACCGGAGGCTGCGCGGCTTGCGCATGAACCCCCTCGGATTCCTGATCTTCCAGGACGCCAGCCTGGCGGCGGAATAGCCCCGCCTGCTTTTGGCATCGGGATCCCCATCGACCCGGAAGCGATCGCCCGGGAGATCCCCTGATCGCGAGCCCGCTTGCCGGCCGCTGTTTTATTCGCCGTGCGCCTGCTTCTTCTTTTTGCGCCAGGCCAGCCAGACCATGAGGATAGTCAGCAGGATCAGGCCGATGAACATGGCGCGCGCTCCCCACAAATAGGGGTGGCGGCTCTTTTCTTCACCCTTCATCAGGAACTTGGCGATGGCCTCCTGGTAGGTCCAGGCGCCCAGCACCACCAGCATGTAGACCGGGGTGACGTATTTCAAGATGAATTTGAAGATCTTGGGCACCTTCAGGTCCGCGCCCAAGTGCATGTCCTCCCAGCCTTTTTTTACGCCGAAGATCCAGGAGAAGATAATGATCTCGATGGTGGCGAAGACGACCAGGCCGAAGGTGCCGGCCCAGAAGTCGAGCTCGTCCAGGAAGCCGAACTTGAAAAAGGCGACCACCGCGACGGTGCAGGCCACCATGACGGCGAACACCACGTTCACGGCCTTGTGGCGCTTCCACTTGAACTCGTCCTCCAGGAAGGCGATGGCGGGCGAGGTCATGGCCACCGAGGAGGTGATGCCGGCGATGAACAGCAGGAAGAACCACATGGCGCCGAAGATCTGGCCCAGGGGGATCTTCTGGAAGATGACCGGCAGCGACTGGAAGCCCAGGTTGAAGGCCCCTTCTTGGGCGATGAGCTTGGTCTCGATCACGCCGAAAAAGGCCACGGCGACCGGGATGGCGATGGTGCCGCCCAAGATGACCTCGGCGAACTCGTTGGTCATGGAGGTGGTCAGGCCGTTCAGGGTGACGTCGTCCTTCTCGCGCAGGTAGGAGGCATAGGTGTTGATGATGCCCTGCCCGAGGCTGAGGGTGAAGAAGATCTGCCCGGCGGCCACCAGCCAGACCGTGGCCCGGCTCAGCTGGCTGAAATCGGGGTTCCACATGAAGCCCATGCCCGCTCCAACCGAGGAGACGCCGGAGGCGGGATGACCCAGGGTTAAAACACGGATGGCCAGGATGATGCCGAAAATGAACAGGACCGGCATGCCGATCTTGGCCAGCACCTCGATGCCCTTGGAAATGCCCTTGCGCAGGAAATAATAATTGAGGGAAATAGTGATGCCGATAAAGATGATGACCGGCAGCCAGGAGGCGAAGAACTGATTATGCTCGACGCCCTGGAAGCCGCGCAGGAACTGGCCCATGGCGGCGCGCGTGGTCAGGCCGAAATACTTGCCCGTGCCCGAGAACCAGGCGAAGCCCAGGGTCCAGGACTCGATGAAGTTGTAGTAGACCACGATGACGAAGGGCAGGGAGATGCCCAGGGCGCCGAGGTATTTGGCGGCCGGGTGCTTCCACATCAGGGCGAACATGCCCGGGGTGGTGCCGTGGCCGTGGACGCCGCCGTGGCGGCCCATGGACCACTCCACCCACATCAGGGGCACGCCTAGGAAAAGCAGGGCGCAGAAGTAGGGGATCATGAAGGCGCCGCCGCCGTTGGCCGCCGCCTTGACCGGGAAGCGCAGGAAGTTGCCCAGACCGATGGCGTTGCCGGCCATGGCCAGGATCAGGCCGATGCGCGAGCCCCATTGCATGCGGCCGCTTTTATCACCCAGACCCGTATCTTTTTTCTTTTTGGCCAGCAGCACGCGGCTGAAGCAGTAGATCGTCAACACCAGGATCACGCCCCAGGCGGCAGCCAGGGAGAGCCAGCCCCATAATGTCAGTCCTTGGTTCATGTGTGTCCTCCTCGGTAAAAAAAGATTCTAGAGAAATAATAAAAATATGTCAATTAAAAAAAGTTCGATCGAGCTTTGTCCCGGTTGCCGGTTCACCCGCCTACCCGTCCCTGCTCCAGCTTTTTTCTCCAGTAGAAATAGACCGGCAATCCGGTCAGGATCAGGAACACCCCCTTGCCGGCGCAGCTTGACCAGGCCGATGACGGTCATGGCGTTGAACAGCAGCGAGGCGAAAACGGTCAGGATGCCGCCGATCAGCCAGAGCAGGACCAGGATGCCCGGTGTCTGGATGTAGCCCGCCATCAGCGAGGGGGCGATGAAGATGCCCGAACCGATCATGGAGCCGATGACGATATTGCCGGCGTCGAGCACGCCCAAATGGCGCGCCATTTCGCTTTTGGGCTCTTCCTTTGCCATTTTCCCCCCTGCATTACGTAAAGGTATGAATAGCCATCCGGGAAAAAAGTCAAATCGATGCTTCTTTCTCTTCCCTGGTCTTGCGCCTCTTCCAATACAGGTAGCCGGGGATGCCGGCCGCGACCAGCAGCAGGCCCATCAGCGAATTGATGAGCGGGACGCGGCCGGCCGTGTAATTGGCGATATCGGAGTACAGGGTGAAGACCACGTAGACCATGGCGAAGACGATGAAGAGCACCGGCACCAGCGGATAGCCCCAGACCCGGTATGGCCTCTCGTGATCGGGCATCGTGCGGCGCAGGACGATCACGCCCAGGGCGGCGGCGGCATAAAAGATCCAGGAGACGAAGATCAGCATATCGGTCAGCTGGTCGAAGGTGCCGCTCAGGATCAGGACCGAGGTCCAGGCGGCCTGGACGATCAGCGAGGGCCCGGGGGTGCGAAAACGAGGGTGGACGTCCTGCAGCCTGCGGAAGAAAAGCTTCTCCTTGGCCATGGCGTAGTAGACGCGGGCCGACATCATCAGCGTGCCGTTGACCGTGCCGAAGGTCGAGATCATGATGGCCACGGCGATCAGGCTGCCGCCCCAGCCTCCCAGGAACGAGGTCGCCGCGTCGGTGGCCACCAGGTAGGACTGCCCCGTGCTCTCGGCGGCCAGGTACTTGGCGCCCATTTCATGGACCGGGATAATGTAGAAGTAGGCCATGTTGATCAGCAGGTAGATCGAGATGAAGACCACGGCGGCGATGATCATCGCCCGCGGCATGTTCTTCTGCGGGTTCTTGATCTCGCCGGCGAGGTAGGTGAGGTTGATCCAGCCGTCATAGGCCCAGAAGGCGCCCGACATGGCGATGATGAAGGCCAGGAAGACCGGGGCGTAGCCGCCGCTGAAGGTGACGGCGGACTGGGTGAAGTTGGCCAGGCTGCCGTGGCCGATGGTGAAGGCCAGCACCACGATGGCCAGGATGACGGCGATCTTCAGGCCGGTGAAAAGGATCTGCACAGCGCTGCCCAGGCGCACCCCCAGGTAGTTGACGGTGGTCAGGAAAAGGATCAGCAGGATGGTGCAGCCCTTGAGGCCGATGAACTTGAACGGCGTGATGGCGCCGACCCAGGGGATATGCAGGGCGAAAGCCTCCCAGGCGGGCCCCAGGCGGGGGAATTTCAGGAAATAGCCCAGCGAATCGGAAAAAACGTAGGCGATGGAGGCGATGGAACCGGTCTGAATGACGATGAAAACCGCCCAGCCGTAGAGGTAGCCGGCGAAATCGCTGTAGCACTTGTTGAAATAAATGTACTGGCCCCCGGCCTGGGGGAACATGCCCGAGATCTCGGCGATGCTCAAGGTGCCGAACAGGGTCATGACGCCGGCCACCACCCAGACCAGGAGCAGCAGCAGCGGCGATTCGAGCTGGGAAGCCATCAGGCCGGGCTTCTTGAAGATGCCCGAGCCGATGACCGAGCCGATGGCGAAGGCGATGGCGGCGAGCAGCCCGACTTCGCGCAGCAGTTCGACGGGTTGTTTCTTTTCCGCATGTTTCATTTTTTCCTCATTTCCCGGGACGGCCGCCGGCGGAGTTATTTTAGGAAAGTATTATAGGAAGACGGGGAGAAAAAATCAATGACCATCAAGCCCAAGAATGAAAGCGCGAGGAAAAAGCAAGCATGAAATCCTTTTTTCGATCTTCCCAATACTGATCGTTGCGGCCGGTCGCGGTGGCTATTCTTTGCTTTTGCCTTTTGCCTTTTTACTTTTGACTTGTTTTTCGTCCTCGACCCTGATGACCAGCTCGTCCTTGCTCACCTCGATGCTGGCGGCGCCGCCGCTCTTCAGGCGTCCGAAAAGCACCTCGTCGACGAAGGGGTTCTTGATCTTTTCCTGGACCAGGCGGGCGACTTCGCGGGCGCCGAAGATCTGGGAAAAGCCGCGCCGGGCCACCCAGGCGATGGCGGCCGGGCTGACCCGCAAGGCCACCTTCTTTTGCTCGAGCTGCTGGCTGAATTCGCCGATCATCTTTCTGACGATGCGGGCGACCACGGCCTCGTCCAGGTTCTTGAAGGTGACGATGGCATCCAGGCGGTTGCGGAACTCGGGAGAGAAAAGCTTTTCCACGGCGATGGTGACGGCCCCGGAAAGCGGTTCGCCCTGGAAGCCGACCATGGCCTTGCCCAGCTCCTTGGCCCCGGCGTTCGATGTCATGATCAGCACCACGCTGCGGAAATCGGCCTTGCGGCCGCTGTTGTCGGTAAGGGTGGCATAATCCATCACCTGCAGCAGGGTGTTGAAGATGTCGGCGTGGGCCTTCTCGATCTCGTCGAGAAGCAGCACGGCGTATGGGGACTTGCGCACCGCCTCGGTCAGCAGGCCGCCCTCCTCGTAGCCGACGTAGCCGGGCGGTGAGCCGACCAGGCGCGAAACGGTATGCTTTTCCTGGTACTCGCTCATGTCGAAGCGCAGCAGGGGCACGCTCAACACGTCCGCCAGCTGCCTGGCCAGCTCGGTCTTGCCCACGCCGGTGGGGCCGGCGAAAAGGAACTTGGCCACCGGCTTGTCCGCCTCGCGGAATCCGGCCCGGGAGCGCTTGATGGCCCAGGCCACCTTTTCCACGGCTTCGTCCTGGCCGAAGATGCGCGCCTTCAGCTCGGTTTCCAGCAGGCGCAGGTTCTTGTTCTCCGAGACCGATACGCTGCGGCGCGGGACCTTGGCGATCCGCGAGACCACCTGTTCGACGTCGTCGACGCTGATGACCACGGGGCCGGTCTTGGCCGCCGCGTTCATGCGCGCCAGCGCTCCCGCCTCGTCGATGACGTCGATGGCCTTGTCGGGCAGGAAGCGGTCGTTGATGAACTTGCCGGACAGCTCCGCCGCCGCCCTGAGCACCTCATCGGCGTAGGTCACCTGGTGGTATTCCTCGTAGCGCCGGCGCAGGCCCAGCAGTATCTCGTAGGTCTCGTCGATCGAGGGCTCGGGTATCTCTATCTTCTGGAAGCGTCGCGAAAGGGCGCGGTCCTTTTCGAAATATTTCTTGTACTCCTCGTGGGTGGTGGTGCCGATGCAGCGCAGCTTGCCCTGGGCCAGCACCGGCTTCAGGATGTTGGCGGCGTCCAGGGAGCCGCCCGAGACCGAACCGGCGCCGATGATGGCATGGATCTCGTCGATAAAGAGCACGGCGTTCTTTTCGCTCTGCAGGGCGGCGAGGACCTTCTTCAGCCTTTCCTCGAAATCGCCGCGGTAGCGCGTGCCCGCCAGCAGGGCTCCCAGGTCCAGGGCGTAGATGCGGATGTTCTTCAACGCCGGCGGCACTTTTCCCAGCACCACGCGCTGCGCCAGGCCCTCGGTGATGGCCGTCTTGCCCACGCCGGGGTCGCCGACATGGACCGGGTTGTTCTTGAAGCGGCGGCAGAGCACCTGCAGCGTCCGCTCCAGGATGTCGTCGCGGCCGATCAGCGGTTCGCTTTCGCCGGCGCGGGCCTTGTCCGTCAGTTCGCAGGTGTACAATTTGAGGAAATCCCCGGTTTTGCCGGCAGGCGACTCCTTCTTGCGCCCGTTCGCGCCCTTGGTCTTTTCCGCCGCGACCTCCGTTCCTTCGGCCTCGGCCTCGCCGCCGTGGGAAATGACGTTGAGCAGGGTGAAGCGGCTGACCCCTTCGCGCTGCATGAGGTAGGCGGCGAACGATTCTTTCTCCTCGAGCAGGGCGGCGTACAGGTCGCCGATCTCCAGGAGCTTTTTTTCGGCCGCGGCCGTATGGACCACGGCCCGCTCCATCAGGTCCTGGAACCCGAGCGAAGGGACAGGATCGTTCTTGGGCGCCTTGGGAACGCGCTCGTTCAGGTACGTTTCCAGTTCCTTTTTCATCAATTCGATGTTGGCGCCGCAGCGGTTGACGATCCCGGCCCCGACCTCGAAAAAAAGCGAGGCATAGAGGATATGCTCCGGGGTCAGGTACTCATGCTTGCGGCTGCGGGCATCGGCGAAGGCGACGGCGAGGATGCGGTTCAGCTCTTCCTGGATCTCCATTTTTTCCATGGGGCTCAGGCCTCCTCAAGCGTGCACTTGAGGGGGAATTCCTGTTCGCGGGCCAGGGTGAGCACCTGGGAGATCTTGGTGCGCGCGACATCGTAGCTGTAGACGCCGCAGACGCCGCTGCCGCAGCGGTGGACATCGAGCATGATGCGGTTGGCCTCGCGCGCCGGCTTGTGAAAGATCTTCACCAGGATGTCGATCACGAACTCCATGGTGGTGTAGTGATCATTGTGCAGGATAACGCGATACAGGCGGGGGGAGCGCAGCTCGATCTTTTCCTTCAGTTGCGGGTCGGCGTCGGGTCCGAACGTGAATTGCTGATCGCTGGCCATGGGATACCTCTATCACTGCCTTGATTCTATCCAATTCCAAGCCGGGTGTCAATGAGCGCCGCCGCGTCCGGCTTGCATTTTAATTCCCTTTCCTTATAATCTTCCCGGTGAGGTGCAAAATGAAAAAATCGCTTATTTTGATCCTCTGCGGGTTGCTGATCGGCGCCGCCGCGGCCTGGGCCGTGATCCAATTCGTCGTCCCGCGCTGGCACCGTTCGGCGGTGGACAATACGTACTGGCAGGTGACGTCCAAACTGGACGCGGGGGGCGAAGCGTTCGCTTACCTGCACGCCGAACAGTTCAGCCAGGCCTTCCAGGCCGTTCTGGCCAGCCTGAAGAAGAACGTGGATGCCCTGCCGGATGCCCGGCAGGCGCAGGCCAGGCAGGGCCTCGGCATGCTGGATATGATGCTGAAAGGCTACGGCCTGGAAGAGATCAGCGGCCTGGGCTTCAGCTCCTTCGCCGTCAGGCCCGGGCTGCATCGCGTCCGCATCGTCCTGCATCACCGGCCGGGCCGCGACCAGGGCCTGATCTGGAAGATCCTCGGGCCGGCTCCGCGCCCACTGGATGAGATCGGGATGCTGCCGGCCGACACGGCGCTGGCCTTCGTGTCCGACTACAATCTCGCCAAGCTGATCGAATGGATCAGCCGGATCGGCTCCACGATGGCCGGTCCGAATGCCCAGGGAGCACAGGGCCTGACTCCCGAACAGGGGCTGGCCATGATGAAGGGGGCGATGCAAATGGCCGGCGTCGATTACGATCGGCTCATCACGTCCTATGGAGGACGCCTGGGGATCCTGATCGCCCTCGATCCCGAAAAAAGGGTGAGCCTGCCGCTGGGAGCGAAGCCCCTGTCGATACCGGAACCGGCTTTCGCCCTGCTCCTGCGCGTCAACGACAACTACTTGTTCGATACCTTGAAAAGCAAGCTGACCGCGACCGGCCACAATAAGGCCAGCGAGGCCGATGGGGTGAAAAAGATCGTTTTTCCCCGGCTGCCCGCTCCCTTTCCCCTGGAGCCGGTCATCGCCCAGAAAGGCGAATGGCTGATCGCCGCCTCCCGCCTTTCCCTGGTGGAAAGCATTTTCGCCGCCAAGACTCCCCGCCTGGCCGACAGTGATGCCTTCAAGGAGATGGCCTACAAGCTTCCCCGCAGCGGCAATGGCTTCGGTTATGTCAGCCCGCTCCTGCCCCGCCTGGTGGCCCAGGCCTTGCGCGAGAACATGGCCTCGTTCCCCGTCCCCGCCGCCCTGGAAAAGATCGCCGCATTTGTCCAGCAGGGAAAAGGGTTCTGCGACGTCTGGGAAAATTCCGACCAGGGGCTGGTGTACACCATCAACCACGGTTTCGATATCTCTTCACTGCCCGGGCTGATCGACGCGTTCATGGAGATCGCCAGGGAAAAAGCCAAGGCGCCGGCGGCGGCCGCGCCAATGCCGCCGGTCGGGAAAGAGCCGGGGAAATGACGGCATGAAGCCCGTCGGTCTTGCCTGCACGTTCGTGCTGCTGCTGGCGGCAGCGGCGCCAGCGCAGGAGCCGCCCGTCGTCGTTCCCGAGCCCCGCGAAAAAGGAGCTTTTTTCTTCGAGGCGACGGCGCATTATCTCTCCTTCAGCCGGCATGACCTGAACGGCGGCATGGTCGTGGGCAACGCCGACCAGGTTTTTTATGTCCCGCGCGTCAAGCCCAGCCTCGGCTTCGGCTTCGGCTTCGGCCGCCGTTTCCGCTCGGGATTGTGGTCGGTATCCTACCTGGTATCCGGCCATGACGCCGCGTTCCAGGGCCGGGACAGCACCGCGGTATCGCGCCTGGTCCAGATCAATTCGCGGACGTATCTGCTGCGAAAGGACACGCTGAGGCTTTTCGCCCAATTCGGCCTTGTTTTCCCCTGGCTGACCGTGCGCAACGACGTCGCCGACAGGCACAATGTCCTGCATGACGCCACCTACCTGGGGATCGGTTTCAACGCCGGAGGCGGCGTGATGTTCCCGGTATCCTCGCGGATGTTTTTCAGCGCCAGCCTGGTTTACCGGATGATCGGCTACCTGTACGCCAAGGGACCGGTGAAGGGCATCGATGTGACCGACCTCTTCGACGACGTCAGCGGGCCGCGCCACCACCGCTACCTGCGGGCGCCGGCACTGGCGCTGGAATTGAGCCTGGGCTATGAATTATAGGGGGCGATAGCGTCATGGCCAACTGCCAGAACTGCGGCGCGGTGCTGACCGGGACGCTGCTGGTCTGCGACTACTGCAAGACCCGCCAGGACGTCGACCTGTCGGTGGTGCACCGCTTCACGGTGGAAAAACCCGCATCCGACCGTATCTGCCCCCGCTGCCACATTCCCCTGCAGACCGTCGACGTGGAGCTGGGCGGGAAATTCCTGATCGAGCGCTGCCAGCGCTGCCTGGGCCTGTTCTTCGATCCCGGCGAATTGGAGGCCTTTTTGCAGATGGCCGTGACCGGCGTGCACGCTGTCGATCCCCAGCGCCTCAACGAGGTGCAGAACGTCAAGCGCAGCAGCGAATTCCCGGTCACCTACATCGACTGCCCGGTCTGCCGCAGGCTGATGAACCGGATCAACCTGGGGACGCGCAGCGGCGTGATCGCCGACCAGTGCCGCCAGCACGGCATGTGGCTCGACGGCGGCGAATTGCGCCAGGTGCTGGAATGGATGAAGGCCGGCGGTGGCATCCTGCAAAAGGAGAAAGAGCTGGAAATGGCCAGGCTGGAGCTGGAGCAGGAGAAGAAAAAACTGCAGTTCGAAAAGATCGACATGGCTTTCTCGCAGTCGCGGCCAGGCCCGGATCACGAAAGCGGCGATCGGGAGTTGACCATTCTGCCATTGCTCGGCCGGCTGCTGCAGAAGATATTTCGTTGAGTATGGCATCCGGGGAAACAGGAGGATACATGAAAAAGATCGCGATAGTGCTGACGTTACTGACGGTGCTGTTTTCTTGCGGCGGCGACAAGGCCACGGCCGGCGATGCGGCGGGAGCGGCCAGCGCGGTCTCGGGGAATGCGGGCGCGGCTCCCAAGGGCGGCGCCTATGAATGCACCTATTTCACCATGACCGTAAGCCAAGGCTGGCAGGCCGGTCCGCTGACGTTCGGCATGGTGAACGTCCTGCCCCGGGGCAAGGTGAGCCCGGGCCTGTATTTCAAGTTCGAGGGCGACGGCAACGCCGCCGGCACGGCCGAGGACTCCATCGGCACGATGATCAGAAATTACGGCGGCTCGCCGATGGAAGACACCCCGATCGCCGGGATCGGTTTCAAGACCACGACCTACACGTACAATGGCATGACCCAGGCCATGCACGTCGCCTACCGCAACGGCACCAAGATCACCATCACCATCGAGGGCGTGAACGGCAAGGACGATCCCGACATCAGGGCTATGCTCGGGACCGTCGTGCTGAAATAATAAAAAAAACAGGCAGGCCCTTTGCCTGCGTGATCCTTTTTCCAGCCGCCTCGTCGTCTTTACAAAAAATTCTCCCCAGAGTATGCTGAAAAATATCCGTGCGCGAGGAGGAGAGATGAAAAAAAGGGTTCTTTATTGCTTTATCGGCATTCTTGTCGGCCTGGGGTCGGCCGCTGTCTTTGGCCAGGGGCAGCAGTATAGGGACAACCTGTTGTCGCTGCAGGAGGGAACGATGCCCGTCGTGGAGCCAGTGTCCTATGGCGGTTGGCAGGTGGTGTCCCTGCTGGACGACAGCCCGGAAAGCGGCTGGGCCTGTGAAACGGGCAATATCAAGGAGAATATCTTCGTCTTCGAGATGATCGCCCCGGCCGTCATCGAGCGCTTCGAGTTTGACAACGCCCATGTCGATGACGAGGGGGCCGCCGCCAGGGAAGTGACCGTCGAGGTCTCCCCTGTCTCCATGAAGGCCGGTTTCGAGACCGTGTTGAAGGCCGTCCTGGCCGACAAGAGAGATAGCCAGGTTTTCCCGGCGGCCAAGGCGGTCAGCGCTCGCTGGGTGCGGCTGACCATCCATTCCAATTACGGCAACGAGTCCTGGACCGAGTTGTTTTCCTTCCGCGGCTACGGAGTCAAGCCCAAGATGCCGGTTCCCCTGGAGAATATTTCCGGGACGTATGACTCCAGTTATTCAAAGTTTCATGTGCGCCAGCAGGGGACGGCGCTGGGGGGATGCTACGAATCCAGCGACGGGCTTTTGGATGGCGCCATCGAAGGCCGGGTGATGAAGATCACCTGGCGCGAGAACGAAGGGAAATCGGTCGGCCCGGCAGTGATGGTCTTCGCTCCCGACGGCAAGAGCTTCCGCGGCTACTGGTGGCACGGCGGCAACGATAAAAAGGCTCCGGACGGTGAATGGCAGGGGAAGAAAATCAGCGCTGAGGTGGGCGGATGCCCCCACTGGTCCGGGTCCCTCGGCGGCGAGATGAAAAAGAAACTGCTGAGCGAAGGCCGCGCCCGCGTCTACGGCATCCTGTTCGATTTGGACAAGGCCGTCATCCGCCCCGAGTCCAAGCCGGTCCTCGACGAGGTCCTCGGGGTATTGAAGGGCGAGCCGGGCTGGAAAGTGACCATCGAGGGCCATACCGACTCGACCGGCGGCGAGGGGCATAACCTGACCCTCTCGCAGCAGCGCGCCGACTCGGTCAAAGCCTACCTGGTCGCCGGCGGCATCGCCGCCGCCCGCATGCTGACCAAGGGCTTCGGCGCGGGCAAGCCCGTCGCCGACAACGCCACCGAGCTGGGACGCGCCCAGAACCGTCGCGTGGAGCTGGTCAGGCAATAGGGCGGCATCCAGTTGGTGGCTGCCAGCGAACGACGAATTTTCTTCAGATCTGCTGGAGCTTCCAGGAGCCGGTCTTCTTGCAGGGATCGCCGCTGTTCATCTCTACGTAGGTTCCCTTGCCCCGCCATTTGCCCAGGTTCAGGCACATGGTGCCCGTCATCTTTATCACGTGCCCGGCCGGATGGGGATCGGAGAATTTGGCCTCGATGTTGCAGCATCCCCTGAGGCCGCGGCTGAGCGTGCCCACAAAATCCCGGACGTTCCCCGCCGAGTCGACGATCTTGCCCCAGACATTGGCCCCGCACCCCTTGGCCTGGTAGATGGTCATGGCGAACGTTTCGCTTGCGGGGACGGGGCAGTTGGCCAACTGGTCCAGGATGTGGCTCCCTTTGTACTCGCCGGCCAGGCAGCACAATTTCAAGGGGATCACCTGGGCCGGCAGGCCGGCGACCAACACGGCAAGGGCCATGGATAAAACCAGCTGTTTCGCTCTTTTATTCATTCGCTCCTCCTCTGCCGATTGAATACGAATATCCGGCTTTTATCTCAGTCGGAGGCAAAAAGCGATGAATCGGGGGCCGCCGGGCGCTGCGCGGATGATTTGACTTGAATGAAAACCTGTCATACCATAGCCGCTTGGGCGCAGCCGCGACCCAAAGGAGGCAGAGCATGGCCGTGGAAGTCGTCGACCTTACCCATCTCATCAGCGAGACCATGCCGGTGTTCCCCGGCACGACCCCGCCCGTGATCGCCGATGCCTTCACCATCGCCCGCGACGGCTTCGCCGAGAAGTCCCTCCAGTTCGTTTCCCATACCGGTACCCACATCGACGCCCCCGGCCATATCCTGGCCGGAGCCGCCAGGCTGGACGGATTCCCCGCCGGCCGCTACCTGGGCCGCGGCCTGGTGCTGGATGTGACCGGCGTGCGGGCAAGGGCGATCGAGGTCAGTGACCTGGAACAATATGAGGCCCGCCTCCCTGGCGCCGATTTTGCGCTGCTCCATACGGGCTGGGCCAGGCAGTGGGGGAGCGGCGGCTATTTCGGAGCCTACCCGGTGCTT
>Ga0315276_10001835_pt1 | contig 19148 bp, 14 predicted proteins | sample YL17G05_0_MG_FD_204542 | JGI IMG/M metagenome (GOLD analysis project Ga0315276, IMG submission 204542) | Sediment microbial communities from Yellowstone Lake, YNP, Wyoming, USA - YL17G05_0 | ecosystem: Environmental > Aquatic > Freshwater > Lake > Sediment | place: USA: Wyoming | collected... | reverse complement strand
CAGTTGCGCGAATACGAGAAGCTTCTCGTAGGTGCTATCGAGGTTGGCGCGTTCGTCGTCAGATCCTTCCAGATAACGAGCCTTGATCACGCGCTGGTAGTCGAGACGTTTCCGCAGGCGTTCCGGAGCAAACAGGTCAGCGACCCGAATACCATGGCGCGCCACCTTGTCGACATAGGCCGGGCCGATGCCGCGCATGGTGGTGCCGATGGAACTGGTTCCGCGCGCGCGTTCATCCAGCGTGTCAACAAGCTTGTGATACGGCAGCACCAGGTTCGCGGCCGGAGAAACGAACAGGCGGCCTCGGCACTCAATCCCTCTCTCTCTGAGGAAATTCAATTCTTCCTCAAAACCGAACGGATCGAGCACGACACCATTGCCGATATAGCATTTCTTGCCCGGCTGAATGATGCCGGACGGAATCAGATGCAGGATGTACTTGCTCTCGCCGACCACGATCGTATGTCCGGCGTTGGCTCCACCCTGAAAGCGCGCGATTATGTCTGCCTCGGCAGCCAGTAAATCGACAATCTTGCCCTTGCCCTCGTCACCCCACTGACAACCCAGCACCGCTCTATTCTTGCTCATTGATCTTAGTCCTGGCCATATTCAAATGTTCGCTAACCAGCTGGCGAATCGACGTCAGCAATTCCTTTCTCCCGATGCCCGTGACCGTTGAGAAGGCGATGGCTCCAACACCTAAATCCTGTTCCACACTGCGAACTTTCTGGATCACTTTTTCTCGACTCAACTTGTCAGCCTTTGTAACCGCGACCATAACCGGAAGTTGACGTTCCGATAACCAGTTCATCAACTGTTCGTCCTGCTCGGTCGGCTCACGACGGCTGTCGAGCAACAGAACCAGGCCGATCAGGTGCTCTGCCGAAGTCAGGTACTGCTCAATCAACTTGCCCCATTGCACACGCAACGTCTGGCTGGCCTTCGCGTACCCGTAACCGGGGAGATCAACGATATAAAAGCGGTCATCGATCCGGAAGAAATTCAGCGAGCGGGTCCGACCCGGCGTGGATGACACCTTGGCCAGTTTTCTCTGGCCGACAATCTGGTTCAGCAATGACGATTTCCCCACGTTGGAGCGTCCCGCTACCGCTACCTGTGGCAGGCCGTCGCGAGGAAGCTGCTCCATCGCAAAAAAAGAACCGACAAACGAAGCTTCCGGTTTCTTGAGAACGATCTTCTGTCTCTCCAGTATCGTGTGTGCCGTCGCGAGCATATTCCGAAGCCGACGACGCCTGATTTCAGCTTACCCTGGTCGAAGGCCGTCGTTCCACGGTCGTCCTGACCCTGGCCGCCGGTTCTTCGATCATCGCTTCCTTAATTACCTCGTCAATCGTCCGCACATAAACAAGGTCCAGTCCGGCCAGCAACTCTTTAGGCAACTCGACAACATCTTTGCGATTGCGGGCCGGTAAAAGGATACGGTTGATACCATGACGTTTGGCCGCCAGCAACTTCTCATTAAGGCCGCCTATCGGCAACACGTCACCGCTGAGGGTAATCTCGCCGGTCATGGCCAGATCGGTGCGCGCAGCTATGCCGGTCAAAGCTGACAGTATGGCCACAGTGAGCGCGATACCCGCCGATGGTCCGTCTTTCGGCACGGCCCCTTCGGGAATGTGTATGTGCAGTTCGATTCTGTCAAAGAAGCCCGCATCGAGACCGAATCGGGTGGCGCGATTGCGGATGTAAGACAAGGCCGCTGTGGCCGACTCCCGCATGACCTCGCCGAGCGACCCAGTCAGAGTAAGTTTGGCCTTCCCCTTCATAGGGACGACCTCAACGGGCATCACTTCGCCGCCCGCCTCGGTCCAGGCTAGAGCCACCGCATAGCCGACAGTCGGCTGGGTCTTGACATCAGTGTCGATATACTTGCGCTGGCCGAGCATCTTGTGCACTCGGGGAACGTTGATCGCCAACTTGCGCAACCGTTTACCTTCGGCCATACTCAACGCAACCTTGCGCAAGAGCGATCCGATTTGGCGGTCCAACTCGCGTACTCCGGCTTCGCGGGTGTAGTAGTGGATGATCTCGCGAATCGCCGCGTCTTCCGACTTCACGTGAAGTTTAGTCAGCCCGGTTTCTCTAATGAGCTTGGGCAGGAGGTAGTCTCTGGCAATCGCCGCCTTCTCAAAATCAAGATACCCGGGCAGCCTGATTATCTCCATTCGGTCACGCAACGGTTCGGGGATTCCGGCGGTAGAGTTGGCTGTTGTCACGAACAACACATCCGACAAGTCGTACTCGACTTCGAGATAGTTGTCCCAGAAGGTGTTGTTTTGTTCGGGGTCAAGGACCTCAAGAAGTGCCGCGGCTGGATCACCGCGAAAATCCTTACCGATCTTATCGACTTCATCAAGCAGAAACACCGGGTTGGTCGAGCCAGCTTTCTTCAGAGACTGGATTATGCGGCCCGGAAGCGCCCCGATGTACGTCCTGCGGTGGCCGCGAATCTCGGCTTCGTCGTGAATACCGCCCAGCGACATCCGAACAAACTTGCGATCCATGGCGCGGGCGATCGAGCGACCCACCGACGTTTTCCCCACGCCCGGCGGACCGACCAGACACAGAATCGGCCCCTTCACTTTCGACGCCAGTCTGATAACTGCAAGATGCTCCAGAATGCGCTGCTTGGGCTTCTCCAGACCATAGTGGTCACCATCGAGAATCGACTTCACCTCGTTGAAATCAGTCCGGTCGCTGCTGCGCACGTTCCACGGTAACGCCAACAGCCATTCGACGTATGAGCGCACCACCCCCGCCTCAGCGGAGTACGGGTGCATTTTCGACAGCTTGCGAATCTCCTCGTCAGCTTTGGCGACCACGGCTTCGGGATAGTCCCCAGTGTCGAGCCTGCCGTAAAGATCGTCGACCTCGGCTCCGCCTTCTTCGCTCTGGCCCAATTCGTCTTTGATAGCTTTGAGCTGCTGCTGGAGATAAACCTCGCGCTGGTTGCGAGACATCGACTCCCGAATCGAACCATCAATCTTGTGCTCAATCTTGAGAATCTCCAGTTCCTCTTTCAGCACTTCCGAGAGCTGCAGGAACTGTTCCTTGACCGATCCGGCCTCGAGCAGTTTCTGCTTGGTCTCGATCTTGTGCAGCAGATGGGAGGAAATTGTATCAGCCTGGAGATCGTAGACTTCGATCGAAGCCACCGACGTAAGCACTTCATCGGGAATACGCCGATTCAGACGAACATACTCGGCGAACTGCTCGGTGACCGCGCGCGAGAGCGCCTCGGTTTCGCGATCGTATTTCTCGTCAGCCCGACGAACCAGTTCGATCTGCGCCACGAGGAACTCGCCCTCCGATGAAAGCGACCTGACTTTCGCTCGCACCATCCCTTCGACCAGCACCTTCAGCGTGCCGTTGGGCATCTTCATAACCTGCAGGATGCGGGCGACCACGCCGACCAGATACAGATCGCTCTGGTTTGGCGTTTCTGTAGCCGACGAACGCTGGGCCACGAGCAGGATCTGCTTGTCCTGCATCATCGCTTCCTGCAGAGCCTTGACCGTGAAGCTTCGACCCACCAGAAGGGGGTAGATCATATGTGGAAACACAACCACGTCCCGAAGCGGTAGGACCGCCAAACGGGACCGAATTGCGATTTCCTCGCTGTTGTAGGTCACTTTCATAATTCTAACCGACTGCAGCCGTGGGTCAGGACCTGTTGAAAGAGTTCTTCAGACAACGGGCTGACAGGCGACTCTGCCTGGCAGCCTTGCAGTTACAGGCGTCAGCCGGAGTCGGCTGACACCACATCTGGGGGTTTTCAACAGGCCCGTCAGGACGGCCAAACCACCCATTATAACGCTGTCTTGAACCAGGGCAAAGGACTTTTTGGAGACCACCTTCCGGAGGCGCACGTTTCCTATCGCGGATGAGAAGTGATTGCCAGCCAGAGGATTATCAACAGCAATGCCAGCAACGACAACATCAGGTACTGCCGCGGAGTCGGTGACCATTTGCGCGGGGGCGGTGACACTTGTGGTTCCGTGCCCAATGAGATCATCCCCTGCAGAGTCAGAATAAGCTCATCCGCCGAGCCAAATCGGTCGTTTGGGTCCGGGGCCATGAGCCGTCTGACCAGCAGACGGGCCACCCCGGGCGCGCGGGTCTCGGAAATACCGTCAAAGAGGGCACCGCCGGATTCCCCGTCAGGCACTTCGGGCATCCGTCCTGACAACAGGTAGAACAGAACCATTCCGAGTGCATATAGATCACCGGCAGCGGTGGCTTCGTTGCCGTCAACGAGTTCCGGTGCCACATAAACATCCTCAGCAAAGTCATCACGCTGACTTACTACTGTTCCGAGGCCGACGTCGGTCAGTCTGACCGTACCGGTTGCGGTGACAAAGATATTGGCTGTCGTGATATTGCCGTGCGCCAGACCCGCGTCATGCACTATTTTCAGAGTACGAGCCAGTTCCAGCGCCAGTTCAAGCCAGCGCAAATAGGCGAGCGGACCGGACTTTACCAGATCGGCGACCGTTTGCCCCTCGATATATTCTCGCACGGCTATCCAACGGCCTTCAGCTTGATCGAGCGAGTAGAAACGGGCGATGCGGGCGTTGTTGAGATTATTGAACCGCTCCATCTGATCGAGAAAAGCGACTCGTCGGTTTTCATCGCCGGCCGAGGTTGTCCTTTCAAGCGACTTGACCACCACCGCGCGCTGAAGACCGCTGTCGACAGCCAGATACGCCACCCCGTTCTTTCCCTTACCCAGCGTCTGAGCTATTTCGTATTGCAGTATCCTGTTCATACCCTCGCACCTCTTGCCACAGGATGAAAAACCGATGACGGGACGCTACGATCAACAACAAATGGCTTCTCCGTTGTCGTCTGTTTGTGCCGTGCCCGGCAGATACGTGCGACGCCCGCCTGAAACGCGGGCGTGTTTAGTGGGCGGCAGACGTCCTCGTCTGCCCCATCTTGTAGTTGCGGCAGGATTCTTCTTGTAGGGCAGGTCCGTCTTCGGACCTGCCAATTACTTTGTCGTGCAAGAATGGGGCGGGTTCGAGGACGGACCCGCCATCGGCCACCTAATGCCAGGCGCCCACGATGGCCCCGATGATGACGAACCCCACGATGTAATACAGCACGTTAATGACCGTCAATTGGCACGGACGCCGCTCGAACGTGTCGTTAATACCCAATGTGGTCAGGGCAAAACAGACTCCGGCCAGCAGCCCGATCACGATTCCGTCCCATACCGTCCCGCGTTGCGCCCAGACGCAGATTCGCGCGATGCCATAGGCGGCCAGGAACGAAAACACCAGCGCCCACACAAACGACAGCGGTGACATGCCGGCCCTGAGCTGTTCCTTGGTCTTCCCGATACCCTTCATCCACGCGTTGCCAAAAAGCGGCGGCGAATACCAGATCGCTCCGAGCGCGAAGTAAGCTACTGCCGCTACGATAATAGCCCACCAGTTCATTGTGATGGTTGCCATGTCCTAAACCTCCTTGTTTTTCATCCTCGATCACACCCCGAAGGGTGCATCACGAGCCGGTTACCTCTTCGGAATCATGGAGTAATGGCGCGAAGCAGTCAAGTTTTATTGTGGTGGGGATACGTATCAGCTGCAAATGGTAGGGCAGAATCACTCGCCAAGGGCGAGGATTCTGCCAACTTCCATGATGGCAGAACCGCTAAAGGATTCTGCCCTACGTTCAGCTGTGGGCTGCCAGCCAATGTCGGGTTTGGCGCTCTGCTGGTCAATCCGACGAAGTAGACCTACTACTCATCACCCACACCACTTTCGTCGGCAGTGTGCGAAGAGCGTTGATCCTATGCGAGAGATACCCCCGCCAGCGATCGGCGTACTCTTTGAAGATCGGCTCCGAGGTCAGCGCGTGCATCACCTCAAGCTGGTTGATGTGCAAGCGATGATACGCCACGGTTGCCGGGTTGCGCGGTGATTCCGGCAGATGATACAGCGACCAGTAACCCATATCATAGCGCGGCAACCAGGCGATCAGAGTCTTCAATCCGGATTCCCAGAGTTGTCCAGCGTCGGTGTTGCCCCGAAAATCGTGTAGGTCGGGATGCTTGTCATCCCGACACTCCGACTGTCGGGACCGCAAGGGTCCCGACCTACCTAAATCATATAGTCCCCACATGGCGTAGATAAATCCGTTAAGCACATGACACGGCAGGCGGCACGGATATTCTTCAAAGAACGGCCCAGCATCATGATAAGTCGTCACTCCGCTGTCGGCGACGTCGTGTCGAAACGGTTCGAGCGCCCGCATAGCGGTGTCGAGACATTTGCTGTCGCCTAGAACCTGACCCATCCGGCAAAGCGCTGATATCCCCAGACCCTGAATCATAGCCGACCGATACGGCGCCACGAGCCCGAACTCTTTCTTGGCAAAAGTCGACAGCCAGGTACCGTCGCTTTGCTGGTTGGCTTTGAACCACTCGGCACAAATCCGCGCGCGGTTCAGGTTTTCATCAGCCTGATTCTTACGGTACAGCTCAAGGTGCGCCAGCGCATAGATAGCCAAATGAGTCGGAAACGGGCGGGGGTTCTTCGGGTCAGTCATTAAGGGCAGGCCGGACTGGTCAAATGGTCCGGCGTATGCGGCGCGGCTGCTGAAATCAACATAATAGGCCAGGGGGTCAGAACGGTCTTGAATAGGCGCCGGTACAGCGTGGTAATAGTTTCGGGACTCGATCCCGACGTATTCGAGCAGATTAGCGAGGTTTTGCCTGGCAGTTGACATATTGGATTATACGGAGTTTGAGTCTGCGCAAGAATCGAATTGTCGGCAGTCAGGTCACGTGCTCTGCCTAACGAGATATTGAAGTGGCAAGGGTTTCGACTTACTGGCTAACGTCCCGGGTTCCCTCACAAGCAGTTCGGCAGACATTATGACGGGGCGTCCTCCGGTACACCCTTGGCCCGCCCCTTTCACCACGCCAACAGGTCCACTATTCGACCGGCGATTACATTGCTGACTGAGAACCTTGAAAGCGTCAGGTTTCACGTGGACCCGTTTATGAAGGGAAGGCCAGTTCCTTGAGCAATCCCAAATATCTTTAACCCTCCCAGGCGCCTGCTCCAACCCCTGAAAAATCTTTACATTCCGGCCGATGGGGAATAAGTTAAGCGGCTTTAGCAGAAAGCAGCGCCATGAGATTCGACCCGCTAAAGGACAATTTTAGTCTTCCTAAGGCCGAGGAGAAAATCCTCGCCTTCTGGGACGAGTACGCCGTTTTCGCGAAGGCCAAAGATGCCGCTAAGAATAAGCCGCACTTCGTCTTCTACGAAGGCCCTCCCACCGCCAACGGCAAGCCGGGGATTCACCATGTCATCTCGCGCACGGTCAAGGACCTGGTCTGTCGGTACAAGGCGATGCAGGGGTTTCGGGTCGACCGCAAGGCGGGCTGGGACACGCACGGGCTTCCGGTCGAAATCGAAGTCGAAAAGCAGCTCGGGTTCGTGAACAAAGCGCAGGTGCTCGAATACGGGATCGCTGAGTTCAATCAGAAGTGTCGTGAGTCGGTGTTCAAGTATCTCGAAGATTGGAACCGACTCACCCACCGAATCGGCTACTGGCTTGATCTTGATGACGCCTACATCACGCTCAAGAATGAATACATCGAATCGGTCTGGCATATCCTCAAGAATTTCTTCGACCGTGGCCTGATCTACCAGGGACACAAGACGGTCCCGTTCTGCCCGCGCTGTGGAACCGCGATTTCCAGCCACGAGGTGGCGCAGGGGTATGAACTGGTCAAGGACCCATCGCTGTTTGTGAAAATGAACGCGGCCGATGGCGATTTCAGTTACCTCGTCTGGACCACGACTCCATGGACGCTCCCTTCGAATGCCGCCCTCTGCATGAGAGCCGATGCCGACTATGTGACGGTCCGCCATCAGGGCGAGAAGTTAGTCATGGCGGAAGCGTTGGTTCTGAGAGTGCTTGGTCCCGAAGTGGAGATTCTGGAACGGCACAAGGGAACGGATTTCCTCAAGCGCCCGTACGTGCCACTGTTCGATTTCTATAAAGATCAATCCGGGCAGGCGTTCTATGTCATCAATGCGGACTTTGTGACGCTCAACGACGGCACCGGCATTGTGCATATCGCTCCCGGTTTCGGCGAGGATGACTACAATGTCGGACTTCAGTATGGCCTCCCTATACTTCAGGCGATTGAGGCCAATGGGAGGTTCAAACCCGAGGGCGGCAAGTATGCCGGTATGTTCGTCAAGGATGCCGACCCGGTTATTATCGATGATTTGAAAAAAGCCGGTAAGCTGTACAAGAAAGAACTGTACGAGCACAACTACCCGTTCTGCTGGCGGTGTGACTCGCCGCTTATCTATATCGCCCGCGAGTCGTGGTATATCCGCACCACTCAGTTCAAAGAGCAGCTTATCAAGAATAACAACGCGATCAACTGGGTGCCGGATGAAATCCGCACCGGCCGGATGCTTGATTGGCTGGAGAACAATGTCGACTGGGCGATCTCGCGCGAACGGTTCTGGGGCACGCCGCTGCCGATCTGGGTGTGCGACAATGAGAAGTGCGGCAAGATGCGGGCGGTGGGATCGATTGCGCAGTTGAAGCGGGAAGCAATATCCTGTCCTGACGATATCGAACTGCACCGGCCGATGATCGACGCGATCAAGCTGAATTGCGACTGCGGCGGGACCATGACCCGGATCCCGGAACTGATCGACGTCTGGTTCGATTCCGGTGCAATGCCGTACGCCCAGTGGCACTATCCTTTTGAGAACAAAGAAGTCTTCGAACAGAAGTACCCGGCAGACTTCATCTCTGAGGCGGTCGACCAAACCCGGGGCTGGTTCTATTCCCTGCTGGCGATCTCGACCATGCTCTTTGATAAGCCCCCGTTTAAGAACGTGGTGGTGAACGAGTTCGTGCTGGACAAAGAAGGCAAGAAGATGTCCAAGCACAAAGGGAACGTGGTCGATCCGTTTGTCACGGTGGACAAATACGGTGCGGATCCGTTGCGCTGGTACCTGATCGTCAATTCTAACCTATGGCTGCCAACAAAGTTCGATTCTGACAGCTTGCAAGAAGTGGTGCGGAAGTATTTCGACACTCTGCGCAATACGTACAGTTTCTTCGCAATCTACGCGAATATCGATAACATTCTGGAACGGGCGGATCAGGCCAGCCAAACAGTCGATCAATTCCTGGCGAGCAAGGCCGGCCCTCCGGAGACGTTTGATCGCTGGATCGTGTCTCGCTACAACTCACTCGTCAAGGAGACAACTGCCAGTCTCGACGTCTATGACCTGACTCGTCCGGTGCGGAACATTCAGAACTTCGTGATGGAAGAGTTGTCCAACTGGTACGTGCGCAACAACCGGCGCCGTTTCTGGGCGGAAGCGGATGCGCCGTCCAAGATGCGCGCCTATCTGACTCTGTATCAGGTTCTTGAGGGGGTCTGCCGGCTCACCGCGCCGGTCACGCCGATGATGTCGGAGGCGCTTTGGCTCGAACTGGTGGGCGAAAAACGGACCGAACGCGGCCTTCCGTTCTGCGTGCACATGGCTGAGTATCCCAAAGCTGATGAGTCGCTTATCGACGCCGATCTGGAAGAGTCGATGGGACTGGTGGAGAAGCTGGTGCAGCTTGGACGGGCGGCCCGCACCCGCAAGAATCTCAAAGTCCGCCAGCCACTGGCTCAGATGATGGTCTCCGTGCCGGGCCATAATGCTTTCGCGAAGCTAACGCCGTACCTGGGTACCATCCAGAATGAATTGAACATCAAAGAAATCATTGCCGCCGAGAATCTGGACGCGTATGTCACCTACAGCGCCAAGTTGAATTTCAAGACGGCCGGTCCGAAATTGGGTGGCGATGTCAAGGCGGCTGCCGCATTTGTCACACAGTTGACCAGCGGCCAGATCAAGGAGTTTGCAGCCACCGGAACGCTGTTTATCGGATCTCTGCCGAACCATCCGACTCTAACCTCGGAGCATGTTGAGGTTGTCCGGAGCGAAAAAGAGGGGATGGCGGTTGAAGTCGACGGTGGGGTGGCGATCTCTCTGGATACTCACATTAGCGATGAGTTGCGCGACGAAGGATTCGCTCGGGAGATTGTCAACAAAGTCCAGAACATGCGCAAGACTTCCGGGTTTGAAGTGACTGACCATATCCAGATTAGAATCAGTTCGACGGAGCGGCTCCGCGGAGCAGCCGAGCGTCATGTCGACTTCATAAAGCACGAAACTCTGGCTCACAGCCTGGAGTTTGTGCCGGGTACAAACTTGACACGGGCGATCGAATGGGACATTAATGGTGAGAAGGCCACTGTCGAAGTGGTGAAAGTCTAACTCCGGAGGTGAGCATGCGCCAAGGCGACCTCGATACATGTAAGAAGCTATTACTGGAAAAGCGTCGTGATCTGCTCGTTGAGATGGGGCAAATAGAGGAGACACACGGGACGACTATTAAGGAAGCAACCGGTGACCTGACCCACTACTCCTATCACATGGCCGATCAGGGTACTGACAATATGGAGCGTGAGATGGCGTTCGCTCAAGGCTCCAAGAGCCGCCGCCTGTTGTATCATATCGACGAAGCCCTTCGGCGTATTGAGGAAGGCAACTACGGCAAGTGCCAGAGTTGCAGCCGCCAAATACCGATGCCCCGCTTGAAAGCCGTCCCCCACGCCCGTCTTTGTATTCCGTGCAAGTCATTAGAAGAGGATAAGAAAGCTGGACGGTAAGCTCGTCAAGCCGCTTGTCTGGCCATTGGTTGTCCTCGCCGGCGTGGTCCTGGTCGACCAGGCCACTAAGCTCTGGGCGGTGGCTTCCCTGACCGGCCAGCCCCCCGTCAAAGTCTTCGGCGATTTTCTGATGTTCACCCTCGTTTACAACGAGGGGGGGGCGATGGGTACCCGGATCGGTCCATCGACCTACTACCTCATCATGGCGCTGGTAGTCCTGCCGTTCGTCTTCTATTACATCTTTCACAACCGTCACACAACGGCGATGTCGTTGCCGCTGGCTTTCATTGCGGGCGGGGCGATCGGCAACCTGATCGACCGCATTCGCCTGGGGCAGGTGGTGGATTTTATCGATGTCGATTTCTTCAACATCTCCATCGGTTCCTTCCAGCTTGATCGGTGGTGGACATTCAACGTCGCCGACTCCGCAATAAGCTGCTCAATTGTTTTCCTAATAATCCACATGTTCTTTCAGCACAAAGAACCCCGGCCGAATGGTCAGACACCCCTCCAGCCAGGTGGGACTTCTCACCTGGCGGGCTGAATTCTCGCACCGTCTTGGAACCATTTTCTCGCTTTCAGGTTCTGCCCTTGGCGCCTATATTGGCTCCGTTATTGGGCTTGTTGAGAAACCCGCTGGAATAGTAGATATGGTAGGTCAGAACCCTTGTGGTCCTGACAAGAATGTGTCGGGACCGTAAAGGTCTCGACCTACTGGACTCAATCGGGCCGTTGTGCCCGGAGGCTGATATGCTGACTGAAGAAGCTGTGATGCACGTGCTTAGCGGAATCGAAGACCCGGAACTGAAAAAACCTCTGACTGAATTGGATATGGTCCGGTACGTCCGGATCGATGACGGTCGGGTCGACGTGGGAATCACTTTAACCGTGCCCGGCTGTCCTCTGAAGGCACGGATCAGCGAAGATGTCACGAGCGGTGTCAAGCGGATTGAAGGGGTCAAGTCGGTAGACGTGCAGTTCGACGTAATGACCGATGAGCAGCGCACCCGGCTGAAAGAAAAGCTCGGCATGGCAACCGCTCCGGGCCAGCAGACCGCGTCGATCGTCAAGTATGCCAAGCGGTTTATCGCGGTTTCATCGGGCAAAGGCGGGGTTGGCAAGTCGACTATTACGACCAATCTGGCCGTGGCCCTGGCTCGAATGGGGAAAAAGGTGGGGCTGCTCGACGCAGACGTCTACGGCTTCTCGATACCCCGCATGCTCGGCATCTCGGGCCAACCTACCGTCATAGATGACAAGATAGTACCCCTCCGCAAGGGCGACAACTTGCAGGTCGTCTCGATGGGCTTCTTTATCGACGAGGACGAACCGGTCATCTGGCGCGGCCCGTTGCTGCACAAGGCGATCAACCAGTTTATTAACGATGTCATGTGGGATAATCTCGACTATCTCTTTCTCGACCTCCCACCCGGCACCGGCGATGTCACCCTGACCATCGCACAGTCGATCCCTTCGGCGGAACTGCTGGTAGTCACTACACCCCAGGCGACGGCCACCCATGTTGCCGGACGTGTCGCCAAACTCGCTGAACGCACTAACTTGAAGGTTATCGGAGTGATTGAGAACATGGCCTACTACGAGACCAACGGCCAGCGCGAGTACATTTTCGGCAAGGACGGCGGCAAGAATCTCGCCAAGAAGCTGGGTGTGGGCCTATTGGGAGAAATTCCACTGCGTAAGTCGATTCGCGAGGGTTCCGATGCCGGCCGGCCCGTGGCTTCTGAGGGCACTCCTGACGAGATTGCAACCTTCGAAAAGATCGCACGGCAGCTTGAGTCGATGCCCCGGCGATAAGCTGTTGATACCTTTGTCGCTGTGGATAACTTGATTTTATTTCGGCGATTGAGACGAATCTCTTCCAGGCTGCTTCAATGGAAGCTCCCCCTCTAACAGGCGGCCAAGCAATCGGTTCAAAAATCCCGAGCTTTTTTTGGCAGCCCCGGTTGACGCCCTATCTTCGGGTGAGTATCTATCCCCTGCGATTATTTCATTCCCCTGATGTAGAGACTGTGGTTGTGATTATCGGGCTTTTTTCTCTCTCGGATTCAAGATTTCACACTTTTGGAGGCGAGCGAGCCGACAGTCGTGTGAAAAGAATGTTGGTAAGGTGTTGATTAAATATCACCTGGATCTTGTAGGTGATAATTGGTAAAGGAATTACGCTGTTGTGCAAATGTTGAAAGCGTTGTTCAGATAGCGGGGATGCTGACTCAATGCCAAACGTAGCTAACTCTCAGGAATGGAAAGATTGCCTCGACTACATAGGGCGGCGTCTCAAGCAGCAATCCTTCAACACCTGGCTCAAGCAGACTCGGGGTGAACTGGGCGGCAACGGCGACTTCAAGCTTGCCGTGCCAAACCAGTTCGTTGCCGACTGGATTGAAGAGCACTACCGGGACCTCATTCACGAAGCTTTTCAGGAAGTGCTGGGTAAGAAACAACAGGTCATCTATGTGATTTCGTCAACTCTGGGAGATGAAGAACAGGTGTCGCTTCCCTTGGAAGTCGCACGCGGGTCTGAGCTTCTCGTGCCGCCTGTACGAAACGGAACAAACCACAACCTCAACAACCGCTACCGTTATGATTCGCTGGTTGTGGGTGATTTCAACCAGTTTGCCTTCGCCGCCTCGAAAGCCGTGGCCGAAGCGCCCGGGATGACCAAATACAATCCGCTTTACATCTATGGGGGTACCGGACTGGGCAAAACCCATATCGTCCAGGCTATCGGCCACGATATTCTGGACAACTACCCCACGAAGCGTGTGATGTACGCAACCTCGGAGAAGTTCACGTCGGATTTCATCAACGCTATTTCCGACCGCTCGATCTCCAGCTTCACACGATGCTACCGCGATGTGGATGTGCTTCTGGTCGATGATATCCAGTTCTTTACGGGCAAGGAAGGCACGCAGGAGCAGTTCTTTCACACCTTCAATGCCCTGCACCAGAGCGGGAAACAGATCGTGCTGACTTCCGACCGTCCGCCCAAGGAGATAAGGGGTCTGGAGGAACGTCTGTTGTCACGTTTCCAGTGGGGGTTGGTAACGGATCTTCAGGCACCCGATCTTGAAAACCGAACAGCGATTCTATACAAAAAGCTGGAGTCTGAAGGTCTTGAGTTAGACGATACCGTGGTGACGTTCATCGCCGACCGTATTTCCACTAATGTCAGGGAATTGGAGGGGGCACTAAACCGTCTACTGGCGTATGCCTCTCTCAAGAAGGAACCGGTCAGTCTCGACCTGGCACGCCGGCTCCTGACGGAAAGCTCCACCGGGGCGCGGAAGCACATCACGATCGAGGAGATCCGTCGCAAGAGCGCTGAGCATTTCGGGGTTGACCTCAGTATGATGACCGCCAAGAAGAAAACCGCCGACGTCGCGTTAGCTCGCCAGGTTGCTATGTACCTGGCTCGTAGTCTCACAGATAGTTCCCTGAAGGCTATCGGGGATAAGTTTGGTGGGCGCGATCACACTACCGTTATCCACGCCTGTGATAAAGTTGCCTCCCGCATGGCTCAGGACGGTAGCTTCCGGGAGAGAATTGACAGAATATCGGCGGCGCTCCTATATTGATACTTTGTGTATATGATCACTGGATAGCCTGTGAAGAAGTCCGCGATAATACAAATCGAGCGTAGATTGTGGGTTGTTTGTTATGGAAAAGAACCTATAGTGGAGACTATGTGAGTAATTTCCAGATCTATTCTACAACTGCAAGCTTGCGTGAGATAACCATTTCGTATTAGAATAACGCCATGAAGATACTATTGCCAACATTCCCACACTCCTTACTCTTATTACTGTATATATAGATAAGGATATAGAATAGTTAGATGTTGGTGATAAAACGTTTCGCTGGAGAGTAGCTTGATATGAAGTTCTCGCTCCCAAAATCAAGATTAGCCGCCTGTTTACAATCCGTGATGCAGGTTGTACCGAGTAAGTCAACATTGCCAATCCTGACAAATGTCCTCGTGGAGGCACTTGAAGGTAAATTGAAAATATCAGCTACAGATCTTGATATTTCCATTACCGGTAGTGTAGAGTGTGAGGTTATCAAGAAAGGCTCGGCTGCTCTCCCAGCCCGTATTCTCTTTGAGATGGTACGGGAGCTTCCTGAGACGGAAATAACAATTGAATCTACCAATTCGCGGGTAGAACTTAAAATAGCCAAAGGTTCATACAAAATAGCGTCAGTATCTCCCGATGACTTTCCCAAGCTGCCGGCGGTCAACACAAAGAAAGAGATACGCGTTGATGCTACAAGCCTGGCGTCTATGATCAAGAAGACAACTTTTGCCTGCTCGACCGACGAAACGCGCCCAGCTCTCAACGGTGTGCTCTGGCAGACAAAAGGCGAGAAGATGCAGATGGTGGCCACGGATGGTCATCGTCTTGCAAAGGTGGCTGTCGAGAATAAGAAGTTGAAAGGAATGAGTGAAGATATTGTCATTCCACCGAAAGTGCTGAATCTTATTCCAAAATTCACCGAGGGACAGTCAGAAGAGGTTGGCATAATTTTCGGTGATAACAACATCATCTTCAACTTGGGCGACTATGTCCTAACCTCACGACTCATCGAGGGGCCCTATCCGAATTTCGAGCAGGTCATTCCCCAGAACAACGACAAGATTGTGCGCGTCTCAAAAGACGACCTCGGTGGGGCTGTAAGGCGCGTGTCGATTCTCTCCAACACGCTGACCCACCAAGTCAAGTTCGGACTGAGGAAAGGCTCACTTACGCTGTCGACAAGCAACGCCGACCTCGGGGGCGAAGGGATAGAAGTAATCGACTGCGATTTCAACGGGGAACCGGTAGAAATAGGCTATAACGCGAATTACATCACGGATATTCTATCAAGGATTTCGAGTGATGACGTGATCTTTGAGTTTTCCAGCTCAGTAGCCGCCGGCCTCGTTTACAGTCCGGACATCCCCAAGGATGATTTCCTCTGCCTCGTGATGCCGCTGAGGCTGGCGGAGTGATATTTCCGACAAAGCGAAGGAAATGGCAGATACATCGTCTGCCATTTTCTATTGGTAAGCATGCCCATTGAAACCATCACCACCACCAACTTTCGCAACCTGGAATCCTGCACTGTGCGATTCGGCCCACGCGCCAATGTTCTCTATGGCGGCAACGGCTCCGGTAAGACCAACCTGCTTGAGGCGATTTTCACGCTCTGCTTAGGGCGGTCCCAGCGCGGTGCGGCGGATCCGGTCTTGGTTAAGGCGCAGACGGATTTCTACCGACTGGAAGGGGAAGTCACCACGCCGGCGTGTACGCACAAGCTGGCGGTTGCCTACCAGGCGGGCGGGCGGAAGCGAATCACAATAGATACCGTTCCCGCTCGAGCGTCGGAACTTTATGAGTATAGCTGCCTGGTAGCGGCCGGACCGGAGGACAGCGAGATACTGTCCGGGCCACCGGCGGCGCGGCGTCTTTTTCTCGACTTGTATTTGGCGCAGTTGTCTTCCCGCTACCTCGCTGATTTGAGCGACTACCAGCGCGTGGTGATGCAGCGCAACGCGGCTCTTCGGAGCGACATGTCGCCAGAGCCATTTGACCCGCTGCTCGTGGAGTACGGTGTAAAGATCATGCTTGAGCGGGCGGCGTTTCTCAACAATCTTTCCGTTCAGACTACACAGGCGTACAGCTGGATCACCGGCGGCGAGCCGCTTCGCATTACCTACGAGCCAAAAGTCCCGTTTGACCTTGGCGTCACACAGGCCGACACAATCGCGGCAGCCTTTCGATCCGAACTCGCACGCCAGTCCGGCCGGGAGCACGCAGCCCAGGTCAGCCTGGTTGGACCGCATCGAGACGAAGTAGCGTTTGAGATCTGCGGCTTTCCGGCCCGGACGCACGGTTCACAGGGACAGTGGCGGGCGGCGGCTGTGGCGCTTAAATTGGGCGTATATGAGCTTCTGAAAGAGAAACGCGGCGAGCCGCCAGTCCTGCTTCTGGATGAAATATTCGCCGAACTGGACAGTGAGCGATCAAACCGGCTGGTCGAGAGCTTCCTCGACGCCGACCAGTTGTTTCTCACTACTGCGGTGGAGCCACCCGATGCGCTCTTCGAGTCGGCTCGACGATTCCGCATCGTTGCGGGCAAAGTGATGGAGAATTGAACTTGGCCGGGCTGATCCTGAAAAATATCAGCAAGCGGTTCGGAGACCAGCAGGTGCTGGACAGCATCTCTCTGGAACTGGGCGAGCACGAGCTGCTCGTGCTTCTGGGGCCGTCGGGGTGCGGCAAGTCAACCGTGCTGAGGTTGATTGCGGGGCTTGAAGAGACCGACCAGGGCGAGATACTCATCGACAACCGCCGCGTGGAGAAGCTCCGCCCCCGCGATCGCAATGTGGCGCTGGTATTTCAGAACTACTCGCTATATCCGCACATGACCGTGGAAAAAAATCTCGCTTTTCCCCTGAGAGTGGCTGGGGTGAAGACGATGGAAATCAAGACTCGCGTGCGGCAGGTAGCTGAACTACTGGGTTTGGGTGATCGCTTGAAAGATCGCCCCGGTCAGCTTTCCGGCGGGCAGCGCCAGCGCGTGGCACTGGGGCGCGCGATTATCCGGGACCCAGCCATTTTTCTGCTGGATGAACCATTGTCCAACCTCGACGCCGAGCTTCGCGTCCGTATGCGGCAGGAGATCGTTCAACTGCAAAGACGACTGGGCAGACCGATGATTCATGTCACCCACGATCAGTCGGAAGCCCTCACTATGGCCGACCGGATCGCGCTCTTGAACCGTGGGCGTATCGAGCAACTGGGCACGCCAGAGGAGCTTTACACCAGGCCGGCATCGCGCTTTGTCGCCGAGTTCATTGGCACGCCTAAGATCAACCTGATTAATGCGCGAACCGAAAACGGACGGCTCACACCTATTGATATCGCTACGCCTCCGGCGATTCTAAGCGCATCCGACAACTCCAGGTCCGTACTTGTCGGTATCCGTCCTGAAGCGGTGCAGATATGCTACGACGGCGCACACTCCGCTATCGTGCACGCGTCCGAGTATCTGGGCGATCATTACGTGGTCACGCTGGAATTTAACGGACAGCAACTGGTTTCGTCGCGGACGCCGTCGCCGCCACCGCTGACAGGTGAGTCGGTACGGTTCTCGGTTGATGCGAAGCAAGTGTTGTACTTCGACCCCGCTACGGGTGCACGGCTGTCGAATACATAGCTGATTCAGTGCCGCCGCTGACAGCGGGGGCAGAAATGCGCCGAACGCGCGCCCAGCTTCTGGCGCACGATCTTCGCGCCACACACGCCGCACGGTTCACCCTCGCCGCCATACACGCGCAACATCTTCTGAAACGAACCGCTTGAGCCGTCTACTCCGGCGTAGCTGATCACGGTGGTCCCCATCATCTTGATTGATTGTCGCAGGACCGTCTGAATGTGACGGTGCAACTCTGCCAGCTTGTTCTTGCTCAAAGTTGACGTCAGCCGCGCCGGATGAATACGGCTCAGGTAGAGCGACTCATCAGCGTAGATATTGCCGATCCCCGCGATGAAGCTCTGATCGAGCAGCGCCGGCTTGATCATGCGCGTGCGGATGTGGCAGAGCGTGACAAAGTCGTCGGCAGAGATTTCCAACGGCTCAGGGCCGATATCGCGCAGACCGTCCTGTTGCCAGAGTTCGTCGTTGGGAAACATACGGAGACGCCCGAAACGGCGATAATCATTGAACCGGAGGTGATTGATCTCGGACCGCGCGCTGTCGGGTTCGAGATCAAACAAAACGAGATCGTGCTTGTCGCGCGGAGTCGATGGCAGCACGGACAAGAGCTTGCCGGTCATTTTCAGATGTACCCAGAGAGTGACATCGCCGGAAAGCGCGATCAGGATGTTCTTACCGCGGCGCGTGATTTTCTCGACCGTGCGACCGGGCAGGAGCGATTCCAGTTTGGCCCGGCGGAACGTCTTGCTGACAGCAATTGACACGGGCGGCGCATACGTGCGCACGCGGGCAAACGTGCGCCCTTCGAGAATCGGCCTGAGGCCGCGGACAACGGTTTCGACTTCCGGCAGTTCAGGCATGGCGTGAGCGGTAATCTTCGATTGCCGCGCGGATGGCGTCCGGGGCGAGATTCGAGCAGGACATCTTCTGTTCCGGGATCCCGTTCAGATAGGCTGCCACCTGGTCGCGGGTCAGTTGAGCGGCCTCGTCGAGTGATTTCCCCATGACCATTTCCGACGCCGCTGAGGCGCACGCGATGGCCGCCGCACAGCCGAAAGTCTGGCACTTGATGTCAACCAAGCGGTCGTCCCGGACCTTGATGAACAGCCGCATGACATCGCCGCAGGCCGGGTTGCCGACCTGGCCGATCCCGTCCGGGTCCGGCATGTCGCCGGTATTGCGCGGGTTC
>Ga0315276_10001834_pt1 | contig 19148 bp, 15 predicted proteins | sample YL17G05_0_MG_FD_204542 | JGI IMG/M metagenome (GOLD analysis project Ga0315276, IMG submission 204542) | Sediment microbial communities from Yellowstone Lake, YNP, Wyoming, USA - YL17G05_0 | ecosystem: Environmental > Aquatic > Freshwater > Lake > Sediment | place: USA: Wyoming | collected... | reverse complement strand
GCCGTCCACGTCGTCGTTGCCCAGCAGCACAGACCCGCGATGCCTCCGACGAGCATCATGAAATACACCGTGTCGTGGACAGCCTGCGGTGCCGGTTCGTTGGCAGCGACCGGCGGGGCGGGTCGAGATTCGGGAGGTAGAATCGGGCGCGGCGGCGGTTCGGGATCGTCGCGCAGTGACGAGAGCGTGCCATCGCCGAGACGAACCTGCCCGGCCGGCAGCTCAACGATTTCGCGAAGCGCATGCAGGGCGTCGTCAGCCGACGCGAACCTGAGATCAGAGTCTTTCGCCATCAGCCGCGCGACGAACTGGGAAACCGGGGCCGGGATGTCCGTTCGCCGCACGTGCAGGGGCGGCGCCACTTTCGATGGGTCCGCCGTCCAGCCGAGCCATTTGTCGGCGAGCGCCTCGACCAACTTCAGCTCCGGAAACGCCGCCTGAAATTCCACGGTGCCCAGCAGCGCCTCGTACGCAACCATCCCGACCGAGTAGAGGTCGGATCGGACCGTGGCCGCCTGGCCGTTCAGGCACTCGGGCGCGATGAAGGCGATCGTGGCCGGCCGAAGGGTCGCTACCGACTCGACCTCCGCCATTGACAGCCGGGCATCGGCGAGTTTGGCTCCGCCGGTGCCGTCGAGGAAGATGTTCGAGGGCCTGACGGCGCGGTGTAGTCTCCAGGCGTCGTGGATCGCCTTCAGGGCGGAGAGGACATCCTCCGTGATCCTGATCACCTGCTGAAGCGGCACTGGGCCTGCACTCACGGCGCGGCGCAGGGTGCCGTTCGGAAGGTACTCCATCTCGAGAACGGGCCGGCCGTCGACGACCTCTGCGCCGTAGAGCGTGACGAGACGATCCGAACCCAGGGCGGACATGTCCGCGATGTCCCGGCGGATCCGTTCGAGTCCCGGATCGTTGGCGGGAACGTGCCGGCTCAACTGCTTGAGGACAACCATTCGGCCAGAGCCGGCACGCCTGGCCAGACAGACCGTCCCGCCACTTCCGGCACCGAGTTCTTGGAGGATCTCGAACGGACCAATGGACACAACGACTCCAGTTTCCCGAAGGCGCGACCCCAACACACCGACGGCGCCTCAGTGCGCCGAGGGGCTGGATGCGAGTCCGCGCCTAACGGGACTCCCCTTCCACGCTGGCCCCCCAGAGGTCGCTCGTCAGCCGGACGCGGTCAGTGTAGCCCTTCTGGGCCACCTCGTCCCAGAAGGTCGGCCGGTTGCCGGTCCGCTCGAGCTGGCCGATAACGCGCCCATCGGGCCCTTTCCCCTTGAAGGCGAACGCGTAGATGCTCTTCACGTCGTACCCGCCACGCTCGTTCAGGCCGTGGACCTCGGCGATGTCGAGAATCCGCCGCGAGCCATCATGAAACCGCCCGACCTGCACGACGATGTCGATCGCCGACGCCACCTGGCTTCGCAGCGCCACGAGCGGAATCTCGATGCCCGACATGAGCGCCATCGTCTCGAGGCGGTTCAGCGCGTCCGCCGGGGCGTTCGCGTGCAGAGTGGTCATCGAGCCACCGTGCCCGGAGGTCATCGCCTGAATCAGGTCGATCGCTTCACCACCACGGCATTCGCCCACAACCACGCGGTCGGGCCGCATGCGCAGCGACGAGTGGAAGAGATCCCGGATGGAGACGGCGCCCTTTCCGTAGCGGTCGGGCGGCCGCGCCTCGAAGTAGAGGACGTGATCTGCCTTCAGGTCCAGTTCACTCGTGTCCTCGAGCACCAGGATCCGCTGGCCGGGCGGGATGAGGCCCGACAGGACGTTGAGGAGGCTCGTCTTGCCGGTGCCGGTGCCCCCAGACACGATCATGTTCTTTTCGATCAGGACGCAAATCTCGACGAACTCCCGAGCTTCCTCTGTGATCGAGCCGTACTGGACCAGCGCGTCCAGAGTCATGCGCGACTTTTGGAACTTGCGGATGGCCACGCAAATCCCCTGCCTGCTGGTGGGCGGCAGCACGACGTGCACACGAGAGCCGTCCGGAAGCCGCGCGTCGAACCGGGACGTGTCCGACGAGATGCGCTTGCCGACGTACTGGGCCAGGTTTCTTGCCGCCGCGAGCAGGTGAGCCTCAGACGCGAAATGGAGATCGGTTCGAGAGATCTTCCCCCCCCGCTCGACGCGGATGTCCCTTGCTCCGTTGATCATGATCTCGGAGACGGACGGGTCATCAAGCAGAGAAACCACGGGCGACAGCAGGAAACGCAGACTGGCCTTCTGGAGGGCCAGGGGATCCGCATCGTCGGCGAGTGGTGGCATCACGCCGCTTGGCTCGCTCACTTCGAACCCAGTGCTGCCATCCGGGCAGCGGCATACCGGTACGCGGGGGAGCGGGGATCGATCGGCTGGCGGAACCCGAGGACCTCGCGGTACGCCTCGTAGGCGGAGCGTCGATCCCCGCGTCGTTCGTGGACGACGGCCGTGTCCAGCAACGCCAGCAGGCGGTCCGTGTCGGCCGCCGGCAGCTTCAGCGCCGCAGAAAACCGGCGCTCCTGGGCGCTGATCTCGATCAGCCCGGCCGGCTTCGCGGCGGTCGCCTTGAGCGCGCCGAACACGACAAATGCCACCAAGATCAGCACGAGGTAGGCCCGCAGCCACATGGGCATGCGGGTCCAGGGATTGCCGGCCGCCACTGCGTTCGGCGGCGCGGCCTTCTTCGCGGGTGTCGACGGCGCCGGGCCCGCAGGGACGCGAGCCGGGGGCAGGATGACGGGCGGGCGCGTCTGGCTGCGCGCCGGCCCGGGACGCACCATCGCTGGCGCCGGCGCAGCGGCGACGCGGACTTCCGGGACGGCCGGCTGGCGCGGAACGGGGATCTCATCGGCCGGCATCACCCGCACCCGAATCAGGTGGGCGACGCCCACCGCGATCGTGTCGCCGTCGGCCAGCGGCGACTCGACGACGGGCTTCCCGTTGACCAGCGTCCCGTTGGGGCTGAGGTTCTTCAGCACGACCCCGTGTTCGCCCGCCGTCACCTTCGCGTGCTCCGACGACACGAACTGGTCGCCGGTCAACACGAGGTCGGCGTGCGGGTCGCGGCCGATCGAGACGGTGCCGCCCGTCACCGGAATGGACAACCCGGAACACGGCCCCTTGGTGACCACGAGCTGGAGGATGGTGTCGCTCACCGTGCGCTCCTAGAGGGACGAAAGACCCGAGAGTTTGGGGATGAACGGGCCCAGGATCAGCAGCACGTTGGCAAGCATGATCATGGTATTCGGAAGCGCCATCTTCGGCCCGGCCTCCTTGGAGAGGCGCTCCGCGCGCTGGATCCGGGACTTCCGGATGGCCAGCGCCTGCTTCTTGAGCGTCTCCGCCATCGGCGTGCCAAGCCCGTCCGCCACGTCGAGGGCCATCACGAGATTGGCCAGATCCTCGGAGCCGATGCGGTCGACCATTCCGTGCAGCGCTTCCTTCCGCGTCAGCCCGAGATGGGTGTCCCGCAGCACCTGGTCGAACTCCTCGTGCAGCGGGTTCTTTGGATCCTCCCGCACCAGGATCTCCAAGGACTCCTCGAACCCGGCGCCGGTGTCAGTGGCGAGCACCACGACCTCGAGCGAATACGGCAACTGGCGCGCAATCCGGGCCGTCCGCGTGTGGGCCTTTCCCCGCAGATTCCAGCCGGGGAACTGGAACACGACGAAGCCGGCCACGGCAGCCGGAATGACGTTCCACCAGGCTCCGCCGGCCGTGATGGTGAAAATCCAGACGGCGATCGCGGCGATGACGGCGTACAACATCGCGCCGCCGATGAAGGCGTCGGCGCGGACGTCCACGCTGCGGGTCTTCGTCAGGTCGACCTCGACGGACCGGCGCAGCGACGCGAACCAGTTGCGCTCCACCGCGACACGGCCGAGCCGATGGGCCAGTTCCTGGACCCAGCCGCGGCCCTGCCTGCGCTCGATCGGCAGCAGTCCGAGCCGCGCGATCTGCCGGAGGAGCCCGTAGCTCCCGATGGTCACCGATGCGAAGCCAAGGACGAGGCCGCCGACGTGGAACAGAAGCTCGGTGCTCATCTGGGCCTCAGATCTCCGGGCTGGCGAGGCGCTGGATCATCGAGTAGCCGGCGGTCGCCAGCGCGGCGACCACGACCAGGATGACGGCCCCGGACGGCGTGGTGAAGAGCGTGGAGAAGGACTCGGGGTCGACCAGGAACAGCGCCAGCCCGAACACCGGGAGGGTGCCAACCATGATCTTCGAAGACATGCGCACCGACGAGGTCTCAATCTCGATGCGCTCCTCGACCTCCGACATGTCGCGAATCGAGTCCGAGAGCCGCACGAGCAGGTCCCCGATGTCGCCTCCCCGATCGCGGTTGACGAGAATCGCCAGCGTCATCAGGTCGAAGTTCGGCAGCGACAGCCTGGCGCCGACGCGCTTCATCGCATCGTCCACCGACTCGCCGAGATCCAGCGCGTGCACGATGAGGCCGAACTCCTCGGACACCGGCTTCCGCCCCTCGTCTGCGACGAGCCGCAGCATCTGGGGGAGGCTCATGCCGGCCTTCGCGCCGTCGGCCATGACGCGGAGCGCGGACGGCAGCTGCTCGTTGATCTTCCCGAGCCGCTTCTTGCGGAGGTAGCTGAAGGTGAAGCCCGGCACCGTGAAGCCGACCACGGGAATCACCACCGCGAACACGGGGTTCCCGGTCAGGAGGAAGATCACCAGCACGAGCGTGAGCGAGCCGAAGTACTGCCACTTCGCGATGAGCCCGGCTGAGGCCACCGGCCGGAACAGGTCCATCAGGGCGTCGGAATACTTCCGTTCGTCGCGGGCCATGCGAGCCTGCAGCAGCGGCCAGAGGCCGAGCCAGGCGGCCCGGCCGAGGGCGACCGCGCCGGTGACGAAGCAGATGAGCGCGAAGGTCCTCTCCATCAGCCCCTCCAGAACACTTCCGCCGCGTTCAGGTGTCCCGCCGCGACCAGATCGGCCGCGAACGTCGGCAGGTAGCCCGAGAACACGAGCCCCTCGGGATCGGCGAACGTGAAGATGTCCTCGGTGATGATCAGGCCCGTCGCCTCGTCGAGGCCGAGCACCTCCGTCACCTGGACGACCCGGCGCCGGCCATCGCGCAGCCGGCTCTGCTGGATGATGAGGTCCAGGGCCGACACGACCTGCATCCGGATCGCCGAGGTCGGCAGCGCCGCGGCCTCCTGCACCATGGACTCGAGGCGCAGCAGCATGTCGACCGGCGAGTTGGCATGGCCGGTGGTCATGGAACCGTTGTGGCCGGTGTTCATGGCCTGGAGCATGTCGAGGGCTTCCTTGCCGCGGCACTCGCCGACCACGATCCGGTCCGGGCGCATCCGGAGCGCATTGCGGACCAGATCACGGATGGTGACTTCCCCCTTCTGCTCGGCGTTCGGCGGCCTCGCCTCCAGCGTGACGACGTGGCGCTGCTGCAGCCGGAGTTCCGCCGTGTCTTCGATGGTGACGATCCGTTCGCCGTGGGGAATCCAGCCCGAGAGGGCGTTGAGGAGCGTCGTCTTGCCCGACCCGGTCCCGCCAGAAATGACGATGTTCTTGCGCCCCTTCACGCACGCGCGGAGGAAGGTCGCCACCTGGTTGCTGATGGCGCCGGACCCGATCAGGTCGTCGATCGTGAGCGGGTCCTGGGAGAACCGCCGAATCGTGATGCACGGCCCCTTGAGCGCCAGCGGCGGGATGATGGCGTTGACGCGGGAGCCGTCGGGTAGGCGGGCGTCGGCCATCGGCGAACTGCGATCCACGCGCCGGTTGATCGGGCTCAGGATGCGCTCGAGAATCCGCTCGCTCACGCGGTCGTTGACGAAGGTGCGACCGGTCTCCTCGAGCCCGCCCCCCTGCTCGATGTAGATCTGGTCCTTGGACACCACCATGATCTCGGTGACGTCCGGCATCTGCAGCAGGTCGGTGAGCGGCCCGAACCCGAACACGAGGTCGGACACTTCCTTGCGGAGCAGCCAGGTCGTCAGGTGACGCGTCATCGCGGACGTCAACTGGCTCCGCCACTCGCCGTAGGCGGCATCGAATCCGGTCCGCAGCTGCCCCAGCCCCTCCCGCCCGTCGGTGCCGTCAAGCCTGAGGCCGAGCGCCAGCCCGATCCGCGACGCGATCATGTACCTCGCGCGCTCGTGTTCGGCGAAGTCCTTCGGCCGCCCGAACGGCGCCTCGTCGGACACCCCGGTGGACTGCCCGAGGACCGACAGCAGGAGCGTCGTGCGCAGCGCCTCCCGGGCGCCGAACTCCAGCGTGGCGGGATCGTCGTGGACGGTGATCTTCTCCAGTTCCTCGTGGAGCACGTCGAGGGCCGCCTGCCGGCCTTCTTCGGACTTGATGCTGTCCAGGCGGTAGACACGCGGATCCATGCGGCCGATGACCGCCTCGTGCAGCGCGGTCATCAGCGTCGTGAACCCGGTCCGGCCCTCGTCGACGCCGGCGGCGGCCACCCTGCCGGGCACGTGAATCTTCAGCGAAAAGCCCTGGATCACGACCGTGTCGTCGGGCCGCAGCTCCGCGGATTCGCCGGGCTGCAGTTCCCGGCCTTTCACCGACGTCGGGTTGAGGCCCTCGGAGCGGATCCAGATGCGGCTCCCCCGCCGCGTGACGGTCGCATGCAGCCTCGACACGAACGGGCTCGACAGGACGATGTCGTTCGAGGCGTCCCGGCCGATGCGGGTCTCGCTCTCGGGCAGGTCGACGACGGTGCCCGACGTGGCACCCGCCGCCTGCACGACGACCTGATACTGCCCAGCGGTCATTTGCGTGCCTTGCCCGCCAGTTCGACGTTCGGCGTCCGCAGGATCTCGAGGTCACCGCGTCCCCGCAGCGACAGCGTGAACCCGTTGCGCAGGATGCTCCGGTACGCCTCGATGATCTCCGCCTCGGCTGGCGTCACTTCGAGGGTCACGGTGGAGTAGCTGTTGCTGCGCAGGAACGCCGAATCTTCGAGGCGGTACTGCTGATCGACGGCGAGCACGAGCTTCGCCTGGAGCAGGTGGCGCGTCACGACGTTCACTTCCTCTACCAGGGTGCCGAGCACGTCCACGTAGTCCCCCGGCCGGATCAGGTAACCCACGGCCTGCCCGGCCTGGACCTCGACGCTGGCGGCCCGCATGCCTGGCGAGATCTTCAGGCCCGGGCTCGCCGATTTCTGCAGCATGTCGAACGTGATCGTGTCGCCCGCGTGCACCGCCCGCACCAGCGGCGTCGAACTGACCCAGGCCTGCAGCTCGGCGGTCGGCACCTGCGACCGCATCGTCGCGTAGGTGGTCCCGGGGATGCCGACCACCTCGACGGCGCCGGCCAGCGTCTTCGCCGGCGGGAGGTCCTTGATCGCCTTGAAGACGTACACGGTGCCGCCGCGGGTCCGCCAGGACTCCAACTGCAACAACCCCACCCCGGCGAGCCCGAGGACGACGGCGATGATCAGCAGGTTTCGTGGTTTCATGGTTGCTGCCCCAAGCCGGTTACGTAGCGGTCAACGAGAATCACGAAGGCGTCGCGGCCCTCGCTCGCGCCGCCGACAAGGCAGTCGCGCTGGCCGTAGGTGAAGTGACGGACGACGGAGGAGTCGAACGCGGTGTTCGGCTTCCAGCCGCCCGCGGCGAGCGCCCCGCCGAACTCGGCCACGGCCGCGACGCTGTTCTCCGCGCGGTAGATTCTTGTCCGGCTCAGGGACTGCCCGGAGCCGTGCTCGATCGTCAGGAACCGCTGGAGTCCCGCGGGCCGACGGACGCCTTCCAGGTCCGATCCGGGCGCGTCCTCTTTCCCCTTCGGGAAGAGCTGGTCCAGCCTGACGTCGTCGGCCGGCATGAAATCGATGAACACCGTCCCCTGGCTGGCATAGGCCGCGATCACGTGGAACTGGCCCAACGCGCCCAGCCGGGTGGTGCGGGCGAACTCGAGCGCATCCGCGTTGACGTCCTGCGGGTGCGTGACAGGCCCCCGGAGGATGCCGGTCACGACACCGGCTCCTTTGCCGTTCAGCCGCCTGGCCGTGCGGAGCCGCGTCCCCGACGTAGTCTCCGTGGTCTGGAACTGTTCCTCGTAGTGCTTGAGCACGGTCTCCAGATTCAGCTTCGACTGGCCCACGATGTACTTGAAGACCTGGCCATTGACCAACGCGGTGCTCATCCGGACGTGCGCACCGCCCGGCGGCGGCGCGAGGAAGCCCGCGGCCCTGGCCAGCGGCACGTAGACGTCGGCGTACACCGGTGTCGGGCGCGGTCCGAACCAGAGCAGAAACGTCACCGCAGCGACAACCAGCGCACCGCTGGCCACGAGGCGCGGGGCCAGCCCGGCAGCACGGCGCGAAACCGACCGGTCGGGCTCGGGCGACCCAGAGACGACGGGCGGGGCGTTGGGTGGTTGCGTCACGACTAGAACAGTTTCTTGACCTGGTCCTTCAGCCAATTCCACGCCATCCCAAAGTAGCTCCTGCCGACCTCCTGGGTCCAGGTTCCGTCATCGATGGCGTAGCACACTTCGTAGGAACGGTTCTTGAGCAGACCGCCCGTGAACGGCCGGCCGGTCACGGTCGCGCGGTACGCGCGCGTGCTCGACAGCTTGTCAAGCGCGCTGTTGATCCAGTCGGTGAGCCACCGCCACATCCCAGACGTTTTGGCTTTGGTCGCGTCTTCGACGTCGGCCTCGTCGATCGCGCTCTTCTGGGGGCAGGTGGCGCCGCTCTCGACGATGTAGGTCGCCTTCATGCCGCGCTGCGCCAGCGTGTCGGCCTCGATGGCCGTCGCGTGGGCTTCCCAGTCGCCGCCCTGGCTCCGGATGGCCAACTCACGCAAGGCCACGAAGGCCCGCTGGCGTTCGAGGAAGATCTGCCCGAAGTTGAAGACCAGCACGAAGATGATCCAGATGAAGGGCAACACGAGCACGAACTCGAGCGCAGCCACACCGCGAGTGGTGCACGGGGCAAGACGGACGGGACGCCGCGGCTCGATCATCATCTCAGTGGTTGTTGAGCGTCTCGAGCACCCTGCCGACGATCGCGCCGAAGAAGTCCGTGATCTTCGACATCGCCGTGTCCGGGACCTTGTCGAGAACCTTGGCCTGCTGCAACCCCCCTTGGCCGAACCGGAGACCGTCCAGCAGCGTACCGTCCTCGAGCATCGACGTCCGGTCGAGCGTCACTCTCCAGTCCGATGTGAAGGTATCGAACGCCGTGCCGTTGTAGACCCTCGCCTGCGCGTACGAGATCTTGTGCGCCCCCCACGGCGTGACGAAGTAGCCCGGCGCGACGTGCATCTCTCGCCTGCGGTAGGCCACGGCCATGCTGCGAAGATCTTTCTGGATCTGCTCGGTCTCTAAGCGCCCTTCCGCGCCGAGCAGCCAGGGGTGCGGGCTGTCATCGTTCTCGGTCGGTCCGCTGCCGGCGGGGGGCGGCGGCTGGTCCTTGCCGAGGGCGTAGACGAACTGCCATCGGCTCACGTGCCCGACGTAGACGTTCTTGTAGGTCCCGTCGGGCTGCTGCTGATTGCTGGAGGACACCGACATGCCCCCGCACTTGGTCAGGCCGAACGGGCAGGGCGCAATGTCAGCAGAGCAGGGGTACGACACCTTCTCCGAGCGCTCCGCGCCGTCCGGGACATCCGGTGGGAACATCGAGAAGGACGGTTTCGTGTCGTAGTAGGCGTGCTGCCAGTAGGCGGTGCCGCCGCCCTTCGCGAGACACTCAGCGACCGACCCCAAGGGCCCCTGCGGGTCCGACTTCGCCGTACCCTCGCAGATATTGGCCTTGTTCGACAGCACGGCGAGGTGCAGATACAGGTTGAGGCCGCTGTTGACGAACAGCAGCGAGCCGATCTGAAACGGCGTCTCCAGATCCGACACGGGACCGTCCAGCCGGGCGCAGAGGTCCGACACCTTTCCCTCGTGCACCGGCAACAGCGGCTTGTCGATCTGGAAACTGGGCAGCCTCGCGGGAATGAGCAGGCCGACGTCCGCCCCGTCGACCGTGGCGATCCGGTGGGCCTCTGCCATCCCGATCAGCGGGAACGAGTACGCGATGAACTTGCTCCAGGTGCCCAGCAGCTTGGCCGTCCGCCACAACAGGCCATTATCTTCGTAAAGGTTCGAAAGCCCGTCAATCACGTTCTTTACGCCATTCAGCAACGCTATCTGCTTGGTGATGATTGCGGCGCAGACGCCAGCCCCCCACAACAGCAGCGCACAGGCCGGCAGTTCGATCTCAAGGGTGAGGATCGCCAGCGGGAGCGCGTCGTCGAGTGCCCGCAACACGATGATCAGCGCCAGCAGCTGAACCTGCGTGACGTTGTTCACCGAGATGATGTTCAGGCCCCGCGCCATCCACGTGGCGCCCGACAGCACCGAGGCGTCCGCGGCGTTCTGCATCTCGATCTTGCCGCTGGTCGCCCAGCCGGTGTTGATCACGAGCAGCAGCAGGCAGGCGAACGCAGCGGCGGAGAGGACGGCAAGCGCAGAGATCTGCCCGCCGTCGTCGGCATGCAGCCCGCGACGCGCGCGCGCGGCGGTGACGCGCGACAGCCCCCCCCTCATGAGTGCGCCATCTGGAGCGTGTAGGACGACGAGAGCTCGACGTAGTAGGGACCGATGAGCCAGAAGTACCGGTAGCCGAAGACGCGACCCATCAGCGGACCGGCGAACGGGACGTTCATGTAGAACTTGTGCGCGACGCGGGCGGTGACTGGCGTGTCACCCGGAAAATCGGTGCGCGGCATCCCGTCCTGGCCGTACAAGCTCACGTCAGTGAACAGCGCCGAGTAGAACCACTTGTCCAGCGTGTCGATGCCGAGCCGGAGCGGGCTGATGGTCTGCCCGGGCATCGGGTCGCCGAGCGCGGCCAGCGCCTGGAACTGTTCGGCCGTGATCGCGGCCGCCGGCAGCTGGAGGAAACCGCCGGCGAACGAGCTCAGCCGCGGGGAGATCGGGATGCAGCTGAGGGAGGCCGCGCGCCGAATGCGGCTCCATTTCTCGGAATCGGTGTCATCGGGCGGCGCGATGCTGTTGGCCGCCTCGTTCGGGACCGTCTGCGGCAGCCAGACGGCCGCGCTCCTCGCCGCGCAGAACGCGGCGTAGTCGACGACCAGCATCGCGTTCACCATCAGGGTCATCTGAATGGTCACGAGCACGGACACGAGGAACCACGGCAGGGCGAGCGCGAACTCCAGTTCGCTCGATCCGTGATCACCGAGCGGCCGGAGGAGCCGGCGGCGGGCGCACGCCGACAGGAACCGGCCGCTGGCCAGCGACATGACCGCGAAACCCGCGCAGCCGAGCGCGGCCGGCAGAATGGCCCTCAGGAACTCGATTCTGAGGAACGTGTAGTGGGCGACGTCCACCGGTGCATCCTACCCGCGCCAGCTCAACGCCAGCGCTGTCAGCGTGCCAAGGCCTATCGCCACGCCAAACGGAAACGAGCCGCCCCTGGACGGGATCGGCGCCGCCGCCGCCCGCCCTCCCATCAACCGCCAGACGATGGCGGCGAGATCACTGGCCACGCCTCGCGCGTGCCCGCGCCAGATGAGGATCAGACCGGCCGCGACGCCACCGAAGAACACGGAGTAGAACAGGGCGTGCAGCACGAACGGATACCCGCGGAGCGCTCCCACGGCGGCCATGAACTTCACGTCGCCGCCGCCCATCCACCCCATGGCGAACATGACGTACAACGCGCCGCCTCCGACGAGGCAACCCAGCGCTGAGTCCCGCAGGGCGGGGCCGTACCCCAGCGCTGCGGCAATCAGCCCGGCCGCGATCGCGGGGTACGTCACGGCATTGAAAATTCGGCCGGTCCTCAGGTCCGTTCCGGCACACACGCCCAGCAAGACCAACAGCACCATGTCGACCGGGACGAGCAGGCCCGGGAGCGTCACGGCCTCCGCCCGCTCGCGTGAGTTGTTCCGGCCGGGCGATGCACTACGAGCCGCTGCCGCCGGGCATGATGTCCTCCCCCATGACGGTGCCGAACTGCTCCTGCGCCTTGGTGATGATGTCCCGGCCGAAGTAGATCAGCAGCATGATGAGGGGAATCGCCACCAGCGCGAAGATGAGCAGCTTGTTCATGCCCTCTTCGGCGCCGGTCTCGTTCTGATGCAGGTGACGGATTCGTGCAAGCAACATGGTATCTCCCCTCCAGCTGGCGAGGTCTCCGCGACACGGTACAGCCCTAGAACAACGGCGAATCGATGACAAATGCCCCGATCGTGAAGTAATTAAGGAGCACCGCCCACATCATACGCGCCGCGACCACCATCGGCAGCACCACCATAGCGAGGATCAGGAGGTATTCCATGTCCTCCTCGCCGGACTCGTCCGCCGCCAGCACCGCCAGCATGCCCAGCCCGAAGCGCCGGCAGCCTGATGCGGCGGCGATCCGCCCGGCGCGCGCGTGCAGCGCTGCACGCACGGCTGCCCCGGGGGCGGGCAGCGAATCGGCTTCGGGTCTGCGTTGTGGCATCCTGGGAGCCCGATGAGATTCCACGATCAAACCAAGTCCAGCGAAAAACGCACCCGCGTCCGTCCCCGTCCGGCCGCTACTTCACGCTGAATGACCAGGCCGAGTTGAGCAACAGCCCGTCGCCCTGCGCCCGGGCGACGTCCTGACCGGCGATCTTCTTGTCCTTCGACAACGCGCGAAGCACGACGGCGTATTCACCCGGAAGGAGAGGTTTCGACACCCGGATCTGCCAGACGCCAGGGGCAGAGGACTGCACCTCGGCAGCGACCCGATCTTCCATGAACCCCGAATAGACTGGCCAACTGGTGAGGGAACTGCGGCCGGCACCCTCCTGACCTTCGGTCGCGCACACAAGTCGCATGCCGTTCGGAGTTGGTGTGAGCGCCACCACCGCAGGCGCATACTCCTCCGGCGTCACGCCCCTCGTCTTTCCCATCGACACTTCGAATGCGGGCGTTTCGGACGCCGCCACGACGGCTGACACCAGATTGGGTAACGCCCAGACGTAGGTGAGCTTCTTTGGTTTCGTTGAGGACGACATCAATCCTCCAAGCATGGCTCCGGCTGTGTTCCCAACCGAATCCCCTACGCCGCCCCCTCCGACATGGTCCATCGCGCCGGAGACCCCGGTCTTGATGCCCTGGTTTAGGAGCTTGTCGGTCGAAAGCGCCCCCAGCGACTTGGCCTTGGCAGTCGTCTGAGTCACCTGCGTGCGCTCGATGTTGATCTCCTGCCGCGTTTCCCCCTGGAGGATCATGACCGCTGGGTGTACAGCGGGTGTCGGAGGCGCGGGCTTTCCGCTGCTTCGCCCCGACGCGGACGGGGTGCGCGGGGTGGTGGCTCGGGGCCGTACCGCCGGCTTGCCGGATTTTGCGGCGAGCATCGCATCCATAATGGCCTGGCTCACCCCGGCGTCGTGCAACGCTATCAACCCTGCAGGCGACACGTCGAAATCCGTCGGGTTGGCCTGCATCGCTCCGATGATGGTGCTCTCTGGCAGCCCGGCCTTCACCATCTTCAGGATGTCGTCGTTCACCAGCGGCTTGGCCTGGCCCGGCGGCGGAGGTGCCGCCTGGCCGGGGGGCGGAGCCTGGGCGGACGCCCCGGCCACGGCGACGCACAAGAGCAACGACGTCACCAATTGCGCCAGTCGTAACACGACGCCACTCCGTTTCGGAACCCGGTGCCATCGCCGGTCGGCGCACGAACGCGCCCCCAAGGACCCAGAAAAGCTCGTCGCCACGGTTGCTCTAAGGGTTGCTGGCGGGATAATACTCCAGGATCGTCGTGGCATCTACCCGATTCTCGCCCCTGCCCTTCCGCACCAGTGTCACAGATGGCGCGGTTCCGCCGTTCCGCAGCGTGTATCACGACGATGACCGCGGCGTGCCAGAAACAAGACGGGGGCGGCGGCCGCCTGGCCATCGCCCCCGTCTGTCATCCGTGCCCGCGCCACATCGGCGCGCTACTCGTTTCGCCTACTCGTCCGGGTCGTTCGGCAGCCCGATGTTGTCGCCCGGCTCGACGATGTACTCCATCTCGCGCTCGAGCTCCAGCTCTTCCTCGCTGGGCGGCGGCGGCGGCGGCGGCTCGTCGGCCGGGATGCGGACGTGCTTGTAGTAGTCGAAGCCGGTCCCGGCCGGGATGAGCCGGCCCATCGTGACGTTCTCCTTCAGGCCGCGCAGGAAGTCGACCTTGCCGGAGATGGACGCCTCGGTGAGGACGCGCGTCGTCTCCTGGAACGACGCGGCCGAGATGAACGACTCGGTCGACAGCGACGCCTTGGTGATGCCGAGCAGGACCGGCCGGGCCTTCGCCGGCGTCTTGCCCTCCATGATGACGCGCTCGTTCTCCTCGCGGAACCGGTACTTGTCGACCACGTCCTCGACGAGGAATTCGGTGTCGCCGACCTCCTCGATCCGCACCCAGCGCATCATCTGACGGGTGATCGTCTCGATGTGCTTGTCGTTGATCGTGACGCCCTGCAGCCGGTAGACCTCCTGGATTTCGTTGACCAGGTACCGCTGCAGTTCCTTCTCGCCCAGGACGGCCAGAATGTCGTGCGGGTTGCGCGGCCCGTCCATCAGCGGTTCGCCCGCCCGGACCGGCTCGCCTTCCTGCACGCTCACGTGGACGCCGCGCGGGATTTCGTACTCGCGGTGCTCGGCGCCCGACTCCTCGGGCACGATGAGCACCCGCCGGCGGCCCTTGACGATGCCGCCGAACTTCACGACGCCGTCGATCTCGCTCATGATCGCCGGGTCGCGCGGCTTCCGCGCCTCGAACAACTCGACCACGCGCGGCAGACCGCCGGTGATGTCCTTGGTCTTCGTGGTCTCGCGCGGGATCTTCGCCAGGACGTCGCCGGCGAACACTTCCTCGCCGTCCCGCACCATGAGGTGCGCGCGCGACGGCATGTGGAAACGCCGGGTCTGCCCGTCCTTCAGCTTGACCTCGATCGCCGGCTGCTTCTTCTCGTCCGGCGAATCGATGATGATGAGGCGCGAGAGGCCGGTGACCTCGTCCACTTCCTCGTGAACGGTCACCCCTTGAACGATGTCCTTGAAGCGGATGAGGCCCGTGCCGTCCGACAGGATGGACACGGTGTACGGATCCCACTCCGCCAGCACGGTGCCCGGTTCGACGCGCTGGCCGTCTTTCACCTTCAGGCGGGCGCCGTACACCAGCTGGTGGCGCTCACGGTCGCGGCCCTTGTCGTCCTGGATGACGAGCGACCCGTTGCGGTTCATCACGACGAGCCCGCCGCCCGAATCGGTTCCGGTTCGCCCGACGACCGTCTGCAGGCCATGGAACCGCATCGTGCCGCCGTGCGCCGACTCGAGGGTCGACTGCTCGGCCACCCGCGACGCGGTGCCGCCGATGTGGAACGTCCGCATCGTGAGCTGGGTGCCGGGCTCGCCGATGGACTGGGCCGCGATGACGCCCACGGCCTGGCCCAGTTCGACCAGCCGCCCGGACGCCAGGTCGCGGCCGTAGCACCTGGCGCACACGCCTCGGCGGGACTCGCAGGTCAGCACCGAGCGGATCTTGACGCGCTCGATGCCGGCGTCCTGGATGGCCGCGCCCAGCTCCTCGGTAATCTCCCCGTTGGCCTCGCACAGCGTTTCGTCGGTGAACGGATCGGCGACGCGCTCGAGGGCTACGCGGCCGATGATGCGATCGCGCAGCGGCTCGATGGTCTCGCCGCCTTCGATGATCGCCTGCGCCTCGATGCCGTCCAGCGTGTGGCAGTCCGGCTCCGAGATGATGACGTCCTGCGCCACGTCGACGAGGCGGCGGGTCAGGTAGCCCGAGTCCGCGGTCTTCAGCGCGGTGTCGGCCAGGCCCTTGCGCGCGCCGTGCGTCGAGATGAAGTACTGCAGCACCGTGAGGCCTTCACGGAAGTTCGACGTGATCGGCGTCTCGATGATCTCGCCGGACGGCTTCGCCATCAGGCCGCGCATGCCGGCCAGCTGCCGGATCTGCTGCTTGGATCCGCGCGCACCCGAGTCGGCCATGATGTAGACCGCGTTGAACGCGCCCAGCTCATGGTCGAGCGACTGCATCCCGCCGAACATCCGATCCGCGATGCGCTCGGTGACGTCCGACCAGATGGCGATGACCTTGTTGTAGCGCTCGCCATTGGTGATGGCGCCTTCGAGGTACTGCTGCTCGACCTGGATGACCGCCATGCGGGCCTCCTCGACCAGCTGTCCCTTCTCGGCCGGCACGATGAGGTCGTTGATGCCGATCGACAGCCCGGACTTGGTCGCGTAGAGGAACCCGAGGTCCTTCAGGCTGTCGAGCATCTCGACGGTCGTCTCGAGGCCGAACCGCAGGTAGCAGTACTGCACGACCTGCTGCAGCCCCTTCTTCTTCAGGAGGCCGTTCACGAACGGCATCACCTTCGGCGTGGCGTCGTTCAGGATGACACGGCCCACCGTGGTGTTGATGACCTTGCTCTTCACCGTCTGCACCTCGGTGTGCAGCACGTCCTGGTCGTCGCGCGACGCCGTCAGGTCGAGTAGCTCGCCCGTGTAGCGCATGCGGATCGGGGTGAGCGTCTCCACTTCCTCGGCGTGCAGCGCCAGCAGCACGTCATCCAGGCTCGCGAACGCCCGGCCCTCGCCGCGCGCGTCCTTCTTGGCCTTCGTCAGGTAGTAGATGCCGAGGACGATGTCCTGCGACGGAATCGTGATCGGGGCGCCGCTGGCGGGCGACAGTACGTTGTTGGACGACATCATCAGGACCGAGGCCTCGATCTGCGCCTCGGGCGACAGCGGGATGTGCACCGCCATCTGGTCGCCGTCGAAGTCCGCGTTGAACGCCGTGCAGACCAGCGGGTGGATGCGGATGGCCTTGCCTTCCACCAGCACCGGCTGGAACGCCTGGATGCCCAGGCGGTGCAGCGTCGGAGCGCGGTTGAGCAGCACCGGGTGCTCGCGGATCACCTCTTCGAGGATGTCCCACACCTCGGGCTTGGACTGCTCGACCATCTCCTTGGCCTGCTTGATGGTCTGCACCATCTGCCGCTCTTCGAGCTTGTTATAGATGAACGGCTTGAAGAGCTCCAAGGCCATCTTCTTCGGCAGGCCGCACTGGTTGAGCTTCAGCTCGGGCCCGACGACGATGACCGAACGGCCGGAGTAGTCGACGCGTTTGCCGAGCAGGTTCTGGCGGAACCGGCCTTGCTTGCCCTTGAGCGTGTCGGAGAGCGACTTGAGCGGGCGGTTGTTCGCGCCGCGCAGCACGCGGCCGCGCCGACCGTTGTCGAACAGCGCGTCCACCGCTTCCTGGAGGATGCGCTTCTCGTTCCGGATGATGACGTCCGGCGCCTTCAACTCGATGAGCTTCTTGAGCCGGTTGTTGCGGTTGATAACCCGGCGGTAGAGGTCGTTCAGATCCGAGGTCGCGAACCGGCCGCCGTCCAGGGGCACCAGCGGCCGCAGCTCGGGCGGGATGACCGGGATCACGTCCAGGATCATCCACTCCGGCCGGTTGTTCGACTTGCGGAACGCGTCGACGACCTTCAGGCGCTTCGCGTACTTCAGCTTCTTCTGGGCGGACGCCTCGCCCCTCATCTTGTCGCGCATCTCCTGGGCCGTCTGCTCGACGTCGACGCGCTTGAGCAGCTCCTTGATCGCCTCGGCGCCCATCTGCGCGCGGAACCGGTAGCCGTAGTCTTCCTTGGCCTTCCGAAACTGATCTTCGTTCAGGAGCTGGTTCGGCTTCAGCTCCGTGTCGCCCGCGTCGACCACGACGTAGGCCTCGAAGTAGAGGATGCGCTCGAGGTCGCGCAGCGAGATGTCGAGCAGGTGGCCGATGCGGCTCGGCAGCCCCTTGAAGAACCAGACGTGGCTCACGGGGGTCGCCAGCGTGATGTGGCCCAGGCGCTCGCGGCGGACCTTGGCCTGCGTCACCTCGACGCCGCACTTGTCGCAGATGACGCCCCGGTGCTTCATCCGCTTGTACTTGCCGCAGAGGCACTCCCAGTCCGTGATCGGACCGAAGATCTTCGCGCAGAACAGGCCGTCGCGCTCTGGCTTGAACGTGCGGTAGTTAATGGTCTCCGGCTTGGTCACCTCACCGTGCGACCACGACAGGATCTTGTCCGGCGACGCCAGGCTGATGCGGATGGCGTCGAAATCGGCCGCCAACGAACCCTTGGTGTCGAAGCTTGGTCTCATGAGTGTCTAGGCTTCCTGCAACACCGGCTCTTCCGGAGGAGCGGTCTCTTCCGGCGGCTGTGGCTTCTTCTTGGTCTTCAGCAGCTCCACATCCAGACACAGCGACTGGAGCTCGCGGATGAGCACGTTGAACGACTCGGGCAGGCCCGCGGTGAACGACGCGTCGCCCTTGACGATCGACTCGTAGATCTTCGCGCGGCCGGTCACGTCGTCCGACTTCGCGGTCAGCAACTCCTGCAGGATGTGCGCGGCGCCGTACGCTTCGAGCGCCCACACTTCCATTTCTCCGAAGCGCTGGCCGCCGAACTGGGCCTTCCCGCCCAGCGGCTGCTGCGTGATGAGCGAATACGGCCCGATGGACCGCGCGTGGATCTTGTCGTCGACCAGGTGCGACAGCTTGAGCATGTAGATGTAGCCCACCGTCACGTCCTGCTCGAACCCGTCGCCCGTCATGCCGTCGTGGAGGCGCGTCTTGCCGGACTCCGGCAGACCGCCCTGCTCGAGCCAGTGCTTGATCTCCTTCTCCGTGGCGCCGTCAAACACCGGCGTCGCGAAGTACAGCCCCAACGCGTGCGCCGCCCAGCCCAGGTGCGTTTCCAGGATCTGGCCGACGTTCATACGCGACGGGACGCCCAGCGGGTTCAGGACGATCTCGACCGGCGTGCCGTCCGGCAGGTACGGCATGTCCTCCTCGGGGAGGATGCGCGCGATGACACCCTTGTTGCCGTGGCGGCCGGCCATCTTGTCGCCCACCGACAACTTGCGCTTCATCGCCACGTAGACCTTGACCAGCTTGATGACGCCCGGCGGCAGTTCGTCGCCGCGCCGCACCTTCTCCTTCTTCTCCTCGAACAGCTGCTCGATGACCTCGACCTGGCGCTTCGTGCGCTCCTCGAGATCGCGCAGGTCGCTCTCGAGCCGCGGGTCGTCGCCGGTCACGCGGATGCGCATCATGGCGGAGTACGGCAGGCCCTCGAGCGCCTCGCGGGTGAGCGGCGTGCCCTTTTTCA
>Ga0315276_10001833_pt1 | contig 19150 bp, 18 predicted proteins | sample YL17G05_0_MG_FD_204542 | JGI IMG/M metagenome (GOLD analysis project Ga0315276, IMG submission 204542) | Sediment microbial communities from Yellowstone Lake, YNP, Wyoming, USA - YL17G05_0 | ecosystem: Environmental > Aquatic > Freshwater > Lake > Sediment | place: USA: Wyoming | collected... | reverse complement strand
GGCTTCAAAGTGGTGCGTACCGATTCCGCCGATGACGCTATCCAGATTATCGGTAGCCGAAAGTTCCACTCAGTGTTCATTCAAGACACAGTCCCCGGAGATTATATCGATCTCATTGATCGGCTGTGAAAGTTATCCCCCAAGACCCGCGTCCGGTATTTTGAGTCCGTCTCGTCTTTGCTGCTTAGCCTTGACGCCGGCGTGCTGGAGTCGGAGTTGGTGGCCCGCAATCTGGAATTATTTACGTCGCTGTTGTCATCGGACAGCCACTCGCGCAACCACTCGACCCGAGTCGGGCAATACGCCGACCGCCTGTGCCGGCGATTGGAACTGGCCGATAAGGACCGCCTGATAATCATTAATGCCGCCTACCTTCACGATCTGTCCAAATACTACTATGGCGACGCCCAACCGGGCAGCGATCACCGGACGCCCATCACGCTCACCATAAAGCTGCTCGAATCGCTTAACTACTCGCCATTAGTCGTTGAGGTGCTTCGCTCCGCCTACATCAACCTGCGGGAGAAATTCACCAAGCGACTGCCGATTGAGGTGCTCGGCGGCAACATTCTGACCGTCACGGACATTTTTTGCGATATGGTCGATCTTGACAGCCACCTGACGCTGGACCGATTCGACACTATGAAGCGCAAATATCGAGACTTGGTCGGAAAACTCTTTCTCACGGAGGTCGTCGAAGCGTTCATTGCCATGATCCAGGAGGAACTGCTCTCCATCTCCGCTCTTGAAAAGTTTAGTCAAGTGCTTCTGTATGGCACTGACCCTCTGCAATTGACCGAAACCGACCAGCGCATCAAGGCGGCCGGCTTCAGGACTGTGGCGGAGCAGTCGCTGGATGTCTTTATTGACCTCTGTAAGCGAAGTAACCCCGACATAATCGTTCTGCACGAATGTAGCGGTGTCGGCGTGGCAAAGCAATTGGTTGAGTCGCTCATACAGCATGGTGTGGCGGTCGACAAGATTCCGACCTACCTGCTTACCGACGGCGCCCTGGCTACGCAGATGTCGCTACTACTGGAGAAGGGAATTGAAGACATTATCCCGGCTGATGACAACCTGAATATTCTCCTCATCAAGATGAAGAAGATTCAATCTCGCATCGAGGAGAAGGCCAGGGGACGAGGTGAGCTTGTGCAACAACAGGGAGCCGCGGGAAATCTCGACGACATGAGCCTTATCGACCTGCTCCAGGCGCTGGGACCGAGCCGAAAAACGGTCAAGCTGACCGTGACTTCCGAGAAACAGAAATTGACGCTCTATCTGGATCAAGGGACAATCGTCCATGCCGACGCCGGTGGTCTCTCCGGACCTGAAGCTGTCTATGCAGCGCTGGCCTGGACGCGAGGGAACTGGAAGACACAAACAGTGACGTCCGAGTCAATACCCGAACCGAACACCTTCAGCTCCAATGAATCAATTCTTATGGAAGGTTGTCGGCGCCTCGATGAACTGTCTCGCGCTCAAGCCTGAGCGCCTCGAACGAATATTCAAGTCTCAACGCAAGCGATCCCGCCTTCTTCGTCAAATTGTGGGAATTTATTCTTGACAATTTAGGTATCCATAGTCTATTATAAATGTAATAGACAGGCGGATAACCGACACCTCGGTCCGCCGATATGACACGGTAGGAGGCGCCGATGGATACGCTCGTCTGGGTCTTAGGACCAATCGTCGTGGCGTTTTTCGGTTTCCTGTTCTGGCTTATCGTTGGCAAGATGTCCTCGAACCGCCCTGAAAATGAAAGTTCCAACGATTCCGAAGACAGTTCTCTCAAATCCGCTGATGAATGACGCTTCGCTCCAAAAGATCATTTGCTCCGGGAAAGAACATTGCGTTCTTTGAGGACTATTCAGGTACGTACTGTTAGGATCACACATCAACATGGAACGAATCGTCTCTCGCCGCACCTTCCTTGATCGCTTCATCGCAGTCATCGGCGTAGCATTTGCAGCTTCCGTTCTCTATCCAATCGTGAAGTATCTCATTCCGCCCAAATCCGGCGAGGCTGCCGCCTCGCAAGTGAAACTCCCGTTTGGACGAGCGGAACTCGAAGCCGACCCCCGCAAATCCAGGACATTTCGCTTCGGCCGCCAACTCGGCATTATCGTATTGACTTCCTCAGGAGAGTTGAAGGCAGTTTCGGCGGTCTGCACGCATCTTGATTGTACTGTCCAGTACCGCCCGGACATGAGCCTGCTTTGGTGTGCCTGTCATAACGGAAAGTACGATCTTAACGGCAAGAATGTCTCCGGTCCGCCGCCACGGCCCCTCGAGCGCTTTGCTGTAAATGAGGTCGGCTCGGATATCTTCGTGTCGAAGGAAACGGCCTGATGCAGGGTCCAGACCCCCGGAAAAAGCAGTCATTGCCGCAACGGCTCTATAGGTGGGCCGATACCCGTTTCAGCATCGGCGATCTGGTCGACTATATGAGCCACAAGACCGTGCCGATTCATGGTCACTCGATTTTCTACTATCTGGGCGGGCTGACGCTGTTTCTTTTTCTAATTCAAGTCGGCACCGGAATTCTTCTGTTGATGTACTACCGGCCCGGCGCCGATTCCGCCTATGAGTCGGTGCGCTTTATCGTCTCCGAAGTGTCCTTTGGCTGGCTCATCCGTTCCCTGCATTCATGGTCGGCCAATCTGATGATCTTCGTCGCTTTTCTGCACATGTTCACCGTCTTTTTTACTCAGGCATATCGCAAACCTCGCGAAATGACGTGGTTCACCGGCATGGCTCTGCTGGGGCTTGGTATGGCGTTCGGGTTTTCGGGTTATCTTCTTCCGTGGAATGAACTTTCGTTTTTCGCAACGCGGGTCGGAACCGGTATGGTTCACGCTTTGCCGTTTGTCGGCGATTACCTGATGCAAGTGTTGCGCGGCGGCGATGAAGTCACTGGCGCTACTATCGGGCGGTTCTTCGGCCTGCATGTCGCCATTTTGCCGGCCGTCTTTACTCTTGTCATTGCCGTGCATCTCTTGTTTGTTCAGCGCCAGGGAATGAGCGAGCCGATTGACTGGGAAGGCAAGCCACAAGGCGAAAAGAAAACGATCAAGTTCTTCCCCAATTTCTTGTATCGCGATCTGCTCCTCTGGCTTCTGGCCCTCAATGTTCTTGCCCTATTGGCGGTGTTTTTTCCCGACGGTATTGGCGTAGTACATTGGCCACTTGGGCAGAAAGCGGATCCGTTCACCCCGCCGCCACCGGTGATCAGACCGGAGTGGTATTTCATGTTCGCGTTTCAAGCGCTCAAGTTCCTGCCGGCGCATCTGCTGTTCATCGAGGGGGAACTGTTTGGGATAATTTTCTTTGGACTCGGCGGACTGATATGGCTGATGATTCCGTTTCTGGATAAGAACTCAAATCTCAACCGCCGCTCTCCGGTGTTCATGTGGTTCGGCGTGTTGGTGGTGGCATTTATTGTGGTGATGACAATTCTGGGATACCTGCTGGAATGAAAACGATTCTTCTTGTATTTACCGAGCTTTTACTGTTGTGGGCAGGCATCACTGGTAGCGTCGTGCCCGCTCCCTCGCAAAGCAATTGCGTGAAGTGCCATTTTGACAACGAAGAAGAGAACGGCCCGGCCCATCAGATCGGGCGCGACATCCACCAGCAGAGCGGCCTTGGCTGCCCCGATTGCCATGGCGGCAATTCGGCTCTTGACGACATGGACGCGGTGCGAGCGTCCAGCGGCTACCGCGGCGTTCCCGATCGTCTGGAGATTCCCGTTTTCTGCTCCCGCTGTCACTCCGACGCCCGCTATATGCACGAGCATAACCCGTCGCTTTCAGTCGATCAATTGGAGAAATATCAGACCTCCGTGCACGGCATGCGTCTGGCGCAGAAGAAGGACCGGAAAGTGGCGACCTGCGTATCATGCCACACCGCGCACTCTATTGGATCCGCCAAATTGCCGTACTCCTCGACCTATCCGCCAAATCTCCCTATAACCTGCGGGCATTGCCATGCCGACAAAGCCTACATGGCGGAGTATGGCATACCCACCGACCAGTTAGAGAAGTACACGCGCTCCGTTCACGGTATTGCTCTTCTGGAACGTGGCGATCTGGGCGCTCCTGCCTGTAACGACTGTCACGGCAACCACGGTGCGGCCCCGCCCGGCATTGCCTCGCTCGATGCTGTCTGCGGTCTCTGTCACGCCATCGAGTCGCGTCTCTTTGATGGTTCCCCGCATCGCCCGGCATTTGTCGCGCAGGGATTGCCGATGTGCGAGACCTGTCACGGCAATCATGAGATTGCCAAGCCGTCTGATTCGCTTATCGGTCTGGCCGAGGGTCAGCTCTGTGCGACCTGCCACGCTGCCGATGATCAATCGAAAGCATCGGCAGACATTCTCAAAGTCAGCGCCGGTCTTCGCTCTCTTAGTATTGCCACCGACTCTGCGGCGCATATGTTGAGAATGGCGGGAGCGAAAGGGATGATGATAACCGACGAGGAGTTTATGCTTAAGGAGGTCGGCCAGATCAGAGTGCAGGCGCGGTCGACCGTTCACGCCTTCGCGGCCGATTCCCTGACTCCGAAAGTGGAAGAGGGGATTACGAAAGCGGAAGATGTCCGCAAGCGCGCCGTGAAATTGATCGAAGAATATGACTTCCGCCGCTTCGGACTGGGCATCGCTTCGATCTTCATCACCCTGCTCGCCCTCGGTCTGTATCTCAAGATCCGCCGGTTGGTGTAACGCCCCATTACTCTGCATCTATCGTCCGTTTGAGCTATTCGCAAGACGTCACGGCTTCTTGGGCCGAGCCGGGCTTAGGCACGGGCGTTCCCCTTTCACTGTTCCGGAGAATCGACTATGCAGGAACTATCAACTGAGAGACATAATCAACGAGCCGGTGCACTGCGGTCACAATCGCCGGCCGATCAATTCCACTCATTCCGGTATCCAACATGTCGTACCGAAACTGGACCGCAAACGGAGTGAGGTCGGACAAACTCGAAAACTCGGCGCCGATGGTTGGCATCCTATCCCGAACCAATGAAAGAAGCTCGTCAAGGTCGTGGATGCACGGATAGTCGCACCCAAGCACTGTCAGCCACGCTTTCAAGGCCTTTTCGGATGCCTGCTGCGCATGAAAGCCAAAGACCTCACCCGAAAACACAGTAGAATTTACCATCGCCTCAGCCGTCCGCAAATCCCGACGGGCAATGGCAAGCAGCAGGCGCGCGTGCTCAAGGTCGGGCATACAGCAGCTTGCCCTCACGAACACAGCGGCCAATGACGTGTCCGCTGGAGTCGCGCCATTTCTTCAGTTCCTCAGTACTGTAAACCAGCACGTCCTTCGGTATTCGGAATTGCCTAAGCTGGGAGCGAATTTTGTTGATCTCCGCAAGTCGGCTTCGCTGTGCGTCAAAAGATCCATCCACAACAACCAGGAGATCTAAATCCGAATCGTTTCGGGCGTCACCCCGGGCATACGAGCCAAACAGATAAACACTAGCCGGATTGGCGGTCTGAATGATCGCATCGGTCATCTGACGCAATAGAATGTCGGTTACCGGATTCATAATCAAAAGATAGACGGAACCGGCCGGTGGCGCAACTCTGAAATCCTGCTGCGCGGGCCGCACACCTTTGTGTGGCTTCCGGTCAAAAACGCGCCCCCTGCGCAGCGCATTTCATCCTACCGCGCCTGCTCGATACGCTTACTGATATTCTCCCAGATCTCCGGGGCGCTCGTGTCGTAACCCGCTAACTTGTACTCATCACGCGCCCGTTTCAGATAGGCAAGCCCTTCGTCTTTCCTTCCCAGCCCAATAGCGGCTTCGCCAAGGTCTTCGCACGCCTGCCCGATTATGTCATGATCCTGCAACCGCTCCGCCCAGGCTAGAACCGGCCGCAGCCACGATCCGGCCTGTTTATAGTTGCCGAGAAACCGATACGCCATGCCGACATGATAATCCGCCACCAGCTTTGCTCGCTCATCGGAGAACCGCCAATGATATTCCCGCGCCGTCCGGTAGCACTCCAACGCGCTGTCGTATCTTTTCATATCGTAGTAGATGCCGGCCAGGTTATTCCAGAGCGGCCCGAACCAGTTCTCGGTTTCGCGCGCTTCCGCAATCGCGATACCTTTGCGGCTCCATTCAATCTGGTCCTCGGGAGTCTCTGCCACGATCGCCACCATATGCGCGGCATCGACCGCCCGCGACCACAGATCATGCAGCGAGCAGTAATCGAACATCGTTTCGAACGTCTGTCGAGCCGTTTTCAGGTCCCCCGTCCGCCACTCAACTCGCCCTTTGACCCCCAGATATCGCGACCATCCCATGCTGTCTGAATCATTGGCGCGTGACGCCGCTTCGGCGAGATACTGCTTGGCATCATCCATCTTGTTCATCAGCAGTCTCATCCGAGCCATTTGGCTGAGCGCTTCAACTTCGACCGGCCGATTGAATTCCTCCCGCGCGGCGCCGGCAGCCTTCTCATACTGCATGAACGCCGCGGCGTAGTCCTTTTGTTGAAACGTAGTGTCTCCTGTTTCCAGAAGAGCATCAGCGGACTGGCGGTCAAGAGTCATGGGGGCGCCTCTTTTCTTGGGTTCAATGCCAAATGCACAAGCGGTTGTCAAGAGCAATAATAATAGGAATCGACTCATAGATTTCCTCTCTAACTAAGATCAATATAGCCATCACCGGCGACCTGTCCAAAGGCTTGAGCGGCTCCTTCAATTGCCGCATTTATATTTGACCCCGGTAGACATCGCCGCTATATTCTCCCCTTGTAACAACTTAGGCCAGTGATGCAGTTCCCGCGTATAAACTCTGTCCGTGAAGTTTGCGGTAACCATCACTAACTGGAGTTTTGTATGCGTGCGCTCATTACCGGGATTACAGGTCAGGACGGCTCTTACCTTGCCGAGTTGCTATTGGAAAAAGGGTACGAAGTGGTTGGGATGGTGCGCCGGTCCTCGACCGAATCGTTCGAACGAATCAACCACATTAAGAACAAGATTACTCTGGTGCAAGCGGACCTGTTGGATCAACTCTCAATCGTGAATGTTGTCGAGGAATACCGCCCGAATGAAATATATAATCTGGCGGCCCAGTCATTTGTCCCGGCCAGTTGGGTACAGCCGGTGCTGACCGGCGAGTTCGACGCGCTCGGCGTGACCAAAGTTCTCGAAGCGATTCGACTGGTCGACAAGAAGATCAAGTTCTACCAGGCATCATCGTCGGAAATGTTCGGCAAAGTGCGGGAGGTACCGCAAAAAGAAAGCACGCCGTTTTATCCCCGCTCGCCTTATGGTGTTGCCAAAGTGTACGGCCATTTTATCACGGTCAATTATCGGGAAAGCTACGGCATATTCGCCTGCTCCGGCATTCTATTCAACCACGAATCACCGCGTCGGGGACTGGAGTTCGTCACCCGAAAGATCACCGACGGCGCCGTTCGCATCAAACTTGGCCTCGCGGACAAACTGGCTCTTGGAAATTTGGACGCTAAGCGTGACTGGGGTTACGCTGGTGATTATGTGCGGGCCATGTGGCTGATGCTTCAGCAAAACGCGCCGGATGATTATGTAGTTGCCACCGGCCAGACGCATTCGGTCGAAGAATTCGTGCGCTTGACGTTTGCTCATCTCGATCTCGATTACCGCAAGCATGTGGTGATCGATCCGCGTTTTGTTCGTCCCGCTGAAGTCGATCTCTTGCTTGGCGACCCGTCACACGCCCGCAAGAAACTCGGCTGGGAGCCGCAGGTCAGTTTCGAGCAACTGGCAAAGATGATGGTCGATGCCGACATGAAGCGGTTATCAGGCAAGAGTGCATGATTTCACGCACCGCATTCATCACTGGTATTCCGGGATTTGCCGGGTCGTTTCTTGCCGAAGAATTGCTGGCTCACGGCTATCGAGTCATAGGAACCATGCGGGAAGGGGAGTCAACTCATCACCTCAGTACAATCGAAAATCAGATCACACTGATTGAAGCTGATATACTCGATGCCGAGCACAACCGGAAACTGGTCCGGCAGTTCAAGCCGGATTACATCTTCCATCTGGCGGCTATGGCTTCGGTTGGGCGTTCGTTTGAGATGGAGCGGATGACCTTTCTGGTCAATTTCGAAGGAACGCTGAATATTCTTGATGCCGCCCGCAGTCACTCCGGCCTCAGGAAGTTCGTCTTCGTGAGTTCAGCTGATTGCTATGGCGTATTCAGCCCCAGGGGCAAGACCCTTCGCGAAGACCAGCCGCTCAATCCAATCTCTCCCTATGGTATAGCCAAAGCCGCAGCCGAGCAGGCGGCACGCTACTATTATCGCGCCTATAACCTGCCGGTAGTCACAGCCCGATCGTTTAATCATAGCGGACCGCGCCAGAGCGACAGCTTTGCCATCCCGTCGTTCGCCCATCAGGTCGCCGCTATTGAAAAGGGACTTAAAAAGCCGGAATTGCTGGTAGGCGACTTGTCGACGCGGCGCGACATCTCGGATGTTCGGGATATCGTGTGTGGTTATCGTTTGCTCGCGGAAAAGGGGAGGCCGGGAACTGTTTTCCAGCTCTGCTCCGGCAAGGCCGTAGCGATGAGGCGAGTACTGGACATGCTTCTACGAATTTCTCATGCGCGGATTCCGGTCAGGATCGATAAAACCCGCCTCAGAAAAGCCGATATTCCTATACTAAAGGGCGACAATCGGAAAGCGGTCAGGGAACTCGGCTACGCCCCCAAGCATTCATTGCAGTGTACCGTTTCCGACACGCTCAACTATTGGCGCGAGGAACTGTCCAAACAATCAGGCAAGGAATGATTCCTTTTCATGGAGATATGATCGATGGAGAAGAAAGCACGAACAAAGAACCCAGCCGATGAACTTATCGCCAAGATTCGAAGCCGCAAGGCACGCCCCGGTATTATCGGGCTTGGTTACGTGGGACTTCCGCTGGCGATGGTATTGGCTGAGAACGGTTTTACCGTTACAGGGCTTGATATATCCAAGAACAAAGTCAAGCTGCTTAACAGTGGTAAATCGGATATCGACGATATTCCGGACGAGACTGTGAGAACGGCCGTCAAGGCCGGACGGTTTATGGCCTCCGACGATCCCAAGCTCATAGCTAAGCTCGATACTCTCTCGATCTGTGTACCGACGCCGCTGTCAAAAACTAAGGACCCGGATGTCAGCTTCATTCTCGCCGCTGTGGACTGGGTGAAGAAGTATCTTCGGAAAGGTACTCTCGTGGTTCTTGAATCGACTACTTACCCGGGTACGACCGAGGAGTTGATTCTACCCATCCTGGAGGCAACCGGACTCAAAGTCGGCAAGGATTTCTTCCTGGCCTTTTCACCTGAGCGAGTGGACCCGGGCAACCCGAAATTCAATACCAAGAACACGCCGCGGGTGGTTGGCGGCGTGACCCCGGCATGCACCAAAGTCGCTTGCGCGTTTTACAAGCAGACTATCCCGCACGTTTTCCCGGTCTCTTCGACCAAAGCGGCCGAGATGGTCAAACTGCTGGAGAACACCTTCCGGTCGGTCAACATCGGACTGGTGAATGAGGTTGCCCTGATGTGCGACCGGCTTAAGATGGATGTGTGGGAGATTATTGACGCAGCGTCGAGCAAACCGTTTGGCTTCATGCCGTTCTATCCCGGCCCGGGATTAGGTGGGCATTGTATTCCAATCGATCCGCACTATCTGTCCTGGAAACTGAAATCGCTCAACTATTACGCCCGCTTTATCGAACTGGCTGGCGATGTCAACAGCCATATGCCGGAATATGTCGTTGAACGGACTATCAAGCTCCTTAATCAGAAACGCAGCAAAGCAATCGGCGCCTCCACCATTCTGGTGCTGGGCTTGGCCTACAAGAGGGACATCAAAGACGTCCGTGAATCACCGGCGCTTGATGTTATCAAGCTCTTGAAGGACACCGGTGCCAAGGTGTTTTACAATGACCCGCACTGTCCGCAGTTCACGGAAGAACACGGGATCATGAAATCGACTAAGCTCACCGCAGAGGTGCTCAAGAAGGTCGACCTGACCCTTATCGTCACGGACCATAAGGCGTACGACTACCAATGGATAGTGAACAACTCCAGATTGGTATTTGACACGCGGAATGCAACCAAGAAGGTGACCAAGAACCGCAGCAAGATCACGCTGTTGTAGCAAAGCTCATCAAGACTGTTCGGTCATTGCGGTCCCCCGCCTGTTGCGGGGGACTATTTTTTTGCCCGACAACGGCTTAAGGGGTTCGGCTTGAGTGCCGATAATCTGATGAAGAGGTAATCTGTACGGTTATGGGCTACGACCTGAGCAAAGAACAGCAGCGTCTGAACGACGTCAAACTGATTCTGAAGGACCTTCTCAAGGTCGTCAAAGTCGTGGCGATGTATCCGGAAGGGAATCCGCTTCCCGAATCGCTCCGCCGCTCATTCGCCGAGCGATTGACTGCCATTGTCAGGACTTATGGTGACGTGAAAATCTCGATCGGCCGTGAGACGATCTCTCTTGGCGATGAAACGGTCTATTCGGACTCATCCAAAGAAGAGTGCCTGGCCGCGCTGTTTTTCGATCCGGGGATTACCAGCATCACTTTCAAAGAAGCACTGGATGTTGCCGAGATATATCAGCTGCTTAACATTCTAAAGGAATACAACAACTCTAACCGACGTTCCGATCTGGTGGCGCAGATTTGGGAGGCCAATCTCACCGGAATCGCGCTGACCACCGTTGAGGATATCGGCCTTGCCGGCTACGAAGGGGATTTCCGAGTTGCGGAGATGTTTGATATCGCGGAAGGTCGGAATTCGCACGACCTCCAGCTGAGTCCGGATGAATGCGAGAAATACAATTCTATTTTCTGTGCGCTGGACCACGCTCAGCAAGGAACCGACAATCAGGCCGATGCGAGTCAGTCAATCAGGCGTTCGTCGGCCACGTTCTACGCGGCCGATCCCGGCCAGGACGGAGAGGTTGTCCTCAATGATAGCAAGAGCGATGATACCGATCTCCACGCCGCCGAAGCGGCCAACGCTATGGGGTTTGGTGATCTCGCGGCAACACCGGTGACACCCGGCCTGGCACCCGCTCCCAATACGGCCTTAATCCTAAATGACGAATTCAAGCTGTCCGAAGAGGAAGAGCAGCAGATAGCCGGAATCCTGATCGATGACGCGCAGTTTGATCCATACGAATCGACCATTGAGTTATTGAAAGAAATGCTTCTTCAGGAAGTGGAACTGCCCGAATTCAGCGAAACTGTGCAAACCTGTGAAAAGATGATGAACGAGTTCATTCGTGCCGGTCGATTCGCCGAAGCGGGCCAGATCCTGGGCCATTTCCGACTGCTGCACGACCGTCTCAAATCGGAAAAGCCGATGTGGGCGGAGCGCCTGAAAGGTGTGTCGCTTATGGCCGGCAGTCGAAATCGACTCAAGATTCTCCATGAAGCCCTGAATCAGAATGAAGCGGTCAGCGCTGTTGAACTGCGTCGCTACCTGGAGTTGCTTGGCTGGGAGGCGCTGGAAGGACTGGTCGACCTGCTGGGAGAACTGCAACAGGAGACGCACCGCCGGGCTTTGTGTGATTATCTGGTCGCGCACGGCAAGGACCATCTCCCGCTGATCGGCAAGGGGGTGTTCGACAAGCGCTGGTTTGTGGTGCGCAACGCGGTCTTGATTCTGGCGCAGATTGATGATGATCGCGCAGTGACCTATCTGGAAAAGGCGGCCGGCCATCAGGAGCGGCGCGTACGACTGGAGGTCCTGCATGCCCTCAGGAACGCCGTTAATCCCAAGGCGGTGAAAATTCTCCTTCGGGCGGCACTTGATTCAGATTCGGAAATCCGTAGCCTGGCGCTTGATTCGCTTCTCGCCCAACCGAGAACAGTGGCTTTCGATTCGGTGGCCTCGCTTGTTGCCGATGACCGCTTCCTTTCCGTGGACAAAGCCGGTCAACAGCGAATTCTCAACGCGTACTCCCGTCTCGGCGGTGAGGACGCGGTGGATTACCTGCAGTCGCTCATTGAGCGGCGCAATCTCTGGCGCGACGGCATCCTCACGTTTCTGCGTGAGGCGGCGTTTGAAGCGCTCAGCCACAATCGCAGCGAACAAGCCGAGCGGCTGTTGGTTTCGCTTGGCAGTAGCTGGATGCCGGGCATGAAGCAGCGGGCTCATACGGCGCTCCGGCGGCGGCGCGAGAATATCTTCGGAGGCGACCATGAACGAGCCAGGTAATCCGGATGTCAGCATTCTGGCCGGCCAGGCCGAGCAGCGGCTGTTGACTTCGTTCTTCGTGCTCTATAAGACGTGCCGGATCATTGACCTTACCAATGCTACCTTTCGCCGGCAACTCACTGCCTTCATGGAACATCTTGCGATTGTTCCGAATTATGGCGAGATCACGATCAAAGCCGTTCACGATCGCTATTTTGTGAATGAGCGATTGGTCCGGTTCGATGATCATGGCCAGTCCGGCGCATCAAGCGTTGTCGCGGAGTGGCGTCGCCTCGGTGTCGGGGGAGTCGTTTTCGACATTCGCATCTCGCCCGATGAGGTGGCTTCGTTCTTTCAGTTCATGGCTTCGGAAAAACCGTCCCACGCCAACATCGAAAGCCTTGCCGCGCAGTTGACCTCGCACGGCATTCCGTATGTCAGGCTGTTGTCGATGAAAGAGGCCGGCGCCGATGCCCCTACTGTCTCCGAGGAGATGCGCCGTCAGTTTCGTCTGGTGGCCCGCAAAACGTTCGTGCGGGCAATATCGGTAGTGCAGGATATCGTCGTTAGCGCTACACATGATAAGGATATTAACACTTCCAAGACCAAGCGGGTAGTCCACACGTTAATCGATCATATCACACAGGACGAGTCCTCGCTGCTGGAGCTGGCGGCTATCAAAGACTACGACGATTACACCTACGCCCACTCCACCAACGTCTGCGTCTATTCCCTGACCCTGGGGGTCCGGCTTGGTTTTGACCGGCCGCGCCTCTCACAGCTTGGATTCTCAGCGTTGTTTCATGATATCGGCAAAGTGAAACTGCCGGCCGACTTGATCCGCAAACCGGACGCCTTTGACGAAAACGACTGGATTCAAATGCAGCGGCACCCGATGCTGGGAGCCAAGACGATCATACACAACCTCAAATTCGATGCGCACAGCGCCCGAGCGGCTCGCGGCGCATTTGAACATCATATCAATCAAGACCTGACCGGATATCCGGTCCTTCGACATCAGAAGCGTCGGGTCGGACTCTTTGCCCAAATCATCTCCATTGTCGATACTTTCGACGCCCTCACTTCCGGGCGTGTGTACATTAAGAAGCAGATTACGCCCGACGAAGTAATCCGGAAAATGCGCTACCAGATGAAGGTTAAATTCGACCCGTTCCTGCTGAAGGTATTTAACGACGTTATCGGCATCTATCCAGCCGGATCACTGGTGCTGTTGACGACTGACGAGATCGCGCTGGTACTCACCAATAACGAGAGTGACCTGGCCCGACCGTACGTCAAAATCGTCGGCAACCGCCAAGGTCTGTTGGCCGACCCGCTCTGGGTTGACCTCTCCGCCGCCGATAACCTCGAACGAAAGATTGTCCGATTTGTTGATCCCGTCCGCTACGGTCTGGACATCAAGGATTTCATCCTGACCGACTAGAACCGGACCGCCAATCGAATAGCCGTTCCCCCACGGCTATCGGATCCCACATCAAGGCCGACTTTTCGCCCGCGCCCCGATGTCGGCGAACCTGATAGATGCGCGTCAACGTAGGCGTCGAACATTGACACGAACACCGTTATCCCCATAAACCAGAGGTATTTGTTTCGCTCGTCCCGCCGGTTCTTGTACAACGCGTAGTACTGGTCGCGAGTCTCTATTCCAGTCGCGGCATCGTATTTGTTTCGATAATCCCGCGCCTGCCGACCGTAGTGTATTGCCGAACTGACAAACCACCCCTCCAGCCCACCAAACAATATCGCTTTGAAATACCGGTGATTCCCCAACTGGCCCAATCCCGGGACAAGCATTGACTTGAACAATGCCACGGTGGGATTCTGATACAAATGCCGTTCGAGATTGGTCGTGTCGATTACCAGCGCCGAGTCGCGATCATTCAGCAACGGCACAAACAGCGATGTGTCACTTCCGATCGATACGTTGGTGCTGTCCGCCTTGATTGCCGCCGCCGAGATGCAAATCAGCGCCGATAGGAATGCGATCCACCGCATAAACTCACGCGCAGAACGCCTTGACTTGTTTCTCACCGATCTTTATGGAGAGCACATTGGTCGGAAGCGGAATCAACTCCCCGTCAAGGTACAGCATTCGCCCTTTGACCGGCTGAATTGTGATAGTCTGACCGCGATACATCCGAACGTCATTTCCAAACAGATACTTCCCTTTATACAACGCTTTGGTCAGCGTCGACGCCTCGGCCGGTTTCATCCCCATATCAAAAATCACTTCGGCATGATGGTCATCGATAATCGATGCCTCCGAGAACGGCAATCCGGCCGCAAATGAAAGCAGATTCACGTTGAACAGTACGGGCGACGCTTCCAGTTTGTAGGCGTCGATTTTCAACGTCATCGCGGCCGGCTTCACTGCCGATGCCGCCTTGGTCCCGAACTGCGACCAACCGAAACCGAAACGGGGTGGCTTTTCTTTCGATAGCAACTGGAATAACTCGGGGAGAAACCCAAGACCGATCGCGCCGATAAACGGCTGATCCGCCGCCATGCCGATGTCGATCTTGCGGTAATTGCCGGTCATGATATGGGCTATCGCTTTATCAACGGTTATGTCGCCGTACAGGTGATGGGCTATGCTGTTGAACCGTCCCAGCGGAACCGCTCCGACCGGAAGGTCCGCTTCGACTGCAGCTCGTGCCGCTAGATTGAAGGTGCCGTCGCCGCCGCAGGCAATTATGGCCGTAAATGCACCCCGGCGCTCGAAACGCTGCGCTCCGACAGCCGGTTTGGCGCTCGCTTTGACTGCATCCTGCGCCTGCTTCAGCAATCCCATCGCCGATTCCGGCTCATAAATCGTATAGTTCCGACCATGCTTCTTGACAGACTCAAGCAGCTTGCTGACCGCCCGGCGTGTGTAATTCGAAGCCTTCTTGTTCACGAGGACAAGATAATGTCCGCTCGGTTCTTTCTGATGGCGACTTCGACTCATATCCTCAGTATACCATTTTCACACGCCACCGCCAACAGTTTTGCCAACTCAATTGAGACTTGAAACCGGCTTGACGGCCATGTATACTCCGGCATGCTACTCCATCTCATCAGGCTGGCCCGCCCCGCCCAATGGATTAAAAACAGCGTCGTGCTGGCGGCTCTGGTGTTCGCCGGGTGCATCCGCGATACCGCCAAGGCGGAACTGGCTTTTGCCGCCGCCGGAATCTTTTGCCTGCTCTCTTCCGCCATCTATACGTTCAACGATCTGATCGACCGCCACAAGGATAAGGCCCACCCGCTCAAGAAGGACCGGCCGCTCGCCTCGGGCGCGGTCCCTCCGGCGACCGCAATCGTAATGATCGTTGTCCTGCTGGCAGCCGGATTACTTGCGGCCCAATTGCTGAACCAAACATTCCTGCTCGTCGCCGTCGGCTTTGTCGCGGTCAACCTGCTGTATACGCTGCTGTTGAAGGACATTGTCATTCTGGACGCGATGACGCTCGCGCTCAGCTTTGTGGTGCGCGCTTACGCCGGTGCCGCTGCGATCGAGGTTCCCGCCTCGAAATGGATGCTCATCAATACGCTGCTCTTGGCGCTGTTTTTAGGGTTCGGCAAACGTCGGCACGAATTGGTGCTGTTGGAAAACGACGCCCACACCCACCGCAAGAGCCTGAGCAAATACTCCCCCTATCTGCTGGACCAGTTGATCGGGGTAACCACCGCCTCGGTTGTTGTCATGTACATGCTGTACACGTTCTCGGTCGAGGTGTCGCAGAAATTAGGAACGGAGAATCTGTATCTGACCATTCCGTTTGTCGTCTACGGCATCTTTCGCTATTTGTATCTGATTCACCGGAAAGCCGAAGGGGGCTCGCCTACCCGCGTCATGTTCGCCGACAAACCGCTCCTGGCGACGGTCACACTCTGGCTGGTGGCGGTGATACTGATCCTGTATCACGCGTGACAAACCAGCGTCAAGCTAGGAAGATTCAGCCGCCTGTAGGGGAGTTTGGTTTCTCTGTGAGATACCTGTAGTAACTGCGGATCCTCTCATAGTCGGACCTACCCTGGCCATATAGGAGATACTGCTCATAGTGTATGCGGGCGATTCCGAGGTCTGACTGATTGATAGCAATGACCATCTTGTGCAAATGACCACCCGGCTGCTGGGGGTTCAGAGCGAACAGCTTTTCCGCTGTTTGCGAGGCCGAATCAAGAAAGCCGAGGTTGAAATACGCCAATCCTATCCCTTCCAGAACAAAGGTCAGTGACTGATCCAATTCGCGTGCAGAATTCAAGGCTTTCAATGCTTCTCTGTAGCGTGCCGCTTTCAGGAGCATCTGACCATACTCGTTTCTAAGTCGAGGGTCGTACGGCCTCAACGCGATCGCCTTATCATAGTAATCAATAGCAGCTTCTGTCCGCTCTAACTTGCCGCATGCGTTGCCCAGCAACTGCAGGTACTCCGGTCTGTAGGGGTCCTTCTTGACCAGTCGTTCGGCCAGCGTGAATGACTGGTTGTACTGCTGCTTTTCCAGATAGTCATATCCGCGAACAATCAAGGTGTCATCACCAAAAACCGATCTCATCTCCCTCGCGACCAGAGACACCTTGTCTTGTTCGCCACGCTCATGATAGTAGTCGGAGAGTACCACCCAACCGGAATTGTTCTTGGAACCGTACAGCCGCAAAAGGTCAAGAGCACGGTCTTCCGACGCTGTCCTGCGTTCTGCGACGGAGATGAAAAGAACGGTAGCAACGAGAACAGTGATGCCGTAGCTGGTCAGAACGTACCCGCTCATACGTTCCTTTATAAACCGCATGCGATAAGTCAAGTAAAGAGCCAACGGCAGGCATGACAACGACATCAAATCCCAGTCCCGGGCCATGCCCAGCGCTGGATCGATGACCACCAGAAAGGTTAGCGATCCCACGACCGACAGAAGAAGAAATCTCGCGGGCGCTTTGGGGGCATCTGTCTTCTCGCCATTCGCGGCAGCCAACAAGGCTAGCCAACCCGGAATGATGAGGAAGAGTAAACTCAGTATATCCAGCAGATGTTTTGGGCTGAACATGGCGTAATCGACCGAGGCCGGCCTCCCAACCAAGATGGGCAAGAAGATCACTTCGAAATTGATCCGCAGCTTGCTCAACCAGACACCGGCCACAACCGCAAGCAAATACACGGCGAGCACGGGCAAGCGCGGAAGATTCCGCTCTGCAAACAGCATCCTTTCTCTACCCAACTTGCGGGCCACCAGATAGAACACCGCAGGCGCGAAGAACAGAACCTGCAAATGAAGTACTACTGCGACGGCAAACGACAGCAGAACTAATGACAGCCCCTTGCCCGTATCACAGTAGCGAAGCGCCATGTTCGCGAAGACGGCAATGGCGGCCCAGACCACCGGATAATGCTCCACATATCCAAAGAACAGAAGCATGCTTCCGGAACCGATAAGCGTCACAACAGCCAGTAAGCGTATTCGAGCGTCGTAAGACAGCCTCTGTGCTATACCGAGAAAGTTGTATACCGTCACTGCACCGGATGCAAACGACAGTATCTGAAATGCAAGGAGAGCTGTCTCCTTGGTATATCCTCCCAGCGCCGTCTGCACCAGACGGATTAGCCAGATTGAACCCGGCTCAGTCCATTTGAATACGTGCGTCGTGTCTTGTCCAAGGACAGAAAGCAACAGATAGCCATCCCCAAGCAAGAATGTGTGCAAGCGGAAGAGGTAGAAGATCAGGCAGAGGAAAGCGGCTACACATATCTTTGACCACCGGCTCTTTCCAAACAGCAATCGATCGACCGGTTCAATCCACCGCTCGAAAAAGCCAAACCGGGATCCGCCAAGCCAAAGCAGTGTAATTACTGCTATGCCGATGTACAGGAGAACAGAATACACTAGCGGCAGATACTGAAGGTGGTTGAGCCCCCACATCGATTGAATCGGTACGAATGAGCAGACTCCGATGAGCGCGAGCGTAAACAGTAAAGCCAGAAATGGCAGATGCCTTCGCATGTCCGTCCCCGTCAGCGTTCCCATCTGCTAATCGTCGAACAAACCGTCGAACTTCTTCTTCCGGTTGTCCTTCGTGTCGGTCTGCGTGGTAATTCCGCCCGGGCGTTTGACCACATTCCGGGGCTGGTAGAATTCACAGAAGTTGTTCTTCTCTTTGTTCACGAAATTGTGGTCGACATTCTCGCGGCACTGAAATCGCCGGGTCGGGTCATAATGTCGGCAGCCGTGGCAGCAGCGCAAATCCGCCAGACACTCGGGGCACGCATCGGAGCGGGTCACGCCGCCGGTGATGCCGGTCGGTTTACCGCAATTCCAGCAGAGGAGTCCTTCAGTAGGCATACGATCACCTTTCGACTGTAGGTCAAGCGCACCTCGCGCTTGACTTCCGTCACAAGATACCGGCTGTAGAGCGAATTGTAAAGGCGCACTGTCGGAGACCCTCACCCTTCCCCTCTCCCTGACAGGGAGAGGGTGGCGCGAAGCGACGGGTGAGGGCAATCCTGATCGCTGTAGGTCAAGCGCGCCCCGCTTAAAGGTCCGTTAAGGATTCTCATGCGCGTTTTCACAGTGGGCCATCTCCGCTGTGCCGAGCGCAGTCGAGGCACGTCAGCTAATTGGTTCTCGACTCCGCTCGAACCAGCGGACAAAGCGACGTTTGATAGTCACAGCGAAGTAGAGTGAGGTGAACGGCAGGCGTCATGCAACCGTAGGTCAGGAACCTCGTGTTCCTGACGCCGAGTTAACTGTCAGGAGAGCAAGGCTCCTGACCTACTGTCTAAGCCGCATCTCCCGCCTTTTCACGATTATCAACTTGTAACTTTGTACGAGCCGCACATAGGTAACACATAGACCGGGCACATGGGTAACACTTTTTGTGTATCATGTTCTCCGTTGGTAAAGTCGGGTTCGTTTCTTCCTCGCTAAATGAATGAGCTTCTGTTTGTACG
>Ga0315276_10001830_pt1 | contig 19170 bp, 11 predicted proteins | sample YL17G05_0_MG_FD_204542 | JGI IMG/M metagenome (GOLD analysis project Ga0315276, IMG submission 204542) | Sediment microbial communities from Yellowstone Lake, YNP, Wyoming, USA - YL17G05_0 | ecosystem: Environmental > Aquatic > Freshwater > Lake > Sediment | place: USA: Wyoming | collected... | reverse complement strand
ATACCGGAAGAGCCATTCGAGAAGATACCCCGGAGGGTAGCTGGGCTGAAAAAGCGATGAATGCGAGTGCGAAAAAATGAGCGAAATAAAAGGTATCTACGCATTGTGGTATCGAGAAACGAAGGTCTTCCTGCGAGAGCGTTCTAGGATTATTTCATCGATTATCAATCCTCTGCTGTGGTTACTTATCATCGGAGGTGGTCTTGGGTCAGCTGTGTCCTTTGGCGGAATCAATTATCAAACATTTATTTACCCTGGAATTCTCATTCAAACCGCTTTGTTTTCATCAGTGTTCTTTGGTGTCTATATCGTCTGGGATAAGAAGATAGATTTCATGAAAGAAGTGTTGGTTGCCCCGATGAGACGAACCTCTATTTTTGTTGGAAAAATACTAGGTGGGTCTACCGACACCTTGCTTCAGGTTTTAATCTTGTTTGTCATCGGGTTTATTTTTATGATCGGTGGAATTATGCCTGGTTTGCAATTAACTCCTTTTTCTGTACTTGTTTCACTTGCATTTTTACTTGTGGTAACAGTTGGATTAGTCAGCGTTGGCCTCATCCTTGGTTCCCAAATGGAAAGCCCGGAAGGATTTCAGTTGATAATCAGTTTTCTTGTCTTTCCGTTATTCTTTCTTTCTGGTGCACTGTTCCCAATAACCAATCTCCCCGCATGGTTAGCTCCCTTCATTTTTGTCAACCCTGTGACATATGCGGTGGATGGCATCCGAGGTGTCCTGCTGGGGATCTCCCGATTTCCTCTCCTGTTTGATTTTGCACTTGTGTGTCTTTTTGCATTTATAATGATTCTCATTGGGACCTATGCGTTTAAGAAAATGAAAATCTAAAAAGCGTTAACAGGGGTGCTTTCGAATGGAATTTTGGAAATCTCGGCTTTCCGCCGACCCTACTGAATGGCTTTTGGAAAAAAATAATCCTTCAGTACGATATTTTGCCTTACGTGATCTTTTAAAAAAACCTAGGACTGATTCAGATGTAAAGGAAGCAAATCAGGAGATCATGAAGACCGGTGTCGTGCCAGCTATTTTAGCAAAGCAGAAGAAAGAAGGATATTGGGATGAGCCTGAACGGTTTTATACCGAGAAATACAAGGGGACCGTCTGGCAATTGATGATTCTAACTGAGCTTGGAGCTGATGGGAACGATGATCGGATAAAAAAAGCATGCGAGTTCATCCTTTCTTTTTCACAAGATATGGAAAGCGGTGGTTTTGCTCATTCCTCGAGTGCTAAAAAAGGTGGCGGACGCCATAGTGAAGTGATCCCCTGTTTAACAGGAAACATGGTCTGGAGTTTGATTCGCCTTGGCTATTTGGATGACCCTCGACTTCAGCATGGCATTACATGGATTACACACTATCAGCGGTTCGATGATGGAATCCTAGAAGTACCAAAAGGCTGGCCGTATGACCGGCTCAAGGTAGCATGTTTAGGCAAGCATACCTGTCATATGGGTGCAGTGAAGACATTAAAAGCATTGGCAGAAATCCCGGAAAAGAAACGATCTGCTGCGGTGAAACAGACGATTGAAAAAGGAGCTGAGTACCTACTGCTGCATCATGTATTCAAAAGCAGTCATAATGTGAGCCATGTGCCAAAACCAGGGTGGCTGAAATTCGGTTTTCCGCTTATGTATCAGACAGATGCTTTGGAGATTCTTGGAATTTTAACCCACCTTGGGTACAAGGATAAACGCATGCAGGAGGCTATCGATATTGTAGTTTCAAAGCAGGACAACGAGGGGAGATGGATACTGGAGAACACGTTTAATGGACGTTACCAAGTAAACATAGAAAAGAAAGGAGAACCAAGCAAATGGATTACGTTGAATGCGCTCAGAACATTAAAAAGGTTTTATAGCGACGAGAAAATAAAGAAAAAATAAAATGGAGCATCGGTTCTTGTAATGTTGTCTTTCTTTTTTTGGTTAATTGCTGATTGTTTCTTAGAGATCATATAGAAGGAACATATAAATATTTAAAAGTGATACTTTCCTTTGGATGCATATTACGGATGGGATGAGAGCCTATGGCATATACAGAAAAGCAGTCATCGTTTTAGTTTTAATGCCATTTCTCCTTGTTGGTTTTAATTGTGTGGAGGCATCCGCTAATAAAAACCTTGCTTTCCCTTCCCACGTGTCTGTAAACGATTCAGTTCTCGTCGCCGGTGTTTTTCATTATGTCGATGTCACGTTACCTAATGAAAATGAAAGAATCTGCATCATTGCGTTCAATGGAGATACACAGCCAGAACCACAAGCTCGTACTGAGAATAATTATTACAAATGGGAATATGATAACGGAGTTTGGAATGACGCCAGCGGTTATGATTCTTCCTACATTGATCCCTCTAAATGTTATACGGAAAATAATACCTATTCTTTTTATATCGGAATTTCAAGCAAAGCAAAACCTGGTAGCTGGACGATTAAGATACTCGTGGACGACAAAGAGACCTCCTCTGTTTCTTTCAAGGTGATCATCGGTGATTTTTGTTTATTTTTCTCAACAATCATTGGTGTTTTTCAACCCACGATGAAGCAGAAGACCTTGCTGGCGGAAAACGAATTAAGATGTTGTTATAAGCAAAGGAAACTAGAAGCTACTGAAGAGACCATTGAGAGAATCGTCGATAGTGTTCTTACGAAGCATCCGACTGTATCAAACGAAAAAAAATCAGAGGACAACAACATAGATTTTTATTGTTCAAATAACAATCCATTCAGCAAACAGGAAACAATCCGCTCAGCGATTTCTCTGTATCCACGAAGCAAACTAAAGGAAATAAATAGTGATGGATCGAAGTCTGTGTTTTTTAGTGGAACTTGGGGTGGAGGCAAAGATTTTCGCTCTCAAAAATTAGATGTTTTTAAAAGATTTTTTATAATCGTAGTAATGATTCTTTTGTTGTCCGCTTCTGTAATACCAATGGTTGTTTTAATGGGGAAAAATGAGGGTTCGAATGATATTACGATTATTAATGTTCAAAGTTTTCCTCTTGTTGGTGGAGAATGGAGAGTGATATTCACCACTGTTGGTCAAGGGAGTTTGACCATAACTGCAGTGAATGGAACCACCTGGAGTAACACTGATCAGAATCATGATCTACAATTTTTACAGTGTAGAAAAGGCAATGACACGTTAGACTATCAGTGGATTAATGAATCTGTTTTTATCCCTTATTTTTCATCCAACGTCACATGTTATGAAATTTCTCAGGTTTTCACACCCGGTGTTCATACACTTATGTTCCAGTTTGGTGATGATGTCGCCTATGCAAATAATCTTGCCTCAGAGAATTGGCTACAGACAAGTACGAGTGATTTCAATAATGGTACCAAAACTAACATTAACGTCAGTAGCGGTTCTTTTCATTTACAAGAAAGATATTATCTTCGTAACTTTACCCGTATTGCTAATGAGGGATTTGAGGGAAGCTGGCTACCTACTGGGTGGTCTGAAGATCCATCAACGAGCGAATGGAACGAGGAAAACTATCGAGCATATGAAGGCACTTACTCAGCGGATTTTGATGGAACCGGCGGTCCTGGTGGTGCCTCAGGAAACTTACTTTCTCCATCCATGAATTGCGCAGGTCCCAATGTGACCGCAATCTATGTAAGATTTTGGGGATATTCGGATAGCGCTGATAATGGAGAATACTTTTTAGATTACTACGATGGGAGTACTTGGGATCAGATTACCAGATTGGATAATTTTGGACAGGATGTCTGGACCCAATATTCGCAGAAAATCACAGATTCACAGTACTTTAAGTCAAATTTTCAGATACGATGGAGGGTTGTCGGGCTCAATAATAACGAACATGTCTATGTTGATTTAGTTAATGTGTCTGTTGAGAGAAACGAGAGTGGATATTACACGACCGGTAATCTCCTATCACAAGCCCATGATACCACAAGGAATATACCAGATTACAACAATAATGTGATCAACAACGCTACGCCATCTGGTACAACGGTTTCTACGCGGTTTAGAGCTGCTGATACGCAGGCAAATCTTTCTACAGCCACCTGGTATACAACGGTGACTCAGCTTCCTGATAAGCGGTGGGTCCAATGGGGAATCAACCTTACAGGAAATACGTACCTTACACCTACTATCAACGAAGTCAATCTTACGTGGACGTACGACAATGAGAATCCAATCTCGACGGTAACCTCGTTAACAACATACTGGCAAACCACAACACCATTCCAGATTTCAGCAACTGCGTCAGACAACGGGACAGGAATAAAAGAAGTAGCGTTGTATTATAATTATAGTTCGAATAATGCTTCAGGTTGGTCAGGATGGAGGTTATACGGAACGAATGATACAACAAATCCTTACGCATGGTCGTTCACTCCCCCTCAGGGTGACGGATACTATCGATTTTACAGTAGAGCGATCGATAGAGAGCTTAATATTGATGATTCGCCAAGCTCACCTAGTTTTGATACTTTTTGTGGTGTTGATACTGTCAAACCTTCCTCACGATTGGACAATATTATCCCGTATTGGTATGTTGAGCCTGATAGAGATGTGATCATCAATAGTTCCACTGCAAACGATTCCCTCAGCGGTCTAAAAAACATTGTATTATATTATCGTTACAGAATAGCCAACGGATCTGCATGGGGATCTTGGAAGAACTTTGGTTCAGATGAAAGTGCGTCATGGTCCTGGATTTTTAACTTTCCAAAAGCCAAAGGTTTCTATCAATTCTATAGCATCGCAATTGATAAGGCAGGTAACTCTGAGGATCCTCCTACCGCTCCTGATAATGATACCGAATGCGCTTATAATTCTTTTAAGCCATATTCGGAAGTAGATGCTATCAGTCCGTACTGGCATAGCACATCCCCTCTGACCATCACTGGTCAGGCTACTGATTTTAATGGAAGCGGCTTACAGAATGTGACACTGTATTATTATTATAGCAATAACAACAACAGCTGGTCTAACCAAATTCTTTTTGGTGTGGATAGTGACCCATGGATTTCTATTTCATGGGTTTTTACTTTTTCAAATGGTGATGGCTACTATCGATTCTTTAGTCTCGCGACTGATAACGACAGTAATGTGGAATATTTTACGGGTAACGACACTCTATGCGGATATGAAACTGTCAAACCTTCTTCGCAGGTTGACTCAATAACTCCCTATTGGCATAATGCCACAGGAAATCCGATAACAATTACTGTTACTAATGCGAGTGATTCGCTAACCGGAGTTAAAAATGTCACTCTTTACTATCGATATAGAACAAGTAACACATCAAGTTGGAATGCTTGGACTTCCTTTAGTAGGGACGAAAATGCACCTTGGAGCTGGAATTTTAATTTTCCAAGCGGGGAAGGTCATTATCAGTTCTATAGTATAGCATATGATCGGGCAGGGAATGGAGAAGATCCACCATCGTCACCAGGATATGATACGCACTGTGGATATGATACATCAAGACCCTCATCCCAGGTCAATGCTATTTCACCGTACACCATCACAATCAATCCTTTATCAATCAGTGCAACCGCGAGTGATGATGCAAAAAATGTGACCATCTGGTATTTTTATTCCATTCAAAATTCCTCATGGTGGAATCCCTGCTGGTCATACAGAAAGATGTTAACCATCAATGGAAAAAATGGGGGGTATCAGATGAAAATCATTGTAGGAAACACAAGCGGCGGAAATGTTACCTGCAATGGTCATGCACAAAGCAATTTCGGTGATATTCGCTTCGTAAGTTATTCAGATAATACGACACAACTAAATTATTGGCTTAAAAACTATACCGCCAATACTCAGGCTACTTTCTGGTTAAACAATTCACGCAATGATACATATATTTGGATGTACTACGGAAATAGTAGTGCCTCAACTACAAGCAACGGGACAAACACGTTTTATTTCTTTGATGATTTTTCAAACGGATTAAGTAAATGGGTAATGGACTCATGGAACACCGATTCAATTTATATTAATCAGAGTCAAGGAAATTCAGCTCCAGCGCTGAGACATAATCCTGACAACTCAATACCTGCTAATAGAACCTATCAAGACACAAGGATTCGTACCACCTACAAGATATTAAATGGTATTATCGAATATGATGTATATCTGGCTGGAACCCCGAGAATTATTCATCAATTTGGTTGGAGAGCAAATGGTTTATCTTGGACTAACGGATATTGTTGGCGTTTACAGAATTCGGCAGCTGATGGAGGTTTTTTTGAATTTTCCGCTCCCACAACCTGGGCCCAGATAGGAACTGCTTTTCCTGTTGTTTCAACAGTTACCTGGTATCATGTTAAAATAAATGTTTCAGGTGCCGATTATTCAGCAAAAATCACACCAGCTGCTCCAGCTGGCGATAGCGTTCGTTCGGTAACAGATTCTACCAAAACAACCGCCGATTATCTAGTTTCACAGGTTCATGGTGTAAGTATGACGTCGGCAAATTATGTATTAGTGGATAATGTATTTGTGAGAAAATACCGGGCGATACCACCAACCTGGAATAGTTTTAGCAGTGAAGAAACAGGTTATATAAAATGGAACAATATAAGCAATCCCGACACAAGCATCCCCTGGAATTGGAACTTCAGCTTTCCAAATGGATATGGATATTATTGGTTTTATTCCATAACTATTGACACAAACAGTAATCAGGAGAATGGACCAAGTACAGCTGATGCAACGTGTCATTTTGTCATCCCTGTCGCTCCAGTGATTAATAGTTATGATTTACGAAATAACAGTGGATCAAAACTAAACAATGCGACAAGTCTCCTTGACGTGAATAACGAATACTACTTTACAATCAACGTTACTGCTAAATATGGTTGGTTTTACATTGATTGTATCGAAATAAAAACATGGTACGATCAGGGAACTGAGGGCACCTCTTACAATCAAACAGCAGGTGGAAACCTCAATATGTTTCTACGATACGAAAATATTACTGGAAATGCCAGTTTCAAACTTCTCTGGCCAAACAATGAAGTGCAAATCATCGTTAGTAATTGTACTCAGACTATTATCAATAGCACTACGAGGATTATCAAAATAAGTTTTAAACCTCTGAGTCAAACGAGATGGGCGTGCAGTAATAACACCTGGGATACTACCAAAAACACAACCAACGATCCCTTTTCATGGAACTTCAACATCACTGCTGTAGACACGTCTGGTTTAAAATCATGGAAGAGAGATGAGTATGGAGTCTACAAATTTGCTTCAATTTTACCTGAAAAAAACTGGGTGGGGGTCCAAGCACCGCCAGGATATAACGCGACATCGAATGTTGTCAACATCACCTATTCTTCGAACTACGACTATAACATAAGTATTTATTTTGAAGAGAATCTTACGAATGTTTCGTCAGGTGACACCATCCCCATCGCTAGTAACGTTTACATCTGTGCAAATGCAGATCTTAACGATGATATCACCACCGATATGATGTTTAATGGCATCCGAGAAGTGAACGCTATTGACATCATCAACACATCAGGTATCTTTCATAAAAACAACACAAGCCAAATCGCTCACGTGCAGTTCAATGTGTACATACCCTTTGGCACTATCCATGGAGAATATACCGCCCATGTAGCTACGAAGATAAAACAGAAAGAAGATTAAGCAACATAGTGCTACGTAAATTGGTTCCTTGATATGAAGTATAAAATTCAAGACCCAAAGTTTTATATCATGGACAATGAATTAGTGACTTGCACCCTAACATATAATCATGTTACAATATATTAGGTAAAAACTAGTGAGGGCTAGAAGGATGGGAAAGCAGAACATATATTCAGTTCTCGTTGTGACAGCGTTGGTATTATCATTATTCACTGGTATGTTCTGTCTTGAGCCTTTTGTCGTTAAAAATGCGCAAGCTAATCCTGGGAATATAAGCGAAGAATGGAACAACGAGACGACCTTAAACGTTACGATTCTCTATAGAGAACCAAGGATTAATTGGTATGGTTTTCAATACAATCAGTCCGGAACCTGGGTCTCTAGACTCAATACGCAGAGTGATGTAAACGATAGTGCGGAATACAGGTTTATTGTCAATATCAGTAGTGATTGTGAGTGGGAAAATATCACGTATATCAATATCACCGCTTGGTATGACCAAGGAAATGACAATACCGTCTATAATCAGACATTGGGTGGGAACATGAATTTATTCTTTGAGTATGAAAACCTCACAGGAACAGCGGTATGGAATATGCTGTGGCCAAACGCAGGCGAGGTTACTGAAAGTCAATATACGGAGAGAGTCGTACATGACCCTGTTGGTAGTCCAAGATTTACAGAGTGTCATAATCTAACATTTTCATTTGTCCCCGGATATCAATTTCGCTATGCTCCTGGGGATGGGAGTTGGAATACAACCCGTAATGCTACAAATGATCCTCAATCCTGGAATTTTAAAATCTATGCTTCTAATGAACAAGGGTACATTTCTTGGATTCAAGATGAATTTGGTATTTACTCGTATACCGAAATAATAAGTGCAGGATGGCCTGCTATCTATGCGTATCCTGGGGAAAATGCAACAGCAGAAAGCAATATTACTCTTGCATCTCGTTCGAACGGGAATTATTCACTATCTATTGACGTTGGGAATCTTACGCATAAAACTCATCCGACTGCCAATATGTCTCGTACAAGGATTTGGGTGCGAGGTGGTGATTTAGTTCTTCCAAATAATTTCACTACCTTTAATGATATAATCTACCTCTATGGATCTGCTGGAACCTATCATCTTAATCAAGCAAATGGGACAAGTTTTTCAACAAATGATATCGAGTATAAATGCAGTATCCCTCTCGGGCAGATTGCTGGGGAGTATACCGCTCCAATAAGTTATCATCTCAAAACTACATAAGAGTTAATCAAACCCCTCTAATGCCTCTCTTTTAAAATCAGAATATTTCTTACCAACAACAACCTATTTTTAGGTTTTATTTTTTCTTTTATGTTTCAATTATTATCTAGTGACTGTCTTAGTATGACTCATTTGCAGAATGACGTTTTGACAAAAAAGCTTTAAATATTGTGTCTACCAAACAACGTACCTGACATTTGTTAGCATGTCGTAAAGTAGCTTGATATGGAATGGATGAAGGTGAAAAAAATGGAGATGGACCGAAAGAGAAAAGCTTTTTCCGCTGTAATAGGAATAATATTAATCATATCTATGGTAGTAAATATCTTTCTTTTTGGACCAATTGTCATGATCGGGAAAGCCGATCCCGGTGATATCCCTGATATATGGCATAATTCAACAACTTTAAATGTAACAGTACTGCAGATTCCTCCAAGAATTAATTGGTATGGTTTTCAATACAATCAGTCTGGAACATGGATCACTAAACTCAACAAAGAGATTGATGTGAACAATAGTGCAGAATACAGATTTATCATCAATATCAGTAGTGACCAAGGATGGGATGATATTCAATATATTAATGTCACTGCTTGGTATGATCACGGCAATGAGAGTAGCACCTACAACCAAACGTTAGGTGGGAACATAAATTTGTTTCTTCAGTATAGAAACACGACTGGGACTGCTGTATGGAGGATGTTATGGCCTCATGGAGGCGAATTTACTGCACGTAAATATACAGAGCGCGTTGTATTTGATCTCTATGGTAGTGTCGGTTATACCGAATGTCATAATCTGACGTTCCAATTTATTCCAAGCTATCAGGTTAGGTATGCTCCGGGTCCCGGGGAAGGAAGTTGGCTTACGACTCGTAACGCCACGAATGATCCCTTGTCCTGGAACTTTAAAATAACAGTTACAGATAGTGGAGAAAGTGCTCCCCAATCAAGCACTTCTTGGATACATGATGAGTTCGGCATCTATTCATATAGTGCTATCGTCAGTGCAGGATGGCCGACTATCATTGGGCAACCAGGAGAAAATGCGACAGCAAATAGTAATATAACACTCGTGACACGTTCGAACGGGAATTATTCTCTCACTACCGATGTTGAGGATTTAGTTCATAAAACGTTTCCCGCTGCAACGATTTCTCGGGACAGAATCTGGGTGCGTGGTGGTGATTTAAATACCTTCGATAATTTCACTGCCAGCAGTGGTATGATTTATTTCTTTGGGTCTGCTGGATTATATCATCTTGCACAAGCGAACGGAACGAGTTTTTCCACAAGTGATGTTCAGTATAAATGTAACATACCCTTTGGTCAGATGGCAGGTGACTACGACGCTTCGATACGATATCATCTGACGACAACATAGTGATACAACACCAATCCCCCTTTCTTATTTTTATTAATAAAAATTTAATTTTTATTAATTCGAGTAAGGTTATTTTTACATACTCTTTCTCCCTTAATCATTATTGAAAAAATATCTTTTCAAAGAAAGACTTTAATATACGAATAAAGATAAGAAGTACGGATGGGTGACTAAGCAGTCTCAATTTACTACAGGAGAGAGGAGAGTGGGAAAACAAACAAATAAACATCTTATCGTTTTTTTTATACTCGTAATATGTTTATGCACCTTGGCTTCAACTGTTACAGCAGCTGCTGATGTATCTCTATCGATTACGATGTTGCAGGGTGAACAACAAACTCGTTTTAACAAACCTGTGTTTGTCGCAAGTGTCTGGCAGTATGTGAATATTACTATGAATCAGATAATCGATGAATTGTCATTGAGATTCTATAAAGGAATAACACTCGCTACCGGAAATAAAAATGAAACAAATTATTACGAGTGGAAATACGATAAAAATAATATGACTGTCTGGAACGATGTAAGCGGGTATGGTATTGATTATATTAAACAGGGTTCTTGTTTTAAAAATAATACTCTGGTCAGTTTTTGTATAGGAATAAAGGATGCAATGCCTAACATTGTAGACTATTTTGAAAACTGGACTGTTGAAGTATCAAAAGATGGAACTACTATACATTCTGAGGGCATTGTCGTAGAAAAACCAAAGACCGGGATCTCATTGAGTAAACCATCTTCGATCATATTTTATGTTGATCCGTTTACCGTCATGGATGCTCAAGGTGATAATTTCTTTAAGATAGGAAATATTGGTAATGTTCCGCTGTACGTAAATATCGATTACGAAAAATACAACGATATCGAAATTACAGATCTAAATAAAAAATTTTTACCTGATGATATCATAACACATTATGTTATCGTCCATTCGAAAAGTTGGCCGCCTGGTATTAAAAAAATGGATATTCGAGTGAATGGCTCATATCCTCGATCATATTTCGTGGATACAAATGCGACGGTTACCTTGTACACCTCCTTTATTATTGACGTGCCTCAATTGGTCATCTATGTTGGGCATAGTAACTATAAGATAGATGAAATCCAAGGCACAGGCATAACCTTCCAGTATTTAGAAAGATTAAACATGTATGAGGGTGAGATTAAAGATATCAGTGCATATCTCTCCGGTAACGGGGCAGTTACTGTTGATGTTTGGGCAGATGAAAAAAACATTAGTGCACTGAAATTGTATGACGGTAATACCGAAACGCGCTCTCCGATTTCTTTTACTTCCACAAATACTTCAGAGCGAACCATAGTCGTGACCGTTGAAGCTCTTGGTGAGGGAAAAACAGGTATCCTTACCTATACAGTAAGCAGTGATGGAGTAATGAGAACCTATACGACTCAAATAACCATTGGGCCGCCAGCATCACCTGACAAAGGAACATCTGCGAACCCTGGTTTCATCATGCAGATCATTGTCATCATCATCGTTCTGCTTGTTGTTATCTATATGGTTTTATCATACGTTAAAAATAGAATGAGGAAATAGAGAAAAAATGAGAAAAATCATTTTACCCTTTCTCATAATGTTCACAACATTTGTCCTCTGTTCAGTAATTGTTCCGCTGAATGCAAGCGCAGGGCAAGCAGGTGTAGGAGTCATAAACGTCCCGCCAAAATACGGGTATATCCGTGTTGAGGAGCAGGATAATTTTATCCGGGTTTATCTCAATATTTCAGATTATAACTCCTGGGCTGATATCAATAATGTGAGTGTGACCCTCGACAATTATGGTACGAAGCTCTCTACGTTTCTTTTCCAACAATATAAAAGTTTGGAATCCTATGTTGAAATAAATGAATTCAGCGAAACACCTGAGAATAATCATTTATTGGTTATCGAAAAGTGTTTTTTCGAAAAATCAAACAAGAAAGAATCCATCGATGAACGATGCGACATTGCAGTACGATTCGTCTTTCAAAAAACATTTTTTACCGGCTTAAGCATTGTGATAAATGACAGAGCTGGATCCGCCCCTGCGGAGGCATATATCTATTACAACAGTGAAGAGTCAATGAGAAGCGGCAACACTATTGTGATTCCTTGGATAGGATTACGAATTACCATCGATATCCCCCCGTATCTTATCGATTTAATCGCAATAGCACTCGGGTCGATTGGTGTCGTGTATTATCTTAAAAAAACTGTGAATACCGAAAAAAAGCGAGGGAACTATGAAAAAGTATAGTCGCAGTGCTTGGCTTTTTCCCACTTGCCTCTTCATATTTTTTTCAATTTATCTCTTGGTGAAGTTCGTGTTTATTTTCTTTTTCAGAGCCGCCTTTGAACCAAAGGTCATCTTTGAACTCACACCCTTTTATCTTTTATCAGGATTAAGCAACGTGCAGCTGGGATTACTATCCCTGATGGCCATACTCGCCGATATGTATCTGCATTTATGGTCCGGTAAACGAAACTTACTTTTCTCTTTCCTCCCCACCTCTGTGATGTTATCGAGCTTGGGGTTCACCATTATGTTTAGCCCAATGGATATAGCGTATGTCTATCATTATAGTCTGTTTGGGTGTCTGCTCATTGTTGTTCTCATCGATTATCAGTATGTGTTAAAAGGTGTGGAGACCCCGACGATGCTCCGTAAAAAAGAACCGGTAGCGATGAAAATTATGGAGAAGGAACCTGCTGCGGTCCGAGTCAAATCTCTCTTTGTAAAAAATGCGAAATTCAATCAGCAACCTCTGCTGCCTCTCGTCGCAACGAGCACAATTGAATTAAAAGAACTATTAGACAACATTCTTCAAAAAATGCAGACAATGTTAGAAGACCTTGAAAGAAAAACAGTACGAATTAAAAAATTGGAAAACGATATCGATGAGCGAAGAAGAAATATTGTAAACCAAGAGAAAATGTTTACTAATCGCGTTCATTCTTATTTTGAATCAAAAGAAAAAATTCAAATTGATGAGAAAAACCTGGTAAGAGATATCCCTGCGGATGACAAAATTTTTATGAAAGAAAAAATGGAGGATCGTCTCATCGTTGCTGATACAAATGAATTCGTTGCGGTTGTACAGAGAGGGATTTTCAAACAAATCAGCAATTCCTTTGCTGATTTTCTTGGTTATGAAAGTACTGAACTCGTACAGAAGAGTTTTTTTGTTTTTATCGCTCCTCGCGGTTTTGAGGATGCCAGAAAATACTATCTCAATAGATTAAAAGGTGTTACTTCTAACTCTTTTAGAACTGTGTTACTCACCAAAGAACAAACTGAGTTGTTAGTGGAAATTACTGTAACACCAACAATCTACAAAGGAGATGCGGCTGAATTTCTTAGTGTTAAAGAAGTTAAAAACAAGTAATACGATCACTATAAACGAAAAATCACTCGATTTATGTCCTCCAATCGATACAAAATATTTCAATTATAACAAAAAATGAGTCGAATACAACATATGAATTAAATCGTTATTTTGTTGCAACTAATAAAAAAAATTCGAAATAGATGCACATACACCACCATTAAAACGAGAGAACAACCTCTATCATACTGTTGAAGGTGATGACCCAAATATTTAATTACTACCGAACTATAATATAAACTACTAAAATAGGGGGTTATAAATAAAATGAAGAAAATAGCAATTCTGTTTATTGTAGGAATTCTTGTTGGCTCCACACTAGGAGTCGCAGGAATAAAAACTAACCAACAGGCAACCATATCTCTATCTCAACAGCTCTCCACACCACAGATGCAGATCCAATCAGCAAACAACGATTATATCATGCTTGAACTCGCAGGATCTTCAACGTATCTCTCCACTGCAGGTCATCCACGACTTCCAGAAATCATTCAGGTCGTTGAACTACCATTTGGATCAGCCGATATCAGTGTTTCTCTTAACCCACAAGACATTACCACTCAACATATCGACCAAGAAATCAAACCAGCAGCTGCACTCCTTCCCCTCACCCCAGAATATCAAAGTATCGCTACCGGTACCACGATGAAAGATGAATCAATTTATGCAATGATAACACCATATCCAACAACCTGGTACACCACAACAACCAGTGTCGGATTAAACAAAAACAACCAACATGTTACCTTCCTTTCTATTCATTATTATCCAATTCGATACACGCCAGGAACAGGGACATTACAGATAGCACACAACGCAGACATTACTATCAACTATACACCACTAGAAAATACTCCGTTCCCAACAACAAGTACCTATGATTTGGTCATCATCGCACCAAAAAAATTTGAAGGTGCACTTCAACCACTTATCGATCATAAAAATAATCATGGTGTTCGTACATTTTTGAAAACCACTGAGGATATTTATACCGAGTATACTGGTGTTGATAAACCAGAACAAATCAAATACTTCATCAAAGCTGCTATAGAAACCCAGGGGATAACCTATGTCATGCTTGTCGGTGGTCTGAAAAACGTGGTTATGGCAAAACCAAGAGACGATGCTAACCAAGGCAGCAAAGGCTGGTATGTTCCTGTTCGATACACCAATCTGTTCGATGACCCTAAGTTCCCATTAGCAGCTGAAGTAACAACTTTTGACCCTGGCGTCATCAGTGACTTATATTATTCGGACATCTATGCAAATGGCGGAGCATTCTCTAGCTGGGACCCTAATGGCGACGGAGTATTTGCTGCATGGAGAAAACCAGGTGTTCAAAATGACACCGCACTCGATTTATGCCCTGATGTAGCCGTCGGACGACTTGCATGTACAAGCGTTTCTGAGGTAAAAACTGTGGTCAACAAGATCATCACCTATGAAACCACCACTTATGGGGCCGAATGGTTCAAGAAAATGACGGTGATCAGCGGTGACGGATTCCTAGACCAAGAGGATTTAAACATACAATGGGACACCACTGGCCTCCCAACAGGAACATACACGATTTATGCGCAGAGCAACAACCCTTCTGCAGAATACGGACCCATTGAAACCACCAATGTCACTGTTGATAAAACCAAAGAGACCAACTTAACCTTCAACCATAATGATCATTTACGTATCAATCACTACCCAGGGTTACCTATCGCCGAAATCGTGACCGTCTCAGAAGGAAATATTCTTGGTAACACCGATTTTACCTATGTCCCCACTGAGAAAGAAGCCTATTGTAACGAATTCTACTTCTGGGCAAACATGAGCTATGTCAATGAGGTTCTCACCATCCGGGGAAAAAGCTATGATCCTAAACCTTACGGGAATCTCAGCAGCATTCATGTCTGGATCACCAATAGTGCCGATGATATCATATTTGAGGACTGGCGCAATAACACTGAGATGTACTACGAAGGAGAATACACCACTGGTGAACAAGCCTTGCTTGGCCGGGGTGGTGCTTTATATTACATGCCACCAGAATTCGAACGAGACATCATCTGGGCGTCCAATGGAAAATACACTGGACAAAAGGATATTATTGATGCATGGAGTGAAGGCGCTGGTTTTATGTTCCTTTCCGGTCATGGGAGTCCTAACGTCTGGGGTGATCAATACCCTGGGATTCCAGGGAATCGACAATATGGCAGCGTTGGAAGCCTTTCTGTCACCAGCTTAAAACCCTACCCACCATTTTTCAGTATACCCTTGTTCCCCATGGACACAATAAAGAACGGTGAGAAACTACCGATAGCGGTCATCGGCGGGTGCCACAACAGCCAGTTCAACATCTCGATGCTGTATGGTGTTCTCGATGCAATGTACTTTCTCTTACCTAACTTCCCCAAAGTGCACATGTGGGTCTATGGAGCCCCAGTACCTGAATGTTTTAGCTGGAGGCTTGTACGAAACCCGGATGGCGGTGCGATCGCATCCATAGGTAACACTGGTCTAGGGTATGGTATGCCTGGTGTTGATCTCACCACCGGTGGTGGAGACGGCTGGGTCACGATTGAGATCTTCAGACAATATGGATATGAAGGTATAGACATCCTTGGACAGGCACACCAGCAGACACTGACGACCTATGTCAATACCTTTGATATGACCGACATGGAAGCAGGACATCCGAAGAGTGTTGAGCAATGGGCTCTGCTCGGTGATCCGACATTAAAAATCGGTGGCTACCAGTAAGCCATCGCATTTTCTCTTTTTTTTAAACAATTTTACTTTGCGTAATAAGTACGCTTTCACCTATAATATTCTTTGTCGGAACATCTTTTAATCTTTCTAGTAACCTCTGCTAAAATCTTAACACTCTTAAAAAACAATCAGATCGCCCTCACATAATCTTAACGACTATCAATAGTATATTAGTTTCAATATCTAGTTCTCATCATTATACACTATCTCTAATCATATAATAATCGTCTCAATGCATAAAAAATAAAGAACTGGTCAACAGATATAAAATCAACAAATGTATTACTAAATGCGAGTTGCGTAGGAGACTAACATGAAAGTGTTAATCACTGGAATAACTGGTTTTATTGGGGCTCATCTTGCACAGGAGCTACTGAAAAAAAAGAGCTATGAGCTTGTAGGGACGTTCAGAGATAGGGAAAAAACATTGATGTATGAAAAACAGGGGATCGAGATGAGAAAAGCAGATCTGCTCAAACCAGATTCCCTTAAAGACATTACCAAAGACATTGATGTTGTCGTTCATCTCGCGGGATTGATGCGATTTCACGACCCATGGGACTTATTGTATAACCATAATGTGAAGGCGACACAGATCATTGCAGGAGACGTTCTTGAACACAGTATACAGCATTTCATCTACAGTAGTTCAACGGAAGCGATTGGCCCAGTAACAAGCATTCCAGGTAATGAAACAAGCCCGTATAACCCCTCCTATGAGTACGGAAAAACTAAGCAAATAGCAGAACAGTGGCTCAAAGAAAAACAACAAACAACTGGTCTTCCGCTGACCATTCTCCGACCAACAGGGGTCTATGGGCCAGGTGACGCCTATGTAACCCTTTCCACCGTTCGGGCGATCGCTCACAGAAAATTACGTGTCCTGCCTGGAAAAGGAGATACCTATATACACTTCACCTATGTGGATGATATCATCCAAGGGTTTCAAAGAACAATCGAGAAACCAAAACAATCCCTTGGCGAAACCTTTATCCTTGCTAGCGATGAGTATACCACCTACAAAGAAATGTTCACTATCGTTGCAAATCTGCTAGAGGTACCACCTCCTTCTCGTTCCATCCCCATGAACCTTGCAAAGGCATATCTCTCCTACATTCAATGGAGCAATAAACGAAAAGGAATCGATGACTTCGTAATGCACACATCGCTTATCGATACGATGAAAACAAATAGAGCGTATACCAATGCAAAAGCAAAAAAGATTCTTGGGTTTACACCTCGGTTCAGCTACAGGGATGGTATGAAAAATACTATTGAATGGTACAAAGAAAAAAACCTGCTCTGAATCAAATACAAGATGGGAACATGTTATTTTTAGGCTTCGTAATCTTATTGAACAGTGGTTTTTCCTTTTGAAACATAGGATAAACCAGTTCTTTAGAAATTGGTTGAATAATACCCCTGTTCATAGCACTCAACTATAGATTAATTGTTTTGTATCAATGTATCACTTTACGAGATTCTAAAGTTGACAACTACTTTTTTTCAACAGAAACCTATTTAAAAGAATAGTAGAATTTCAATTTGTGCAAAGGACGAGAAACGAAGGTTTCATAGCGTAACCTTTGAAACATTTTGTTTTAGCTCTTTTGTATAAAACTCCGAAATAACTAAGGAGGAACAAACACCATGAAAGGAACAATAAAATGGTATAATACACGTAAGGGCTATGGATTCATCGTTGGCGAAGATGGAAAAGATATATTTCTCCACCGATCATCAGTACCAGCGGAATTAAGCCTGAACGAAGGCGATAAAGTTGAGTACGAAACTGAAGACAGCGACAGAGGACCAAAAGCAGTCAACGTCAAAAAAGGCTAGAAATACTTACCCCTTCTAATAATAAAGGTGCTTCAGAATTCTTATACTTTATCCATAAATAGCATTTAACCAAACAACAGAGAGAAACAAAAAACCTCTCACTTCCTTTTTTTATTTCGTACTGACATCCTTAGCTTTGGAAAAACACGCGTCACACAGAGAATCCCCCTCAAAGATGCTCTTCCCACATTTACGACAAGTTCCATATCGTACCTGTTTAAACCCGACCACGATCTCATGATGCTTCGTGATCCAATGGAACATGAGTTTATTTCGATGAATCCGTTGTTTCATATATCGATTCCTGCCTGTAGCAAAGAAAGTCGTAGTTCTTTATAAAATGTTTCGTTTCATACAAGCGCGCCTCTTATCGAAGGGAAAATAAACAACATAAAGGATTCCTCCCCCATGAAAGCGTTTGTAACTGGCGGCGCCGGATTCATAGGCAGCCATCTCGTCGACACCCTCATCAAACAAGGCCATACCGTGACCGTGTACGACAACCTCAGCTCAGGGAATAAAGAATTCATTTCTGAACATCTTGAACATGACGCGTGTCGTTTCATCAAAGCAGACCTTCTTGCGTTGAAAAAAGTCGAAAAGGAAATTGCTGGTCATGATACCGTGTTTCATTTCGCAGCAAACCCGCATGTCCGACTCGGGGAAACACACACTGATCTTGATATGAATCAAGGTGTTGTTGCAACCTACAATGTATTGGAGGCGATGAGACGCCATGCAATCAAAAAGATAGTGTTTTCATCCAGCTCCGTCGTCTACGGGGAAACAAGAGAGCAGAGCCTACCTGAAACCTACGGTCCTACTCTACCTATCTCTATGTATGGTGCAGGTAAACTCGGGGCTGAAGG
>Ga0315276_10001829_pt1 | contig 19173 bp, 16 predicted proteins | sample YL17G05_0_MG_FD_204542 | JGI IMG/M metagenome (GOLD analysis project Ga0315276, IMG submission 204542) | Sediment microbial communities from Yellowstone Lake, YNP, Wyoming, USA - YL17G05_0 | ecosystem: Environmental > Aquatic > Freshwater > Lake > Sediment | place: USA: Wyoming | collected... | reverse complement strand
GTCGGTCAAGGTGAAGAACATCCACGTTCTCGGCGATTCGATCCAGATCGCGACCGGAATGCCGAAGTCGGCGCACATGGCCAACCAGCACGCGAAGGTCTGCGCGGCGGCGGTCGTCGCGCTGCTCGCCGGCCAGGCCCCGAATCCGACGCCGGTGCTCACCAACACGTGCTACAGCTTCATCACCGACAAGGATGTCGTGCACGTCTGCTCGGTTCACCAGTACGACAAGGAGAAGAAGACGGTGCTGCCCGTCGCGGGCGCGGGCGGCGTGTCGCCGGCGATGAACGAACTCGAGGGTCACTTCGCGTTCAGCTGGGCGAAGAACATCTGGGCGGATACCCTCGCCTAGCAAAGCGGGATCAGAGGCGACTTTCCTGCCCGCGCGCAGCGAAAAAACGGCGCCGGAAACGCAGGACCCGACTCGACTTTCCTGGCCAAGCCCATGGAAAAACGGCGCCGTCAGGCGCCGTTTGGTTTGCGGCAAGGCGAAGAAAGTCGAGTCTGACCCTACTTTCCTGCCTCTTACGCGACCGGCTCGGGCTCCTTCGTTTCCTCGAACGCAAGCTGCACCTTGCCGTCGTCGTCGACATCGATCGTTGCGTGCCCCCCGTTGACGAGCCGGCCGAACAGGAGTTCGTCGGCGAGCGCTTTCCTGATCGTGTCCTGGATGAGCCGCGCCATCGGGCGCGCGCCCATCTGCGGATCGAACCCGCGCTTGGCGAGGAACAACTTGAGTTTCGGCGTGAACGTCGGCTCGACTTTTTTCTCGTGCAGCTGATTCTCGAGCTCGAGCAGAAACTTGTCGACGACCCGGAGAATGACGTCGTGATCGAGTTGCGCGAACGAGATCGTGGCATCCAGCCGGTTGCGAAACTCGGGCGTGAACAGCCGCTTGATCTCGGCCATCTCGTCGCCGCTCTCCTTGGAGTTCGTGAAGCCCATCGTGCCCCGCGCGAGCTCGCTGGCGCCGGCGTTCGTCGTCATGATGATCGTGACGTTGCGGAAATCGGCCTTCCGGCCGTTGTTGTCGGTGAGCGTCCCGTGGTCCATCACCTGCAACAGGATGTTGTAGATGTCCGGATGCGCCTTCTCGATTTCGTCCATCAACAGCACGCTGTACGGGTGCCTGGTGATCTTTTCCGTCAGCTGGCCGCCCTGGTCGAAGCCGATGTAACCCGGCGGCGCGCCGATCAACCGCGACACCGCGTGCCGCTCCATGTATTCGGACATGTCGAACCGGATGAGCTCGATGCCGAGGCAATAGGCAAGCTGCCGCGCGACCTCGGTCTTGCCGACGCCCGTCGGCCCGCTGAAGAGGAAATTGCCGATGGGCTTCTGCGGGTTCCCGAGCCCCGAGCGCGCCATCCGTATCGCCGCGACCAGCGCGTCGATCGCGTTGTCCTGGCCGAACACGACGTTCTTCAGATCGCGATCGAGTGTTTTCAGCGCATTGCGGTCGTCGGAGGTCACGTTCTTTGCCGGGATGCGGGCGATCTTGGCGACGATCTCCTCGATCTCGGTCTTGCTGATCACCTTCTTCTGCTTCGACTTGGGCAGGATCTTCTGCGCGGCTCCCGCCTCGTCGATGACGTCGATCGCCTTGTCCGGAAGGTGGCGGTCGTTGATGAACCGCGCCGACAGTTCGGCCGCGGTCGTGAGCGCGGCCGGCGCGTACTTGACGCCATGGTGCTGCTCGAAGCGCGACTTCAGCCCCTTGAGGATCTCGATCGTCTCGGCGATCGACGGCTCCGGCACGTCGACTTTCTGGAAGCGCCGGGAAAGCGCGTGGTCCTTCTCGAAGATCTGCCGGAATTCGTTGTAGGTCGTGGCGCCGATGCACTTCATCGCGCCCGTGGAAAGCGCGGGCTTCAGCAGGTTCGACGCATCGAGCGTGCCGCCCGACGCCGCGCCGGCGCCGATGATCGTGTGGATCTCGTCGATGAAAAGGATCGATTTCGGATTTTCCACGAGCTGCTTCAGCACGGCCTTCAGCCGCTGCTCGAAATCTCCGCGGTACTTCGTGCCGGCGAGCAGCGCGCCCATGTCGAGCGAATAGACCTGGTAGTCGAACAGGAGCTCCGGCACGGCCTGCTCGTTGATCCGGCGCGCGAGCCCCTCGGCAATCGCGGTCTTGCCCACGCCGGCCTCGCCGACCAGGAGCGGATTGTTCTTGCGGCGGCGGCAAAGGACCTGGATGACGCGCTCGAGCTCGAGGGCGCGGCCGATCAGCGGGTCCGTCTTGCCCTGCTTGGCCATCGTATTCAGGTTGATCGTGTACGAGTCGAGCGCACCCTGCGTCTCGCTCGCACCATCGCCCTCTTCCTTGGATTCGCTTTTTTCCGGCTTCTGCTGCGGATTCTTCGTGATGCCGTGAGCGATGTAATTGACGACGTCGAGCCGGGTTACGCCACGCTGGTTCAGAAAATAGACGGCGTGCGACTCCTTTTCACCGAAGATCGCGACGAGCACGTTGGCGCCGGTGACTTCCTTCTTGCCCGACGACTGGACGTGCAGGATCGCGCGCTGGATCACACGCTGAAAACCCTGCGTGGGCTGCGTATCGGCATCCGAATGCGGCGAGAGCCGCGGCGTGTGCTCGCTGATGAAGTCGGTAAGGACGCCGCGCAACTCGTCCAGGTCCACTCCGCAGGCCTTCAGCACTTCGGCCGCCGACGGGTTGTCCAGCATCGCGAGCAGCAGGTGCTCGACGGTGATGAACTCGTGCTGCTTCTGCCGCGCCTCGACAAAAGCCATGTGGAGGGAAACTTCGAGTTCCTGCGCGATCATTTCGGTTGCCTTTCACGGACGCGTGCGCTACGCCGCGGGTTGCGGCAACTGCGAGGTGTTGCGCCCTTAACGCTCAAGTCTCCTCCATCGTGCACTGCAACGGGTGCTGGTGCTGCCGCGCGAGGTCGATGACCTGATCGACTTTCGCCGCTGCGACCTCACGCACGTACGTACCGCACACCCCCATCCCCTCGCGATGCACCTGCAACATCACCTGCGTGGCCTTTTCCCGGCTCAGCGCGAAAACAGTCTGCAACACCACAACGACAAAGTCCATCGGCGTGTAGTCGTCGTTGAGCAGCATCACCTTGTACAGCGGCGGCGGCTTGACCTGGGTTTTCTCGGCCTCGAGTACGCTGCCGTCCTGCTGCTGGTTGGCCATTTCCGGCTGATCGTTGGCAAGCGTTAGATGGGTCTATGTTTGATGATTACAACAGATATTTCAAGGGGAACCGGATCTCTGCCCCCCTTGGGCGGCGGCGAAAATTTCGCGCGGGACCATCCCCCTCCGTTCCCGAGGGCCTTCCATTCGGGATCCGCCGGCGCAAATTCGACGCCGGCCGCGGGGAGGCTTCGCCGACCAAAAAAACAACATCCCGTTCACCGTGCCCGGACGTCACCGATCCTCTAGGCCGACGCCACGCGCGGAAGTTCCACCCCGCGCCGGAACTCCGCTGCGCCGCGGGAAACCGGGCATTACATGCGTTCGATCATCGCCTTGCCGAATCCGGAGCACGAGACCTGCGTCGCACCCGGCATCAGCCGCGCCAAGTCGTAGGTCACAACCTTGTCGACAACCGCCTTTTCGAGACTGGCCGTGATGAGGTTCGCCGCCTCCTTCCAGCCCATGTGGACAAGCATCATCTGGGCCGAAAGGATTTCGGAACCGGGATTGACGTAGTCCTTGCCGGCGTACTTCGGCGCGGTTCCGTGCGTCGCCTCGAACATCGCGATCGAATCGGACATGTTCGCGCCCGGAGCAATGCCGATGCCGCCCACCTGCGCGGCGAGCGCGTCGGAAATGTAGTCGCCGTTCAGATTCAGCGTCGATATGACGTCGTACTCTTCCGGGCGCAGCAGAATCTGCTGCAGGAATGCGTCGGCGATCACATCCTTGATCACGATGTCGCGGCCGGTCCGCGGGTTCCTGAACTTGCACCAGGGTCCGCCGTCGATGGGCTTTGCATCGAATTCCGCCTGGGCGAGCGCGTAGCTCCAGTCGCGGAAGCCGCCCTCGGTGAACTTCATGATGTTGCCCTTGTGCACGATCGTCACCGACCGGCGGTCGTTGTCGATCGCGTACTGGATCGCCTTGCGCGTCAGCCGCTGCGTGCCTTCGCGCGACACCGGCTTGATGCCGATGCCCGACGTCGCCGGAAAGCGGATCTTCTTGACGCCCATTTCGTTGACCAGGAAGTCGATGAGCTTCTTCGCACCGGCCGACTCGGACTCCCACTCGATGCCGGCGTAGATATCCTCGGAGTTCTCGCGGAAGATCACCATGTTGGTCTTTTCCGGCGCCTTGACCGGGCTTGGCACGCCGGCGAAGTACTGCACCGGCCGCAGGCAGACGTAGAGATCGAGCTGCTGCCGAAGCGCGACGTTGAGCGAGCGGATGCCGCCGCCCACCGGCGTGGTCAGCGGGCCCTTGATCGATACGACGTAGTCCTTGACGATCGCCAGAGTCTCGTCGGGCAGCCAAACATCGGGACCGTAGACCCGGGTCGATTTTTCGCCGGCGTAGACCTCCATCCAGTGGATCTTTCGCTTGCCGCCGTAGGCCTTCGCGACCGCCGCGTCGACGACCCGGATCATCACCGGCGTGATGTCGACTCCGGTGCCGTCGCCCTCGATGTAGGGGATGATCGGGTTCTCGGGAACGTTGAGGCTAAAATCCTTGTTGACGGTGATCTTCTGGCCAGCGGCCGGGACCTTGACGTGCTGATACATGGGTTCTCCTTGGAGGGTCGCCGCGGGATGCGCCACGCATGTTTCGCCGGCGTCGCGGGATCGCGTTGCGAATGCAGCAAGCCCTTAATTATCCTCGAATTTGGTGAAAACTGCCACGGCACCGCGCGACGCGTCTCGGCGTCCATCGAGCCCGATCCGTTCATCCGGCGGCAGCGTCATCCTGCTCAACAAGCCGCACGGCGTTCTCTGCCAGTTCACGGCCGGCGCCAGCGGCAAACGCACGCTCGCCGATTTCGTCAGCGTTCCCGGCGTCTACCCCGCGGGCCGGCTGGACGCGGATAGCGAAGGGCTCGTCGTGCTGACGGCGGACGGCGCCCTGCAGGCGCGCATTGCGAATCCGCGCCGAAGGTTGGAAAAGGTCTACTGGGTCGAGGTCGAGGGCACGCCGGTCGCCGCGCATTGCAAAGCGCTCGCGGCAGGCGTCGATCTCGGCGACTTCGTGACAGCGCCGGCGACCGCGTGGGCGATCGCCGAGCCGCCCGGCCTTTGGCCGCGCAATCCTCCCGTTCGCTTTCGCCGTGCGATCCCGACGTCGTGGCTGCAGCTGACGCTGACCGAGGGCAAGAATCGTCAGGTGCGGCGGATGACGGCCGCCGTCGGGCTGCCGACGTTACGCCTGATCCGGTACGCGATCGGTCCATGGACAATCGAGGGCCTCGTGTCCGGCCGGTGGCGCGAGGATTCGGCGGACGCACGCGTGCTATCATCAAAACGCGTTCGATGATCTCCCCGCGCCGCTGTTCGCGCCGCTTCGGCGCTTTTGGGGCTCGGTCGGACCTGCCTTCACAACTGCGACGGGGGCAAGTCCGACAGGCTCCCGGCCGACCTCCGCTCCATTCGTTGGACACCTTCCCCCCCCCGGCCGGTTGCATCACCTCGATCACGCGATGATCCGCCGTCTGCTCGCCCGTTGGCTGCCCGGAAAAAAGAAGGCCGGGGAGCCGCGCGTCTACCGCTCCGGTGATCACCCGATCCGCCGCGATCAGCTGTCGCGCGGCGCGCTCGAGGTCACGCGCCGGCTGCAGGAAGCCGGCTTCAAAGCCTTCGTCGTCGGCGGCGCGGTGCGCGATCTGCTGCTCGGCATCGAACCCAAGGATTTCGACATCGCGACCGACGCCCGGCCCGAGCAGGTGAAGCCGCTGTTCCGCCGCGCGTTCATCATCGGACGCCGGTTTCGGCTCGTGCACGTGCACGTCGGGCCGGAGCCGGTCGAAGTCTCGACTTTCCGCGCGGCCCAGACCGGCGATGACGCGACCGACGAGCACGGCCGGTTGATTTCCGACAACGTCTACGGCTCGCAGGCCGAGGACGCCGCGCGCCGCGATTTCACGATCAACGCGCTCTACTTCGACCCCGCCACCGAGGAAGTCTGGGATTACGTCGGCGGAGTTGCCGACATCCGCGTCCGCCGGCTGAAACTGATCGGCGCGCCGGCGACGCGCCTGCGCGAGGATCCCGTGCGCATGCTCCGGGCCGTGCGGCTCGCGGCGAAACTCGGCGTCGCGATCGACCCGAAGACCGCCGCGCCGATACCGAAGCTCGCACCGCTCATCCAGAACGTCCCGCCCGCCAGGCTGTTCGATGAAATGCAGAAGCTGCTGCTCTCGGGCCACGCGGTCGAGACGCTGCGGAGCCTTCGCGCCCACGGCCTTTCCCACGGACTCTTGCCGTTGATCGACGTGATCCTCGAGCAGCCGCTCGGCCAGCGCTTCATCGAACTGGCGCTTGCCGGCACCGACCTCCGCGTCCGTGAAGACCGCGGCGTTTCGCCCGGCTTCCTGTTCGCCACATTGCTGTGGCACGAGGTTCTCGCCACGTGGAAGGCCACCGCGGCCGGCGGCGGCAAACCGATCCCGGCGCTCTTCGACGCGATGGAAAAGGTCCTGGGCGAGCAGGCCAAGAAGATCGCCGTCCCGCGACGTTTCGAGGCGACGATCAAGGAAATTTGGTCGCTGCAGCCGCGCTTCGAGCAGCGCGCCGGCCAGCGCCCGTACCGGCTGCTCGAACACCCTCGCTATCGCGCGGGCTGGGACTTTCTGGACCTGCGCTGCAAGAGCGGCGAACTCACGGGTGAACTCGCCGGCCTCGCCGACTGGTGGGACCGCTTCGCCAGCGCCGGTCCCGGCGAGCGCGAAACGATGCTGAAACCCGAAGAAGCCCCGAAAAAGCGCGGGCGCTCGCGCGGCCGGGGGCGCAAGCACCGCGACGGCGGCGAAATCGCGCCGTCGTCAACCGATCCCACGCCGCATTGAGCGCGACGCTTGCCTTTCTCGGACTGGGCAGCAACCTGGCCCACCCGCGCCGGCAGCTTGCGCGCGCCTTGCGCGCCCTCGCGCGTGTTCCACGGATGCAGGTCGTCGCGGTCTCCCCGAACTACACGACCGCGCCCGTCGGTTCCGATGCGCCGCAGCCCGACTACGTGAACGCCGTCGTCGCGGTGCGCACGACGCTCGGCCCCCGCGCGCTGCTCGCGGCGCTGCAATCGATCGAGCACCGCCAGCACCGGCGACGGGACGCCGAACCGCGCCGCAATGCGCCGCGAACGATGGACGTCGATCTGCTACTGTACGGCCGCCGCCGCATACGGCTGCCCGGGCTCACGGTTCCGCACCCGCGAATGCACGAGCGCGCATTCGTGTTGCGCCCGCTCGCCGACGTTGCCGCGGGCGCGACCATCCCCGGGCGGGGACTTGCCCGCCGGTTTCTGGGTGCGGTCCGCGACCAGCGTATCGCGCGCACACGCGGCCATTTCGTCCGCTAGCCGTCCGTCCCGCGCCGGAACCCCCGATGGACCTCGAGAAGTGCCGATACATCGTCGTCGAAGGACCGATCGGAGCCGGCAAGACCAGCCTCGCGCGCGTGCTCGCGCACCAAGTCGGCGGCGACGAGCTGTTCGAGCGGCCCGAGGATAATCCGTTCCTCGAGCGCTTCTACGGCGACATGGCGCGATTCGCGCTCGCGACGCAGCTCACGTTCCTTTTTCAGCGCGCGGACCAGCTCTCCGGAGTCGGTCAGTTCGACATGTTCCGCCGCGCGACCATCGGCGATTTCCTGCTCGACAAGGACCCGTTGTTCGCGCGGCTGAATCTCACCGACGCCGAGTACCGGCTCTACGAAAAGGTCTATTCGCACCTGAAGCCGCAAACTCCCACTCCCGACCTCGTCATCTACCTGCAGGCGCCGGTCGAAACGCTGATCGAGCGCGTGCACCGGCGCGGCGTCGATTTCGAGCGGAAGATTTCAGCGAGCTACCTTGCCCGGCTCGCCGATGCGTACAGCCGCTACTTCTACGGGTACGAGGCGGCGCCGCTTCTCATCGTCAACAGCGAGCGGCTCAACTTCGTCGATAACCACGAACACACCAAGCTCCTGTTTGCGCGCATCGGCTCGATGCGCAGCCGCCGCGAGTTCTTCAACCTCGCGTCCTGAACCTCCCACCCATTCGACCGATTCGAGACTGCCCGCGAGGAACCACATGGAGATCGTCCACACCGCCGCCGAACTCGCGGAGCATCTCGCGCACGCCAGGCGTGTCGCCTTCGTGCCCACGATGGGCAACCTGCACGACGGCCATTTGTCGCTGTGCCGGATCGCGCGCCAGCACGGCGACGTGGTCGTCACCAGCATCTTCGTCAATCGGCTGCAATTCGGGCCGAACGAGGATTTCGATCGCTACCCGCGCACGCTCGACGCGGATAGGGACGGACTCGAGCGCGAAGGTGTCGACGTGCTATTCAATCCGAAAGAGTACGAGATGTACCCCACGCCGCAGGTCTATCGCGTGCAGCCTCCGCCGCTCGCGGAGGAACTCGAGGGCGCATCGCGTCCGGGATTCTTCCACGGTGTGTGCACCGTCGTCCTCAAGCTCTTCCACCTGGTGCAGCCCGACGTCGCGGTCTTCGGCAAGAAGGATCGCCAGCAACTCAAGATCGTCCGCGGCATGGTCCAGCAATTCAACCTGCCGATCCAGATCGTGCCGGCGGAGACGATCCGCGCCGACGACGGGCTCGCGCTTTCGTCGCGCAACAACTACCTGTCGCCTGCCGAGCGCGCCGAGGCGCCGAACCTGTATCGGGTACTGCGGAACATCGCCGACGCAATCGCCGGTGGCCGCACCGACTACGCGAACCTCGAGGCTACCGGCCGCATGGAGCTCGCCCAGCGCGGCTGGAAGGTCGACTATGTCGCGATCCGCCATGGGCTCGGCCTGCGCATTCCGCACCCCGAGGGCTTCGACCACCCGAACCTGCTGATCGTGCTCGGCGCCGCGATGCTGGGCAGCACCCGGCTCATCGACAATGTCGACGTGATCAAGAAGGACGGCGAGGACTGATTCGGCCCGCCGCGTCGACATCGTCGCGAATCCGGCTACGCGGCCCGCAACGCGTCGACGATCTTGAGCCGCGCCGCCCGGGCCGCCGGCAGGAAACCGCCGACGAACCCCATCGCCAGCGCGAACCCGAGCGAGGCGGCAACGATGCCCGGGGTCAGCCGGAACGTGAACGCGAGCTCGGCAAACGTCTGGAAGTTCATCGTCGAAATCGACAGCGCCTGCATGAACGACGCCGCAACGAGTCCGATCACGCCGCCGATGAGCCCCAGCATCAGCGCCTCGACGAGGAACGCGACCAGGATGGCCTTGCGCGGGAATCCGAGCGCGCGCAACGTCCCGATCTCGGACGTGCGCGAGGCCACGCTCGCGTACATCGTGATCATCGCGCCGATGATCGCGCCGATCGAGAAGATCACCGAGATCGTCGTGCCGAGGTAGCTGATGAACTTCGACAGCATTTCCGACTGGTCGGCATAGAACTGCGTTTCGCGCTTCGCCTCGAGCGTGAGCCGCGGATCGGATTCGATCTCCCTCTTCACGGCGTCGAATCTTTCGCTGTCCGCCAGCTTGAAGATCAGCGCCGAGAATCCGAAGCGGCGAAAGGCCTGCAGCATCTGTTCGGCGTCGCCCCAGATTTCCGAGTCGAAGCCCGTGCGACCCGCGTCGAACACACCGACGACCGTCCAGTCGCGCGAGGCGAAACGCAGCGTCTCGCCGACGCCGGCGCCCTGGAAACCATTGGCGATCGAGCGTCCGGCGATGATCTCCGACGTTCCCGGCTGGAACATCCTTCCCTCGACCAGCTTCACCTGCGGCCGGAGCACGAGCCCTGACGGCGTGACGCCGCGTATCACCACGTTCGACGGCTTGTTCGAATTGCGCTTTGGAAGATTGATGAGAACGACCGGTTCCTTGGAGATCAGTTTCTGTCCGTTCCCTCCGACGGCGATGTCCGAAAGGGTTTCGACGATGCCCGCCTGCGTCCGGTCGACACCGCTCTGGACCTCGGTTTGCGCGGCGCGGCGGATGACGACGACGTTGTCGGTCTGCCCGGTCGCGACCAGCGTTTGCTCGAGCCCTTCGGCGAGCATCAGGACCGTCGCGAACACGTAGACGACCAGCGCCATCCCGCCGGCGGTGAGCGCGGTCGTGAGTCGCCGCGCGGCGACGTTGCGCAGGATATAGCTGAACGGGATGGTCACGTCGGAACCGATGAAACGGCTTTCGGTCGGTGAAGCCCTCGCTCCGAGTCTTCATGTCCCGCGCGGCACCATCGCTTCATCCGACCGCCCGCAAACCGTCGACGATGCGGATCCGCGCCGTACGCCACGCCGGCAGGACCGCGGCGATGATGCCCACCAGCACCGCGGCGCCCGCCTGCATCAGCACCGTGGATTCGCTCACGTAGAAGATCGGGAAGAGCGTCCCCATCTGCTCCGCGAATGCGTTCGCCAATGGTACGGTGAACACGATCGCCACGAGTCCGCCGAGAAGGGCGATGCCGATCGACTCGGCGAAGATCAGCATCGCGACGAAACCGCTGGAAAAACCGAGCACCTTGAGCGTCGCATACTCGGCGCCGCGCTCGCGCGCGGTCATCGCCATCGTGTTCGCCATCACCGCCATGATGATCACGATCACGACGAAGGACACGGCCTGAATGGCGAGCAGTATCGCTTCGGTCATCGCGACGAACGAAAGCTGGAAGGCCTTTTCGGTCTCGCTCAGGGTCTCGGCGAGCGAGTTCCTGAACATGGCGTCTATCGCCGCCGAAACCTCGGCCGCCTGCGCGGGATCGCGCAACCGAACGACGAAAACGCCGGTCTGGTCGCCGCGTCGAGGATAGGTCTTCTTGATCGTCTCGTTCAGCAACGCCCAGTGAAAGTACATCGTCGACTGGTCGGTCCCCTTGTCGGCGCCGTCGTAGATGCCGCGGAGGTTGAACGTCCAGGTGCCGGAATAGATCGTGCCGCGCAGCGGGATCTGGTCGCCGACCCGCCAGCCATACTGCAGGGCGAGCTTGCGCCCGACGATGGCGCCCTTGCGATCGGTGAGGAAGGCCTTCCGCTCCTCGGAAGACAGGATGAACTCGGGGTACATCTCGAGGTAGGAGGGCGCGTCGACCGCGAACTGCGGAAAGAAATTGCGCTCGGAGATGTAGACGCCGCCGAACCAGTTCGCCCATGAAACCGACTGCACCCCGTCCACCTGCCGGATTTTTTCCGCATAGGTCAGCGGCAGCGAAAAGACGAGCGAAATGGAACTCCGCGTCACGAGTCGCGCGCTGGAACTTGCGTTGGCGCCGGCGTACCATGCCTCGACGATCGTTCGCAGCAGACCGAACGCCGTGATCGCAACGACGATGCCGATGACGGTCAACGTCGTTCTAAGCTTGTGCCGGAACGCGTTCCTGGTGACGAGAAGCGGTAGAAACATGGCCGGCCGGGCGGGGGTGCGCGTGGGTATCGCGGAGGGCAAAGGCGGATCGATCAATAGTTTAAACTACGGCCTCGGTCCGAACCGGGGCACGCGGCACGCTATTCGCGGTACTCGGTGACTCCACCTGGATTTCGCTCCCCGCAATCGATCCGATCCTCCGACCCCGATGACTTCCGCCGAGACGCGCTGGCTTCCGTTCGCAGCACTTCCCCGTGGCCTCCGCCATCCCGCGATGCCGGGCGTCGTCACGCTCGCGTTCGCGCTGTCGGCGGGGGGGTCGGCGCCTGCGGCGGCCGTGGGCCTGGGCCAGGTCACGCAGCAATCAGCGCTCGGTCAATCGTTTCGCGTTGTCGTTCCCGTGCTGTTGAACCCCGATGAAGAAATCGCCGCCGAATGCTTCAAGCTCGCTCAAGCGGACCGGGACGCCGATGGCATTCCACAGCTCGCTTTCGGGCGCGTAAGCTTCGAGCGCACGTCGTCCGGCGCCCACCTCGTGGTGACCAATGCGCGTCCGGTGAACGATCCGGTCATCCGACTGACGTTGCAGGCCGGCTGCAACACCGCGGTACGTCGCGAGTTCGTGTTGTTCATGGATCCGCCGCCGATCGAAACGCCGTTGGTGGCGGCGGATTCCGATTTGCGCAACGAAGCCGCCGCCGCGCCCCCGCCGGCCCCGCCCCCGCAGCCGGCCGCGCGCGTTGCGGCAAGCGCGGCGCGCGGGACCGGAGCAACCTCGCGCGAAGCGCGGGGGCCCGCCCCGCCGAAGCCGCGCACGGCCGCGAAAGCCGGGTCGAAACGCCCGCCGCGCACCGCGGCCGGGGAGCCGCGGCTCAAGCTTTCGAGCGCGGCGTTGCCGCCTGTCGCGGGCGCGAACGCCAAGACCCTCACGAAAACGCAGCAGGCGCAGGCACAGCAGGAACTCGCGAACTCCATCGAGGCCGAGACCGTCGTGCTGCGGCAACGAATCGTCGAACTGTCCGCAATGATCGAAACGATGCAGCGGGAAGTGCGGGCAAACGAAATGGCGCAGCGCCCGTCCGACGAGGTGCCCGGTGCGGCGCCGGTCGTGCCCGCCGCCGTGGATCCCGCCACGACGGCGCCGGTGGCTTTGGCCGCCGCGGAAGCCACCAGGGAGCCGCCCGCGCCATCGGTCCCCGATGGGTGGGAGGCCAACGGGCCATCGCTCGCGGCGATTCTCGGCTTGCCCGTCCTGCTCGCCGCAGGATTGCTTTGGAAACGCAGGCGGGATGTCGTCGTTCGCATTCGCGATGAGCGGGCCGCGGGCACGGTCGCGACCGGCCTGGAAACGACGTCGGTTGCGCCCTCGGCACCGCCAACGCGCCATCCGCCGGCGGGGGTCGCGAATCCCGCAGCAGAAATCGAAATCGCCTCCCACCCGCCCCGGAAGAGTCCCCGTCGCGCACCCGTCGCCGGCGACGCCGCCAATGCGCTCGCGGTATCCGAGCTGCTGCACGTCACCGAGGAGGCGCACGTCTATGTCACCCTCGGCCATCCGGAGCGCGCGATCGCGGTTCTGAACGACCACATCCGGCAGCTGCCGCAGCCCATGCCCGCAGCCTGGCTGATGCTGCTTGACCTGTACCACGCCAGCGGACTGCGGCAGGAATTCCGCCAGCTGGCGGAGGAATTCCACGTGCATTGCAACGTGCAGACGCCGCTGTGGGAAGGATTTGGCTCGAGCGAGCTGGATGATGGCGGAATCGAGACCCTTCCGCACGTCCTGCGGCAGGTGGTCGAACTCTGGCGCAAGCCGGAGGGCCGCGAGTACCTCGAGCGGCTTCTGCACGACAATCGCGAAGGCCGGCGGACGGGATTCCCTCTCGCCGCCTACACCGACATCCTGATGTTGCTGCGGATTCTCGACGCGCCCGCGACCGTCGACATCGACTCCGACCTTGCGGTCGAGGGAAAGCTCGGTCCGTTGCCACAGCGCGTCGCGATGGCCGCGGCGGCGGCCAAACAAGGCAGCTCGCCGCAATCACCGGATGCGGCAAGTGCGCCGGATCCATTGCGGCCGCCACGCCCTTCGCAACAGCCCATCGAGTTCGAGCTCGACCTCGAAGAGGACGCGCGCGGTCGCGGGAAGAAGCCGGAGTCATAGGCTCCGGCGCAGTGGGTCGAGGCAACCTCCGCGGCGGGCGGGGCGTTCAGACAGCGAGAACACCCTTCTCTAGCTGAATCACGCGGTGCGCCTTACCCGCGGCCTTGGGGTCATGCGTCACCATGATGATGGTCTTCCCGATATCCCGGTTCAGCCGATCGAGGAGCCCGAGAATCTCCTCCGCGGTCGCGCGATCGAGGTCGCCCGTGGGCTCATCCGCCACGACGATCGTCGGATCGGTGATGAGCGCGCGCGCGATGGCGACGCGTTGCTGCTCGCCTCCGGAAAGCTCGTTCGGGTAATGTTCCATGCGGTCGGCAAGGCCCACCAGCGCGAGCGCGGTTTCTACCCGCTCGCGCCGATCGCGCCGGGCCAGCGACGTCAGCAGCAGAGGCAATTCGACATTGTCGAATGCGGTCAACACCGGCATCAGGTTGTAGAACTGGAAGATGAATCCGACATTCGCCGAGCGCCACGCGGCGAGGTCCGCTTCGGAAAGCTTTGCGATGTCGACGCCGGCGACCCGGATTTCTCCCGAGCTCGGCTTGTCGATTCCCGCCACCAGGTTCAGCAGCGTCGACTTGCCCGAACCCGAAGGCCCCATCAGCGCGACGTAGTCGCCCGCGTAGACATCGAGATTGATGCCGACGAGCACGGGAATGACCTGGTCGCCGCGGACATAGTATTTCGTGAGTTCGCGGATCGCGACCAGCGGCTGCACTGCCGGCGTTGCAGCCGCGGCCGCGGGTGCGGCGACAACCTCCGGATCGCTCATTGGCAGTGTCGCAGCGCGCGTTCGGCGCGCTATTTCTGCGCGGCCTTCACGAGCGTCCCCGGTTTCAGGTCCGCCGACGGTTTGAGCACGACCTTTTCTCCCGTCCGCACGTCGCCTGTGATCGCGACGAGATCGCCGACCTTGTCCCCTCGCACGACCCGAACCTCGTTCACCCTTCCGTCGCGAATGACGAACAGCACCGCGCCGGATTCGCCCACGGCGAGGGCGTCCGGGTGCACGGCGACAAGCGCCTTCTGCTGTTCCGCCGTCACTTCCTGCGACAGGAACGACACCTTCGCGCTCATTTCCGGAAGGATGCGTGGATCGATGGCATCGAACCGCACCTTGGTCATCACCGTTGCCTTGGCGCGGTCGACCGTCGGCACCATCCGGCTGATGCGGCCGCGAAAGCGCGTATCGGGCAGCGCGTCGAGCGTAATCTCGCACGGCTGCCCGACCTTGATCTTGGCGAGGCTCGACTCGGACACGTCGGCCTCGACCTCGAGCGTGCTCATGTCGGCCATGCTGACCACCGCGCCCTTGGAGTCCACCGCCGACGAGAACGGCGTCACCATGTCGCCGACGTTCGCATTCTTCGATACGATCACGCCGTCGAACGGAGCGCGGATCAGCGTGTAGTCGACCGCGACCTGCGCATTGCGCGCGTTCGCTTCGGCGACGGCGATCACGGCCTTCGCGTTCGCGACGCCGGCAACCGCGCGGTCCGCCCGTGCCTTCGCCGAGTCGAGCGCCGACCGGGAAACGAATCCCCTGGCGACCAGGTCCTGATTGCGCTTCAACTGCGCCTGCGCGTCCCATTCCTCGGCTTGCGCCTGTTCGAACGCCGCGCGTGTCGCAAGGACACTGGCCTCCGCGCTCTGCGCCTGCGCAACGACGTCGCGGTTGTCGAGGCGGGCGATGACTTCCCCGGCCTTGACCTGCGAACCCTCGGCAACGCCAAGCCACTCGAGGCGGCCCGTCGCCTTCGACGCGATCGCCGCCTTGCGCTGCGCGGCGACGTAGCCGGTGGCGTTCAGGACGACGAATTGCTGCGACGGGAACGACGTCACGACGGTCGTCGTCTGCACCGGGAGGGCATGCGGCTGCGTTGCGTACCAGGCCGCGCCCGCGATGGCGATCGTCGCGATGCCGCCCAGCCACAACCACTTGCTGCGGCGCGAAGACCTGACCGTCGCAAGGCTGCGGTCGATCCTGAGCCTGGCGATGTCGGGTTGTACGGGGGTCGTCATGATCGGCCGATGAGAAACCATATGACGGCGAACGCGGCCAGTGCAAGGCCAAAGAGCGTCCACTGCAGCGGGGAAACACGACTTCTTTGCGCGTCGGCTGCCCGTGTTTCGACAAGCTTTTCGGCAGGGGCCGACGGCCCGATGACGTCGGCGAATCGACCGAAAAAGTCGTCCGCCATCTGGCGAGCGACGCCATCGATGACGCGGGATCCCAATTGCCCCAGTTTCCCGCCCAGACTCGCGGCAATGACATATTGGAGACGCGTGATACCGTCATCTTCGGCAAGTCGCACCTTCGCGCTGCCTTTGGCAAATCCGGCCGGACCGCCCTTGCCCTCGAAGGAAATCGTGTAAGCGTCAGGTGGATCGACGTCGGAAAGCGTGACCGACCCCACGAACGTTGTCTTTACCGGACCGACCTTGGCGGTGATCGTCGCCTCGAATGCCGACTCCGATACCTTCTCCAGGCGATCGCATCCGGGGAGGCAATTTTTCAGCGTGGTAGCGTCATTCAAGGCGTCCCATATGACCTGACGGGGCGCATTGATGAGACGTTCTCCCTGCATCTCCATCTTGTCACCGTCACTTTCGAAGCGCTTCGATCTCGTCGATCAGCGCCGGCATCAATTGATGACAGTCGCCTACGACCCCGTATCGCGCAAAACGGAAAATCGGCGCGTTGGGGTCGGTGTTGATCGCGACGATGTTCTTCGCATTCGCGCATCCGGCCATGTGCTGCCCCGCCCCGGAAATGCCGATGGCGATGTAGAGCTCGGGGGCGACGGTCTTGCCGGAGAGGCCGACCTGGCGCGATGGCGGACACCAGCCGAGGTCACAGGCGACACGGCTCGCCCCCACGGCCCCGCCGAGGGCGCCGGCCAGTCGCGAGACGAGCTCGAACCCCTGCGGACCCTTCATGCCGCCACCTCCCGCCACGACGATGTTCGCGCTCTCGAGCCTGGCGCCGTCGCTTGCGTCACGCCGAACTTCGCGCACGTGCGTGCGAATCGACGCGGGGTCGAGAACCGAATTCACGCGCACGACCTCACCGCTGCGGTGCTCCTGCGCCGGCCAGGGCTCGAAGCATTTGGACTTGACCGTGAACACCGCCGGGTCGGTCAGAAAGGACACGACTTCTTCGGCCTTGCCTCCATAGCAGGGGCGCGTCACGTGGACCTTTCCGTCCGCGAACGAAACACGGTTGCATCCGGTGGCAACGGTGCTACCCAGGCGAAAGGCCAGGCGCGGCGCCAGGTCCGCGCCCTGCGACGTATGTCCGACCATCACGGCCGCCGGCTTGACGTTGGCGACGATCGCGGCCAGGTCCGGCAACCAGGCATCGGCCTGATATCCGGCGAAGACGGGCGCGTCGACGACGTGGGCCCGGTCCGCGCCATGCGCGATCAGGTCATCGCCAACGCCGTCGAGGCCATTGCCGAGAACGCACGCGTGCACGGCTCCGCCCGCGGCATCGACCCAACGGCGGGCGAGTCCGAGCATCTCGTAGCAGAGGTCGACCGGGCGGTCGTCCGCCATCTCGACGACCACGAGGACGTGGATTGCCTTTGTCACCGCGATCCCTTGCGCTCGATCGTCATCGGGGCCTAGATCAGCCTTGCGGCCGCGAGCCGTTCGACGAGATTCGCCGCCAGCTCGCCGGGCGTCTTGCCGTCGATGTATTCGCACTCGACGTCGTTCGCCGGGATGTAGAGGCGCTCGAGAACGCGGCGCGCGCCCTTCGCGCCGATCTCCGCGGGCCCGAGTCCGACATCCTCGGGCGTCCACACGTGCATCGGCTTGCGGGCCGCCTTCATCGTTTCGCGCAGGCTCGCATGCCGGACCTTGCCGACTTCGTGCGAGATAGTGACTACCGCGGGCATCGGCGTCGCGACGGTCTCTGCGCCATCGCCCAGCGACCGCTCGATCAGGAGCATGCCGCCCGCCACCGTCACGTCCATCGCGAACGTCACCGCCGGAACGCCGAGCAGCTCGGCGATGCCGCAACCGACCACGCCGGAGTCGCCGTCCGCCGCCTGGCGGCCCGTCACGACGAGGTCGACGTCGCCGATCTTGCGGATCGCGGCCGCCAGCGCGCGTGCCGTGGTGAAACTGTCGCCGCCTTCGAACGCCGGGTCGGTCAGCAATACCGCCTCGTCGGCCCCGAGCGCGAGTCCGTGCTTGACGATCGCGCGCGCGGATTCGAAGCCAAGCGAGAGCAACGTGATGGAGGCCTCGCCGAGCGCGTCGCGGATTCGCAACGCCACCTCTATCGCCTGCTCGTCGAACGGGCTCATGACGGATCGCAATCCCGGGATCGGGATCACCTTGCGCGCATCCTCGTCGACCCGGAAAACGCTGGACGCGATGTCAGGGTCGAGGATTTCCTTGACGCACGCGACGATTTTCACCAGCGGGTCATTCCACGGTGACGTGTACCGGTACGATGCCGTCGAAGTGCTTGCGCAGGAAGTTCCACTCCGTCTGCGGCTGGGCGCGGCCCATCTCGTCGGTTGCCCGCGCCATGATCGTGTATTGCCCCGGCCGATCGACCCGCCACAGGTACGACCAGCGCTTCCACAGCCATTTGTCCGGCGCGTACTCGATGTGCGCATCCTGCCAGCTCGCCCCCCCGTCCACGCTCACCTCGATCCGGGTGATCTCCCCCTCCCCGCTCCACGCCATCCCGCGGATCGCGTGCTCCCCACGCGCCAGCGGCCCCTCCTCGTCCCGCGGCTCCGTGATCACGCTCTTCACGCCCAGCGCTGTCATCATCTTCTTGTCCGGGTCCTCCGGCGACTTGCCCGAAACGAAGTAGTGCGTCTGGTGGTAGCAATCCGGCATGCGGTCCATCACCTCGATCTTGTCGATCCACTTCACCCACCAGTTGCCGGCCCAGCCCGGCACCACCAGGCGCAGCGGCGCCCCGTGCACGTGCTGCAGATATTCGCCGTTGTGCGCCCAGGCCAGGATGGTGTCCGGATGCAGCGCCTTCGCGATGGGCAGCCCCTTGTCGTAGTTGATCACCCCGGGATCGAACACCTTGAAGTCCGTCCGCGCCGCGGAACGATAGAGCGTGATGGGATCCGGCCGGCCGCGATCCCATCCTTCGAGCCGCACCGCGACCGCATTCGATTTCACGCCCGCCCGCTTCAGCACCTCGGCAAACGGCACGCCGGTCCACTCGCCGCCGCTCACCATGCAGGTGCTGGGTATGGTTTTGAGCAGCGTATCGGCGTCACCGATCGGCGTCTCTCTCTTCTTGCCGGAGAGCCTCCAGTGGATGCCGTCTTCCTCGGAGAGTTCGAACGAGGGTTTCTTGCCTTTGGCGCCTTGCAGGACGTAGTTGAAGAAGTCGGCGTCGTTGCCGGCGCACTCGATCACCGCGCGCACCGTTCGCCCCGGCAATTTCCGGAGGTCTTCCAGCCCGTATTCCATCGACCGCTCGACCTCGCCGAAGACCGAAAAGCGGTACTCGTCGGGATGCACGGGTTCC
>Ga0315276_10001828_pt1 | contig 19174 bp, 17 predicted proteins | sample YL17G05_0_MG_FD_204542 | JGI IMG/M metagenome (GOLD analysis project Ga0315276, IMG submission 204542) | Sediment microbial communities from Yellowstone Lake, YNP, Wyoming, USA - YL17G05_0 | ecosystem: Environmental > Aquatic > Freshwater > Lake > Sediment | place: USA: Wyoming | collected... | reverse complement strand
GGAGGAGATCACCGACGGCAACATCTACATCGATGATAAGCTGGTCAACCACCTGCCGCCCAAGGACCGGGACATCGCCATGGTCTTCCAGAACTACGCTCTTTACCCGCACATGACGGTCTACCAGAACATGGCCTTCGGCCTGACCCTGCGCAAGTTTCCCAAGGATGAGATCAACCAGCGGGTCAAAGAAGCCGCCGAAATCCTGAATATCGGCGAACTTCTGGAGCGCAAACCCAAGGCATTATCCGGCGGGCAGCGGCAGCGGGTGGCCGTGGGCCGGGCGATCGTGCGCAAACCCAAAGTCTTCCTCTTCGACGAGCCGCTCTCCAACCTGGACGCCAAATTGCGGGTGCAGATGCGCGTAGAACTCAAGAAGCTGCACGACCGCTTGCAGACCACCATCATCTACGTCACCCATGATCAAGTCGAAGCCATGACCATGGGCGACCGCATCGTGGTCATGAAGGATGGGCTGAAGCAACAGGTGGGGGCTCCCCTGGAGCTTTATTTTCACCCCGTGAACAAATTCGTCGCCGGGTTCATCGGGAGCCCCGCCATGAACTTTATGGAAGCCGACCTGGTCTCGGAACAGGGGGGGCTCTTCCTGCAGGCCCCGGGGGTCAAATTAAAAATCCCCGAGGACAAAGCGGCCAAGGTGAAGGGGTATGACCAGAAGCGGGTGATCTTCGGGATTCGGCCGGAGGACCTGCCGGAGGCGCCTTGCACCGTTCCCGGTGAGACGTTTGATGTTCTCGTGGAGGTGATAGAGCCCCTGGGGAGTGAAGTGTACCTGGATGTGAAAGCCGCCGAGGCCTCGCTGATCACCCGGGCTGGCCCTGACACCAAGGCCAAGCCTCACACAAAACTGTGCCTCAAACCCGCGATGGGAAACATGCACCTCTTCGACATCCGGGATGAAAAGGCGCTGCTTTGAAGCATAGCGCAAAGGGCATAGCGGAAAATATTGTTGGCTTGTCTTTAACTCTTTGCTCTATGCGCTCTGCTCTATGCCTTTTTTCTTAGCCTCCAGCCAGAATGGGCAGGAAAAGAATTCGATCCCCTTCCTTCAGTTTCGTGTCCATCCCCTGAGGAAGATCAATATGGTTGTTGAACAAAAGGCTGACCTCGCTGGAAAGGCTCTGGGTCCGGGGATCGAATACGGCCTCCGCAAACGGTTCAATCTGCCCGGCCAGGCGGGTTAAGAGGGAACGTAACGATTCCCCTTCTTCCAATGGCTCCTCCAGGATGAGGGGCCTGGGCTGATCAAAACCGAGGCGGTCAGCCATCCAAAATTCCAGTCTAACCTTTGAAATCATAAGGGAATATTTCCATGCTTTCTTTCCGCCCGGGTTATCTTCTTATTCTCCAGCATCTCCAGGGACCGGATGATATGGATCCGGGTCTCCTGGGGGCGGATCAGGATGTCGATTTGCCTCTTGGAAGCCGTGTAATAGGGGGTTACAAACTTTTCCCGGTACTCCTGAATCTTTTCCTCCCGCACCCGCTCTTTATCCGCGGCGGCGTCGAGTTCCTTTCGGTACAGGACGCTCACGGCTCCCTCGGCCCCCATGATCGCGACCTCCGCGCTGGGCCAGGCCAAAACGATATCTGCCCCCAGCTCCTTGGAGTCCATGGCTGAGTAAGCCCCGCCGTACGCTTTGCGGATGATGCAGGTGACCTTGGGCACCGCCGCCTCTTTCCAGGCATACAACATCTTGGCCCCGTGGCGAATGATGCCCTTGTGTTCTTCCTTGATTCCCGGAAGATACCCGGGAGTGTCCACGAAGGAGATCAGGGGGACGTTGAAACAGTCGCAGGTGCGGATGAAGCGGGAGGCCTTATCCGCGGCATCGCAGTCGATCGCCGCGGCGAGAAAAAACGGGTTGTTCGCCACGATGCCCACCGGCTTCCCGGCCATCCGGGCAAAGCCTGTAACCATGTTCCGCGCGTACCCGGCTTTGACTTCGAAGAAATCCTTATGGTCCACGACCAGGGAGATCAGGCGACGCATATCATAGACCTTTTTGGGGGTGTCCGGAAGGAGGTCCGCCAAAGCCTCTTCGCCACGCCCGGCGTCATCTGATGATTGAGCCACCGTTGGCTTCTGAGTGCAGTTGGAAGGGAGATAGCTTAGGAGCTGTTTGATTTTGGCCAGGCAGTCCATGTCGTTCTGGCCTACAAAATCGGCGACTCCCGAGATCTGGCTGTGGATCTTCGCTCCCCCCAGCTCCTGGCTTCCAATCGCCTGGCCAGTGACTTCTTTGATCACCAGAGGTCCGGTGATGAACATCTGGCTCGTCTTCTCTACCATGAAAATGAAATCCGTGAGCGCCGGGGAGTAGACGCCGCCTCCCGCGCAGTTTCCCATAACCGCCGAAATCTGGGGGATCACGCCGGAAGACTCCACGTTCTCCGCAAAAATCATGGAGTAAGCGCCGCTCCCCTCCTGAATTCGTCCTCCGCTGGAGTCGATTAGCCCTACAATCGGAGCACCTGCATGCCTGGCCATCCGGGTAACGGAAACGATCTTCTGACCATGGGCTTGGCCCACAGAGCCGCCGAGGACCGTGAAATCCTGGGAGTAGAGAAAAACTACCCGGCCGTCAACTTTACCATAGCCCGTGATGACCCCATCGCCCCAGGGCCGATTCTTCTCCATACCAAAGTCAGTACACTGGTGCTGGCCCAGCAGGCCGATCTCGACAAACGTTCCGGGGTCCAGGAGATTTTCGATCCGCTCTCGCGCCGTAAGCTTGCCTCTGGCATGTTGTTCATCAATTCTCTTTTGCCCGCCCCCGGCCCGGGCAGTTTCTTCCACTTGCCGCAACTTTTCTATCTCAGCTTTAATAATGGACATCGTTCAACCCCCGTCCTTTTCCCTTTTTGAACCAAGGTGACCCAACACCCAGGGCGGCGCCCCAGACAGGTTCATCAAAATAGAAATCGTGACTTCCCCGTACATGGCACGGTGCTAGATTTAAATGGCTTTTTCTTCCCTTAACTTGGCAAGGTCCTCCTTGCTGAGTCCAAGTAAATTCATGAATACTTCTTCCGTATGCTCACCCAGCACCGGGGATGCCCGCTCAAGTTTCACCGGAGTCCTGGAGAGTTTGATCGGGCTGTTCACCACCCTCAACATTCCGGCTTGGGTATGTTTTACCTGAGTGATCATTTCCCGGGCAAGGGTATGCGGATCGCCGGCCACTTGAGGAACCGTATTCACCGGCCCGCAGGCGATATCTATCTTTTCCATGTCGGCGACCCACTCCGAAGTGCTCCGGGTCCGAGTAATCGCGCTCAGGATCTCCTCCAGGTCTTTATGGTTTTTGGTCCGATCCGGGTTGGTTTTAAAGCGTTCGTCGCTGATCAGATCCAAACGGTTGATGAGCTGGCAGAATTTCTCCCACCAATCCTGCCGGGCCACCGCCACAACGATATATCCATCCTTTGAGGGGAGAGCTTGAAAAGGAGTGAGAACGGGGTGGCGGGTGCCGATTCGTTCGGGTACTTCTCCAGTGGCGAAGAACCGGGTGAAAGTATTCTCCAGAAGGGCCATCTGGCAGTCGAGCATGGCCACATCCACCATCTACCCCTGTCCGCTCTTCTCTCGTTCATGAAGGGCCGAAAGGATTCCCAGGGCCGTGAAGAGCCCGCCCCCGATATCTCCGATGGAAAACCCTACCCTTACGGGAGGACCCCCTTCCTCCCCGGTAATCGATAATGTTCCTCCCATGCCCTGTACGATCACATCGTAAGCGGGCCGGTGGGCATAAGGGCTAGTCCGCCCAAAGCCCGAGCAGGCCGCATAAATGATTTTGGGGTTGACCTCTCGAACCGCGGCGTATCCCAGACCCAGCCGGTCCATCACTCCCGGGCGGAAATTTTCCACCAGGACATCGGATTTTTTAGCCAGGGACAGGACCATCTCCTTACCGCGAGGATTCTGCAGGTTTACGGTTACACTCTTCTTTCCCCGGTTCACACTCAAGAAGTAAGAGCTTACTTCTTTGACGAAAGGGAAATTCTTTCGGGAAGTATCTCCTCCCTCGGGGTTTTCCACTTTAATCACCTCTGCCCCCAAATCGGCCAGGAGCATGGCACAAAAAGGGCCTGCCAAAGCCCAGGTCATATCCAGGACTCTTACATTCTCTAAAGGACCGGCCATAAATACCTCTCTTTCAACAGAATCCAGAATCGAAATACGGGGGCCAGAGTGCGGGAGTGAGAATAAAAGCGACTCTGAATTCTATTATAGACCTTTCCCCTTGACTCATGTCAATCCGGCTAATTTTTCTTAAAAATGGTTCGAATGGGAGCGGCAATCGGGCCGGAGAAAAAGATCCAAGATTCCCCTTGTGGCGATCATTACTAATGAGTCCATAATAGTCTAAACATCATTGGTTGGAGGCCCTTTCCTTTTAAAAGCCTCGAACTGGGCTCCGGCGCCTGCCCCGGACCCGATCCGGGGTTCGCCGGAGAGACGAACATTAGAAAGGCATGGTTCTTTGTCGTCATTCCGGCGGAAGCCGGAATCCAGGATAATTTAAAAAAGATGAAATCCAACCTAGACAATTTTGGCCTCAGTAGTATATACATATTTAATAAATAGCGGTCAAGCCAATCTTTCACCAGGCGTTTTTGGCCGGTAATTGGCTGCCCCTTTAGCCCCCCATCGAATTGATGATATGTTATAATACAACACTCGCCCAGATTCCCTTGCAGCGGACGAAACTAATCACGCCCTTACAGCTCGTGCCTTTTTTTGCAGGGCCAACCAGCGCGGGCAGGGTCGAGGCCTTAAAAAACGATGAAGGATCCCAGCATCATGAAAAGAAAAATCTATGTCTTGTTTCTCTGCCTCGGCCTTTCCGTGGCTGTCCTTGCGACCGCCCAGCAGGTCCAGAACCCTGTGGCGCTTCTTCCGCTGGACAACAACGGTGTGATCGTGCAACTTCCGAGCATTCCTCTGAGCGGGTCGCCCTCGGTCAACGGCAGCCTCATTCTCGGGATCGGCACGCAGTCCAATAACCAGCCTTCTGGAGTAACAGCGTTTCCCGCCAACCAGTCCGCGGAATTCACCGTAACGTTCAACGGCACCTCCTACAGAAGCAGTTTCATCGACAGTGGCTCGAACGGGCTGTTTTTCCCCTCCGCAAGCCAGGTTCCAAATTGTCATACCTTTTCAGACTGGTTCTGCCCCTCATCCACAGTGAGCCTTTCCGCTACCAATACGGGAGCTTCCGGCTCACCGAGTGGCTCGGTTTCATTTCAGATGGGCAACTTCGAAAGCCTCATCAATTCAATCAACAATGTATTCCCGGATATCGGGGGGACTTTTTCGAGTGGTTTCGACTGGGGCCTTCCTTTTTTCTTCGGCCGAAACGTCTTTGTGGGACTTGAAGGAACGGGATCCAGTTTGGGCACCGGTCCCTACTGGGCATATTGAGGGCGCAGAGTAGACCCGTTTGGCTTATGCTCGGTTCATAGTTTCAGGGGTTGTTATCTATTCTGATGTATAATTTTGGCGCCGTTAAAACCATTAAATTTGGTCGAGGAAGCGGTGCTATACGCCCCGATATTCTCGGTATACAGATAATCTCCAACTTCTAAATTTCCTGGAAGTTGGGTGGATAAGGATATCTTGTCAAAACTGTCGCAGGTGGGTCCGACCACCGCACAAACCTCTTTTTTCCCGCGTCCGAACGAATTAAAATTCGGAATCCAATGATCGTAAACAACTCCGGAAAATGTATGATAGACCCCATCATTGATATGATAAAAAATCTTTCCGTCTCTCCGGGCTTTTCCGATTATTTCGGTGATCAACATCGCCGCAGTCGCCACAATGAATCTTCCCGGTTCGGCGATAATCTCGATATCTTCCGGAAAGAGCCGTTGGCATTCCGCATTGATGATTTTGGCCAGCTTTTCGAACTTAGGAACCTGGGCGTCGTAGGGTACGGGGAATCCCCCGCCGATGTCTACAATCTTAAGGTTGTACCCCTTTTTCCGGGCCTCATGAAAAATATCCGCCGTTATGGTTAAGGCAACCGCATAATTGTCAAAGTTGGTGCATTGGCTGCCGACATGAAAGCTCAATCCTTCCACCACCAATCCCGTATCGAAAGCCCGGCGGATCAGATGATCCGCGTCTCCCGGTTCGGCTCCAAATTTTGAGCTCATCTCGACCTGCGAGCCGCTATCCGGAACTTTTAATCTTAGAACCAGCCCGGCCGTAGCACAATGTTCTCTTATTTTCTTCAGCTCATCACGGTTGTCATAGGTGACCAGGGGCCGGTATCTTTTTATCTTCCGTAAGGTCTCCCGGTCTTTGATGGTGTTGGAAAAAATAATTTTGTCCCAAATAAAAAAATCTTTGTCTCTTTCCTCAAAATGTTTGATGTACCCATAAATCTGCCTAAACTCATTATACGAAGCGACATCGAAACTCGAGCCTTCATGGAACAAGGTTTTGATGATCTCCGGATGCGCATTGGCTTTTACCGCGTAATAGCATTGAACCCGAGGCAGGTTTTTCTTAAAGGCCCGATAATTCGCTTTTATCTGATTATGGTCCAGGATGAATAGAGGGGTTCCGTGCTTTTCGATTAATTTGAGGAGTTTGTCTTTCATTTCCATTCTCCTATATTTGATGATCTCGTAAAAAGTCGTCACTCCGGTGGAAACCGGAGTCCAGAGAATTTTTAAGTGTTTGAAATAACTGGATTCCGGCTTTCGCCGGAATGACGGGAAACCTCACTTTTTGACTTCTTACGAGATCATCATATTTTACGCCGACAGCTTCTTCATGAGACTTTTCAGTTGTTCCACCTCGCGATTATTTTCCAGATAGGACCGCATCAGCTTTTCATGCAGTTCCGGCCCCCGATGATACAATCTTTTTTGCTTTTTGGGTCGGGTGGCCTGCTTCACATAGGCAACCATCAGGGGAAAGGCCACCGTGACATCCAGATAAGCCGTTACGGTTTCTTCTAGTTTTGTCGGGTCGATCTTGCCCCAACTGGCGGCTTCGCTGGGCGGGGCCCCCGATAATCCTCCCGTGTCGGGTCGGGCATCGGTGATATTGATATCATAGTCCTGGCCGACTTCCGGGATCATGAGCACTTCCTGAATTTGCGGCTCGGTCTGGAGCATAAAGTTTTTCGGGCTTCCCCCGCCGATCAGGATCACCCCGGTTTTTCCATGTTCATACCGCCGGGCGTTTAAAATGATGGCGGTTGAATCATTGACATCCATGCTCGGGTTTATTTTCAGTCGAAATAAATCCCGCAGGCCGCTGGCTTCGGCTAAAAGCTCCAAGCCGGCTACATTCATTCCGATGGTCGAATCCCCCGGCGACGATGTAAAAACCGGGATCCCCTTTCTGTAGGCCGCGGCCATAATACTGACTTCCCCCAGCTTATTCTTCTCCTCGTATTCATTCATGACTCTGCCCAGGTGATGATAAAATTCCCGGGTTCCCATTTCTTTCTGAAACTCCGGCCGCACCAGGATTCTTCTCAATCTTCGGTCCGTTTCCATCAAGACATCTTCATAATCGAACAGGATATCATAGATTCGGGTTACGCCTTTCTTTCTCAGATCCGCATCATCCACCAGGTGACTGCCTCTATGCATCGGTAGATTAAAGGCAAAATGCAGGTCGTGATACATATTCGCGCCGGTTGCGCTCATCCAGTCAACAAAACCGTGGTTCATCAGGGGAATGACGGCGGAACGCCCCAATCCGGCCGGGGTTAATGCTCCGGCCAAACTTAATCCCACGGTGACATCCGCCTGGGAGTATTTGTCTCTTAATAGATGGCAGGCCGCTCTCAATCTTCCCCCATTATAAGCGTCCATGTTGTTTATCAATTTTACGATATCGGTATCTCCCGAAATCGGCTCCGGAAGAATTCTTTTCCCTGCGAGATATTTTCTTTTACCCGGACGATCTGCTTTCTTGTTTTTCATCTTCTTCCTTTCCATAAATGGGGGAGGTTTTCTGAATGAGTAGCCCATCGTCAGACTGCCTATGAAGTAGGATTTACGGAATATTTGAGTTCATTTACACACGGTAATTATTCACACCTTATTTTTAATGATACTCAAAATAATTTTACCAGTCAAAACCCAATGATCATTTGTAAAAAAGAAAAAGGTTAAAGTCCTGCCCTGCGGAGCCGTTCGATGAAGCTCGGCTTGCGGGTCTGCGCCGCACGGAGCGCGTCAAGCCTGGCTTTGAACTCAACCATCTTACCCTTGCGGGTCGCGAGGTCGCGGAGGTCTATGAGTAATCTCACTGCCTGGTCGTAGCTCTTCGGCTGCTTCGTGGAGATAAGAGTTTCCACTTGATTCCACAGATCCAGCTCTCGTTTGGCGATCTCGTTTAGGTACTTTTCCCGGTGTTCCGCCGCCTCGCGCTCCCGTCGTGTCTTCTCCTCTGCAGCCTTCTTGGCAGCGATGCGGCGATTTTCCTCGGCCCGCTCCTCGGCTGCGCGGAGAAGTTCGCCCACTGTTCGCTTCTCGTTCTGCTCCGCGATTTCCCGGTCTCCCGAGCCGCATTCCTTGATGAAGCGCCGGAGGAGATCGGTTGTTAAAGCTGGGTCCTCCCCTACAATGAGACTGGCCAGCACATCGTCCTTCTCTGCGGATGGAAAATTTTTAACCCACTCCCGGATCTCTGTTTGCTTGGGTTGGACCTCCTGCAGCGGCTGGCTCGCCCGGGCTGCCACATGGATCAGGTTTGAGTCGATCCGGAGGAACTCAACCAGGCTTTCAAGCGATGCGGTGAGTTGGCCGAGTCCTGGAGGTATCGGCGGCTCGACCTCTTCCTCGTCAAGCTCGCCGTTTTGTGCGCAGAGGAGCCACCCCAGATAAAGGCAACGAAGGTCACCACGCGCGATTTCGGCCCGGACCGATATGAGCGAGGAGAGCGAGCCCTCGCCCTCGACCCACTCCCCCCCTCCTTCATCCTCGGACAGGAAGCTCAGAATGACCTTGCCGTTCTTCTCGTGAGCGAAGGCCTTTTCACCCAAACAGTAAAGGTGCGCGGTCTTCAAATCCAACAGGCGGGAGGGCAAGCGCAGCTTGAACACGTGCGTCCCCCAGTTGGCCAGGTAGAGGAAGGCATCAAAGTACTTCTCCACCCATGCGTCTTCGTCGCCCTTGAAGTTACCCCAAGAATAGTCGTTAACGAAGCTCGTCGGCGTGATGCGGGCCCGCGTCGAATATGAGCGCAAATCCCCCATCTCTTTCTCAGTCAGCGGCCTGTCGATGGCCTGGAACTCGTAGTACTGGTACTCGCTCATCGATTCTCCTCTGGATTCTCCGTCATCGGGTCATCGTCGGTCTCTTTACTCTCGGCCCGCTTCTTTTCTCGTCTGGCCAGTTTCTTGCGACGATCTATTTCGACCTTCTCCTCGATAGACCTCACGACCTCGGGAAAATCTCTCCTAAAGCGCTTGTGGTACAGATGCCCAATGAACTGCGGGAGCGGCATTTTCCAAGGCTCCTGATCCTGGTTGGCGAGCTTTCCGAGTTTCTTCGGATTCAGACCGAGCTCGCGGGCCATCTGGACCTGAGCGTGGGACAACCGGAACTTTTTCCTCGCGTCGATCCAGGTCTGCAAAGGATCCAGGATGCGTTTTTTCGGCACCAACTACCTCCCTCGGGCCCATCGCCGGTAGGCTTCAATCCATTCCGCACCCTCCGGTCTGGCCTCCGGCAGCGGCAAGTCCAGGATGCAAACCCGCTGGTGCTGGCAGCCGCGCCGGCAGACCGCCACGATCTCATCGGCGTCGTTCATTTCGATTCGCTCCACGGTTACTTCCATGCCGAGCAGTGTCGCCGAAAACGGCACTGCCAGGTTTTCTTCCAACATGGTGAAGATGCCGGTAATTTCCTCGGACTCGTTGTAACAATCCACGGTGGCCTCTTCGATCAGCTTGTCGAGGTAAGCCGAGCTGGCTCGATCAGCCCCCCTTTTGGGTCCAGCTTGTTTGGCACTCTTGCGGGTTTTGGCCATTTTGGTTTTATCCAGGTAAAGAGAGAAAGGGTGGTTTTTTTGAGAAATTACTTGCGCAGGTCGGCATAAGTTTTTACCAACGTTTGGATGGTCGTTTTAACCGTGTTCCATCGGGTTTCCCAGAACATCACCGGGATCCGCTCCCTTTCAGCATCGTCGAAATAGGTAAGGGCAAATAAGACGTGTCCGATGTCTTTGAGGGAAAATTTCTTCTGATAGAAACTCAGCATTTGTTTCAGGCTAAAAGATTTTATCCCTAAAGCATATAGGTCGACGAAATCCTTTTTGTGGCCCCTTTGGGCGATGGCCGAAAGCTTCATGCAGGCGATATCCGGTAGGGAAGCTAGTCGGCAGCCGACCTCCGACCAAAAAATTTCCTTCTGCAACAAGGGGTATTGATATTCGAAAAAGGAGACTGGGATTTTAGAAACGGAGCCGTTCAGAGTGCCCCTCGCCACCTGCCTCACTTCAAAGGGAATGCCTTCCTGGCCGATCGATGTTGCCAGACTCATAGCATCGGGAATCCGTCCCGTTGTAAACCAAACAAGGTCCTGTGAACGACGGTGCCCCAAATGAAGAGCCAGTGCCGTCCCGCCGGCCAAATAAAAATCGTGCTGCTGGGTGAAGGGCCCGAGGAGTTGTAAGACCCTCTTCTGGGCAGGAGTTAGGATTTTTGGATGAAAGGTCATCCCCCCGCTCTTCTTTCCCAGACCATTCTCCCCTTGCTCTTTAACCATTCATTGACCTCGCGGTGAGGCAGTTCCAGAATCAGTTCCCAGAATCGGAGCTGAGGAGAGCTTAAGCCGGCTCCCCGCCTGCGTAAGAGCCAATTTCTTAAAATGGCAGAGTCGAGCCGCGACCGCAGCCACTTTAGCGCTTACCAGTCTCCGTGGGAAAGGATACGGCCTATAATAAGATCTCGATCCTTATCCCATCTCAAACGCCGAAAATCATAATCCCAGAAGATGGGTCTGATCTCCTCGGCAAGATACCTTGTTTGTTTTGTGGCCTTCCCTTTTTTAGTCATAAGCCGGCTTTCCAGTTCGGGACCGCATTTCCTTCAGAATATCAATTATTTTATTGCCGTGCAATAATTGATTGGCCCTGCGAGGCTCCACCGGACCCAAGGTGGAAATTGAAGTGCTGGTTCTGCCTTGCCCCAGTTGGAAAAGGAGTGTTCTGCCGTTATAATAAATAACTGAAACGGAGGGACACCATGAAGAAAGAGCATAAACATCATACCCCGGAAGAGAAGGTTTCGATTCTACGCCGGCAGCGTCGCCAACAGGCCCGGGAAGAATTAGGCCGGGTTGATTGTCTTCCTCTTCGGGATGTGCTAAATTAAATTGCTCCGGGTAGACAAAAACGATCCCAACCGAGTAGAAAGGAAATAATATTCTCCCTAACCAACCCTTAGCTACATAGCTCCCCGATTTATTTTCTCGGTAAACTTTTTCACTACGTTCTAGCAAAGAGGAGCCAATAATGATGGAAAAGGAGGGCAGGAAATCGGGTAGGCCAGTGAGATAGGCCATTCTGCCGGAATATGAAAAAGGGGTGAAAAAATGAATACGAAATCAGATTTGTCAAAGGAAAAATTCCTGGAGTTGTATCGCAAGCTGATGGTCATCCGACGTTTCGAAGAAAAAGTCGATGAGTTATTCCGAGCGGGAAAGCTTACTGGGGCGGTGCACACTTCGGTGGGACAGGAAGCGGTTGCGGTTGGAGTGGCCGAAGCCTTGGAGAAAGATGATCTGGCGATTGCCACTCACCGCGGGCACGGGCATTGTTTAATGCGGGGAGCAGAAATGAAGCCGATGATGGCCGAGCTTTTTGGGAAGGCTACGGGGTTATGTCAGGGCAAGGGCGGATCCATGCATATTGTGGATGTGAAGAAAGGCATGCTCGGTGCGATGGGAATCGTGGGGGCGGGGATGCCGATCGCTGCGGGTGTGGGTTTGGCCATTAAGATGCAGAAGACCGGCCAGGTTTGTGCTGTTTTTTTCGGTGACAATGCCTCTAATGGGGGTCCTTTCCATGAAGCCCTGAATGTATCGTCATTGTGGAAACTTCCGGTTATTTTCGTTTGCGAGAACAATCTTTACGGAATCAGCGTCTCGGTGAAGAAAACCACTTCGGTTCAAGATATAGCGGTTCGGGGGCAGGGATATGGGATTCCAGGGGTGGTGGTGGATGGGATGGATGTTCTAGCTGTGTATGAAGTAGCGAAGGAGGCGGTGCATCGTGCCCGGAACGGCCAAGGGCCAACTCTTCTGGAATGCAAGACCTACCGTTTTCTGGGGCACTCTCGAGGCGATCCCCCATATGGGCCCTATCGCACGAAGGAGGAATTGGATTCCTGGAAGAAGAGGGACCCTCGGTTGCTTTTGATTAGGCAGGGGAAATTGAGTGATGGAGAGGTTGAGCCAATTGATCGGGAGGTTACGGAGGCGGTAGAGGAAGCGGTTCGTTATGCCGAAGGGAGTCCACTTCCTGATGTTCAGATTGCTTTGCAACATATCTATGGGTAAAAGGGGAGAGGAGTCGTCATGCGCGAGATCAAATATGCCGAAGCTGTGAGGGAAGCGTTGGCCGAGGAAATGCGCCGAGATGAGAGGGTGTTTGTGTATGGAGAGGATGTGGAACTGGGCTATGCCTTTACGGTGTGTAAGGGCCTCATCGACGAGTTTGGCCGAGACCGGGTTTGGGACACGCCGATTTGCGAGCAGACGATCGTGGGGGTTGCGGTTGGGGCGGCCATGATGGGGATGCGGCCAGTCCCAGAGATCCAATTTTGCGATTTGCTTCCCATGTGCATGGATCAGATCTGCAATTCGGCGGCGAAGTTGCGGTATATGTCTGGGGGGCAGATTAAAATACCGTTGGTGGTTCGGAGCCCTGCTGGAAAGTGGGGTTGTTTTGCGGCGCAGCATTCCCAGACGTTGGATGCCTGGTTCACGAATGTTCCCGGCTTGAAAGTTGCTGTTCCTGCAACTCCCTATGATGCCAAAGGGCTCTTGAAGACGGCGATCCGGGATGATAGCCCGGTGTTGTTTATCGAGCGGAAGGCCCTTTACCAGATTCCCGGGCCAGTTCCGGAAGAAGAGTACTTGGTGCCTTTTGGAGAAGCGAAAATTCACCGAGAAGGAAAGGATGTGACCATCGTGGCCATCGGCCGCATGGTATCTGAATCTTTGAAAGCGGCTGAGCAATTAGCCAAGGAAGGAATCCAGGTTACCGTTTTGGACCCTCGGACCTTAGTGCCCCTTGATACGAAGGCAATCCTGGATTCGGTTCGGCAGGCCCATCGGGTGGTTATTGTGGAGGAAGGGCCGAAGAGAGGAGGGGTTGGAGGGGAGATTGCGGCCGTCATCGCCGAAGAAATATTAGATGAATTGGATGCACCGATTCGGCGGGTTGCGGCTCTGGATACCCCCATCCCCTTCAGTAAAGTCCTCGAAGATTACGTCTTGCCGGACGAACACAAAATTGCGGCTGCCGTCCGGGATTTGATGGCTTTTTGACTCGATCCATCGGGGGCCTTGCTCAACAATCACGCTTGCGAGAAGGAGAAAGAGAGTGGCAACGGAAGTCACCATTCCGAACCTAGGTTATACCATGACCGTGGCCAAGATTTTGAAATGGCTGAAATCCGTGGGGGATCCTGTAGAGGTTGGGGAGATTTTACTGGAGATTGAGACGGACAAAGTGAATTATGGAATTGAATCGCCGGCCAGTGGAGTGGTTAAGGCCATTTTTGCCAAGCCCGGTGATGAAATACCTGTGGGGCAGCTGGTAGCGATCATCGGAGGAGAAAAGGAGGAAATGGACCTCCGTCTCTACCAAAAAACCGAAAAGGAAAAACCGGTTCCCCAGGTGGTTCAGGCTGCGGCTTCCAAAGAAACAGTGGCAGCCGCTTCTCCGCCAACAGGGGGGCGCCGATTCGTCTCTCCTCTAGCCAAAAGGATCGCGCGGGAAAAAGGAATAGACCTTTCTTCGCTAACAGGATCAGGCCATGCGGGTAGGGTTAAAGTGGCCGATGTGGAGAAATATCTAAGCGAAGGTAAGGGGAAAAGAGTTGAGGTCCCGGCTATTCCCAAAGCCCCCGAAATTGCCGAGATCATACCCATGACCAGAATGCGGCGGACCATTGCCCAAAGACTCGCTCAAAGTTTTCATGATGCCCCCCATTTTAATCTTGGCACAGAAGTGGACATGACTGAGGCCATAAGGTTTTTGGACCAATCGCTCCAGAAAAGAATGGAGGAACGAGCGGGGCAAAAGCTTTCCCTGAATGATATTCTTATAAAAGCCGTGGCCTTGACCCTTCGAGAACATCCCCTGCTCAATGCCCGGCTGAGAGAAGATCGGGTTGAAATCTTTAAGGACATTAACATTGGTTTAGCGGTTGCCCTGGAAAAGGGTTTAATTGTCCCCGCGATCGAGAAGGCGGATCAGAAAAGGCTTTGGGAGATTGCCAAGGAGCGAAAGGACCTGGTGGAGAAGGCTCGGGAAGGACGTTTATCCCTCCCTGAGATCGAACGGGGGACATTCACGATATCCAACCTGGGGATGTATGACATCGTCTTCTTCACCTCCATCTTAAATCCCCCACAAACCGGAATCCTTTCCATCGGCAAAATTTATGATCGTCCCGTCGTTCGAGAGGGTGAGATCGTCATCCGCCCGATTGTAGAAATGAGTTTAGCCATAGATCATCGGGTGGTCGATGGGGCGGTGGGGGCGAGGTTTTTGCAGGATCTGAAGGATGGCCTGGAAAAACCTTATTTATTGATATGATTTCCTTCTGGGGTCGATCCCATGATTTTTGGGTTGAGCCCTTAAATAATTCAATTGACAGTATTCTCGGGGATTTCTCGTATTCTCGGGGACGAGGTTGACAAAGTTTACTAGCTCTTTTCCCTTCTGTGAAAGATCTGAGAGACAGCAGAAGTCGAAACACCCACCTGCTGGGCAATCTCCGCCTCACAAAAGAATGTGGGCGTGATGGGCCATTAAGGACTGGGCTTATATTCTCGTCCCCGCCTCCAGCGTCAACTGACCCATGCGGCTGATAAACCATTCCCCACCCAGGTGATCAGCAAGAATGGGTCTCTTTTCGATTCCCCGGATGATGATGGGACGCAGGGTCCATTGCACACCCAACCTGGCTCGCCGCGGCATTATCCCCCCGCCGATCTTTTCATCCGAATCCCATTTTTACTTAACCTTGTCAACACCGTCCCCATTTCCATTCACAACGCCCACTGACCCATGCAACTGAAAAACTTTTCTCCATCCACGTCAGTAGCAAAAATGAGCCTCTTTTCCATTCCCCGGATGATGACGGGGTGCAGGGTCCGCTGCCCACCCAACCTAGCTCTCCATGAGATTATCCCCCCGCCAATCTTTTCATCCGAATCCCATTTTTACTTAACCTTGTCAACTCCGTCCCCATTCCGTCGGAACAGCTGCAGAATGCTATGAAGCTGCTCGATGGGGTTATTTGGGAAAAGCGGGAGTTGATTGGGCAGGTAGCTTCTTAATAAAAACGAATGCCCTGGATGGACCAAGAAATTAGGGATTTACTTCAATTGCCCGCTTCGTGAGTCTAATAAGCCCACCAAGCCGCTGGGACATCTCGGACTTTGTGTTTTCAAGATTCACACCGGTTCTCTTGTGGGCAAGTTCATTTCGCAGTCGCGTGTAGACCGTCTCCATTTTGCCGAGTGCTCCTGGCTTCTTTGGCGGAGCCTTCGTTTGCGGAACGGTAGGATCTTCGCTGATGATGAACGAATCGACATCAGCTTGCTTGTCGTTGTATATCATTAGGAGGATATTGTAGAGATGCATGAATTCCTCCACGGGACTTACTGACTGCCGGGCCGAACGGAAAAGCCCATAGTTGTCCTCGCCATGCGGAGATGCCTGCTCTAACTCAGTCTTCAGCTTGTCTGCCGAGATTGCGAGCGTCGCACTCAATTCCGTGTGGATAGTCAGGGGCGGTAAGGACACAAACATATGGCCACCGGACTGAGGGTTGAGTGGAGAAAACTGGTCGCCCGCGTTCCGAGCGTTCTCGATGGCAATATTATTATTGAAGCATATCCGGTTCAGTGCAGCCGTGTTCACCTTCGTCGCAAGAGCCCTCCCATCGTCGTGGGACGCAACGGAGGCTAAGTGAACCGTTGTGTGGATCTCGTCCCCCTTCGGCCCCTCAATCTCGACCTTATCCACGCCCGGTTCTTTCGGATAAAACGCGACTAAAGGAAACGTCAAGCCACTACCCTTGATCCTTGCCCTGAAGTTGACCGCCCCTTTAAACATCACACCCCCCTTTCACCCATCCCCCTTCAAAAAAACCATGACCCCATTTTGACACCAACAAAAAAGGGCTGCAAGAATCACCCTGCAACCCTTTGTAATTATTGGTAGGCGGTAATGGATTTGAACCATCGACCTCCGGTATGTGAGCCTATTTCCTGGATAAAGCGGCATAAACTAAAATATAAGAAAAATTAAATATTTTCACATGTTATGAATTTTTCAGGTTGTTTTCATTCTATGGTATTTTAATCTAGTTGAAGCTAGTCCGTTAGAAAATGGTTAGAAAGCCTGAAGAAAGAGCAGTGGAGCCGTTTCTTCCAAAGAGAATTCCTCTTGCGGGGTAAAGTTAATTTATTTTTTGATACGCCCTTTCAAATTCCAATCCTTGTCGTAAATTTTTTCATCTTCAATATGGCCGTCGAGATTCCAGTCTTTATCATAGATCCGGCCATCCTCAATCCGTCCTTGCAAGTTACCGCGAATATCGTAAAACTTACCATCTTGCAAGTGACCTACGGGTTTCCAATCCCGATCATAAACCTTGCCACCCTCCACGCGGTATTGCAGAACTTGGTTTTGGTCATAAACTTCCGCTGGCTCTGCTTTCGGCGAAAACGCAACAATAATCGCCACAAACACCGCGAGCATCAAAATAACAAAAACATAAAAAGCGGGATGGTGTTCTCCTAATCCACCACATTTTGGGCAACGCGATAATCTACCCTTCGCCATTAATGCACCGCATGATCTGCACTTTGCTAACTTACTCATCTTATCCCTCCCTTTAGATTTATTTTACGGCTACCCTTTCACTCCTAGAATATGCCTAGCAAAGGATGCGCTAACTTTCCCATGTCCACAAGTTCTCTCACATGCCAGCACATCCTGTTAAAAATCCAACCCCTGCAATTGCAGGTGACAGTGTTGTTCGACCAAAGTATGGTTTCATGCGGTTTAGCGTGTGGATTTGACTTTGATGGAAAATTCCAGACTCCCTTGGCCTTGCCGCGAGAACCTGTCCCATAACGATTCTTTTTGATTAACTGTGGCCTAACTTTCCTCCCTCAAAAACCAGTATTTTTCTTGCCAATTTTCTTTTTAATAGCCGCTTCCTTTTCTGCAAGGATAACGTCTTGCATCCGTTTAGAACTCAGAATACAAAAAACCTCATTTCTGTAAATGTCAAACTGCAAAAACGCCACAGTGTATGGATCTTGGTTAAATCTCCGTTCATTAACCAGCCAACCATCGCGCACTAATTCCGATTCTTCGGGCTCACCGTAACGCCCCTCTAACGCCGACGACATTATGGACCAACAAACACGAGAATGAGGCACGTAAAGACGCACTCGGTAAAGTCGGTTTTTGTGATACTCATAGTCAATAGCTGATAACGTTCAGGACATCGTTTACTCATAAAATGGTCACGACATCGTTAACTCAAAGTTTTAAGGCTAGGTATCTCGCGATGTCGTGACCTGCATCATCAGTCTCTCAGTTGATACTTGTATTGTTCGACCTGGATTGTATCCAGAAAGAGCTTTAACGTTTGTTCTTTGACATCGACAGTAGCCACAACGTATTCGTATTGGGTCTCCGGTGGAGCAAAGAAGATTTCGCCGAAGATGTTCAGTCGGCAATTGCTTCGAATGAATCTCACGAGATGATAGCGACCTTCCTCCGGTTTATCCAAGGGGTGCCTTGGGACATCGCCCTTACTCGGGAAGATCAATTTCTTCTTCGTGCAGGCCAATGCTTTGAGAGGGGTTTTCCCTTTGATTTTGCTGTAGCGATAGGTGCTGTTGTGTCTGTGCTCGAATGCCAGTGATTCTCGCCGAAGCTGCGGCATAGACGCCATCGTGACCTTGGCGAGAAACTTCTGCTGGTAATGGTCGTTGAACTTCTCGACCACTCCATTCCACCACGGCTCGGAAGGTGGAATGAACCAGAGATTGACACCGTAGCGCAGGCAGAGGCGAATAAGTGGTCCCATGCCTCGTGGATGGGTTGGACTGCCGAAAAAAGCCAGTTCGTTATCCACTTGAAGATTCTCAGGGATTCCCATACGCAGCCAGACCGCATAAACAGCGTCCAAAACGCTTTGCGCTGCACGGGAAGGCATCGGCTCTACCCCACACCGGTTGATGGCAGTATCGACGGCATGCAGGCTGTAGAACCGGATCGGACCGGTAAGGTAACAGGGGCCGACCAGATCAACCTGATGGGTTTGGTTGGGCAAGAGCGCCGGAAGCTCGGGATATTTCTTGCCCTTCGGTATGTATCTTCCAGTCCGCCGATGAGTCAATTCGCGACGGCGTAAGATGCGGCCAATAGTGCTGAGGGAGGGAATCGGTTGAACCTCCATGTCGTTCATCTCCCATTGGATGGCCTGATTGCCGCAGAAGAGCCCCTTGTTGTACAGGTTCATCCGGACCATCTCCACAATCTTCTCGACCTCCGCAGGCGTGCGGTAAGGACTGGAAAGCGGTCGCCGTGATTGATCGTCGCACCACGCTGGATCATCCGGGGCATGCCGTGTCACCCATTTATACAGCCACGGCTTCGTTTTCCCCAGTGAAGCACAGATGCTTTGGGGACTTTCACCTGCGAGATACCTTTGTACTGCTAATGCCCGTTGCTTCAGAATCTTCTTTATCATGAACACCTCCTTAAAGTATTAGGTGTCCATGATAAAACAATCTGTGGCCACTCGATTGTCAAAGAGCGAAAGTAAACGATGTCCTGAACGTAAAATCAGTAAGCGATGTCCTGAACGTTGTCATTTAGCGGTTAGCCAAATCTTTTAATCCCAACTCT
>Ga0315276_10001827_pt1 | contig 19175 bp, 12 predicted proteins | sample YL17G05_0_MG_FD_204542 | JGI IMG/M metagenome (GOLD analysis project Ga0315276, IMG submission 204542) | Sediment microbial communities from Yellowstone Lake, YNP, Wyoming, USA - YL17G05_0 | ecosystem: Environmental > Aquatic > Freshwater > Lake > Sediment | place: USA: Wyoming | collected... | reverse complement strand
GTGTACTCCAACTTGCGCCATCGCCAGTACTGGTTACCCATAAGGCATTTGAAGAATCATTGGCTTTATATACACAGTACAATGTGTTTTTGAAATCCGCCAGTGACGGACCTGCCGATGTACTTTGGTTCGGTATTTTATAGGGTGTACTCCAACTTGCGCCATCGCCAGTACTGGTTACCCATAAGGCATTTGAAGAATCATTGGCTTTATATACACAGTACAATGTGTTTTTGAAATCCGCCAGTGACGGACCTGCCGATGTACTTTGACCCGGTATTTTATACGCTGCATGTGCCGCCATTGCTACCATTACCATTACAAAAACCGCAAATAAAACAAAACTTTTTGTTCTCATAGTCTTTTTCTCCTTAATACATATTTTTCAAAATTCTCAAAAGTTTTCCCGGGCTATACTTTCAAAACCCATCCGAAACACTAAACCACACACCTTTTGTAAATATGCCCTTGCTTCTATTAAGGCGGTGTACCATTATAAAACATCTTCATCATGGCCTCCTTTTTTGGTGATTGGTGAGTGGTGAGTGGGAAAAGATAGAAGTTGAGAAGTTAATAAAGTGAGAAGTTGAGATAAATTTGAGGCACTGCGTGCTCTTTTTTAGGGTGCCTTCCAGGCACATCGATCTTCCTAACATCCTAACCTCCTACCTTCCTAACTTCATCTTTTCAGCGTCCTTACCTTATATATGCCATCAGCACATCTAAATTTCCTATTACCGCCATCCAAACTGCGCTTTATTTCAGCCTTAATCTACGACCTAATTTTTTTGCCGGGAATTATCCTTCTTTGGCTCGAAGCAGAACCGGGAACCAGTGCGTGCTGATTTAAAATGGCTTACCGCCAACATTTGATCATTTTCACGCACCGTTCCCGGTTTCCACAGTCCTCTGTTTAAAAGTTTCCAATTTTCTTCCCTAGCGTATATACGCTAATATCGTCGAGAAACACCTCTCTAAATGCATCTTCTGACATCATAGAGGTGAACGAATACGGGTTGGCAATGTTGTCATTCCAGAATTGTATAACCGTGGGTGTACAACAAATAGCGGCATTTCTTTTAAATTCTTCTATACCAAATACAAGTGGGTTGTTAACTAAAGCTTCTTTCAAAAGGTCGATACGTCCTTCATTGCTATGGGGCGTATGCTCATATGTTTTTCCGGATAAGTCCTTCACGACTATTGTTACGGTAATATTGCCTATCTCATGTCTGAGTTTAAGCGTATTGGCTAAAGCCTGCGCAGTGGCTTCCTTTAATGTAATAACCATAATTTGATAGTCAGCGTCACTTCCTTCAAGTTCAGATACCATAACCTGCCCAGATTGACCGATAGAAAACGAAACAACTCTTTGCAGAGTATACCAGGGGGGCGATATTTTGGGTTGTTCTGAATTGCTTTTAATGTCTGTCATTTTAATTCTCCTTATTTATATGTATTTTCAAAAGTTTTCCCGGGCTATACTTTCAAAACCCATCCGATCCGCTAAACCACACACCTATTGTAAATATGCCCTTGCCTCTATTAAGGCGGCGTACCATTATAAAACATCATCATGGCCTCCTTATTTTCTTATGCCTACGGCATATGTCATTGGTCATTGGCCATTGGTGCGGATTTTTTTTGCCCGACACCTTATCTTAAAACCTCTTTACCAGCGAAATACTGAATAAATAAGCACTGAAGAACCGGTTCTCCCGGAAACTATTATGTAAATACGTGCCGCGCACCTTTAACAATAAAGCCCTGTATATCCCGAAAACTCCCTGGACATCGACGCTCCAACCAAACCTGAAACGGTCCATGTCATCGCTTTTCAACATCCCGGCCTCGCCGCGGAAATCGAATCCACTGTTATCTCCCAGTTTCCAATACCCGTATACGATTCCCATATAAGATTGGAACAACCGGGGCGACCAGTAGCCGTTCGCCGCCGGCTCATTACGATACCCAAAAATCCAGGCGCTGGCCCCTAAATCAAGATTTAACCTGGAGGTTCGCTTATATACGTACCGGGGCGCCAATCGAACCTCCCACCGGCTGTTGCCATCGCTTAAGGTTTCGTATTGAAGGTGTAGGGGTAGTACGGAACGCAGTCCCGGCTGCCAATGAAAATTAAGCTGGTTGGCCGTCACCTGTATCCCCAAAGACACGGCGCGGGGCGATATTAGAAAATACCCCAGGTCCCGGCCCATGGTGAAGTAAAAACTGTCGCTTAAGGTCAACCGGGCTTCCATTGCATAAGTAAAAGCGGCTGGCAAGTCTTCGGCTTTTTCCGAACCGGCTAATCCATTGATTTTCAAACCGCGGTCCAATTGCAGGTCCGCCCCCACCCACTGCCTGTCGCACCGGGCATCCTCGCTGCCGTCGATATTATTGAACCCGCTCTCCAGGGGAGCTTTTAAATAATTGTGCTCATACCCGCCTTTGAGATGTATACCCGGGCTAAGCCGCACATTACCGGCCAGGTAAGCGGAAAAGATGTCTATCCCGATGGAATCGCTGTAATATTGAGCTCTTGCAGGTATACCGTGCCTCTGCGGCGTCCAGATAAACTTGCGCAGATCCACGGTGTCAAAAGACTGGGGCCGCATCTGCTCCAAAATCTCCATATTATCCATGGCCTCCCCAGGACGGTCATCGTAATGAAATGCGATGGTGCGGGCGGTTTGCATTTCATAGTCCGCGGGGTTCTCCAGCAGCAGCGGTTCCACCTCCTTTAACCCGGCCCGCGGACGGGAAGCACGGCACAATATATCGGCTTTGCGCTGCCGGTATTTTTTGTCGTCCCCGCCTTTTTCGCGGTACATTTCAGCCAGCTTAAGGGCCCCGGAAAAATTACCCCGCCAGGTTTGCACTTTAATGTACTCCTCCAAAACCTCCAGGTAACCGGGCCGCGATTCCCGCGATTCCCGCGATTCCTGGGCCAGGTATTTTTTATAAGCAGCCGCGGCGCGGTCCAATTTCCCGCTCCAGGAATCGGCGCGGGCCAGCCACAAAAGGAATTCGTCTTCATGGGGCAGCAGGCGGGTCAGCCGGTAATAACTGTCGGCGGCGATTTTCGGTTTCCCTAACCAATTGGCTAACTGGGCCCGCGCTTTTAAATACGCGATGTTATCCGGGTCGGCTGCCATTGCGGCGTCGATTGCGGCCAAAGCTTCTTTGGGTTGATTCGACAGGGCATAAGCCTGCGACAATTTATACTGGATTCCCGGGTTGTGCGGCTGCAATTGGGCAGCCCGGGCCAGGGCTTCGGCGGCCTTTTCCTTGTTTGCCAGGTACGCTTCTATATCGGCGATACGAAGCCATAACTCGATTTGCGCGGGGTCCCGGTCCAGCGCCCGGCGATAAATAACCAGGGCATCTGCCCAACGCTGCCGCGACTCGGCGGCTATCCCCTCTACCAGTACGTTACCGCTTGAGACGGTCGCCGGCGCCGACGCTGCCCCCAAAAAAGCAGGCGCCACCTGGATACTCAACAGCACAATCGCCGCCGGGATAAACCTTTTTATTATTTTATTTTTTCTATTCCTATTCATGTTCATTTCCTCCACTTTCTTTCCCCGGTCACCCAAACATGGGATGCAAAGACCCCGATGGTGACCAGGTCATAAAATAAACTCATATAACGCATAGGGGTAAGGAATACGCCCTTGAAAAAGTATTCCACCCCCCGCAGCCAGGATTTGTACCGTTTGATTTCGTCTTTGCGCCGGGAAATAATCAACAGGATGCCTACCGATAGGGCAGATTCCACGATAAGAGTGATCAATAGGGGTTCCCATAGTTGAAGTAAGAGCATGATCAACATGGTGGTGGGGAAGGCGATTTTTTCCACCGCCCCCATCAAAGTCACCCAGCCCATGGGCCGCCCTATTTTATGGGTTATATTGTCGCCAAAGGCCTGGCGGTAGGCTTCTTTTACCTGGCGACGCTCCCGGCTCTTTTTGCGCTCTTCGGCCATGAGTTGGCGTTTGGCGCGCTGACGCTCCAAAGCCTTAAAAGGACTGCGCAGCAGATCGTCGAAATAATAACAACTCTGCAAAAAAGAGGACGACCATAAATATATCTGCCGTGGTAACCGTTGGGCCTGGGGCTCGGAAGACCGGGCCGTCACATCTTGCAGTTGTACGTTGCGAAATCCCCGGTTCACCAGGGCAAAACCGATAAAGATGTCTTCGGAATTGGTCAGATCGTCGCCCAGCAGCGGTTCATACGTTTCGAACAACTCCTTGATATATTTGCGGCGATAGGCAACCGCACACCCGACAGGATTGGATATGGAACCGAAAAGCGCCATCTGCCCCCGGTAAACAAACCGCTGTAAAAACATATACAGCGATTCCCGGTAAAGGTTGGTAATTCCTTTCATCAATCGCCTGGACCAATGGCGTTCCGGGATAATCCGGGCATTGGGCCGCCGCTGCAAAAACTTTTTCATGCCGTCGCTTTCCGCGATCCGTCCGCGGTCGCTTTCACGCAGCGGCAAGATGGTTCCGCAAACGCTGGCTATGCCGACTCCTTTATAGAGTTCTGCCACGGTTCGTTCGATATAGTTCGGGGACTCCAGCGCCGTGTCGCCGTCCAGGATAAACTCGACATCCGCGTCGGACTCCCGCGACTGACGCTTTAATGTAGGGGTCTTACCGATGGGTTTAGCCCGTTTTATGATCTTGATATCGATATTATTGGCGGCGCCGAACTGGGTAACATAATCGATAGTGTTATCCGTACTGCCGTCATCGATCAAGGTAATAGAGTGGGGAACCAGGGTCTGCCGGACTAAGGAAGCCAGGCAAAGGGCAATATTATCGCCCTCGTTCAACGCCGGGATAACCACCTCCACCTTTGCCTTACGACAATCTTCATTGGGCGTAGGCAATGTCCTGTCCGGTCCACGAAATAACCCGATCATACTTAAAAGCGTATTGGGGCTCACTATAAAATAAGGTGTTGTCGCCATGTTCTTCTCCTTTTGTTTCATTAAATTCATATATTTCCTGTAATTTTCGACTCACCAGGTCCTCAATGGTTTTTTCCAATGTCCATTGGGGGATAAACCCGGTCAAGGCCTGTAATTTTTTAACCGAGGGCCGGCGGTGGAAAATTTCATCGAATTCTTTCCCATAGGCTTCTTCATAAGACATATGATCGATCGCGGTTTTAACCGGGGATTTGCTTTGCGCCAGTTGAGCCAATTCATTAATGGTTACTTCATGTTGGCAGCCGACATTGACGATTTCGCCGATGCTGGCGGGATTAGCGATCAAGCGGTCCAAAGCCACCACTGCATCGCGGACATCGAGAAAACAACGGGTCTGGTCGCCGTCGCCGTAAACGGTAATGGGATTGCCTTTGACGGCCTGGTCCACGAAGCGGGGGGCCACCATGCCGTATTTCCCGGTCTGCCTTGGGCCCACCACGTTAAAGAAACGTACGATCCTGACCCGCAAGTTATGCTGCCGGGCGTAAGAGAGGCCATATAGTTCATCCGCCATTTTACTGACCGCGTAATTGCTGCGGGGAGTCATATGACCGCTGACAACAGGTTCCATCTCCTCGCTCAAATCGATGCCCGGTTCGTCGCGGTTGCCGTAAACTTCCGATGTGGACGCGAGTAAAATATCGGGGTACCAGGAACTGGCCCGCGCCCCACGCAATATCCGCTCGGTGCCGGCAATATTCACGGCCAATACTTTGATCGGCTCCTTAAGAACTTTAAACATCCCCACGACGGCCGCCATGTGATAAACCCGGTCAGACCAACACACGGCCTTCTCGATTCCAGTCCATGTTAAAATATCGGCCTCCTCGAAACGAAAATTGCCATTACTTTGAAAGGGCTCGATATTCTCCCTGGAACCGGTGCTCAAATCATCCACCGCCAGTACGCTGTCGCCCTGTTTTAAATGATACTCCACGATATGGGAACCGATAAATCCAGCCCCTCCAGTTACCAGTACATGCATGTTATCCTCCTATTCTCTTTCATCTAATCGATTATCCGCTCTTTTTAACCCCGATATATTATCGAACCACCGGGTCATGGCATCCTTTTGGTAACGGGTAGCCAGGAAGAGCGCTTTCTGTTTTTGTTTCGCTGTGCTGCCGACCTGTCCCAGCACTTCCACACAAGGGGTGGAGAGGGATGTGATATCATCGATATTCAACTCCAGGTCGTGACATTTATCCAGTGACTTAAGTATAACCTTTTCCAACTCCACCGAGTCGGGTTCGGAGAGGGGGCCTTCGATCTTTAAATAACCCCTGATTTTTATTTGAAACGCATAATTCATTTTTAATACTCCTTATTTTTACTATTCACTATTCATCGTGTTTTCACATGGATATTATGTAATAAAAATAAAAAGTAGTTTAGCAGCGAGAGTTCAAAATGGAGTAAAAAATGGGTTCAATATTTGGTTAAGGGGATAACTTTGGGTTCATGATGTACATTATCCGTTCAAATTAAAGATGAAACGGGAAATTTCCCGGTTAGTCGGTATCGCTTGCCGGGGGATGAAAAGCCGAAGGTAACTGCTGGAATTGCTCCTTGAAACATTTGCTGAAATAGGTGCGGCTGGAGAAACCGACTTCGAAAGCCACTTCCGTCACACTGCCGAAACCGCTTTCCAGCAATTGGGCGGCCCGTTTGAGGCGATAGGAACGGATATAATCCGTAGGCGATACCCCGCTGAGGGCCTGGATTTTCCGGTACACGGTGGGACGGCTCATATAGAGTTTATTACACAGCGCTTCCACGTTAAAATCCGGGTCCGAGAGGTTCTTTTCCAGCGCCTTTTCCAGGTCAGCGATGAATTCCCGGTCAATGGCGGATACGTTCATTTTCACAGGTTTACAGGACATTTCCCGGGTCACGGTCAACTGCCATTGGCGGCGCAGGTCCAGGAGGTTTTTTATGCGCGCCTTTAATATCCCGATATTAAAGGGTTTGGTAATATAATCGTTGGCCCCGGTCTCCAATCCCCGGATGATATTTTCCTCCCCGGCTTTGGCGGTTAATAATATGACGGGGATATGACTGGTGACGCGATCGCTTTTTATCTCCCGGCACACTTCGAAGCCGTCCTTTCCCGGCATCATGACATCGCAGATAATAAGATCGGGTACGATTTCCCCGGCCTGCCGCAGCCCCTCCACCCCATCTTTTGCTTCTTTCACAATATATTGCGGTTCCAGCGCCCCGCGGACGTACTCCCGCACATCGGCGTTGTCTTCCACCACCAGGATAATATCTTTTTCCAGGGCTTCCGGCCCTTTAAAGATATCTTCCTCTTTCTCCGCCGGTTCGATGACTTCTTCCTCTTCTTTCACCCCCGGGGCCGGGTCCCCTGATCTCTTAAGCACAGGGAATGATCCCACCATGTCCCCGGGTTTGAGATGGGCGCCCCCCATGGGGAGTCGAATTACAAATAAGGTTCCCGATCCTTCACTCCCGGGACTGTATGCCGTAATCGTACCGTGGTGCAGTTCGACGATTTCCCTGGCTATGGCCAACCCGATGCCGGTTCCCTGGCGATGATGCTCATAGGTGCTGTCCGCCTGGTAAAATCGATCGAATATATGCCCCAACGCTTCCCGCGGTATCCCCGGCCCGGTATCCGATACAGATACCTCCAGGATATCCTGCTTTTCCATTCCTTCAATGCCCGCTTGGGCTTCCCGGACTTCGACGGCCAGGGATATCCTCCCCCCGGGAGGGGTAAACTTAAGGGCATTGGACAGCAGGTTGGAGATAACCTCTTCCATTTTTCCCGGGTCATAGTATAGGGAAATGTCTTCCGTTTCGACTTGAAATTCTAACTCGAGTTCCCTCTGCACTGCCAGCGAATCGAAAGAATGAAAAACCCCCTTTAAAAATGGCACGATATTCTGCCGGGCCACTTGCAGTTTCATGGCGCCGCTGTCGAATTTGGAGAGCTCCAACAACTGGTTGATCAGGTCCAGCAGGCGCCGTGAATTACGCAGCATCAACCGCATTTTCTTTTTTTGCTCGCTTTCCTTTTCCTGGGGAGTGGTGAGCATCAGCTCCAACGGCCCCAATATCAAAGTCAATGGCGTACGGAATTCATGGGAAATGTTGGCAAAAAAACGGGACTTCAACTGGTCCATTTCTTTTAGTTTCTCCGACTGCTCATGCAATTGCAAATTCTTCCGGCTGATCTCCACGGTCCGCTCATTAACGATACTTTCCAGCCGCTGTTTTTCTTTTAACAGTTCCGAAGAGCGCCATTTGACAAAAAAGAACACCCCCAGGAACCCGCCCAGGACCCAGAGGGAAAAAGCCCACCAGGTTTTATACCAATACGGTTTCAAGTGAAAAGAGAATGAAGCGCCGCCCTGGTTCCACACTTCATCACTGTTGCAGGCCATCACCTTAAATGTATATTGCCCCGGTGAAAGACTGGTGTAAGTGGTATTTCGCAGGTTTTCCATGTCCATCCAGTCCCTGTCGTAACCCTCCAGCTTTATTTTAAATCTTATTCTTTGGGGATCGATAAAACTGACGGCCGTATAGTAAAATTCCAACCGCTTTTTCCCCGGGGCCAGTTCAAGTGCAAAACTTTTTATTTTAACCGACTCACCGTCTACGATGAATTTTTCTATAACCACCCCCGGGGGGATTTCATTGGTTTTAATATGATTGGGATCGATCATGGTCATGCCCATGGTGGTCGCAAACCAGGACCTGCCGTCGCGGCTCCTACACGGAAGCCCCGTACACCACCGCGATTTCATCCCATCCTTCTCATTAAACCGGTCCGGCTGAACCCCACGGATTTTCCCCAAAGAAAAATCCGCCAACTCCTTTTTACTGACCCGCGAAATCCCATTTTTACCCGCCAACCACAGATAACCACTATCATCCTCAAGGATGGAATATACCCCGTTTTCAATAAGCCCACCCTGGGTGTTATATATATGTGTGACGTTTTCATTGCCATCCCGGGACAATCGGATAAGCCCACTGTCCGAGCCGAACCAGAGGGTTCCCTCGTTGTCTTCATGGGCGCAGCGAAAAAAATAATCCCCTATCCCGGGATTCGGTTTAAAAGCAGTGATAATCCCATCTTTTAACCGGTTGAGACCGCGGTCCGTACCCACCCAGAGATTCCCCCGGCTGTCTTCGCAAATAAACATGATAACATTACTGGAAAGACCATCCCCGGTAGTAAAAGAACGAAATTGGCCGCCGCCGGGGCTGTACCGGTTCAGACCCCCCTGGGTACCGACCCAGGTATTCCCCCCACGGTCTCCCCCGATATAATTGATCCTGTCGTCGCTTAACCCGTCCCTTTCGGTTAGAGTGGTGAGTCTTCCATCCTTATACCGGTACAAACCGCCCCAGGCGCCGATCCAGAGATACCCGTCCGGGTCTTCGAACAAGCACACCACCGATTCGTTTAAAAGCCCTTGCCGGATGGTTAATTCGGTGGTCAATTTTCCTGTTCCCCCGGTTTCCTTTGTCAATTTTAACCGGTTCACTCCCTTTTTTGTCCCCATCAGGAGGTCGCCGGACCGATCCTGGTAGATACATTGGACGTAATCATGAGACAGACCTTCCCGGGTGGTGTAATTGGTGAATTTGCTGTCTCTTAATCGGTGCAGCCCCCCGTCAAGGGTTCCCACCCACAGGCTGCCTTCGCGGTCCTCGTAAATACAGGAGATATAACCGGCGGCAAGGCCGTCAGCGACGGATAAGGTACTGAAAACTCCATTCTCCATCCGGGACAATCCCCCACCGTCCGTTCCTATCCATAAATTCTTCATTCTATCTTCATAAAGACAGGTGATAGTGGCGTGAGGTAAGCCGGCTTCAGCCCCGTAAGATTTGAATATACCGTTCTTCAATTGGAAAAGATACCTGCCCCCGGTTCCAATCCACAGTTCTTTTGTGTCCTCTTTATAAAGAGAGGCAATGGTAAGGGCCTTTAAGTCCTCTTGTGTAACGTATACCTGGAAACTCCCGTGTTCCAACAGTTTTACGATGCCGCCGGCGGTGGCAACCCACAAATCCCCGTTTCCATCTTTATAAATGGCGTTCACCTGGTTATGGGGTAAGCCCTGTTTCGTGGTATAGTGAGTGAATTTGCCGCTGCTTAAACAGGTGAGCCCTTCCGTAAAGCTTCCGGTCCACAGGTTGCCCCACCGGTCAATGGCAATGGCTTTTATTTTATAAAGGCTTTTATATTCCGCTGCCGGGTAAGAGGTAAATTCACCATCGTTATAACAGGTAAGTCCGCCCGAGGAAGTACCGATCCACAGGGCGCCGCTGTCATCTTCGCAAAGCGCGCGAATGTCATTATCCTTTAATTGGGAGGTCGTTTCCCTGGTAAACAGCCGGAAATCCATACCGTCGAAACGGACCAGTCCATCCTGGGTGCCGATCCAGAGATAGCCATCCCGGGTTTGAATGACGGCAAAGACATTATTATCCGGCAGTCCGCTTTCCATATTCCAGTTCTGCACACTGTACTGGGTAATTTTCTTACCCGGGTCCAGCGCGTCTAAAGGAGAGAAAGTTCCTATAAATAAAAAAAAAAGACAAAGGAATAATGTCCAAAAGGTCAAAGGATTCCGATTCATGGACTATATATTAATCCATTTAACATGAAAATTCAAGATTTTTTTTAACAATTGATAATTAATGATTCTACCTCATGCCGATTTTTATCGGCGCTTCGCTTCCTGACTGTCCCGAATGACGCTGCTAAATTTCGCTGTGATGGACCATCCGGTTCCCACTGAAAATGAGCACCAGTTTTTTCAACGTGGTTTGCCCGATGGTTTTCCGGAATTTCTCATCCAGGCTGTATTTATTGAGCTGATTTCCTGCTTCTTCTTTTATTTTTTTGAAATTTTCAGGGGTTAATTCGCTCTTTTTACCCCGCGGCTTAATGTATTTGATTTCGATAAGATAGGAATACTTCAACCCGGGGTATTGCGCCAGGAACGGTTCCAACACCAGGTCGGCATATCCTTTTTTCAACTCTTTTTCCGAATATACCAGGAACAGCGCCGATAATCCCAGGTAAACATTTAAAAACGCCTGGATTCCTTTTTCCCCCGTGATTAAATCTCTTAGACCCATCGATATCTCCATTTGGTCAACCAGGTAAGCGATTAACGGTTTCCATTTCCCGCTGAAGGCCATTTCTTTCATGGCGGCTTCATACCGGCTTAAATCGATGGTTAATATGCCGGTTTCTTCATAGGTCTCTTTGATATAATCGTAGTATAACCGTTTGACGGCTTCGTTGGGAATTTTAAGAATTGCTTTATGTTCTTCATCGCTGCCGGTGATGGTTAAAAGGCCGAAATAGTATAAAAGGGAGATAAAATTCTCCGGGTGGGTCAATTTAGCGATAGGGAAACGATCGACGATAGTGGAATGAATGGCATCGTTTTCCATGATTTGCCTGAGTTTGGAAAAATTGCCGTTGGTATGGGGGAGGGCGGGTGGGGGCGGAGTACTTTTTTTATCGCTAATAATTAAATAGCGCAGTTTCAGATAATCCATCCGGGCGTTATTGTCGATGAGAGTACCGGGAATTTGCGAGTCCACCAGGTATTCTTTAAGGAAGTACAATACATGGACGGTGTTAAATACTTCACGGGTCGAATGAAGCGAAAACCGGTAATGGTTATACCACCGTCCCATCATTTCCAGCAGTTCCGGGGTGGAATGGCGGATTTTCCCGGTTTGCCGGTAGTATTCGATCAAGGTTTCCACTTCGCCCTGGGTAAACCCCATGATTTCGTTTATATCGGAATGGAGCGATATGTTACCGGCGATGTTAAACCCGGAGGTGACGTCGTCCAGTGCGATGGGAGAAACCCCGGTCATGAACAACCGCGAAATGGGTGTATCGCTCCCGGTGGTTCCTGCCTTGATTACATTGAAAAACGAACGTAGAAATCCTTCCCCATGGGTGATGGCCCGGTATTCCGCTTCCCCGGAATCGGATAGTATCGTATTGGCAAAATTATCGTATTCATCGATGATGACGTATAGTTTTTGCTTTTTTGACCGGCAATAACTTAAAAGAGTATCCATTATTTCCGATGCGGTATTTTTCGAGCTGAATTCGTTTCCTGTTTTCCCGGGATCGATATCCAGGAGGTCGTGATATTTCGCCGTGAACAAGTTGGCCGCATTTTTAATCCGGGTTAAAAAGGCTCCTTCTACATATTTAGGATTTGAACCGACCATTGAAAAGTTTAATGGTAATATCAGGTAGCTATTTTTCTCCCTGGTGGGATTTTGGTGGATATCGGCGCCATTGAAAATGAAATCGAATTGGTCTTTTCGATGGATATCGTAGTAGTACTCCAGCATGGAGAGGAAGAGTGATTTGCCGAACCGGCGGGGCCGGATAAAGAATAGAAAGCTTCCTTTATTTTCGATATTCCTGATGAACCGTGTTTTGTCTACATAGTATAAATTTTTTATACGAAAATCCTTGAAATCGGCGACGCCATATGGAATATCTTTTAATTCATGTTCTTCGATCATGGTCATATATTAAACCAAAAGCCCCGGGTTGTCAACTGCCATGAAAATAGCCACCAAGAACGCGAAGGACCGCTGCGCCCCACTGCGTGGAGTTCCGATTGTAGGACTCTACCGAAAGGTTTCACTGTTGAACACTTTCCGGCCCCTTACGCTGCCGGCGGTACAGGCGGTACTGGCGGGACAGGCGGTGCAGGCGGTACTGGCGGAACCGGGGGAGCCGGCGGCGTAGGCGGTTCAGGCTCGGCGCTTTTTTTGGTTCTGACCGCAGGCGGCCTGATATTTAACATCTTCAGGTGCTCTAGATTATTCTCAAAAACGATAAGACAGACGGTTTTAAATTTTTGCCAGGCAGTTCGTAGTTCTTTATACGATTCATTCCTCTCTTTTAGAGCGATGGCGGCAAGACCTTTTTTGTTTTCCAATAAATCTTCTAAAATCCGCAATGCCTTAAGACCATTTAATCTTTCTTGTACCTTATCGGTTGTTATAAGAAATTCTTTTACCCGATCTGATATCTCTTTTTTCTCCAAAATGGTCTTATAAAATTGTTGGGATTGCTCAAGGAAACCGTGTAGACTTCTTTTAAGACGCATATCGATGCCCAACTGGCTGCGTATACCCCTGTCTTGTTCACTGCCGAAGATATGGAAGGTTAATTTTCGGTCATTGGCGTAATAATTCATTTCCTCGGCAAATTTTGCCTCCAAATCCAGCATTGCCTGGATGCGTTCGCCATTTTTTACCTCGAATTCATGAAATTTTTGATCCGCTCTGGAATGGATTCCCAGTAGTTCCTCCATTTTAGAGATGTTATAGCCCTTTTCGCTGATCTGGCTTAAGATAATTTCGTTATCTTTGGCGTTGGTAAACCCAACCACGCTGTCCCCAATCAGTGTTATAATTCTTCTCGGATAGTCTGACATTATTGTTCTCCTTTTATTCGTATTGTTTTTATATTATGTTTTTTTGAATAGCCTTGATAATTCACGCGGGGAGAGTTGAATGGGGTGAATAGCCTTGCGCTCGTCGACTCCACCCTTGCGCTTCCCGACTCCGGCCTTGCGCTGGTCGACTCCACCCTTGCGCTGGTCGACTCCGGCCTTGCGCTGGTCGACTCCACCCTTGCGCCTCCCGACTCCACCCTTGCGCTGGTCGACTCCACCCTTGCGCTTCCCGACTCCGGCCTTGCGCTGGTCGACTCCACCCTTGCGCTTCCCGACTCCACCCTTGCGCTCGTCGACTCCACCCTTGCGCTTCCCGACTCCACCCTTGCGCTGCTTTCCCTACGGGTTGCGAAACTTCCACAACGGCTTGCTGAACTTGTGCCAGGGCTTTCGGTATTTGTGCCAGCGGTTTCGGAACTTATGCCAGGGGTTGCGGAACTCTTCCCAAAGGTTGCGCCGCTTTTTACAGGGATTGACCTCTCAAAACTCGCTTTTAACAGTGTTAGCGCCGGGAATGATCGTGCAGGGGCTGTATCCGATTCACCCCTCGCCCTGTTTTGTTTTGATAGAATGCTCGGTGATCCGTGAAGGGAGTCGGTGAGGATTGCCTTTGCCGGGAAATTTTTCAGCGATGCTCCATTATGATTAACTGTTCCCGGAAACATCCCGGACCATAATGGGGCCATATTCCCAGTCGCCGATGTTGGCGGAATAACCACTGAAAATAATTTTGATTTGAAACTGCATAAGGGATTCGCACCATTTACAACTGAATATTCGGTTAATAAGAATTTATTTATCATTTATTTACCCAATAGGAAATTGACTATACCATAAAATTATATTCATTGCAAGTGAAAAAAATATTTTTTTTTATTTTTTTTGATACTAGGCGCTGGAACTATTCTAAGATGCATTCTGAAAAATAATTCCAGGAAATATTATCCCTCCCAAAAAGTGGGGCAGCGTGGATGCGGGTTAATCGATTTTATCGGCGCCGGCTTTGGCTTTCTTTCTTTTGATGTTTTCCCGGATGATCTCTCTATCATCGTATATGGTTCTATTGACGCAAGTAAGGACAATGGACCGTAAATGGATCGAATGTTCCATTAGCCAGGCAACTTTCTCAATGGTATCCACCTCATCTTCCCAGTCCACTTCTTGTTTCCGGATTTTTTTTTCGGCGTCGATGAACATATCCGGGGCGCCCATGAATAGGTAATTCAAGTTGATGTTAAATTGAGAGGCCAGCCGCACAAAGAATTCCGGGCCGGGATTGCCTTTGCCGTTTTCGATATCGCAAAGGTAGCTGGCGGCGACTTTCATAGCCGCGGCCATATCTTTTTGTTGTACCTGTAATCTTTTGCGAACGGCCTTTAATCTCTGTCCAATATCAATGGCGCTGGTTTCATGTTTTCTCATCGATTGGATATCCTTCTTTATTATCCCGGAAGCTCAAGCGCTGCCGGGGTATTTCATTATAGCATAAAAGGTTTAAAAGTAAATACAGTATTTACATCTGATTCTACTTTGGGATCGGCGATCGGCAGAGACACGAGATTGCGCCCTTTCTTCGAAAAGGGTAATTTCTTGTATGTCCCATTTTTAATTATAAAGGAAACCGCCCGATAAAATAGTATAATCAAAAGTTTTTGGAGGGTCCAGGGAACCTTTTTTCAAAAAGGTTCCCTGGCCGCGAATTCTCAAAAGGATTGAACGGCAGGCGAAAGAATTTTTTCCCGGAAATGTTCCCGCGCTTTTCTTTGAATCTTTACCAACCGGCACATGCGACAGGATATCTTGCCCAATGTTCCCGTTGAATAGGCGGCAATAACCGGGCAAACCGCACACCCTTCCATATCTTCACAGAGAAAACAATATCCCCCCTCCCCTTCGCCTTCTTCCGCCACTTCCGCCACCTGGAAAAAATCCTGTTTAAGATCGAGATAATTGGCCCTAATCCCGGGATAACAGGTCTCATGATGGATTGTAAAATCCGGCAGCGACCCAAAATGGTATTCCCGGTATTGTGGACTGTCTTTCCTGGTTTTAAAATAGTCATGGAAATGATAACAGCCCCACAATTCTCCCCCCGGGGTCACGGCCATATGATCTTTCCCGGCGCCGCAGCGGAATATCCCGGTCCCGGGGCCACCGGCAACTCCCTGGAAATTTCTTACCGGCGTCTTTCCTTTTTCTTTGTAATACGATGCCAGGTAATCGGTTAGGTCGGCCAACTGTTTTTCTAAAGTGGCCAGGTCCGAGGCATTCCACTCTTGTTCCGCGGTGATATTAAACGTAACCTCCGGCCCTTCCATCTCGATAATAAAACGCATGGATCGGCTAAACTCCCCGATGGTCCGGGGCGAAAATACGCTGTTGATTTCAAGACGAATGCCGGGGTATTGGCGGATTCGCTTTATCTCCCCCACTATTTGCGCCAGGCTGCCTTTTTTTCTGCCCTTATCCTGGGCCAATCCGTCGAAACTTAACAGCAGGACAAAGCGATGACGATCGAAAAAATCCAGCATCTCCTCCGTCAGCAGGCTGCCGTTGGTGGTGACGCAGAATTCTATTTTTTTGTCCCCGGTTTTATTCTTTTCCCGCAGCAGTAGTACGGCCTGTTGGATTTGCTCGAAAGCCAGCGTGGGTTCTCCGCCGTAAAAGTTTACCCGGACCTTATCATCGCTTTTTAATAGGGGGTAGAAAAAATCCACCGCTGTTTCAATGGTATGATTATTCATGGTCTTTTTTTCTTTTTTTTGCAGGCAGTAGGAACAATTGTAATTACAATCGTCGGTAACGATGAAAGTGAGATTGGTTATTTTCATGATTGCCTCTAAACTTTAGCCCACGAAAGACATACATTTCGCGAATTTTTATTAATGAATTCGTGTTAATTCGTGTCATTCGTGGGCCATTTCATTCGATCAACCTGGGGTCGGACTGTAGTCGATTCTCGGGATATCATTACAACTTCCCACTAAATCCGGTGTTGGGGGATTCCCGCCGGGAAGTTCCTGGGAAACTTCTCCCGCCGTGATTCTTTGCAACTGGTCCAGCGCCAGCGCTGCGATCCTTTTTTTCGGGTTCCCCGCGGCTGCCTCATCAACGAATTCCCTTAACAGGGAAAGGCATTTGGTTACGTTTTGTTTTTTTAATTGACTCATTTTTTCCTCCATTTGGTACAATTTTTAATTAATTCTAAATCTCAAATGTTACACCTATATTATGCAATAAAAATGAAACGGAGATTAGAAATTATCGATCAAAATGGGTAAGAAAATCCATTCCCAAAACCCGGGAAAGATAAATTATCATTCATCAGTAAGAATATCCATTCATCCTGTTTTGAAAATAGCCACCAAGGCACCAAGGCACCAAGGTACACCAAGGGGTTTATTATATAGCCGCTAAGAACGCGAAGTCACGCGAAATCAAACCCGAACGATGAACCGCCTGTGCCGGGTTCAGGCCCCCGGGGGCGCAAAACAAACCCGGTTGCGTCCTTCTTCTTTGGCCTTATAGAGGGCGCGGTCTGCCAGGGAAATTAAGTTTTCCATCCTCTGGCCCTGGCGGGGTACGGTCAAAGACACGCCCAGGCTGATGGTAACAAACCCGGTGGCCGAACTACTGTGGGGTATTTCGAGCGCCGCGACCCCGGCCTGGATGTTTTCGGCTGCCTTACAGGCGCCCTCGTTGGATGCATCCGAAAGAACCGCTGCAAATTCTTCGCCGCCGTAACGGGCGGCCAGGTCCCCCGGACGCCGCGCAGCAGAAGCGATAACCCCGGCAACCTTTTTCAAACACTCGTCGCCGGCCTGGTGGCCGTAGGTGTCGTTGTATTTTTTAAAGAAATCGACATCGATCATAATCATGACAATGGCGCCGGAACTCCTCATCGCCCGCTGCCATTCCACGGTCAGGTATTCTATGAAACGGCGCCGGTTGGCAATGCCGGTCAGGGGGTCCAGGTTGGATAACCGTGACAACTCCTCGTTGGCCGCGGCCAATTGTTCCGTCCTTTCCGCAACCATCATTTCTAATTCCCTGGCCCTGGCCCTTAACCGCCGCATACGGAACCGATAAAAAGAAAAAGCCGCCAGCAGGACAAAAAAAACAACCGAAAAATAAAACCAGGCGGTCTGGTAAAAATATGGCCGCAAATAAAAAGAGAGAGATATTCCTCTTTCATTCCACTCCCCGTCGGGATTACAGGCCGTCACATGAAACGTATATTGCCCCGGTGCAAGACTGGTGTAAGTCGTATTTCGCAGATTTTCCATTTCCACCCAATCCCTGTCATAACCCTCCAGCTTTATTTTAAATCTTATTCTTTGGGGATCGATGAAACTGACGGCCGTATAGTAAAATTCCAACCGCTTTGTCCCCGGGGCCAGTTCAAGTGCAAAACTTTTTATTTTAATTAGCTCGCCGTCTACGATGAATTTTTCTATTACCACCCCCGGGGGGATTTTATTGGTTTTAATATGATGGGGATCGATCATAGTCATGCCCATGGTGGAAGCAAACCAGAACCTGCCGTCACGGCTCTTACAAGAAAGGCCGGTACACCACCGCGATTTCATGCCGTCCTTCTCATTGTACCGGTCCGGCTGAACCCCACGGATTTTCCCTAAAGAAAAATCCGCCAACTCTTTTTTGCCGACCCGCGAAATCCCGTTTTTACCCGCCAACCACAGATAACCACTATCATCCTCAAGGATAGAATATACCCCGTTTTCAATAAACCCGCTTTGAGTATTATATATATGTATGACGGTTTCTTTATCCTTTAAAGATAAGCGGATAAGGCCGCTGTCGGAGCCGAACCAGAGGGTCCCTTCATTGTCCTCATGGGCGCAGCGAAAAAAGTACTTCTCCAGCCCGGGTTCCGGTTTAAAAGCAGCGATAACCCCATCTTTTAGCCGGTTGAGGCCGCGGTCCGTTCCCACCCAGAGATTCCCCCGGCTGTCTTCGAAAATAAACAGGATCATATTACTTGATAGACCTTCCCCGATAGTAAATGTACGGAATCGACCGCCGCCACCGCCGCCGGGGCTGTACCGGTTCAGGCCCCCCTGGGTACCGATCCAGGTATTACCCCCGCGGTCTCCCCCAATATAATTAATCCGGTCATTACTTAATCCGTCTCTTTCGGTTAGAGTGGTGAGTCTTCCATCCTTATACCGGTACAAACCACCCCAGGCACCGATCCACAGATACCCCCCCGGGTCTTCGAACAGGCACACCACCGATTCGTTTAAAAGCCCTTGCCGGATGGTTAATTCAGTGGTCAATGTTCCTGTTTCCCCGGTTTCCTTTGTCAATTTTAACCGGTTCACTCCCTTTTTTGTCCCCATCAGGAGGTCGCCGGCCCGGTCCTGGTAGATGCATTGGATGTAATCATGAGACATTCCTTCCCGGGTGGTGTAATTGGTAAATTTGCTGTCTCTTAATTGATGCAGTCCCCCGTCGAGGGTTCCCACCCACAGGCTGCCTTCGCGGTCTTCGTAAATGCAAGAGATGTAACCGGCGGCCAGCCCGTCAGCGACGGATAAAGTACTGAAAACTCCATTCTCCATCCGGGACAATCCCCCCCCGTCGGTTCCTATCCATAAATTCTTCATGCCGTCTTCATAAAGGCAGGGAATCGTGGCGTAAGGTACGCC
>Ga0315276_10001821_pt1 | contig 19203 bp, 23 predicted proteins | sample YL17G05_0_MG_FD_204542 | JGI IMG/M metagenome (GOLD analysis project Ga0315276, IMG submission 204542) | Sediment microbial communities from Yellowstone Lake, YNP, Wyoming, USA - YL17G05_0 | ecosystem: Environmental > Aquatic > Freshwater > Lake > Sediment | place: USA: Wyoming | collected... | reverse complement strand
TTTTTATGTAAGTTTAATTTAAATTAATACATTAAATTAATAGAGAAATTTTTGTCACCGACTTCTCGTTTTGACACTCAATTACCGTTTACTATGATGTAGGGCGATTGGCTAGTTCTATTATACACGATCGCCTATCGGATTTCATAATGGAATAGGCGAATGCTGATTGCCGGGTTGACGGGGTGAAAGTAGTTTGATTATTAGTATTAAAAGTAATAATCAATATAAACAAACCGCAATAATATAAAATATAAATGGACGCATCATTGAATATTGTAGATTTGATAGAGAACAATCCTATAATAAAAATTTCCCCTGAATGTAACAACCGGTTTATAAATAAAATAAAAGAAAATTTTACAGAAACGCAACAACAATTGTTTGTTTCATCATTTTACTGTTACTTGAACTATAACCAAACTACTGATTTTGTTATTGATTTAGATAACATATGGAAATGGCTTGGCTTTAGCCAAAAAGCAATGGCTAAACGTAGTTTACAAAAACATTTTATTATTGATAAAGATTATAAAGTTTTGCTCTGTCAATCGGCAGAGCAAAAAAATGATACAAGAGGCGGACACAATAAAGAAATTATTATGTTAAACATTCGCACCTTCAAATTATTTTGTATAAAAGCAGGAACAGAAAAAGCCAACGAAATACACGAATACTTTGTTAAATTAGAAGAAATTATGAATGAAATATTAAAAGAAGAATGTCTGGAATTAAAACAAAAGTTAGAGAACCAGAAAATATCAAATCAATTAGAAAAAGAATTAGAAAAAGAATTGTTGAGAGAAAAAACAATTTTAGAACAATTTCCAGTAAATACTCAATGCGTATATTACGGCATAATAGATAATACAAACGAGAACAATGAACAATTAGTAAAATATGGTAATTCTAATAATTTACAACAACGGGTTGAGCAACATAAGAAAATATATACAAATTTTAGACTTGTAAATGCTTTCAAAGTAGATAATAAACTACATATTGAAAATGCTATAAAAAATTGTAAAAAAATTGTACCGCATAAGCGAACCATAGAAATAAAAAATACAAACTACACAGAATTATTGGCCGTTGATAAAATAACTTTTGAAAAATTAGATACAATTATTAAAAGCATTATAACGTCTATTGAATATAGTCCAGAAAATTATATTAAATTATTGTCTGAAAATAAACAATTGAAAGATGAAAATGCCATACTAAAACAAGTAATTAAAAATAAAACCCAAATACATAATAAAAAAGAACTATTAAAAGACGAGAATGATGTAACAGACACGCGTGTACGTAAAAGAATTAGACAATTTCAAAAACAAAAAGATAATTTTTATTACATAAATGATAACAAATATGAAAAATTAATTGGAACTAGACAAGAAGTATGGGATTCTATTGCGTATAAAACAGCAGGTGAATTAACAAAACAAGATTTTTTGATAAATGCAAAGGGAGAAATTGTTTCAAAAATAAAAAGTCAACAAAGTGAAAATGACCTTCGTGGAATTTGCAAATTACGTAAAAAACAAGTAGAATCTTAATTTGTTGTGATAGTGTTATAAATTTATTAAATTAATTTTGTTGTTTTCTCTCTATGATATGAATTGAAGAGGTAAATATTAATGGAAGTTGGACTGAGACTATGATGAAAATGAAAAAACCTAACCTATTTATTTACTTAAAATGCCTATACTAAATCTAATGTCCTATTTATGCCTTGAGTGCTTTTGCTTTAATGCGATTGCTGCGGCGCGGGAGTTCTGGGTTGGGAGTTGGAGATGTCTTGATGTCCTCCGCTTTAATGAAACTGAATACCAGTCTCCTGCAGTCGTCGTTGATCTTCTGGTTCACGTGTTTATACGCCTCCGAGTCCGTGATGACGCGGTGGGGCTTAGAGTACATCTTGTTAAGCTTCCGCAACTGGGGAAGCATCTCGTCCAGATGATGGCCCAAACACTCGGTAGCCTTGTCTCCCTCTACTACTGTATAGCGGCAATTGCAAAACACATACTTACCTGTAGTGTCGCGCTCCGGCATCGGCTCCGTATGGTCTACATAGTAGACATCTTCTCCGTCTTCCTCACCTTTCCGGAAACTCCTCTCCTTGTAGACGCCCTTGACGCTCTTCTCTAACTCTGTAATGAACTCCTTGATTTTGACACCGCAAATGTCGTAAACTTTGGAAAGTTGGTAACATGTAGAAAGGACATGGTAATAGTTCTCGTAACCCCAGATAAGTTTCTTTACACTCAAACACCTCCACTCCGGTGTTCCGTTAAAAGTGTCTGCAATGTCCCTCAAATCTGTCGTACAGAAACCCTCGGCTAGGTAGTTCAGTTTCTTCCCAGAACGGAGCGTCATCGCCTCACTAGCCAGGCAATAATACTCGTTCGGAATTCTCTTTCCGGGGTGGAAAGTAGACACGTACTTCCCGTGGATTCTGAAATTGCCTACACGCTCATGCTTGAGAGTTGCAATTGGGCGGAAATAGTCTTCGTCCTCAATCTTCTTGTAGTAGTTGTAGTCGTCGTCGTTGTCAGGGCGGATGAAAATGCGAGTTGAGCTCATAGTTGTTGTTTTAGATACTTTACACTGTTACTGAAAAAAGTATTTCAATTTTATTAAAATACGTTATTAATCGCGGTAACATTAGAATTAATTATTAATTATTAATTATTAATTATTAATATTTAATTTAATCTAATTTATTATATTTAATATGATAAATTTCTGTATATTAATTTAGCCAGTCAATGCGGTTGACCAATTTAACACTGCTTATATTAAATAATATTAACATATATTATAATGAGGGCATCAAGGCGTACTTATAAATCTTTAAGGAAAATAAACAGACATACAAAAAAACGTGGAGGAGGTGAAGCGCCACAGTACAACGCAATAGTACCCGCGTATGCGAATACGACTCTTGAACTTCCGTTTGTAGGAGATTTGGATGAATCATTTATGGCTGACGACAATGAATTATATGATGAAACTGGGATTAATTTAGATTCTACTATTGGCGAAGAATATTTTATGTCTAATGACAATTCTAATATATTATCAAGTGATCTAGATGACATTCAGTTAGAACCTTGGAATGATGAAATATCAGCAATAGAGGATGAAAATGACAGTGAAGTATCAGGGGATGTATTTGTTGGCGGAAGGCGAAAAAATAAACATGGTAAAAGACGTACAAGACGTACAAGAAAAAATAAAAGGAAAACTAATAAAAAACACAAAAGGTCAAATAGACGAATTAAATAATTAAAAAACTATATAAAATTTATAAAAAAATTGATTTAATGAAATGTTGTAAAATATAAATAACAATACTTACAAATGAGCAGTGAAACTGGAAGTTTAACTTTTAATGGTTCAATTGAGAACCTATATTCATTATATCTTAAACTTGATATGCTTAAAACAATTACAGATGATTTATCTGAAACTGATGCCGAGAAAGTGAATTATGTTTATGACCTTTTAGATACATCTTTCCCATTTCTACGCATGATAAAAATGGCTCAATCAAATCAAACTGACGAGGATGACGACGAGAAAGAAGAAGAAGAACCACCTAGCGAGGTTTCAGATGAAGTACAAGACGAAGTACAAGATGAAACGCCGAATCAGAGCAAAGAAGAAATGCAAGCATATTATCTTGCTAAATTGCAAGCAATTATGGATAAGCAAGAACAGGAAGAAGCAGAGGAAAAAGAAAAAAAAGAAAAATTAGAAAAGTTGAAGTTAGCAACTACTGAAAAAAAGGTACTAAAAGAAAATAAAATTGTAAAAGAACCAAAAGTTACAAAAGAACCTAAAACATCTACTGTAAAGATGTGCCAGTTTGAAAATTGTGAAAGCGCTGTAGCACCTAGAAAATATAAATTTTGTGAACAACACACAAAGACTAAGAAATAATTATTTAAATTTTAAAATAAATTAAAAATTGAAGTAATATTAATTAATAATTTTTTAATTAATTAATTAATATGGTAACTACTCGTTCTATGAGCAAACGCATTTTAAATGAATCAACAAATTCATCAATAAATAAATCAACCAATTCATCAACAAATTCATCAATAAATAAATCAACAAATTCATCAACAAATTCATCAACAAATAAATCAACAAATAATAATATAGAATTAAAAAAAATTATAGACTTTGATGAAGCGAGTAAAGTTTGGAGGACAAATAAGAAATCAATAGGTAATGGATGTTTTAAATATGTTTGTAATCAAATAACAAAATCAGGTAAACCTTGTGATCGTTTATGTGAGATTGAGTCATTATATTGTGATTCTCATTTATTAAGCAATCATAAATATTAATGATTGTTTAATAATTTAATAATTTAATAATATAAACATTTTTTTTATATCACATATAAATGAATATGTTTGGTTGGTTTTTGGCTTTTAATGCTACTAAGAATAATAATAATAATAATAATCATAAATGTCCAGAACGTTTTGCTCCAAGTAAGGCTCAAATGAATACAATAGAATATAAAGTTAGTAGTTTAGAGTTTAGTGTTAAATCTATTAAAACCGAAATTTCTTTATTAAGAAAAGCAATAGAGTTATCAAATAAACGCATAAATAATAGAGTGAATGTAACTTCAATTGATAACGCATACAATGTACCATCGTATGATAAAATTAAATTGTCTAGAGAAGAAATATTAAATTTGGTATCTTATAATGAAAATGGAGAGGTGATTGGAATTAATTGCCAAGGAGAGAAAGAGACAACAAAGGAAAGCATAGAAAAAAAAATAATGTTGTTGGAGGATAATGTTGAACTTTTAAAAAATGAAATTTTTTCATTAACACATGAAACCGAATTATTAAAAAACAATAAAAACATTCATCTGTTTTATAGTGAATTTGCAGTACATGTAAAACAAAATGAAAAGTTAGATGATTTTAAGACCCCCGAAATAAACGATAAAAAAGACAATAAAGTTAAAAATTTAGAATATAATATTAAAATTCTTAAGAAATATATTTCTTCGCTAAGAAAAGAAACAGAGTTATTAAAAAAATGCATAGATAAGGTAAAAAGTGAATGGGCAATTGGTCAAGCATATAATATTATGAGTGACATCAGCATGAGTGACATCATTGTGAACGATGATTTATATAGTACCGATTAAATAATTTGGGTGTTAAATAAATTAAATTATAAATATTGAAATGATTGTGTTATTAAATTTATTTTATTTTTATTATTATTATTTAAATTTAAAAACTTATAAAATATATATCTTTAAAATTGGTTTAAAGATACTATACTATGATATAATGTAGTGGGATGGTAATACATTATGATAAATTGAATTAAGTAAATTTACTGTGATGTATTATCGTCTCCTATTAGCATGGTTGGCCGAGTGGTCTAAGGCGCTAGACTTAAGATCTAGTGGATAATATCCGCGTGGGTTCAAACCCCACACCATGCAAATAGAACCTAAAAGTTCAAAAACTTATAAAAATAAGTTCCTTACCGAATTTATTTTTATATTCATAAATCAATCATATGTATTTTAACTTAAAATTATGAACTGTGATATAAAAAATGAAGATTGTATCAATCGGTTTGTTGAAATGGCGGTCTGATACACTAGAACCTATTATTCTCGCGCAGGAGATGGAACTTTCCAACTTTGGTTTTTTTCAGCGCGGGAGCGTCGCAGAGATGATTAGGTTTTTTTGTAGAACTTTTGTGAAGCGTACGCCACATGGAACAATGCAGAGCGTCCAACACGAGGAATATAATATTCACATCTATCTGCGGACTGATGGATTAGCAGGGGTTGTCGTTTCCGACCTTGAGTATCCGTCACGCGTTGCGATGGTTCTTATTTCTAAGATGTTTGAAGATTTTACTTCTACTGCTACTAATATTTGTCGCTGGGAGCATTCAACGTCGGATGTTAACTTAGACCTGCCATTTCTAAAGCAGGCGTTAATGAAGTTCCAAAATCCATCGGAGGCAGATAAACTAACTAAGATTCAGCGTGAACTAGACCAAACAACTGTTATATTACAACAAACAATTGCAAGTGTTCTAGATAGAGGAGTAAAACTAGATGACTTGGTGAATAAGAGTAATGATCTGAGTAATCAAAGTAAAATTTTTTATAGGAGAGCAAAGGAGACGAATAGTTGTTGTGTAATTAATTAATGTTTCACAATTGTTTTAAGATAACTAATAAATATTATTTCCCTCAAAATAACTTAAAAACACGGTGATAGTATATATCGTGAAGGAGTAGTATAGCAACTCATTCACGAGCAGTCGTAGTTTAATTGGCTAAAACACTTGGTCCAACAAGACTTAGTTTGTAGGTTCAACTCCTACCGGATGCTCTTAGGTAATGCTATAATTTCAGGTCCTTTAACTCAGTTGGTAGAGTGTTGTGCTTATGACGCAATGGTCATGGGTTCGAGCCCCATATGGACCATCCCAATTCATTAGTCTCTAATGAGTTTAATGAATTATTTTCTAATGAATTAAAATTAAAATACTTAATGTCCATAAAAAATGAATTGTCAAAAATCAGTTAATGAAAACGATTTTGAAGATGATTTTATTTATAATATTTAAAAATTGAATTAAATATTATGATTATATTAACAATATACTCTTTAATATTGAAGTAATGGATTTAACAACAACAAATCCAGAACTTGGAACTAAATCAAAAACTAAAAAAGTAAAGGGAAAAAAAATTAAATTAATAATTAAAGAAGACAACCAAATAACAAATGAAGTGATTGAAAATAATAAATTAACTGATATATACAATTATCTAAACAAATCAAAACTAAACGAAACATTATCAGAAGAAGATTTTATAAAAATGTTACCATCTTTAGTTGATAATTTATTACAACATGGATTTAATAAAATAGTAAATGATTATAATCATCAATATCTTTCTGATATTGCATCTGATTGGGCAAAATTAAAGTCTTGTACGATTGAAACAAATAATATTAACGCTCAATCTACTATAGGATTATCTATTATTAAAAAATATATGCCACATCTTTATGATGTAAAAAATTATAAAGGTAAATCTATTTCATTATTATGGACAAAAGAGAATATAGAAAAGGCATTAAAAGTAAATCGTCAATCTCATTCTACTCCTTATGTAAGTGAAATTATTAGACAAATAGGATTTATAGCAGGGACATCTAAAGTAACGATTTATAGACCACTACTAACTAAACGAATAGTAGATTATTTTGGTGCAAAAGAAGTGTTAGATGTTTGTGTGGGTTGGGGAGGTAGAATGTTAGGGTCTGTATGTATTGATGGAGTGAATTATACTGGAATAGAACCATGTAGTAAGACATATAATTCATTAAAAGAAATAAAAGATAATTTGGGATTAGATAGAGTGACTTTATACAAAGATGTTGCTGAAAATGTATTACCGACATTAGAAAGAAAATATGATTTGGCAATTACATCGCCTCCATATTATAATTTAGAAATTTACAGTGATGAAGATACTCAATCGCATCAATATGGTAGTTATAAAAATTGGTATGATTTATTCCTTCAACCAGTTGTATACGGCGTTTTAAGTAAATTAAAAGACGGAGGAAAAAGTTGCTGGTCCGTTAAAAATTTCAAGACGGATAAGCAATATAATTTATATGATGATATTGTAAAATTACACAATGACCAAGGTTGGGAACAAATAGAGTTGGAGTTCTTTGTTGGAAATAGTGTAAGACCTGGATCAAAAGATAAAGACGGCAATTCTAAAAAAAGTAAAGAAATAACATATGTTTTTGTAAAGACAAATTAAGGTGGATCAATTATTATAATTTTATAATATTCAATAAACTATATATTATTATTTTATATATAAACAAATTTAAAGACAAAACTATTTATTAATATGAGAGTGAATAAATTCTCACTGAGCCCTATTGGCGCAATGGATAGCGCGCAGGACTTCTAATCCTGAGGTTGCGAGTTCGAGTCTCGCATAGGGTATTTTCTCGTTGGTGAAAATAAAATCAAATACTTTTTATAGTAATTGATTTTATTCTTTTATTTTTACCAAAAAATGAAAACTTTGAAACTTTTACGATTATAAAAATAAATTAATATCTGTTTATAAAACCCCTCTTAAAATTGAGAACATAATTTAATTTATCATTTAAATTTTTATCTATCTCTTGATGAATGTTTACCCAATTAACATTATATGTTTTTAAATCTATCTTTCTGTCAGTTTCAAAACTTCCAACAATAGATGTACAATATATAGAAGCACAATTTTCGTGACTTAATGCCTCATGATAAATCTGATATCCTCCTATCGCCCAAACAATAGAATCTTTAAATTTATTTATATTAGAAAGAGCATCTAAAAATGACGGAAAAAAATATAAATTTTTTCTCTCTAGAGCCTCGTATTTATTATTGAATTTGACATAATCACTGCTAATAACAAATGCGATCCTATTCTTTGGTACAATGCAATTCATTGATTCCCATGTTTTCCTACCCATAATTAAAATATTTGACGCTCCATTTATGTTTGTACTAGTTATTGTATTATAAAAATTTGTATCTTTAATAAACTTCCAAGGCAATTTATTATTATAACTAAACCCTCCAGTTGAATCTGTCGCAATGATAACATTAAAACGAGGAATATTTTTGTTCATAATATTAGAAATACAGATAATGTTATTTATGTTTATTTGTATTTATATTTATTTAATTCATTTAAGTTATTTAGTTACGTTTAATTGCGCTTAGTTTTTCTATTATTTTTTTTGTACTTGCGATGGGTCTTGCGTTTTTTATGTTTATTTGTCTTTTTGTGTTTATTGGTTTTTTTGTGTTTTCTTCCGCGTTTATTATTTTTGTGTTTTCTGGTTTTTCGTTTACGTTTTCCTCCAGTTAGATTAATTTCCATGCCATCAATGCCAATGTTTGCAGTAGAAACCCTAGTTTTTGTTCGCATTCCTTCACAACTAGGAAGAAGCGGAGCCCTACAAATCGGGCATATAGTAGTAATTGATTGTAGAATATTGTATGGACCTACACGACCAGCATTACAAGAATTTAATATACATGCTCTATGGAATAAATGATTATTACTACATACATTTACAACATCCTCACAATTTTCTCTGCAATTGGATGTTGGATCAGGTCCATCAACGTTATTTAAAAAATTACCACATATAACACATTCAGGAAAGTTTTGTGCTACTACAACAGGTGCTTGTGCAGCAGCAGTCCTTGCTCTTTCCTCCGCTTCGCGTTGAGTAGCAAGTTGAGCAGTTCTCAGATTGGCTAGTTGTTCTTCATCCTCATACTCATCCTCTACATAATCGTCCTCGTCCTCGCCCTCGCCCTCGTTATACCAAACAGGAAGGGGCATCATTGTACCAAGAAACATATCCTCTGTAATAATATCATATGATAAATTCCAATTATCTAACGATTGATTAAACCTTATTGCTCCAGAAAACATTCCAGACATATCTGTAACTCTTAATAAATCCCAATTATCTAATGGTTGATTAAAATTTATTGCTTGGTGAAACATATTTGTAATTTCCTCAACGTTGGATACATTCCAATCATTTAATGGTTGATTAAAATTTGTTGCTTTATAAAACATATCATTCATAATACCAACATTAGATACATCCCAATTATTTAGTGGTTGATTAAACATTATAGCATAATGAAACATTGAGTCCATATCAGTGACATTAGATACATCCCAATTATTTAGTGGTTGATTAAAATTTTTCGCAGAACTAAACATTGAACTCATGTCAGTGACATTAGATACATTCCAATTATCTAATGGTTGATTAAAATTTTTTGCTCTTACAAACATTCCACTCATATTAGTGACATTTGATACATCCCAATTGTTTAATGGTTCGTTAAAAGTTTGACTGTCGCTAAATAAGTCAGACATATCTGTAACATTTGATACATCCCAATCACCAATTGGAATACCAGATAAATCAGCAGGTAAATTTTGTCTATTATTTATATAAGTACGAACCAAATTACGGATGTTAGAATCGTCAATTGTAGTCATTATAATATATACTCTTAAAAAAATATTATAAATGGTTTAGTGTTTTCTTGTTTTTCTATTATTTTTTTTCCCACCTCGGCGATGAGTCTTGTGTTTTTTATGTTTGGTTGTTTTTTTGTGTTTTTTATGTTTATTCGTTTTTTTATGTTTTCTTCCTCGTTTGTGTTTTCTAGTTTTTCTTCTTCTTCCTCCGGTTAGATTAATTTCCATACCATCCATTCCAATGTTTGCTGTAGCAACCCTCGTTTTAATTCTCATTCCTTCACAACTAGGAACTAGTGGAGCTCTGCAAATAGGACATATAGTAGCAATTGACTGTTGAACATTATGGACTCCTCGTCCCTGTATATTCATTTGACCAACTATATCAATTGCATCGGCATTACAAGAATTTAATATACACGCTCTATGAAACAAATGATTGTTTCTACATACATTTACAACATCCTCACAATTGGCTCTGCATTTGTCAGTTGGATCAGGTCCATCAACATTATTTAAATAATTTCCACATATGACACATTCAGGATAATCTTGAGGTGTTATAACAGGTGCTTGTGTAGCGGCTATCCTGGCTCTTTCTACTGCTTCGCGTTGTGTTGCTAGTTGCTGTGCTCTCCGATTGGCTAGTTCTTCTTCATCTTCTTCTTCTCCTTCAAATAATTCTTCGTCTTCTCCTTCAAATAATTCTTCGTCTTCTCCATACCAATTCGGAATTTCAGTAGGTGAATCAACAAACATGTCCCCCATAAGATAAACATTTCGTACATTCCAACCATTTAATTGTTGATTAAAATTTATTGCTCCATTAAACATTCTAGTCATATCGTAAATCTCTGATACATCCCAATTTTCCAATGGTTGATTGAAACTTATTGCGTCTTGAAACATTCCAGGCGTGCCATTAACATTTGATACATTCCAACCATTTAATGGTTGATTAAAAGTTGTTGCTCCATGGAACATACTACTCATATCTTGAACATTTGATACATCCCAATCATTCAGTGGTTGATTAAACATTATAGCTCTACTAAACATATTATTCATATCTTGAACATTTGATACATCCCAATTATCTAATGGTTGATTAAAAATTGTGGCGCCATTAAACATTCCGTTCATTGTAACTACGTTAGAAACATCCCAGTTATTTATATCCTCGTTAAAATCTGTTTCTGAAAACAGTTCTTCCATATTTTGAACACGAGATACATCCCAGTCTCCTATTGGACTATTTTGTAAATCTATAGGCAAACCAGACCTGTTATTTATATACGCATTAACAAAAATGCGAATATTTGAATCATCAATTCTAGTCATTATAATATAATACGCTAAAATATTTAATAATAAAATATAAACAAGCAATAATGAAAATGATTAGCAATAATTTAAATATAACAAATAAATATAAAATGAAAAATAATGATTTTGTAATTAATATAAATGATGACATTGTAGATTGTGTAGATATAGATATAGAAAAAGAAAACAGTGTTATAAAAAATGAAAAAATAATTTGTATTAATTGGATTGACGCAATTAAAAAAAATAACATTGAAATATTTTCAATTCTTAACAAAAATAAAATTCCATATCCATGCAATATTATGATAGAAGGCTATAAAACAAAAAACTGGAATATTATATTGTGGCTAAGTAAAAATAACCAACAAACAACATGGCCTCAACATTTATTTTCATTGGACATTGATTATATAATTAAATATACAAATCCAATAACATTTTTAAATTATATTAAATATGATTATAAATTAATAAATAATATATTGAGCAGACCAATCAAAAATAATATAATAAATGATGACAAAATGTTTTTATTAACGTGTGAAATTGTATATACTTATCTCTCATCAATTAATGAAGCAATTAAAAAAAATGAATGTTCTCTGGAAATTAAAAAATGGTTTTTGTGTATATTTTCTAGTTTAACTAACAATTTTTCTTATCATTCTTTTCTGGATTTTAATATGATAAAACAAAATGAAATTAGTCATTTAATAGAAGAATTAAAATTCAATCATTATTAATTATTTGGTACAATACAATACTTATAATATTTGTCTGTAGGCCAAACCTCTAATTCATATTCATATAAACCAAGTGATTTGATGTTGCGATTACCGAGAGTTTTTTTTGTAATAAAATGAAGAATCTTATCATACCCAGTATAATCATGATTTTCAGTGTGATATCCGCAATATACACAATCATTATTAATAAAATCTGCATTTTTCATAGTATCGCAAAAATTATCATCTATATTGTCTTCCTCAAATAAAATAATTTCTTTTTCATTTGAATAAACGCATTTCGTGCGAGCCATTATTGTCGTGTGTTGTCATAATTTAATCTGATATTAAATGATTCAATTTTTAAAAAAATCTAAAAATTTATATCCGAGTTTATTAAACATATTATTATATATTATTAAACAATATATGATAAACAATTATGTTTATTTATTAACATCTAGCGACAATGCGACTTATGTTGGAGCGACGGTTAATTTAGATAGACGACTAAGACAGCATAATAAAGAAATTAAAGGAGGTGCGCATGCAACGAGTTCTAAGGTTTTAAAAGGGGAAACGTGGTGTAGAGCATTGCATATTGAAGGCTTTCCTGATTGGACGAGCGCATTGCAATTTGAATGGAGATTTAAACAATTGTCTAGAAAATTACCGAAAAAAATGTATCCGCTTGAGAGACGAATTAAAGCGTTAAAAATGCTTTTAGAATTAGAACAATCTACAAGTAAAGCAATACCATATTCAGAATGGGAAACTAAACCTTTAGTAGTAATAGAAACCGAAGAGGCTCAAATAATTTATGACCAAATATTTAATTAAACAAAATAAATCATAATAAAACAAAATAAAATATACTTTATAAAATTAATATTCTATGATAGATCCCCTGGGATATATATAGGACGCAGATTTGTCATTGTTGATGGATCAAATTTATTTAAATTATATGTAATATATACAATTGTTTCTGGGTCATAATTATAAGTTATTTTTTTTTCAATTCCGTGATTAAGAATATAGAATTTATGACCGTGCCCACTAATATCTGTTGCAATTGATATATTTGAATCTATGTATAACCCAACAGCCCTTGCAATATGTCTAGGCATTCTTTTATCTTCTAGTTCGTTATTCAGTAAATGCCCATGGTCACTCTCAACCTTAATGTTAAATATTTCAATAGAATTTTGGTCAGATTCTTTGGATAATTGCATAGAACTCACATATGTCATTGTATCGGGATTAAATCTAGATAACTGACATGTGACGCGTACATCAGTGTCTGAATCATAACTATAAGTTGAATGTTCATCAACTTCATCTTTAAGAACATTTACTCTCGTTCCATCACTGTTAAGCGTAGCAATATAGATGTTTGGTGCCATACATGAATCTACAAACCTTCTTATTTTTTTTGGCATTGGGTCAGAGTAATCCATTTCTTTAGATAGCAATGTTCCGTCTCTATTAGGATTATCATAAAATGATATAGTGTATACTTTTTTCATATAACATTCATTTTATTTAATTTTTAAATGGTTAATTTCATTCATTTAAATTTATCTTATTAAAATATTATCTTGATAAAATTTATTATATTATAATATAATAAATGGCATGTTCTATTAGTTGCGCGATATCATTTGTATTTTTAGTTGGAATGATTTATTTTTACAATGCTACTAGTAATAGTGAAATAGTTAAAAATTATAAAGATAAAATGACAAAAGAAAATAAAATAATTTATGATAAAATTTCAAAAGAAAGATTAAATATAAGTTATCAAGGATACGCATTGGGACTTTTGTTATCTGTAATTATTATTCTTTATAATAAGTCATTTACATCTCGTAGATTAAGTAGTTTACCAATAATTTGTGTAGTAATTGCTACAAGCGCATTAACAAATTATTTTTATTATACATTATATCCAAAATCGGATTCAATGTTAAATTATGTAAAAAATAATGCTGACGCAAAGGAATGGTATTCAATGTATAAAGAAATGCAGTATAATTATCATTTGGGATTTGTGTTAGGTATAATAGCCGTAGGTTTCTTGGGGTTTGCATTTCGCTGTTAAGAGAGAAATAAAATTTAATAAATAATATGTTAAATATTTTTCATCAAAAAATCATTTGTTGTAATTATTTCAATATCAGTTTTTTTATTTATTTTTGAAATAAAAATGGGCTGTGTATTGACATCGTGTAAATATGCAATGTTTTTTATTAAATTTAATACGAAATTATTATTTTTTGATTTAAAAAATTGACAGTTTGGTCTTTGGTGTTTTTGTATTAATATAATTTTGGTAAACATCATCGTTGGCATTAATATTTACATGAATGTTTTGAAAATATTCAATATAATGTTGGTAAACTGTATCGTCGTCATAAGAAACGTTCATTATTATAGTATTTCTATTATGTTTCATCTAAATTGTATTTTTAATTTGTTTAGTTATGTAAATTATTTTAACTGATTTAAGTTATTTAACTAAAATATAATATTGATTATTAAATAATTTAAAGGTAATATAATATGTATATTTGTGAGTGAGCGCATTGACCTTATGGTGTAATGGTTAGCACATTGGACTTTGAATCCAATGATCTGGGTTCAACTCCCAGTAGGGTCTTGTAATAATATATATAATATAAGTTAAATAATTTAAAGACAACAAACTATAATGTCTTGTAAGGAAACTTCACAGTAATTTCAAATATTATTATGTTTCCTGCGTAAAAGTCCGTACAGCAAATAAACAAAAAATAACTTAATTTTAAATGGACTTTGCATGCGCAAATGGATAAATTCTTTTATTCATTTGTTCTTTATTGTTGTTGGCAGCTTGGCCGAGTGGTTAAGGCGACAGATTAGAAATCTGTTGGGTTTTCCTGCGCATGTTCAAATCATGCAGCTGTCGTAAATTACTAAATTATATAGCGTTATTGGTCTAATGGTTAGGATTCATCCCTTCCAAGGATGAGGTTCGGGTTCAATTCCCGGATGACGCACCCGAACATAGCTCAGTTGGTAGAGCAATGGACTGTAGTTCCATGGGTCATCGGTTCAATTCCGATTGTTCGGATAACAGGTTCATACAGTAAAATATTATTTTGAAAACTTACTAAACTGAATTTATTATTAATATTATATTTAATGTACGTAGTATTGCGTACCTTGAATAAATATTGATGATTAAATTGCGTTTTATAAAGTTTGAATAAGAACCTAGCAAATTGTAGAGGAATTTATTTATTTACTTCATCGTATAATGTAGATTATAGGTAGGTGTTTTTGTTTTTTTTTTCAATTTAATGCTAACATTTCTTTCTTATAAATTTTGCAATGTTTACGAAAGTGAACCTTGCTTCGTTAGCTCAGTTGGTAGAGCGTATGGCTGTTAACCATAAGGTCGCAGGTTCGAACCCTGCACGAAGCGTTTTTTATTTTATAAGTATTATCAAATACTTATCAAATGTTTATAAATTATTTAATACAATGAAAAAACTGGGAAATTTTTATTAATCAAAATACTATACTATACTATACTAGTTTTTTCTACGCTAAATTAATTACAAATAAGATAATATAAGCATGGCGCAATCCTGTGGAATTTTAGATGAAATTTTAAAATAAGCAACTTGATGAGAGTCATGAGGAACATTGTTAAAATATCGTTTGTGTGAGATTAAATCATCAAGTAATTCCACTAAATCGTGTCTCCATGTTCGTTGTTCTCTGATAACGTTTTCTTCATACTCTTCTGGCGTAATGTCTTCATTGGTGATCCATTCCAATTGGAAACCTTCTTCATCGTCAGCAACTTTCCACGTGAGTTCCGGGGTACCAAAATGCTCGTAATTAGACCATTCAACATCTTCTCTGCTTCTGCGGTCAGGATCGGTGCAACCACATAGATGATACTCTCCACTAGACTCTTTTTTTTCAAGCATTTTAATGCCTTCGTTGATTTTCTGAAGGGTAACTTCTCTGAGTGAAACAGCAGGATATTTATTTATAATGTTGCGCCATTTGAACAAGTATGCGTTATATAGAATAAGTTTAGCACACGATGTACAATGTCGTTGCTTAACAATGTCAGACAAGTATTTTGGCGTTTTAGTTGATAACGAATTCAACAAACACGAACACATCGGCGACCCGTTGCCATAGTAACAATCACAAAAGTCAAAAGTTGCAAAATCGTACGAACCCGCGAAAGCGATTCTATTTAATTTCTCAATCATGTTAATCACCAAACGCGATTCTTTATGAAATATGCTAGTGTGTACGCAGTTAATTTTTTTCCCTGAGCGTAGCGTCATTCCTTCGTTGGTGTAGAACTGGGTAGGAGTAATTCTCGGCATTGTTGTAATAGTATATCTTACTCTACATTCAAAAAAAGTATTTCAATTTTATTATATAAATGATATGTTTTTATGATTTCTATCTCATTTATTTTATTTTATTTTATTTTATTTTATTTTATTTTATTTTATTTTATTTTATTTTATTTTATTTTATTATGTTTTTTTTGATTTGTGTCTTGAATTTTTTACAGTGCCTATTCCGCCTGCAGGCAAACTATGAGATTTATAATAAACTTGCGCATTATTTGTAAACAAATTAGGCATAGTGGTAGGTCGGTTTGAGAAAAAATATAAAGCAGGCATTATTTATAATATAACATCAGATTAAAATCCAATAAAATCATTAATAAATCTTAAATATACACTATTTTTTAAATTTTCATTAGTTAAATTATCAAATATAGTTCGTTTAATATTATATGCTTCTTTTTGTGATAAAAAAGTTAATAAAGAAAATAGAGAAATGTTTTGGTTTTCCCTAGCGATTTTTTTCCATAAAATAAAAAATTGTTTGTAAACGTGTTCATAAAACATGGGATCATTTTTAATATTATTTAAATATTTAATTAATGCTTCATTAAACTTGATTTTTATTTTTTCAAAATAAATGTCTGGTGGACATTCATTGATAATATTAATTTTGTGAATTGTTTCATCAATTTCTAATTTATCAGTGACATCTATAAGGACATCATCATTGTAATTTATTTGATTCATATGTTATAATTATATTATATTTTTGGTTTGACATAAAGTAACGAAATAAAAATTAAATAAAAATTAAATAAATAAATAATTGGGTTTAATGTTTAGCGCGTATTAAATGTATATTTAATTAATTTAATTTATTTCTTTCTAATAGTAATATATAAATGTCGGAGTGGTTAAAGATTGTTAAAAAACACGCAAAATTAAATAAGGGTAAATCTCTCAAAGAGTATTTGCCTGATGCTAAAAAAGAATATGATATTCTTAAAAAAAGTGGAAAGATTATATTAAAAAGTGATTTAAATAAATCAAAGTCCAAAAAAAGTAAAAAAAGTAAAAAAAGTAAAAAGTCTAAAAAAAGTAAAAAAGGCGGAGGAGACGATGATTCTGAAGATGAAGATGAAGAAGAAGAGGATGAAATTGAAGAAGATGAAGCAGAAGACGAAGAAGATGATAATGCAGACAATGAAGACCTTGACGATGAACCAGTAAGACCAAAGTCAAACAATTCTGGCGACGAAGAAGTATTGCAAGATGACGAAGATGATGACAAACCAGTAACTAAAAATTCAAGACGTCGCTTATTTGGTGGAAAAGCGGATGACGAAGTTTCAGAAGTTTCGCAAGCAGCAGGATATCGCAAACGCAAAGGTAAAGGCAGTCGCAAAGGCGGCGGTAAAAAGACAAAAACATTTAAAAAATCTAAGAGTAAAAAACATAGAAAAACTAGAAAAACTAGAAAGATGAAAAAGATAAGAAAAAATAAAAAATAAATAGTTATGTAAATAAATTTAAAAGAATGACTACTAGTGATTATAATGGAAAGTGAACAATGCAAATCCGTCAACAATGAATATAATGTATTAAGCAATAAAGGATTTTCCACTGTACACGAAGAATTTATGGAAAATGGATGGAGCCTTAAGAACAATGATAAAGATTTATTAATTTATAGTAAATCAGAGAGAGCATTGGATGACTTTACTATTAAAGTAACTCCGTCTAATATACTTGTATCGGTTCCTATTTCAAATTCAAATTACCTTTATAGTGCTTCTTTTACTGATTATTATAAGGCATGTGATTTTGTTTCTCTGCATTTAAACCACATTGAAACTCATTACAAAGTAATCAGTAAGAAAGATGATGATGATGAAAATGACAACTACAATGATTACTATGATGTCAATGATTATTAAGATTGTAATTAAGATTGTAATTAAGATTATAATTTATCATTATAATAATATTAAATTATAATGATACCTGACATTGAAACTAGAAAAAAACATACAGACTTAATTGTTGAAAAAACGAGTGAATATTTAAACAAAATAACAAACAATGGTAATATTAGCGGAAACATTGTATTAATGCTACATTGGTCAATTGTTTCAATTTCCATGTTATACCTAGTGGTGGGTAAGATTAACATTTATTTTTATTTATCAATGGCATTTTGGTTTATCATAATGATTTTACATTTGTATTTTCATGGATGTATTTGTATAAAGATAGAGAGAAATTTATGGAATAAAAAAGACTGGAAAGGTCCTTGGGGATATTTAATAAAAATATTGGAAATGATGAACGTTGAAATAACAAATAAATTATTAAATAATATATTTAATTGTTGGGGGATTTTATTTACAATGTTTATTTTATTAAAAATAATATATAACATGTGATGTAAATGGAATTTATAAATTTAACATAAAATCTTAAAATAAGTTAAATTTATAAAATAGATTTAAGATTTAAAATTTAAACATGTTAACAATATAACGAAAATGGTTAAATTAAAATTTATTGATTTATTTGCTGGAACTGGTGCGTTTTCATTAGTACTTGAACAAAATAATAAATTTGAATGTGTATTTAGTAATGACATGATGGAATGTTCACAACAAATATATGAACT
>Ga0315276_10001820_pt1 | contig 19205 bp, 17 predicted proteins | sample YL17G05_0_MG_FD_204542 | JGI IMG/M metagenome (GOLD analysis project Ga0315276, IMG submission 204542) | Sediment microbial communities from Yellowstone Lake, YNP, Wyoming, USA - YL17G05_0 | ecosystem: Environmental > Aquatic > Freshwater > Lake > Sediment | place: USA: Wyoming | collected... | reverse complement strand
TCAAGGCGCTCGACGTGCGCAGCCTCACCGATATCACCGACACGATGGTCGTGGCGAGCGGGACGTCCGATCGCCACGTGAAGTCGATCGCCGACCGGGTGCTGCAACGGTGCAGGGAGGCGGGGTTCCGTCCGCTCGGCATGGAAGGCGAGCGCGATGGCGAGTGGGTGCTCCTCGACCTGCACGATCTCGTGCTGCACGTCATGTTGCCGCGCGTGCGCGAGTTCTACGCGCTCGAGAAGCTCTGGGACGTCAAGGGCGCCGCAGCCTGAACCCGGATCCCGGGCCTGACGTTCCATGCAGATGCGCCTCCTCGCCGCCGGTACGCGCCTGCCCGCCTGGGTCAACGCGGCATTCGAGGACTATGCGGGTCGACTGCGCGGTGAGTATCGCCTCGAACTGAACGAGATTGCCCTCGGCGACCGGACCGGTGGAGATCCCCGACGAGCGATCGAGACCGAAGGCCGCCGCATGCTGTCTGCCGCCGGCGATCGCGCGTACCTGGTTGCGCTGCAGGTGGGCGGCAGGTCATTCACGACGGAACAGCTGGCGCACTGGCTCGATACCCGCGCGCGCGAGGGCGACGGCCCCGTGTTCTGCATCGGCGGCCCGGACGGGCTGGCGCCGGACGTCGATGCCAGGGCGCGGGCGCGCTGGTCGCTGTCTGCGCTGACCCTGCCTCATGGGCTCGCCCGGGTCGTCGTGGCCGAGGCCCTGTACCGGGCCGTGACCGTGATCAAGGGCCTGCCGTACCACCGGGGCTGAGTCCGCGCTCCCCGCAATAGACAGGGAGGGGCGCGGCGCGATTCAATCCCCCTTTAGTCCCGCAACAGGCTGGAAGATCATGCATCCCTATCCCCACGTTTACGCCGTCGGTGGGTCCGCGGCCCCGCTCGGCGACGTACCCGTCGATGCCGCGCACGTCTGCCTGATCAGCAACTCCCTGGTCGCGCAGCGTCGGCTCGAGCCGACGGTCGTCACTGGATGAACCCGCCGCTGATCTACCTGGCGTCGGCCTCGCCGCGGCGCAGCCAGCTGCTGCTGCAGATCGACATCCCGCACGAGGTGCGCCCGGTGGAGGTGGACGAATCGCCGGTCGCCGGTGAAGCGCCGACTCAATACGTCCTGCGACTGGCGAGCCGCAAGGCGCGCTCTCTCTGGGACCGGTTGCCGGCGTCGCAACGCCTGCCGGTGCTGGCGGCGGACACCACGGTGGCGCTCGAGGGTGAGATCCTCGGCAAGCCCGCGGACCTTGCGGAGGCTCGCGCGATGCTCATGCGTCTCGCTGGCCGCACCCACGAAGTGCACACGGCGCTTGCCGTGCTGCACGCAGGGGGTGAGGCGGTCCGCGTCAGCACCAGCCTGGTGACCTTCAGGGACCTTTCCTCCGCGGAGATCGACTGGTACTGGCAGACAGGCGAGCCGGCCGACAAGGCCGGTGGCTATGCCGTGCAGGGACGGGCGGCCGTGTTCATCAGCCATATCGCCGGGAGCTATTCCGGCGTCATGGGACTCCCGCTGTTCGAAACCTGGGAACTGCTCGTACCGCTGCTGGGTCTCAACGCAAGGATGTCCCGTTCATGAGCACCGAGATGGTCGTCAACGTAAGCCCGCGCGAGACCCGCGCCGCGCTCCTCGAGAACGGCATCCTGCAGGAACTGTTCGTCGAGCGGGCGAGTCGGCTCGGACTGACCGGCAACCTCTACAAGGGACGCGTCTCCCGCGTCCTGCCCGGCATGCAGGCGGCGTTCATCGACATCGGCCTCGAACGCACGGCCTTCCTGCACGTCTCCGACATCGTGCAGCCCGCCGATGCCGAGGATTCCGGCGAGGCCCCGCGCACCGACAACATCCGCGACCTCGTCAGCGAGGGCGGCGACATTCTCGTCCAGGTGCTGAAGGACCCGCTCGGCACCAAGGGAGCGCGGCTCACGACCTTCGTCACGATTCCCTCGCGTTACCTGGTCTACATGCCGTTCGGGCGCGGTGTCGGCGTGTCGGCGCGCATCGAGGGCGAGGAGGAGCGCATCCGCCTGCGCGATGCGATGCAGTCGTTCGCGGCGCCGGGGGACGGCGGCGGCTACATCGTGCGGACCGCCGCCGAAGGCGCGACCGTGGATGCGTTGCGCGCGGACCGGCTGTTCCTGCACAGACTCTGGGAAGTGCTGTCGCGCAAGGCGGGTGAAGTGCGCCCCGGAGCCATGGTGCACGAAGACCTGCCGCTGCCGTTGCGCCTGATGCGCGACCTCGTCGGCGAGGGCGTGGACCGCGTCCTCGTGGACAACGAGCGCACCTGCGAGCGGATGCGCGAGTTCGCTGCCGCGTTCATGCCGGCGCTCGGCGCGCGCGTGGAGCGCTACACGGGCAACCGCCCGATCTTCGACCTGCATGGCGTCGAGGAGGAGATCCAGCGCTCCCTGGACCGCAAGGTCGCGCTCAAGTCCGGCGGCTACCTGATCATCGACCAGACCGAGGCGCTCACTACGGTGGACGTGAACACCGGCGCTTACGTCGGTCATCGCAACCTCGAAGAGACGATCTATCGAACGAATCTAGAGGCGGCGGTGGCGATCGCCCGCCAGCTGCGCCTCAGGAACCTGGGCGGGATCATCATCATCGACTTCATCGACATGGAGGAGGAGGAGCATCGGCGCCAGGTGCTGCAGGCGCTCGAGAAGGCGCTCGCCGGCGACCACGCCAAGACCCATGTCTCGGCGGTGTCGCCGCTCGGCCTCGTGGAGATGACCCGCAAGCGCACCCGGGAAAGCCTCTCCCACCTGCTTTGCGCGCCGTGCCCGGCGTGCGAGGGTCGGGCCTTCGTCAAGACGCCCGAGACCGTCTGCTACGAGATCTTCCGCGAAGTGCTGCGGCAAGCCGGGCAGTTCGACTGCCAGCAGCTGCTCGTGCTCGCGCACCAGGACGTGATCGAGCGGCTGCTGGACGAGGAGTCGGCCGCGCTCGGCGAACTCGAGGTGCTGGTCGGCAAGCCGGTGCGACTGCAGACCGAGTCGCTCTACCTGCATGACCAGTACGACGTGGTGCTCATGTGACCGAGGGCGCTGCCCGTCCGCGTTCGGCCCGCCTGTGGCGCTTTGCGGCCGGCGCGCTGGCCGGGCTGCTCATCCTGGCAGCGCTGGTGCTCGGCGGGCTGCGGATGCTGGACGCGGAACTGCCGGGGAACGCGCAGCGCGTCCAGGCATGGGTCGAGCAGCAGACCAGCCTGCGCGTCCAGTACCGGGCGCTCGACGCCCGCCTGCGCTGGTTCGGTCCAGAGGTCGTGCTGAAGGACGTTCGCGTCCTCGACGCCGACAGCTCCCAGGCGCTGTTCGCCACTCGCGAGGGTTCCATCGGTCTCGACCTGTGGAATTTCTTTCGTACCGGACAACTGGTGGCGGGCCGCGTCCGCTTCTCGGGAGCGGACATCACCATCGTGCGGCTCCCGGACGGGCGCATCCGGCTGCTCGGACAGCACGAGCGGCCGGCCGATCGTCCGCCGTTCGATCTGGACCGGCTGCCGGCTGGTCGCATCAGCATCGAAGACTCGACGTTGACGTATCGCGACCTCAAGACGGGGCGCGGTCCGTGGACGCTGACCGACGTACAACTTACGCTGCGGCGGGACCGCGACTTCGTGGCGACCGAGGGCTCGGCCCGGTTGCCCGCGAGCCTCGGTGATGGCGTGCGCTACAGCGGCCGACTGAAGGGCTCGCTCGACGACTTCGAGAAGCTGCAGGGGCGCGTCGAGGTCAGTGCCTCGCACTTGTTGCTGCGAGGATTCGCGGACTTGCTGCCCGCGACAACCGCTCGGCCCAGGGGCGGGTCGGGGGACGTCAAGGCCACTGTGACGGTCGCGGCAGGTGGTTTGCGCCAGGCGCGGCTCGAACTCGATCTGACCGGCGTTGCCCTCGAGTTACCGCAGCGGCTTGTGCCGACGGTGAAGACGGTGGAGGTCTCGGCACCGTATCGCGTCGCAGGGGCCCCTGGGTTGCAGGCGCCCCTGGTCGACAAGCAGTTCGTGGAGCGCGCCGCGGCGCCCTTGCCGCGCGAGGCGCGCTACGAGGTGCTGGCCGGCGATTTCCGGCTGCGACGCGAAGGCGACGCGTGGCTGGTTCGCGTGACGGGACTGCGCACGGATACCGGAGGCGGCCTGAGGTTTCCCGAGGCGCACATCAACGGGCGTTGGCGCGGCAACCCGACCACGACTTTCGAATTGGCCCTGAACGCGGGCCACGTGCGCATCGCGCGCGTCTGGCCCCTGGTGCTCGCGTTCGCGCCGCCGGGGTTCGATCGCTGGTCCGGCCTCGGACCGACGGGCGTGATTGGTGGACTGCGACTCGAGATGAATCGCACCCGTGCGGGCGCGGTTCCCGAATTCGCGTTGAGCGCCGATGTCGCGGCGCTGGGCGTGCAACCGGTTGCAGGGTGGCCGGGCATGAGCGGCATCACGGCGACGCTGTCGGGCACGTCGCAGCGCGGCCGCATCGGTCTGCGCGCCACGAACGCGGCATTGCGGTGGCCCCGGCTGTTCCTCGCGCCGATCACGCTGCAGCGCGCCGTCGCGGACTTCGACTGGCGTCGCGAGGGCGCCGGCTGGATCGTCGGTTCGAAGACGGTCCGTCTCGAGCATCCACAGGCGCACGCGCGGGCCGCGTTCGAATTTCGCAGCGGGTCGCGGCTGGTGTCGCCGGTACTCGACTTGAATGCCTGGGTGGATGGCGCCGACGTGGCGGCGGTGAATCAGGTGCTGCCCGTCGGCAACCTGTCACCGCGCGCGATTTCCTGGTTGCGACGCGCCTTCGTGCGCGGACAGATCGCCAACGGGCGGCTGCGCTATGTCGGCCCGGTCCGCCGGTTTCCGTTCCGCCATGGCGAGGGCGAGTTCGCTGCGAGCGCGGACGTGAGCGGCGCCACGGTCGACTACTACGCGGGATTCGCGCCGCTGACCGGTGCCGCGGGTAGTGCGGTGTTCCACAATGCCGGCATGCAGGCGGAGGTCCGCGAGGGCGACATCGGCGGCTTGCGGATCACGCACGCCGTGTATTCGCGCCCCGATTTCCGGGGCGCGCCGATGGTGGTCGACGCGACCGGCACGGGTGACATCGGCAAGGCGCTCGCCTACCTGCAGGGCAGCCCGCTCGGCCCGACGCTCGGCAGGCAACTCATGACGCTTTCGGGGCGCGGTCCGGCCGACTACAGCGTGAACCTGACATTGCCGACCCGTGATGAAGACGCGCCGCTGCGCGACCACCGTGTCCGGGTCGACCTGCACGCGGTGACGCTGGCGCTGGCGGCGTTGCGCGCGCCGGCACGCGAACTCACCGGCACGTTCGAGCTGCACAATCTCGAAGTGCGTGCGCCGGCCCTGCGCGGCACGATGCTCGGCGGGCCCTTCGAGCTGTCGATTGCGCCCGGAGCGCTCGGCGGTGGCGTCACGGCAGCGGTCGACTTCCGCGGGCAGGGGCACGCAAGTGGTGCACCGTTGCCATCGTTCATCGGCTTGCCGGCCGGCATCCGCATGGGCGGCGCCGCCGACTGGAATCTCGCCGGGCGGCTCGAGAGACGCCAGGAGGGAGCGCCGTGGTCGCTGCGCATCGACGTCTCGAGCCTGCTGGCAGGCCTGGAGATCATGGCTCCGCAGCCGTTCACCAAGGCGGCGGCGGAGGTGCGCGCGACCCGCGTGCGCATCGAGATTCCAGGCGCGGGCGTGAATGACTTCGCGATCGAATCCGGGACCGCCCGCGCCAGGTTGAGATTTGCAGAGGCGGCGGACGGCAAGTCGACTCTCGAGCGCGGACTCGCACGATTCGACGGCCAGCCGGTGAGCCTGCCGTCCCGTCCCGGACTGATGGTGGCTGGCGACTGGCCGAACTTCGATCTCGGCGAGTGGCTCGCGCTCGGCTCCGGTGCCGGCGACGGTCCGCGCCTGTCGGAGTGGCTCGGGCCCGTCGACGTGCATCTCGACCGCGCCCTGGTCGCCGGGTTCGAGTTTCGCGATGTCACGGCCCACCTGCGCACGGCGGGGGACACCTGGCAGGTCGGTGTGACCGGGCCGATGGCCGACGGCGACGTGACGATACCCGATGACCTGTCGGGTAACCGGCCGATCGAGCTGCAGATGCGACGCCTGCACCTGCAGGTGCCAGCTGCGCAGACCGGAAAGGCCGAGCCGCAGACCGACCCGCGCTCGGTGCCGGCGCTCACCGTCCGCGCGGACGACTTCTCATGGCAGTCACGCCGCTTCGGCCAGGTGCAGGCCACGATCAGTCGCGATCCGCTCGGCTTGCGTTTCGAGTCCCTCGCGTCCTCGTCGCCGGAATTCACGCTAAAGGGCCGCGGCAGCTGGCTCGGCGAAGGCCAGGGTTCGCGGACTCGCCTCGAATTCGAATTCTCGAGCACCGACCTCGCGGCGGCGACGCGCGCGCTCGGCTACGACGACGTCGTCGAAGCGAAGCGCGCCAGGCTGTCGGGGAATCTCGCCTGGGCGGGCGGGCCGGGCGCGGACGCGCTCGCCGGCATGGACGGCACGCTGCGGCTCGAACTCGCCGACGGTCAACTGCGCAACGTCAAGCCGGGCGCCGGTCGCATGCTCGGCCTGATGAGCGTGGTCGAGCTGCCCCGCAGGCTGACGCTCGATTTTCGCGACGTCACCGACAAGGGCCTCGCGTTCGACAAGGTGCACGGCGATTTCACGGTGCGCAAGGGCAATGCGTTCACTGAAAACCTGTTGCTCAAGGGCGCCGCAGTGGACATCGGCGTCGTCGGTCGTACCGGGCTGGCAACCGAGGATTACGACCAGACCGTCGTCGTGAGCGGTAATCCGGCCGGTCCGCTCACGGTCGCCGGTGCGCTCGCCGCGGGCCCCGTGGTGGGGGCCGGCGTGCTGGTGCTGTCCCAGCTCTTCAAGGGACAGTTGCAGGGCCTGACTCGCGCGTACTATCACGTGGCCGGTCCGTGGGCCAATCCGGTCGTCGAGCGCATTTCCGCGCCGGCCGGCGAAAACGTCGAGGCCGAGAGCGCCAAGTCCACCGGAGCCAGTCCTTGACCAGAGTGGCCGCAATCCAGATGACCTCGGGCGCCGAGGTCGCGCGCAATCTCGAGGACGCCGCGCGCATGCTGCGCGGTGCCCGCGCGCAAGGTGCGCTGGTGGCGGCGCTGCCGGAGAACTTCGCATTCATGGGGTTCAGCGAGGCCGACAAGCTCGGCATTGCCGAGACGCCAGGAGAGGGACCGATCCAGTCCTTCCTGTCGAAGACCGCGCTCGACCTCGGGCTGTGGATCGTCGCCGGCACGATTGCGCTGCGCGTGCCCAACGACCCGCGCGTGGCGGCCGCTTGCCTCGTCTACGACTCGCAGGGAAAGCTCGTCGCAAGGTACGACAAGATTCACCTGTTCGACGTCGACATCCCGGGCAAGGCCGAGCGTTACCGCGAGTCCGCCGCGGTGCGCCCGGGCGAGACGCCCGTGTGCATCGATACCCCGGCCGGTCGCCTCGGCCTGGCGGTGTGCTACGACCTGCGCTTTCCAGAGTTGTTCCGTCGCCTGCTCGCCCAGGGGGCGGAGTGGTTCTGCTTGCCGTCAGCGTTCACCGCACCCACCGGCCGCGCGCACTGGGAGGTCCTGGTGCGCGCTCGTGCGATCGAGAACCTGAGTTGTGTCGTGGCGCCGGCGCAGTCCGGCTTCCACGAGAACGGCCGCGAAACCTACGGCGACAGCCTGATCGTGGACTGCTGGGGTCGGGTGCTGGCCCGCCTGCCGCGCGGTACCGGGGTGATTGCAGCCGAAATCGATCTCGTGCGACAGCGCGACGTCAGGCACAATTTCCCGTCCATCGATCACCGCCGACTTAGGGACCCCCCTGCATGAAGCCTGCGATTCCGCCCGCGCTGTTCACGCCGCAGGCCCTGGCCGTCCAAGCGACAGCCGCCGCCGATCCGCTCGAGCTCGCGCGCGCGATGCTGCTCGGGCCGGCGGAGCTCGATGAGGATCGCGTTGCGCGGGTGCTGGGCGACGTCATGGGGCACGCCATCGATCATGCCGACGTCTATTTCCAGGCGGTCCGCGAGGAGTCGTGGTCGCTCGAGGACGGCATCGTCAAGGATGGCGCGCACAGCATCGACCAGGGCGTGGGCGTGCGCGCGCTGGCGGGAGAAAAGACCGGCTTCGCCTACTCCGACGAGATCGTGCTGCCGGCGCTGCTCGAGGCTGCTCATGCTGCGCGTGCGATCTCGCGCGCCGGAAACACAGGTGCGCTGCAGGCCTGGCACGCCACGGGCGGGCACCGCCTCTACCTGCCGATCGATCCGGTGGATTCGCTCGACGATCCGGCCAAGGTGCGCCTCCTCGAGGAAATAGACCGGGCGGCCCGCGCGCTCGACCCGCGCATCACGCAGGTAATGGCGAGCCTCGCCGCGTCCCACGACACGATCCTGGTGATGGCGAGCGACGGCACGCTCGCCGGCGACGTGCGGCCACTCGTGCGCCTCAACGTGAGCGTCATCATCGAGCACCACGGCCGCCGCGAGCAGGGTTATGCGGGCGGCGGCGGCCGGTTCGCCTACCCCGAGTTCCTCGCCTCGCAACGCTGGCGCGAGCTGGTTCGCGAGGCCGTGCGCACGGCCCAGGTGAATCTCCAGGCCGTGCCGGCGCCGGCCGGCACCATGACCGTCGTGCTCGGCTCGGGCTGGCCTGGCGTGCTGTTGCACGAAGCCGTGGGCCACGGGCTCGAGGGCGATTTCAATCGCAAGGGCACCTCGGCGTTCAGCGGGCGCATCGGGCAGCAGGTGGCCGCCGCTGGCGTGACGATCGTGGATGACGGAACGCTGGCTGCACGCCGCGGGTCGCTCAACGTGGACGACGAGGGCACGCCCACGCAGTGCACCACGCTGATCGAGAACGGCGTGCTGCGCGGTTACCTGCAGGACAAGGTCAACGCGCGGCTCATGGGCGTGGCGCCGACGGGCAACGGACGACGCGAGTCATTCGCCCACATGACGCTGCCGCGCATGACCAACACCTACATGCTGCCCGGAGCGCACGCGCCGGAGGAGATCATCGGCTCGGTGGAGAAAGGTCTCTACTGTCGAAATTTCGGCGGCGGGCAGGTGGATATCACCTCGGGCAAGTTCGTCTTCTCGGCGAGCGAGGCCTACCTGATCGAGCACGGCCGCATCACGACCCCGGTCAAGGGCGCGACGCTGATCGGCAACGGCCCGGAAGTCATGACGCGCATTGCGATGGTCGGCAACGACCTGCGACTCGACGATGGAGTCGGTACCTGCGGCAAGGAAGGCCAGGACGTCCCGGTCGGCGTGGGCCAGCCGACATTGCGGGTGGATGGCCTGACGGTCGGCGGCACCGGCTGACCTGACGTTGCGGAGCATGCCCGCCATGTGGATTCCACGACCCGTCTACGAAGCGATTCCCTACGCCTGCGTCGCGACCGGCGCGGCCATGTTCGCTGCCGCATTCCTGGTGCCCGGCGGTCCGCATGGCGTGCTGTTCGGGTGCGGCGGAATCGTCGCCACCGTCGGGCTGCTGCTGTGGATGAGACGGCGCGACTACCGCGCGACGCAGGCGGACTACGACCCCCACGCCCTCGACGACTGACTCGGTCAGGCCTCGCGCTCGTCCTCGAGTTCGGCTCTGTCCTCCTCGTCCGAGTCCTCGAGCAGCATCGTCTGGGCGGTGCGCGCGTCCTCAGCCGCTGCCGCATCCACCCGGAAGAACGCCAGGTCGTGCATGCCGAGATTGATGACGTCGCCCTCGATGAGCTTGTGACGGCGCACGCGCTTGCCGTGCAGGTACATGCCGTTGGTGCTGTTCAGGTCCTCGATCACGCTGCCGTCCGGCGTCGTCACGACCTGCGCGTGGTGGCGGCTCACGAACTTACTGTCGACCTGCAGCTCGTTGTCCGGCGTGCGGCCGACGAACAGCCGCCCCGGCACGAGCACGGCCTCGGCCAGCTTGACGCCTTTCAGCGACAGCACCAGGCGACCGACCGCGGGCTGCGACTGCGGCGCCGTGTCGTCGGCTACCCGCTGGATATGCGTGTGCGTGCGGGTAGCGTACTCCACCCACTGCAGCTCCTCGATTGCCGATCGCAGGTCGTCGAGTGACACCTGGGTGCGGTCCTGGGCGAAGGCAGCGAGCAGCGCGGTGTCGCAGAGCGTGTTGGTCAGGCGCGGGATGCCGCCCGTGTAACGGAAAATCACCGGGAAGGTCGCGGGCTCGAAGATCTCCCGCCCGCCGGCGCCGGCCACCTCGAGACGGTGCAACACGTAACTCGCCTGGTCGTCCTCGCTGAGCGGTGTCAGGTGGAAGCGCAGGCGCACGCGCTGCTTCAGCTGCGCCAGCTCCGGCGAATCGAGCTTGCTGTTGAGCTCCGGCTGCCCCACCAGGATGATGCGCAGCACCTTCTCCTTGGTCGTCTCGACGCCGGACAGCAGGCGCACCTCCTCGAGCACCTTGTTCGAGAGGTTCTGTGCCTCGTCCACGATCAGCAGCACCTTGCGGCCGTTCGCGTACTGCTCGATCAGGAAATTGTTGAGCGTCGCCAGCAGCTCGGCCTTGCGCATCCGGAACGGGCTGAAGCCGAACTGCGCGAGCACGCTCTGCAGGAACTCGGTTGGGGAGACCTGCGTCTGGTTGATCTGCGCGACGACGACGTCCTGCTCGATTTCCTTGAGGAAGGTCTCGATCAGCGTCGTCTTGCCGGAGCCGATCTCGCCGGTGATGACGACGAAACCATCGGTGAACCAGATCGTCGACTCCATGTACGCCTTGGCGCGGGAGTGGATCTGGCTAAGGTAGATGAAGGCCGGGTCCGGGCTCAGCCGGAACGGCAATTCCTTGAGCTGGAAGTGTTTGACGTACATGCAGTGCTCCGAACCCTACTATACGGGATTGCGTCAGCGCGGCAGCAGCCGCAGCACGCGTCGGAGAAGCCGGTCACGCTCCGTCGCGCTGCGTGCGACGATCGTGCAGTGACCGATCTTGCGGCCCGGTCGCGGGGCCTTGCCATAGTCGTGGAAGTGCACGCCCGGCAGCGCGAGCACCTCGGCGCGCACGGGCAGCTGGCCGATGAAATTCACCATCGCGCAGTGCCCGAGCGGGCGCGTGTCGCCGAGCGGCAGCCCGAGGATCGCGCGCAGGTGGTTCTCGAACTGCGAGGTGGCCGCACCCTCGATGGTCCAGTGACCGGAGTTGTGCACCCTCGGCGCCATCTCGTTCGCGACCAGCCGGCCGCGCTCGACGAAAAACTCGATCGTCAGGATGCCTGCGTAGTCGAAGTGGCGCAGCAGCCGACGCAGGTGGACGTCGGCCGACTTCTGCAGGCGGACGTTGCGGTGGGGCGCCCGGGTCACGCGCAGGATGCCTGCGCGGTGCGTGTTCTCGACGATCGGATAGACGCGAACCTCGCCCGTCGTGCTGCGAGCGCCGATGATCGAGACCTCGCGGTCGAAGCGGACGAAGCTCTCGAGGATCAGCGGCACGCCGCCGAGCGCAACCCACGCGCTCGCCGCATCGGCGGCCTTGCGCAGGTAATGCTGGCCTTTCCCGTCGTAGCCGAGGCGGCGCGTCTTCAGCACGCAGGGCAAGCCGAGAGCCGCGACCGCCGCAAGCAGGTCGGCACGCGAGTCGACTGCGCGGAAGGGCGGTGTCGGAATGCCGAGGCGCGTGAAGAGTTCCTTCTCCAGCAACCGGTCCTGCGAGATCCGCAGCGCCTCCACCGGCGGTAGGCACGGGCGCGACGTCGCGACATGCTGCAGGGCGCCGACCGGCACGTTCTCGAATTCGTAGGTGACCAGGTCGACGTCAGCCGCCAGTCGCCCGAGGCTGGCCGGATCGTCAAAGGCGCCGGTCACTATCGGGCCAACTTGCCCGCCCGGCGATTCGGCGCTCGAGTCCAGGAACCTGAACTGCAGGGCGAGCGGATAGCCCGCGAGGGCCAGCATGCGACCAAGCTGGCCGGCACCGATGATGCCGATCTTCATGAACCCGGAGGGGGGTCCCGCGGGTCAGGCTGGGCCAGCACCGTGTCGGTCTGCGCCTTGCGGAAGGCGTCGAGGGCCGAGCGGATCTGCGGATGGCCGTTGCTCAGGATGGACGCGGCGAGCAGAGCTGCATTGGTGGCGCCGGCCACGCCGATCGCCATCGTGCCCACCGGGACGCCTGCGGGCATCTGCACGATCGACAACAGGGAGTCGAGCCCGCTCAGCGTTTTGGACTGGACCGGCACGCCGAGCACCGGCAGCGAAGTCTTCGCCGCAGTCATGCCGGGGAGGTGAGCCGCACCGCCGGCGCCGGCGATCAGCACCTGCAGGCCGCGCTCACGCGCCGTGGCAGCGTATTCGAACAGCAGGTCGGGCGTGCGGTGCGCGGAGACGCCGCGCACCTCGTGGGGTATGCCGAGGCGCTCGAGCGTCTCGGCCGCAGACTTGAGGGTCTCCCAGTCGGAGGTCGACCCCATGATGATGCCCACGAGCGGTTTCACCGCGACATTGTACACTTTCGGCGCAAAAGCCTAGGTTTCGGGCGCCTGGAGCGCCTCCCGCAGGCGCCTGAACAACTGGCGCGCGGCAGCCGGGGGGCGGGCCGCGGCCTGCTCGGCTCGCGCCTGGCGCATCAGGGAGCGCATCTGCTGCAGGTCCGCGGCGGCGACGAGCCCGCCGAGTTCCATCCAGGCAGCGGGTTCGTCGGCCAGTAGCCGTTCGCGCCATTGCTCGAGCTGGTGCTCCCGGCGAATGCGCTGGCGATCTGTCTCGCTGCGCCGCTCGAGCGCAGCGCGGATCGGCTCGGCGTCGATCTTGCGCAGCAGCTTCCCGATGTACATCTGCTGGCGCAGGCGAGCGCCGTGGCTGGTGATGCGTCGGCAGGCCTCCACGGCGTCGCGCACGTTCTCGGGAAGCTCGAGCGCGGCCAGCTCGACTGCAGGGAGCTCGACCAGGGTGACCCCGAGGTCACGCAAGTCGCGGTCCTGGCGCTTCAGCGCGCTCTTGCTGGGTGACTCCGGACCGTCGTCGTAATCCTGCGGATCGCTCATCGTCCCTCCGCGGGCATGCTAGCACGGCGAAGCTGCGGTCGCGGTCGCTGCTAGAATCAGCAGTCCCTCGCCACAGGTCCCGTCGCATGCCGCCGCACGATCATCCACCTGCTCTCGTCGCCGACGGAGCCGAACTGCTCGCACTCGTCGAACTCGCGCTGGCGGAGGCACGCGCGCTTGGCGCCAGCGAGGCCGAGGCCGCGATCAGCATGGACGTGGGTCTCAGCGTATCGGCGCGACTCGGCGAGGTCGAGACCGTCGAGTACCAGCGCGACCGCGGCATGGGCGTCACCGTCTACTTCGGCACGCGCAAGGGCACGGCGAGTACGGCCGACCTGAGCCCCGGCGGGTTGCGGGAGACCGTAGGCAAGGCGTGCAGCATCGCGCGCTTCACTGCGCAAGACCCCTGCGCGGGACTTCCCGATCCCGACATGCTGGCGACACAGATCCCCGAGTTGTCACTCTCGCACCCGTGGGACCTGACGCCGGAGCAGGCCTGCGAGATGGCGATTGCCTGCGAGGCAGCCGCGATGGCGGTCGATCCGCGCATCACGAACTCGGAGGGAGCGGGTGTCAGTACGCATCGCGGCGTGCGCGCTTTCGGCAATTCGCACGGGTTCCTGGGCGCGTTCCCTGGTACCGCCCACAGCATCAGCTGCTCGGTCCTCGGTGTCGAAGGCGAGCAGATGGAGCGCGACTACTGGTACAGCACGGCGCGTGACTGGCGCGAACTCGAGGCGGCGGAGAGCGTTGGCCGCCGCAGTGGCGAGCGGGCCGTGCGGCGCCTCGGCGCGCGCAAGCTGGCGACGACGAAGGTCCCGGTGCTCTACAGTCCCGACGTCGCGCGGGGATTGATCAGCCATTTCCTCGGCGCGATCCGCGGCGGCAGCCAGTACCGTCGCGCCTCGTTCCTGCTCGATGCCGCCGGCACGCAGGTCTTTCCCGACTGGTTCGCGCTGTCGGAGCGGCCACACCTGCCGAAGGCACTGGCGAGCGCGCCGTTTGATCACGAAGGCGTGGCGACCAGCGACCGGGAAATCGTCGCGGACGGCATCGTGCTCGGCTACGTGCTGAGCACCTACTCCGCGCGCAAGCTCGGCCTGCGCACGACGGGCAACGCGGGCGGCAACTACAACGTGATCGTCCACGGCCGCGGTCGCGACTACGACGGGATGCTCAAGGCGCTCGACCGCGGCTTGCTGGTCACCGAGCTGATGGGGCAGGGCGTCAACGGCGTGACCGGCGATTACTCGCGCGGCGCGACGGGCTTCTGGGTCGAGAACGGCCAGATTGCGTACCCGGTGCATGAGGTGACGGTGGCCGGGAACCTCAAGGACATCTACCGGTCCATCGTCGACGTCGGCTCGGACATGGACCTGCGCGGCGGTATCCGCACGGGGTCGATCCTGCTGGACGAGATGACCGTCGCCGGCGACTGACGTTGCGGACGCTTGTGTTCAGGCCGGCGGCCGGATCAGGTCGCGCAGGGTCCGGCTGCTCGAGGCCGACCGCAAGGCCGCGTCCGCCAGTTCGGTTGCGGCGTCGGCGGCTGGCACGGCGCGCGGCTGCGGGCGCCGCGGGTTCGGTACCTCGTGACGGATCGCATCGAGGATCGCGGCCAGCGTGACTGCGCCGAGGTCGCGCGCCGGTGCGATCGTGTCGTCCTCCGTCGTCAGCACCAGTCCGTGCGCCTCCAGCGCCGAGATCACTTCGCCGAGCACCGTGGCCGGGACGTCGAGGTAGTCGGCGAGTTCGCTCAGGCCCCAGCGCGGGCCGCCGTCGAGGAAGCGCTCTCCCACCAGGTACATTGCCGACATCGCGATGCGTTCACGCAGCGCGCCGGTCATCGGGATTTCGCCGTGGCCGGTGCGCAGGTGCTCCGGGTGCTGCATGTAGAACGAAAGTTGCGCGCCGAGCAGGACCATCAGCCAGCTCAGGTACAGCCACAGCAGGAACAGCAGCACCACGGCGAACCCGGCATAGATCGCGGCGGTCTTGGCCGAGTAGATGACGATGCGCGCAAACACCGCGCCCGTTGCCGCCCACAGCGCGCCGCCGAAGAGCGCGCCGACGAACGCCGGGCCTCGGCGTACGCGGGTGTTCGGCATGTAGGTGTAGAGGAACCAGAACAGGCCGATGATCAGCAAGTACGGCGCGAAATGACCGCGGCCCGTGCCGCCGGGCGGGAGTCCCGACAGGCGGGCCACGACCGCGCTGCCCTCGACCGAGGCCAGCAGCGCCATGGCGATCACCGCGATGACCGGACCCACGATCATCACGACGATGTACTCGCTTACGCGGCGCGCCAGGCTGCGCGGCCGGTCCACGTGCCACGTGAAGTTGAGCGCCTCCTCGATTTTCTGGATCATCGAGACGACGGTGTAGAGCAGGAAGACGAAGCCTATCGTGCCGAGCAGCGTGCCCTGCACGTTCTCGACGAACTGCATGATCTTCGTCGTGAGCTGGTAGCCTTGCTGCCCGAGGGGGCGCAGGAACTCGAACAGCACGGGCTCGAGCTGGCGGTGGTAGCCGAAGGCCTTCAGGACCGAGAACGACACTGCGACGACCGGCACGATCGCGAACAGCGTGGAATACACGAGGCTCATTGCCCGCAGGCCGAGGTCGCCGCGGATGAAGTCGCGGAGCAGGGCATAGATGTAGCGCAGCGGAGCGGCCGCCCAGCGCAGGGCCCGGCTGCCGACAGCCTCGGGCAGGTCGAAGATCAGGTGTTCGATCTTCAGGTGCAGGGCTGGGAACACTATGGCACGCGTCTGGTTGTGACGGGCCAAGCCTTGCACGGCGAGCGGATGCAGGCAAGTGCCGGTAGACGTGCCGTCACGCCGGCTTTGCGGTGCTGCGGTTGGCGCCAGGCTTCGCACTCCTGACGACGTTTGCGGGAACGCCGTGAATACATCCCTGTAGGCTTCGGGCGCGGCGTCCATGCCGCGCACGATCCCGCAAACGTCGTCAGGAGTACGAAGCCCGCGCCAGGTGGGCGCGCAAGTTGCGCGCTCGGCATGCGCGAGATCGTTCCGCCGCTTCGCCCAATGCTGCTACCACTGCAGGCACGCGGCCGCGCGAGGCAGCGCTCCGGGTCCGCCTGCGGGGTCGTGCGCGGCATGGACGCCGCGCCCGAAGCCCCCATGGACGGGTTCACGGCGTCCCCGCAGGCGGACCCGGAGCGGCGGCTCAGGCGTCGGCTGCGCGCCGCCGTCATGGCCACAATCTGGATGGCGCAGCGGCTCGGGCGCCACGCGCAGCGAACTGCGCTACGCCGTCAGCCGGCGCAGGGCTTCCTCGTACTTCTCGGCGGTCTTGCGAATGACTTCCGCCGGCAGCCGCGGCCCCGGAGACGTCTTGTTCCAGTCGAGCGTCTCGAGGTAATCGCGCACGAACTGCTTGTCGAACGACGGCGGGCTCGAGCCCGGGGCATACGTATCCACCGGCCAGAAGCGCGAGGAGTCCGGCGTGATGGCTTCGTCGATCAGAGTGAGAGTGCCGCGATCGTCCACGCCGAATTCGAACTTTGTGTCGGCGATGATGATGCCGCGCGCCAGCGCATGCGCCGCCGCGCACTGGTACAGCGCGATCGCCTTGTCGCGCACCTGCCCGGCGAGGTCGGCGCCGATCTCCCTCGCAATGACGTCGAACCCGACGTTCTCGTCGTGGTGGCCGCTCTGTGCCTTGGTCGACGGCGTGAAGATCGGATGCAGGAGTCGGTCCGCCATGCGCAGCCCCTGCGGCAGCGCGATGCCGCAGAGGGCTCCGGTGCCCTGGTAATCCTTCCAGCCAGACCCGATCAGGTAGCCGCGCACGACAGCCTCGACGGGCAGCGCCTTGAGTCGCTTCACGACCATGCTGCGGTCCGCAATCAGTGCGCGCTCGCTGGCGTCCGGCACGGCCCGTTCCAGCGGGAAGTCCGGCCCGGCCAGGTGGTTCGGCACGATGTGCGATGTCCGGGAAAACCAGTAGTTCGAGATGCTGGTCAGCACGCGGCCCTTGCCCGGGATCGGATCGGGCAGCACCACGTCGAACGCGCTCAGGCGGTCGGTGGTCACGATCAGCAGGTGCTGGTCGTCGAGCGCGTAGATGTCGCGCACCTTCCCCTGGTGAATGCGCTGGAGGCTCTTCAGGTTCGATTCGTGCATGGGCGGGGAGACGGTGATGCTGGACATGGTGCGCCTGCTGCTAAAATGCGGCGCCACCGTGAGCGACGCCGAAGACCGGCAGAGTGTTGCAGGCGCGTTCCCCGGTGGTCAATAAGGAACTCATGAGCTGGTACGGCAAGGTCATCGGCGCGCTGCTCGGCGCCATCGTCGGCAGGGGGATGCTCGGCGCCATCGTCGGCATGCTGATCGGGCACCAGTTCGACCGCCGCACCGGCGAGTTTCCGGCTGGCGGGAACGCAGCTGGCGCGCCCGGGAGCGCCGCCGCCCTGCGGTCGGCGTTTTTCCAGGCGACGTTCCAGATGATGGGCCACGTGGCCAAGGCGGACGGCCGGATCACCGAGCGCGAAATCGATGCTGCCCGCGAGGCGATGCGGCGGTTCTCGCTGAGCGAGTCCGACCGCCGTCGCGCGATCGACCTGTATACCGACGGCAAGCGGACCACGTTCCCGCTCGAAGGCACGCTGCGCCACCTGCGCTTGCTGGCCGGCGGGCAGGCTGAGTTGTGCCGCATGTTCGTGCAGATCCAGCTCGAGGCCGCGCTGCAGGGCAACGACCTGAATCCGGCGTCGCGCGCCGTGCTGGCGCGCATCTGCGCGGCGCTGGGCGTGTCCGCGCTCGAGTTCGCGTCGCTGGAGGCGATGGTGCGCATGCGGGGCGGTGCGCAACAGGCGGGCGGGAGCGGTGCCCCGCGCAGCGCGTCGGCGCGCCTCGCCGACGCCTACGAGGTGCTCGGCGTGAAGGCGCAGGCGAACGACGCCGACGTGACGTTGAGTTATCGTCGCCTGATGAGCCAGAACCATCCCGACAAGCTGGTCGCGCAGGGGCTGCCGGAATCGTTGGTCGCCGCGGCGCACGAGCGCACGCAGCGCATCCTGGAAGCGTACGAAACCGTCAAGAATCACCGTGGCATGAAGTAGTCGCCGAGGAGCCGCCCATGCAGCAGACCCCCTGGATCGCACCATCCCTCCTGTCGGCCGACTTCGCGCGCCTCGGCGAGGAGGTCCGCGCGGTGCTCGCGGCCGGCGCCGACATCGTCCATTTCGACGTGATGGACAACCACTACGTGCCGAACCTGACGATCGGCCCGCTCGTCTGCGAGGCGCTGCGCAAGGCAGGGATCACGGCACCGATCGATGTGCACCTGATGGTCAAGCCGGTCGATCGCATCATCCCGGACTTCGCGAAGGCAGGCGCCACGTGGATCACGTTCCACCCGGAAGCATCCGAGCACGTCGATCGCACCATCGGCCTGATCCGGGAAGCCGGCTGCCGGCCGGGCCTGGTGTTCAACCCGGCGACGCCGCTCACCTGGCTCGATCACGTGATCGACAGGATCGACATGGTGTTGCTGATGTCGGTCAACCCGGGGTTTGGCGGACAGTCGTTCATCCCGTCGGCGCTGCCCAAGATCGCGCGGGTGCGCGAGTTGATCGATCGCAGCGGCCGCGAGATCCGCCTCGAGGTGGACGGCGGGGTGAAGGTCGACAACATCGGTGCGGTCGCCGCGGCGGGGGCCGATACGTTCGTTGCCGGCTCCGCCATCTTCGGCGCCAGGGACTACCGCGCGACGATCGACGAAATGCGCGAAAAAATTTCCCTCACCCGGCCGGTCGGCCGACCTCTCCCGGCAAGCCGGCAGAGGTGAAGAGGACTACTCGTCGTCGTCCTCGTCTTCGTCGTCCACGGTTGTCGCCTTGCGTGAACGTAGCGCGAGGGGTGACAGAGCTCCGGGTGGCGTCGACATTGCCGCTGCCTTGCCCTTCAGTCGCGGGCGCACGCCGAAGACGACCATCGTCTTGCCGCGCGCCGTGAGCAGGCCCTGCTCCTCGAGCACCTTCAGCACGCGGCCCGCCATTTCGCGGGAGCATCCCACGAGTCGCGAGAGTTCCTGGCGGCTGACCTTGATCTGCGTCCCGTCCGGGTGCGTCATCGCGTCCGGCTCGTTGCAGAGGTCCATGATCGCGTGCGCGACGCGCCCGGTGACGTCCACGAAA